>Ga0182014_10001812_pt1 | contig 27891 bp, 20 predicted proteins | sample 612S2DmetaG_FD_120489 | JGI IMG/M metagenome (GOLD analysis project Ga0182014, IMG submission 120489) | Permafrost microbial communities from Stordalen Mire, Sweden - 612S2D metaG | ecosystem: Environmental > Terrestrial > Soil > Wetlands > Permafrost | place: Sweden: Stordalen | collected... | reverse complement strand
TCGCCCATTGGTGGCTTGTCTCATCACCAAACGGCCGACCTGTGGGAGCCGGATGACGGGAGACTGTCACGTCCGGTTCTGAGAGAGCCGGGGGGTGAGATTCCCCCCGGCTACTTGCCTTAGTCGGTCCAGCGAAACGTCGAGGAGTGCCTCACTCGTGCACGTGCCGTTCAGGGGCACCGAGAATCCCGTTCCAGGATCGAACTCATACGGCCCACATGGTGCCGCACCCGTGCCGGACGAAGAGGACAGAAGCCGGACCCGCTCTGTCCCGTCTCGCCTGCGTGCCCTTGGTGGGACGGCTTCCGAACCCTGAGTTCCAGCAGATCCTTGAGAAGCTCCTGGCCATCCGGCAATTGACTCGCACAACTCAGAAGGGGAGCTCGAAGGTGGGGCCGGACCCAAGAATCCAGAAGGCCGGGAATTGCCGTCCATCCGTCGGGCGCAGTCGAGGCCCCAGGCCGCTCTCGAACGGCAGGTGACCGATGCTCAACCCCCGATGGGCGTATCTGCCTGTTCGAGGCGTTTCAGAAGCCACGCTGTGTCGAGATGACTCTCGACGGCACCGGCAAGCTGGTCACATGTCGTGTCCAGTGTTGTGGGGACGGCACCGGCGAACGCCGCGAGTGCGACCGGATCCTCGAACACGCCGTGCAAATAGACGCCGAGCACATTGCCGCGCCCGAATGCGCGACCGTCAGGCACAACCTGGATGTCTTGAGGTGCCTGAGTGACGCCGTGTCGGATCTCGTAGCCCGATATCCGACAATCTCCGAGCCATGACCACGGAGGCGCCAACGGTCCGAAGCAGACGGTGTTCTCCGTGGTCCGCTTCGATGTCTCGTAGTGGGTCACCATGGGGAGAAGACCAAGGCCCTCTGCCGCTCCCTCCACTCGGTCAGGGTCCTCGATCCGCTGCCCCAGCATCTGAAGTCCCCCGCAGATTCCGAGCACTGCAGTCCCGATACGTGCTGCTTGGGAAACGGCATCGGCGAGGCCAGCGTCGCGAAGCCAGGCGAGGTCGTTGGCGACGTGCTTGGACCCCGGGAGAACGATGAGTTCGGCGTCAGCGAGCTGGGCAGCTGTCCGCACCCAGTTGACTCTGGCGACCTGCTGCAACTGTACGAACTCATCGAGGTTGGAGGCATAGGGACCGCAAACGACGGATACCCGCGGCCCGTGCCCCGATCTGGCGAGGACGGTCGGTCCCTCTTCATCGGGGAGTCCGTGGTCGATCCAGGGGAGCACGCCGATCGTGGGAACTCCGGTAGCCGTTTCCAGGTCGTCGGGCGCAGGTGCCAGCAGCTCGAGATCTCCCCGAAACTTGTTGAGGACGAAGCCCTCGATCCGTCGTCGCCATTCCGGAGGCAGCAGGGCCCACGTGCCGAAGAGATGGGCGAATGCGCCACCTCGATCGATATCGGCGACCAGTGCCACCGGTGCGTCAGCAAGATCCGCCACAGCCATGTTCACGATGTCGCTGGACCAGAGGTTGGTCTCGGCCGGGCTACCGCCGCCTTCGATGATCACCACGTCGAACTCGTCCGAGAGTGAGCGGAATGCCTCGGTCACGTGTGGCCAGAGGCGGCTCGAGCGATCGCGCCACGGAGCTGAAGTGAACGCTTCGTTGACGACACCGTTCACGACGACCTGACTACGAGTATCGCTCTCCGGTTTGAGCAGGATCGGATTCATGCGCACATCGGGAAGCACTCCCGCCGCAACCGCCTGCAGCCACTGGGCTGTTCCTATCTCGCCGCCGTCTACGACCCGGGCATTGTTGGACATGTTCTGCGCCTTGAACGGCGCGACCGACATGCCCTGCTGGTGCGCCCATCGGCAGAGCGCGGTGACGAGCAAGCTCTTGCCGGCATCGCTCGAGACTCCCTGAACCATGAGTGCGGGCACGATCGCATCCTACGATTCGAGATTCGGGCCGCTTCCCGCCTTCAGCCTCCGGCGGCATCGACGACTAGGCCATCACCAGCTCGCCAAGGCTGTGCCGAGACCACTCTCGGCTCGGGAGTTCGAACGGTGAACGTTAGGCAACTGCTGTCGTGCGCCCCGGGGGACTCGAACCACCCAACCTCCGGATTAAGGATCCGGTGCTCCACCGTTGAGCTAGGGGCGCGCCCGAAGCATACGCACCGCTGCGGCGCCACGTCGGCGCAGGCCGGTTCACGCGGACCCCTTCTCCTAAGATGGCGACTCCGCCGCGGGTCCGCCCCCGCCCCGGGATCCCCAGAAAGTAGACCCCGCCGTGACCAACGAGACCGACCCGTCACCCGACGAGGCGACCGCCCCGACCCTCGACGCCCTGATCGGTGAGCGGCGCAAGAAGCGTGAGGAGCTGGCCGCCCGGGGCATCGACCCCTACCCGTCGCGCTACGACCGGACCGCCCTGGCCGACGATCTCCACGTGCGCCACGCCGGACTCGAGCCCGACACCCGCACCGGTGAGCAGGTGAAGCTGGCCGGCCGGGTGACCGCGGTGCGCCGCCACGGAAAGCTCTCCTTCGCCACTCTGACCGACTCGTCCGGCTCGATCCAGCTGCTCCTGCAGTCCTCGACGCTGGGTGACGAGGCGGCCGCCGTACTCGACGCCGTCGACCTGGGCGACTGGGTGGGTGCCGCGGGCGAGGTCATCACATCGCGTCGTGGGGAGCTGTCGGTCGACGTCACCGTGCTGACCCTCCTGTCCAAGGCGCTCCGACCGCTGCCCGACAAATGGCACGGCCTGACCGAGACGGACACCCGCTACCGACAGCGCGAGGTCGACCTCCTCGCCAATCCGGACAGCCGGCGGGTGTTCGACATCCGCTTCAAGGCGATCGCCGCGATGCGCCGGCACATGGAGTCGGAGCACTTCGTGGAGGTGGAGACCCCGATCCTGCAGCCGCAGGCCGGCGGGGCCATCGCCCGCCCCTTCCTCACCCACGCCAACGCCCTGGACATCGAGCTCAGCCTGCGGATCGCCCCCGAGCTCTACCTCAAGCGGCTGGTGGTCGGCGGGTACGAGCGCGTCTTCGAGATCGCCAGGAACTTCCGCAACGAGGGCGTGAGCACCCGGCACAGCCCGGAGTTCACCGCACTCGAGGCCTACCGGGCGTTCGGTGACCTCACCGAGGGCATGGACCTCACCGAGGCCCTGGTGGTGGCGGCCGCCCGTGAATCCATCGGCCGGTTCACCGTGGCATTCGGCGACGAGGAGATCGACCTGACCCCGCCGTGGCCGCGGCTGCAGCTGCTCGACCTCCTGGAGGAGCGTCTGGGACTGCGGGTCCACCCCACCGATGACATCGGGCACCTGCGCGAGGTGTGCGCACGGCACGGAGTCACCCCGCTTCCCGAGTGGGGCCCGGGCAAGCTCGTGTTCGAGCTCTACGACCAGGTGCTGCTGCCCGAGCTCTTGAGCCCGGTCCTGGTGTGCGGCTTTCCCGTGGAGGTTTCCCCCCTCGCCCGTCATACCGCTGACGACCCGACCATGGCCGACAGGTTCGAGCTGTGCATCGTCGGCCGTGAGTTCGCCAACGGCTACTCCGAGCTCAACATCCCCGAGGAGCAGGCTGAGCGCTTCGAGGTGTCGGCTGCGGCCAAGGCCCGAGGGGACGTCGAGGCCCACCCCGCCGACCAGGCTTTCGTGCGCTCGCTGCAGTACGGGCTGCCACCGACGGCCGGTATCGGTATCGGCATCGATCGCCTGATCATGCTGCTGGCCGAGGTCGACGCCATCCGGGACGTGATCCTCTTCCCCATGTTGCGCCCCGAGGCGGCCGACTGACGCACCTCCCCCGGGCCTGGGTGGCGACGTCCGTGTGGGCGCGAGGGTGCACCGGGTAGAACAGTTCTCGACCCGTCCACGCGCCCGGCGCGTCACCACCAGCGGAGGCATGGAGTGTCCACCACCGAGCAACGTCCTGGCGTGAAGCGTCACGCGACGTCCGAATCGAGGCCGGCCGAGGAGAGTGCCCTCGCCCGCCTGGCCGTCTGGTGCCACGATCGGCGCTGGTGGGTGCTGGCCATCTGGGTCGTGGCGCTCGTCGGGGTCAACGTGGTGGCCCAGGCCGCCGGAAGCAACTTCTCCAACAACCTCTCGGGGGGCACGCAGTCGGCCCAGCAGATCCTGAACGCGAACTTTCCGGCGTTCTCCGGCAGCCCGGCCCAGGTGGTCATCTCCACGACCGGGCCGTTCGCCGACCCGGCCAACCAGGCGCGAACCGAACAACTGGCCGCCGCGCTGGCACCGTTGCCCCACGTAGCGTCGGTGACGAGCCCGTTCGGTCCCGACGGCGCCTCACAGATTTCGCGTGACGGCCACGTTGGCTTCGTCCGGGTCAACTTCGACGAGGCGGCCGGGAACCTGCCGACGGCCGACATCCAGAAAGTGATCGACGCCGCGCAGTCGTATGAGGCCGCCGGCTACCACGTGGCCCTCGGCGGTGAGGCAATCGGACTGGTCGCCGGAGCGAAACCCGGCCCGAGTGAGGGCATCGGGATCCTGGCCGCCATCATCATCATGCTGTTGGCCTTCGGCTCGGTGGTGGCGATGGGGCTGCCCATCATCACCGCACTGTTCGGGATCGCCGTGGCTTTCGCCGTGCTCGACCTGCTCACCCACCTCGTCACCACGCCGATCTTCGCCCCCGAGATCATGGCGATGATCGGGCTCGGCGTGGGCATCGACTACGCCCTGTTCGTCGTCACCCGTTACCGGCAGGGCTTGGCGGAGGGACGCGACCCGCGTGGCGCGGTGGCGGTGTCGCTGGCGACATCGGGCCGGGCCGTGGTGTTCGCCGGCACGACCGTCATCCTGTCGCTGCTCGGACTGTTCCTGCTGCAGCTCCCGTTCATGCGCGGCCTGGCCATCGGCGCCATCTCCGCCGTGGTCCTGGTCATGCTCGCCGCTACCACCCTGCTGCCGGCAATGCTCGGGTTCTCGGGCCGGGCCATCGACAACCTGGCCATCAAGCGCCTCCTGCAGAGTGGGGCCGAGCCGGACGAGCGGGGCTTCTGGTTCCGGTGGAGCCGGGGCATCCAGGACCATCCGGTCCTCTTCATGCTCGGCGCGGTCGGCTTGCTGGTGTGCCTGGCGCTTCCCATGTTCTCGATGCGCCAGGCCTTCACCGATGCCGGGAACGACCCGGCGTCCACTACCACCCGACAGGCCTTCGACGCCCTGGCGACCGGATTCGGCCCCGGGTTCAACGGCCCGTTGATCATCGTCGCCCAGGTGCCCGAGGGCCGGAAGGCTGCGGTCGACCGCATCGATGCCGCAGTCCGGACGACCCCCGGCGTGGCCTTTGTCAGCCCGGCCCAGTTCAGCTCGTCGGGCCACGCCGCCGTCATGGTGGCCTACCCGACGACCGCGCCCCAGGCGGCCCAGACGGAGGCACTGGTTCACACGCTGAGCGACCGCGCCATCCCCGAAGTGACCGCGGGAACCGGGGTGACGGCCTACGTGGGCGGTGAGACGGCGGGGTCCGTCGACGCCGCCACCTACCTTTCGAACCGCCTCCCCTGGGTGATCGGCACGGTGCTGCTGCTGTCGTTCCTCCTGCTGATGGCCGTGTTCCGCTCGCTCGCCATCCCGCTCAAGGCAGTGATCGTCAACCTGCTGTCGGTGGGCGCCGCCTACGGCGTGATCGTGGCCGTGTTCCAGTGGGGCTGGCTGGGTGGCTTCTTCGGCATCGGCGCCACCAGTCCGATCGACCCCTGGATCCCGTTGATGATGTTCACCATCCTCTTCGGGCTCTCGATGGACTACGAGGTATTCCTGCTGTCACGCATCCGCGAGGAGTGGCGGAGGACCGGCGTGAACTCCGCGGCGGTGGCCGACGGACTGGCCAAGACGGCCCGGGTCATCACGGCGGCTGCGGCCATCATGATCTTCGTGTTCGGGTCGTTCGTCTTCGGCGACCCGCTGCACGTGTTGAAGGTGTTCGGCCTCGGGCTGGCGTCGGCCATCCTCATCGACGCCACCCTGGTCCGGATGGTGCTCGTCCCGTCCGTCATGGAGCTGCTCGGCCCGGCCAACTGGTGGATGCCCCGGTGGCTCGATCGGATCGTTCCCAACCTGGGGGTGGAGGTCGACGTGGCGCCGGTCGAAGCGTCGGCCGCCGATCCCGTTCCCGCAGGCTGAGCCGGACTCCCGCTCAGCGTTCGAGCATCCGCATCTGGGCCTCGTTGTGGTGGTCCCCCAGCGGCGCCGGGAGGCTGTCGAGCCGCTCGACCTGCTCCGGGCTCAGGGACACTCCGTCGGCGGCGATGTTCTCCTCCACGCGGGTCACCCGCCTGGTGCCGGGGATCGGTGCGATGTGCTCGCCCTGGGCCAGTAGCCAGGCGAGCGCCACCTGGGCCGGCGTCGCCCCGACGTCCGTCGCGATGGCTTCGACTTCGTCGACGATGCGCCGGTTGTGCTCGAAGTGCTCGCCGACGAAGCGCGGGTTGTCCTTGCGGGAGTCGCCGTCGCCGATGTCGTCCACCGAGCGGATCGCCCCGGTCAGGAAGCCGCGCCCCAGTGGCGAGTAGGGGACGAACCCGATGCCCAGCTCACGCAGGACCGGCAGTACCTCGTCCTGCGGATCCCGGGTCCAGAGCGAGAACTCCGACTGCAGCGCGGTGATCGGGTGGACAGCGTGGGCCCGCCGGATCGTACCGACCCAGGCTTCCGACAATCCGATGCGGCGGACCTTCCCCTCGGCCACCAGCTCGGCGAGTGCTCCCACGGTCTCCTCGATGGGGGTCTGCGGGTCGACCCGGTGCTGGTAGTAGAGATCGATGTGGTCGGTGTCGAGTCGCCGGAGCGAGCCCTCGACAGCCGTGCGGATGTTGGCCGGGCTGCTGTCGAGCGTGCCCGGGCCACCGCCGGCGTGGGAGATGAACCCGAACTTGGTGGCCAGCACCACTTCGTCGCGGCGTCTCCTGATCGCTCGGCCCACGAGCTCCTCGTTGGTGTACGGGCCGTAGACCTCGGCGGTGTCGATCAGGGTGACGCCCAGGTCGAGTGCCCGATGGATCGTGCGGACGGACTCGGCGTCGTCGCTGCCCGCACCGGCATAGGCGAAGGACATGCCCATGCAGCCCAACCCGATGCGACCGACGTCCAAGGTGCCCAGAGCGACGTGTTGCATGGTGGTTCCTTCCGTTGGCGCGTGCCGACAAGGAAACCACGTCCGCCGGTCGGGCGGAAGGCCCGGATGTCGGGGGCACCGGACCGACCTCCCGACCCAGTGGTCTGCGATCGGTGGCCCGATCGCTGAAACAACCGCTCGCCCCATGACATAGACCGTATAAAGGCCGAGTTGGGGGTGCGATGTCCGAGGCGGATGAGGAGCGGTTCTGCAGTCTCTACGAGTCGGCGCGCCCTCGGATCATCGCCTATGCGCTCCGTCGCTCGACCTCGCCAGAAGATGCAGCCGATATAGTCGCCGAGACATTCGAAGTTGCCTGGCGGAGGTTGGACGACGTCCCCGCCGGTCCCGACAGCCTCCTCTCGCTGTACGTGACCGCCCGTCACGTTCTGGCGAACAGTGGCCGGAAGACTCGCCGACGAGACGAAATTGCCACTCGATTGGCCTACGAGCTCCGGGCAGCTCACGTGGATGGAGACCCCTTGGGTGAAGAGGGCCTCCTCGCGTTGTCCTGTCTCCACTCCCTCCCGGAAGACGATCGCGAACTGCTCATGCTGACCGGATGGGACGGGTTGAGTGGTGCGGAAGCGGGACGCGTGCTCGGGTGCTCGGCAACTGCAGCTCGGATCCGTCTCCATCGCGCCCGTCTCCGGCTCAATGAAGCGATGGCCCAGATTGCAGGGCCGGAGAAGCATGCGCGGCCGATCGGACGTACGTCAGGTGGGGAAACGGACCACCGCCCCGCTCCAGAGGAGGTAGTCGAGCAATGAGACACGACGCTGCGTTCACCCGGCTGGACCCCGTCGACCTGTCGCAGGTCGAGCGTGCCTCGACCGAATCAGTGTTTGACGAGTTGCTGCAGTCGATCGTGTCGAGCCCACGCGACGCATCCGAGTCCTCCGGTGACGCCGTGATCCCACTCCGTCTGCGCGGCCGCTCGAACCATCGCAGACCAGCCGCCGCGGGCGCCGCGGCGGCGATCGTCGTGCTTGTCGTCGGTCTGGTGACATTCGACGGTGGAGGGGGTGGGCCGAATCATCGGGTCACGGCGCCGTGGCACGCCGCCCACCCGTTGTCGAGCCCATCACGAGGAGCCGCACACAGCAATCGAGCGGGAACGTGGCAGCTCCTCGATGACGTGCTGAGCGGCAGGTGGCAACAGAACACTTCGGGCCCGCCCCCCGGCTACCTCACGTGCCCGACGGCTTCGACGTGTTACGCGATGAGTGGTCGCTACCCGTCAGCGCTCGCCGGTACCCGCCTACTGTCGGAGTCTCTCTACGTGAGCACTGACGTAGGTGCGACCTGGTCGGTGGTTCCCATGCCTCACGGATTCGTGCCGACCAGCCCGATCGCCTGTGGCGGAGCAAGCGAATGCGCTGCGGGGGGCACAGTCGATGGCCACTCGGTCTTCGTCGCGACGACCAATGGCGGTCACTCGTTCACGATCTCCCAGTTGCCCTCAGGGGTGGGCAGTCTCACTACGCTGGACTGCCCCTCGATCGACTTCTGTGCCGGACTCGCTGCCCCGAACCCCTATGTGTCCACTACGCATACCGATGCGACGTTCCTCTCCACGAGTGACGGCGGTGCGAGTTTCGCCGATAGCCCGATCATTGCGGGCGAGTCGATGGAGGCACTGACATGCTCGTCCAGCCTCGATTGCACCTCGGTGGGAACGAGTGATGCATCGGGTGTCGATGACTGGACCGCCGGAGTTGCGGTCCGAACGACAACCGGCGGGCGGACGTGGGCACCTGGGACGCTGCCTGCCGGTTTCGGCATCTCCCAGTATTCGAAGCTTGCCTGCGCCGATGCACTGCATTGCGCCGTAACCGGCAACATCGACATCACGGTTCAGAATCCACCGCAGTGCGCCTCGATCCAACTGCCGGCGAGTGGCGCGACGACTACGACCATCCCAACTACGCAACGTGCAGCACTGGGCGCCATTGCCCAGGTCGAGTCCCGTACCGCGACTGCCGCGAACCTGAACGCTGCATCATCCAGCGGTAGCTACACCTGCAGCTCGAACGGCCAACATCTGATCGGCGATATTTCATCGACCGTCAACGGTGGTCGCTCATGGACGCCCGACCCCTTGCCGATCGATGCGCCCCAGCCGATGTTCAGCGGCGTATCGTGCCCGACCGACAAGGAATGTTGGGCGACTGGATCTGATGCGGTGCCGCAACAGGTGGGGAACGTCCACAATGGCGGCTCGTCGATGCTGCTCGGGACCACCGATGGTGGTTCAACCTGGTCATCGGTCACCTTCAGTACCCCGGCGGGTGCACCGGACTATGACGGGCAGTCCTATCTGAGCCTTGGCTTCATTACGTGTCCGACCTCCGACGTCTGCGTCGCCGATGGCGCAGCTGCGCAGGGCTCACCGAGCGCCCCTATCTACAGTCTCACCCAGCGGGGCCAGGGAGTTTGACTGGCGACGCAGGACGCCGGGGCTGATTCGTGCTCGACGGGACCTCCGCCGGACCGAAGCGTCTGATCTGCCCCCGTTAGTCTCGGGACATGGAGCGAGAGGCGGTCACGGGATATTGCTGGCCCCAGTCGGTGCGCGGTGGCGGTGAGGTCGGTCTGCACATGTCGTCGGCCGGTGGGCGGCCGGTGCGGATCGAGGTGGCACGGGTCGGCGCCCACCGTGAGGTCGTGGTCACAGCTGACACGATCGCGGTCGACGAGCACGAGATCCCGGCGGACGCGTCGTCGAATGGGTGCGGCTGGCCGGTTGCGTTCACGGTGGACGTCGAACCGCAGTGGCGGTCGGGCTACTACGAGGTCGTCATGGAGATCGACGTCGGCGACAAGGTGCGGCGCGACCATGCGTTCTTCGTCGTGCGCCCGCCATCCGGCACGCGGGTGGTCGTCGCTCTGGCGACCAATACGTGGCACGCCTACAACGACTTCGGCGGACAGAACCTGTACACCGGTGGCACCCACGTCGCCATGCAGCGTCCGATGTCTGCGGGCTACCTCTACAAGCCGCCGGGCAAGGGTCGTCGGGTGACAGGGACGGGTGCGCCGGATCCGCAGAATGCCGCTCACGTCGGCTATCTGCAGATCAACCATCTGTCGGGCTACGCGGGATCGGCAGGTTGGCCCGACTGGGAGCTTCCCTTCGTCGAGTGGGCCGAGCGCGAGGGCATCGAGGTCGGCGTGTGCACGAATGCTGACCTCGAGGAACACCCCGAGGTACTCGATGATGCGCGTCTCTACCTGTCCGTCGGTCATGACGAGTACTGGACAGCCGGGATGCGGGACACGGTGGAGGCATTCATCGCGAGGGGTGGCAATGCGGCGTTCTTCTCGGGAAACACCTCGCTGTGGCAGGTGCGGATCGACGGCGACGATCACGATGTGATGGTCGGATACAAGGCCTTCATGAAGCACGACCCCGTCAGGGGCACCGACCGCGAGGCGGAGGTGACGACGTTCTGGTCCGACGTGATCGTTGCCCGTCCCGAGAACCTCATGACGGGCGTGTCGTTCACCCGTGGGGGCTACCACCGCATCGGGCGGAACGTGACCGCAGGGCTCGGTGGTTACACCGTGCACCGTGCCGACCACTGGATCTTCGACGGCACCGGACTCGGCTACGGCGATGTGCTGGGTGCCGGTGCGACGGTCGTCGGCTACGAGTGCGACGGCTGTGCATTTACCTACCGCGACGGCCTGCCCTACCCGACAGGTGAGGACGGCACGCCGTCGACCTTCGTGATCCTCGGCACGTGCCCGACACGGCACTTCACCCGCGAGACCGCGCCCCGTCCGCCGAGCCCGGGGGAGCCGAGCGAGCTGGAGTACATCGCGTCGCGGGTCTTCGGGACCCGCGACCCCGAGGCCATGGAACGCATCCGTCACGGCCACGCGGTGCTGGGTGCCTACACGAACGCGGCAGGCGCCACCGTAGTGACGTCGGGTTCGACCGACTGGGCCCACGGGTTGGCGGCCCGGGACCCGCAGATCGAGCAGATCACCCGGAACGTGCTGGCACGGTTGGGCTAGCGGCGTCGTCGCTGGCGGGACCGTCGGCGGGCGGTCAGCAGGTGCGAACACCCTGGTGAACCGGGTTCACGGGGGGTTCGCCGTGTCCGCGATGTCCTGAGACATCACGCTGGCGGAAGGGGGGGGATTCGAACCCCCGGAGGCTTTCACCTCACACGCTTTCGAGGCGTGCGCATTAGTCCGCTCTGCCACCCTTCCGCCGGCGAGTGTAACGGAGCCCGGAAGGGGGTCCGGAACGTGGCCGGTGCCGTACCGCAGGTTCCCGGGCCTGGCGCCGTCCGGCGCACTAGGGTCATCCCACCAAGCAGACCACCGGTGCCGGTGGGGGAATCATCGGCGCACGGCGGGCGAGCGACAGGGGGAAATGTGGCACGTACGTCCGACCGGGTGCGGGTGGCTGCACTGGGCATGGCCCTGCTGCTCGGCGCCACTGCGACGGCCTGCAGCTCCACCAACTCGTCGTCGTCGACGACGACGACCGGCGGCGGCTCGGGTGGCAGCTCGTCGATCCCGGCTAGCGCCTTCAGCGACCACACCGGGGTCACCTCCGACTCGGTCACGGTGGGCAACGTCTCGACACTCTCACTCGGCGGCCTCTTCAAGGGAGCGGTCGTCGGGACCCAGGCGTACTTCGACTACGTCAACTCCACCGGCGGGGTGCACGGCCGCAAGCTCAAGGAGGACAGCGCTGACGACGGCTTCTCGGGAGCGACCAACAAGCAGGCCACGCAGAACGCCATCACCAACGACTTCGCCCTGGTGGGCAGCTTCTCGCTCGAGGACAGCTACGGCGGCTCGCTGCTGGCCGCCAACCCGGGCATGCCCGACATCTCCAACGTCCTCGACACCACGACCGGCAAGCTGCCGAACGTGTACGAGCCGGTGCCCCTCAACGGCGGCTGGCAGGAGGGACCGCTCCAGTACTTCAAGAAGCAGTTCCCGAGCGACGTGACCGCCACGGCATCGCTCGTCGCCGACCTCCCGTCGGCCGAGACCGACTGGGCAGGCGAGAAGTACGTCATGGAGAAGGTCGGCTACAAGGTCATCTACGACCAGACCTACGGGGTCGCCCAGACCAACTTCGACCAGAACGTGATCGCCATGAAGGACGCCGGGGTGAAGATCCTGTTCGTCGACTCGATGGCCGAGTCCTATGCCTCGGCCCTCCTCAAGTCGCTGCAGACCCAGGACTTCCATCCGGTCGTGGTCCTCGGCGCCGCCACCTACACGAACAAGCTCATCCCCGACTCCGGCGGTGCGTCGGCCGTCAACGGCGACTACCTCCAGCAGAGCACCACGCTCTACCTGGGCCAGGACGCTCCGACGGTGCCGGCGGTGGCGGACTTCCTCCACTGGGTGAACATCGCCTCGCCCAGATTCACGCCCGACCTCTACACGCTCTACGGGTGGCTGTCGGCCCAGCTGTTCGCCCAGGCACTCCAGAACGCCGGCTCGGATCCGAGCCGTGGCTCGCTGCTCACGCAGTTGGGCAAGGTCACCTCGTTCGACGGCCAGCACATCATCGGCCCGAACAACGTGGCGGCCAAGACGCCGGGCAGCTGCTACATCATCGGCCAGGTGGCCAACGGCAACTGGCAGCGCCTGGACGACCCGCCGGTCAGCGGCTCGACCCACGGCTTCCGTTGCGACTACTCGTACGTCACCCCGCCGGCCTGACCGGTCGGGCGTGAGTCCGCCGGGGGAGCGACCCCCCGGCGGCGGGTGGTGCGGTCAGGCCCCTACGACGACGACCGTGCGGCCGACGGCCCGACGCGCCCGGTGCTCCTCGAGCGCCGTCCCGGCCTCCTCCATGGACACCCGGCGGCCCACATGGGGCCGGATTGCGCCTTCGCCCACCAGTCGGAGCAGGTCACCGTGCACCTCGTCGGCCACGTCCCGCCCGTAGGGGTTGAAGCCGAACCGGCGCATGCCGGGGTCGACCGAGTCCACCCACGCGACCATGACGCCGACCAGGTCGATGTTGCCGATGCTGGCCATCCGCAGCGGCCGACCGGTCATCCCGTTCTCGTCGTCGTCCGCGTACCCGACGGCCAGGTACCGGCCACCCCGTGCCGTGCACCGCCACGAGCGCTCCACGAAGTCGCCGCCGGCCAGGTCGTAGACGACGTCGGCGCCGGCATCACCGGTGGCCTGGAGCACGGCCTCGACGAAGTCCTCAGCCGTGTGGTCGATCACCAGGTCGGCACCGAGCTCGGTGCAGAGGGCACCCTTGTCGGGCCCGCCGGCCACGGCGATGACCCGGGCGCCGGCCGCCTTGCCCAACTGGATTCCGGCGGTCCCGAGGCCGCTGGCGGCCGAGTGGACGACGAGCGTCTCGCCCGCGGCGAGTCGGCCCCTGCGGAACAGGGCCAGGTGGGAGGTGTGGAACGGCATGATGAATGCGGCCGCCTCGACGTCGTCGAGTCCTTCGGGTGCGTCGAACACCGACACGGCGTCAGCAAGCGCGTACTCCGCGATCCCTCCGAGGGCGGTGGTGGTGATGGCGACCACCCGTCGTCCGACCCACTCCTCGGCACCGGGTCCCGCTTCGACGACCACCCCGCAGACGTCCATCCCCAGGGTGTACGGCGGGGGTGTGGGCACCGACACGAGCTTGCCCAGGCACCGGTCGATGTCGTTGAAGTTGAGCGATGCGGCACCCACCTCGACGAGCACCTGGCCCGCGCCCGGCACGGGCCGGTCCACCTCACGGACGGCCAGGACCTCGGCCGGCGGGCCGTTCCTGGTCACCTGCACTGCGCGCATCCCGGCCATCGGCATCCCCCTTGTCGGCGCCCGGCACGGGCCGGTCGGTGACCGCCACCCGGACGCGAGGCGTGGGCCGAGCCTAGCGACGCGACGCCGCCCGGATAGAAGCGTCGTACCGTCGGACGCCGTCAGGTCAGCTGCGACGGTCGGCGAAGAAGCTGGTGAGCTGTGCGGCCGCCTCGTCGCCACGCACGCCAGCGGTCACCGGCACCTCGTGGTTGAGCCGCGGGTCGGCGCACAGGTTGTAGAGCGAGCCACAGGCCCCGGCCTTCGGGTCGGCGGCACCGAAGACGAGCCGACCGAGCCGGGCGGCCACGAGGGCCCCCGCACACATCGGGCAGGGTTCGAGGGTGACCACCAGGGTGACCTCGCCGAGGCGCCAGGTGCCGAGCGCCCTGGCCGTATCGGCCAGGGCCAGGATCTCGGCATGGGCAGTCGGGTCGCCGGTGAGCTCCCGCTCGTTGTGCCGGGCGGCCACGACCCGTCCGTCGACCAGCGCGACGGCCCCCACGGGCACATCTCCGTGGGTCACCGCCGCCGCAGCCTCCTCGAGGGCGAGCGCCATCGCCGCCTCGACGTCCACGACGGGGTCCGACCCGATCGTGGGTGGGGCCGATCCGACACGCGTCCCATCCACGGCGTCCATGGCGGCGAGCATAGGGACTTCCCTATGACCTCACGCCTCCGGTCCACGTCCAGGTGTCCGCTGGCCGAATCCCGTGCCGGCGTCCGCGACCCGCACCGGCCCGCTGCTTGGTTCCCGATCGATCAGATGGTTCCATCGAGCCGGGAGCGATGACGCCGTGCGCATGATCGCCGCCAGCACCGCAGTACCTGCTGCACGAACAGGCACGAAAGGCCCGGTTCATAGGTTCAACTGTCCGCGATGTCCTGAGACATCACAATGGCGGAGGCGGTGGGATTTGAACCCACGGTGAGTTTCCCCACACACGATTTCCAATCGTGCCGATTCGGCCGCTCTCGCACGCCTCCGTGCCTTGGCCGTCCGGGTGACCCCGGGGCGTCCACAGCCCAGACAGGCTACTCCGGTCGCCCCGGCGGTCCGGAACGATCGGCGGGGGTGGCGGGTGGCCTCCGTGACGGTAGGATCGTGGCCTCCCCGGTGGTGGGTGCGGCGGCTGGGTCCTGCGCAACGTCCTCCTGTGAATCGAGTCAGGGTCGGAAGGCAGCAGCTCTCAGCGGGTCCGGCCGTGTGCCGCAGTCAACCTGGCCGTCGCACCGACCACCGGGGGAGTCGTCCTCCCGCCCGGACCGCCTCCGGACGGTCATCCGGCCCGAGGACCGTGTCCGAGCCGACCGGTAGGCTCCCGACGTGGCCGACGTGACCGAGGAAGTCCCCTACCAGTCCCTCTACCGACGCTTCCGTCCGTCGACGTTCGCCGAGGTGAAGGGCCAGGACCATGTGGTCCTGGCCCTTCGCAACGCCGTCCGGGACGGTCGGGTGGCCCACGCCTACCTGTTCAGCGGCCCCCGTGGCACCGGCAAGACCTCGACGGCCCGGATCCTGGCCAAGGCGCTCAACTGCACCGACCTCCGCGACGGCGAACCGTGTGGCGTCTGTGCCTCGTGCATCGAGATCACCAGAGGCACGTCGCTCGACGTGCACGAGCTCGACGCCGCCTCCAACAACGGCGTCGACGCCATGCGTGATCTCGTCTCCCGGGCGGCGCTGGGTTCCCCCGGGCGGCAGAAGGTCTACATCGTCGACGAGGTCCACATGCTGTCGACGGCTGCGTCCAACGCCCTGCTGAAGACGCTGGAGGAGCCACCGGCCCATGTGATCTTCGTGCTGGCCACCACCGACCCGCAGAAGGTCCTGCCGACGATCCGTAGCCGGACACAGCACTTCGAGTTCCGGCTCCTCGGGCCCGACACCCTGTCGGAGCTCCTGTCCCAAGTCCGACAGGACGCCCATCTCGACGTCGGGGACGAGGCGCTCGACCTCGCCGTACGCCGTGGCCGCGGCTCGGCCCGCGACGCCCTCTCCATCCTCGACCAGGTGGCGGCCTCCGACGCCGTCGACGACGACCTGCCCGAGCTCGACGAGGTGGTGGAGGCGCTGGCCGAGCGCGACGTGCAGCGGGCACTGGTGGCCGTGGCCAACCTGACGGCCGCCGGCTTCAGTCCCCAGCAGCTGACCGTGGACCTGGTCGACCACCTGCGTCAGGGCTTCCTGGCTCTGGTGGCGCCCGACCTGGTGACCGTGTCCGGGGCGGAGCGCGACGCGTTGGCCGCCCAGGCCGGACGCGTCGGACTGGCCGCCCTGGTCCGCGCCATGGAGGACCTGGGCCGGGCCCAGGTGACCATGCGCGACGCGCCCGAACCCCGGGTCAACCTGGAGGTGGCACTCGTCCGCCTGGTCCATCCGGAGGCCGATGACTCACCGGCCGCACTGCTGGCCCGGATCGAGCGACTCGAGTCCTCGGGCCCGCCTGTCCACGGCCCTGGCGAGGCCACCGCGCCCGTTGCCGGACCGCCTCCCGCAGCGTCGTCCACGGGGGCTGCCCTGGCCGCACGGGCGGCTGCCGTGCCCACCGGCCGTCCCACACCCGCAGAGCCCGTGCCCGAGGAACCCGCCGTGAGTGAGGAGGCACCCGCTGCCCCAGGCCCGACCGGCGCCCGGCCCACCCTCGGCGCGCTGCGCCGCCGCTCGGCACCTGCGGACCTCCAGGTTGCGGGAGCCTCGCCGACAGCCACCCCCAGTGCACCGGTCGCTCCCGAGGTTCCTGCACCCGCGACCGCCGTGACGGCCGGTGCCGACGTGGTACCTGCGACCGCTGCGCCCGTGGCCCACCCGTCGGAAGTCGCAGCTCCGTCGGTCCCGGCGGACTCGGCGCCCTTCCCGAGCCGCGACGAGCTGGTCCAGGCCTGGGGCGACCACGTGATCGGTCGCCTGCGGCCCAAGGCCAAGGCCCTGTTCCAGGCGGGCCGCTTCGTCTCCGCCGAGGGCGGCCGAGCCCAGTTCGGACTACCCAACGACATCCACCGCAACCGTTGCGAGGCCATGCGCCCCGAGGTCGAGGCCGCGCTGGCCGAACAGTTCGGTCGGCCGATCCCCCTGGTCCTGGTGGTCGACGGTGCCCCGGTTGCCCACGTCGAGCCGACCGGTGACGAGGACGCACCTGCGCCCGCCCGCCCCGCGGCGCCTCCTGCTCCCGATCCCGAGGACGAGGAGGACCTGGCCGTCTTCGAGGCCGACGATCTCCAGGTGGCCGAGATCGACAACTCGGCGGAGGCCCGGCTGCTGCAGGCCTTTCCCGGTGCGGAGGAGGTGGTCTAGGTGGCCGTCTTCAACGGGCCCCTCCAGAACCTCATCGACGAGATGGGCCGCCTGCCGGGCATCGGGCCGAAGTCGGCCCAGCGGATCACCTTCCACCTGCTGAAGGTGGCGCCCGAGGACGCCCTCCGACTGGCGGAGGCCATCATCGCCGTCAAGGAACGGATCACCCTGTGCACCCGCTGCTTCAACGTCGCCGAGGGCGGCGAGTGCGCCATCTGCCTCGACGACCGGCGCGACGCCACGGTGGTCTGCGTGGTGGAGGACCCCCGTGACATCGTCTCGGTGGAGAAGACGGGCGAGTTCTCCGGCCGCTACCACGTGCTGCAGGGCTCGTTGAACCCCATCGAGGGGATCGGGCCCGAGCAGCTCCGGGTGCGCGAGCTGCTCGGCCGCCTCGATGGGGAGGGCATTACCGAGGTCATCCTCTGCACCAATCCCAATCTCGAGGGCGAGGCCACCGCCATGTACCTCGCCCGCCTGCTCAAGCCGATGGGCCTCACCGTGACGCGGATCGCCTCCGGCCTCCCCGTAGGCGGTGACCTCGAGTATGCCGACGAACTGACTCTGGGCCGGGCCCTGGAAGGCAGGCGCGAGGTCGACGCCTGACTCCTCCGGGCCGGACGGCCGCGGTCATCGGCACGCGTTCCTTTGCCACCATGGGGCGATGGACGACCGCTCGACCGACGGCACCTGCCAACTCTGGATCCTGCGCCACGCCGAGGCACGTCCCGAGCCCCCGTCCGGAGGGCGGGACCGTGACCGTCCGCTGACCGAACGGGGCCGGCGCGACGCAGCAGCCCTCGGCGCGCGCCTCACAGCCGACTCCCCGCCGCTCGGCACGTCCGGCCTGACGCTTCCCGAGGTGGCCCTGGTGTCAGCGGCCGTCCGCACCGTCGAGACAGCCGGCCTGGTGTGCGGCGGCCTGGGCGAACGACTTCGCACCGACACCTACGTGAGCCTCTACTCGGCGGAGCCGGAGACGGTGCTGGCGTACGTCCAGGAAGTGGAGGGCGACCCCCGGTCGGTCCTGGTGGTGGGTCACAACCCGACCGTGTCGCACCTGGCGTTCGAGCTGCTCGCTGCGGCGTCACCTGGTCGAGAGCACCTCGGCGCGCACGGTCTCTCCACCTGCTCACTGGCCGTGGTGGACCTGCCCATCGGGACGTGGGAGGAGGCGGCCGAAGCCAGCGGCACGCTGGTCGGGCTGTTTGCCCCTCCCTACTGAGGGCCGACGTCCAGCGACGGTCGAATTGACCGGGCGCCCCGGCCGACCCGGAGGCCGGCACCCGGGGCGCCCGCTGCGACGACGTGGTGCGTCAGATGCGCGGTACTGGGTCAGAGGGTGCGGAGCACTGCGGCGTCACCCTGGCCGCCACCACCGCACAGACTGACGGCGGCGGTGCCGCCGCCCCGGCGCTTGAGCTCGAGCAGGGCGGTGAGGGCCACGCGGGTGCCGGACATGCCGACCGGGTGGCCCATTGCGATGGCGCCACCGTTGACGTTGACGATGCCGGAGCTGATCCCGAGGTAGTCGGCCGAGGCGCAGCCGACTGCGGCGAAGGCCTCGTTGATCTCGAACAGGTCGATGTCGCCTACCGTGAGGCCCGCCTTGCCCAGCGCCTGCTGGATGGCGTTGGCCGGCTGGAGGAGCAGCGACGGGTTGGGGCCGGCCACCTGGCCGTAGCCGACCAGCTCGCCGATCGGCTGCACGCCCAGCTCCTCGGCCTTGGCCCGGGACATCACGACGACTGCGGCACCACCGTCGGAGATCTGGCTGGCGTTGCCGGCCGTGATCGTGCCCGCCTTGTCGAAGGCGGGACGCAGCTTCGACAGGGACTCGGCCGTGGTCTCGGCCCGGACGCCCTCGTCCGTGTCGACGACGAGCGGGTCGCCCTTCCGCTGGGGCACCTCCACCGGGACGATCTCCTCGGCGAATTTGCCGTCCTTGATGGCGGCGGCCGCACGCTCGTGGGACAGGGCACTGAAGGCATCCTGGCGCTCGCGGGACACACCGTCGGCACCGTTGTAGCGCTCGGTACCCAGGCCCATGGCGACCTGGTCGAAGGCGCAGAAGAGGCCGTCGTACATCATCGAGTCGACGAGCTTGCCGTCACCGATGCGGTAGCCACCGCGGGCACCCGGGAGCAGGTAGGGCGCCTGGGTCATCGACTCCATGCCGCCGGCGACGACGATGTCGGCCTCGCCGGCGTTGATCATCAGGTCGGCCAGGTAGATGGTGTTGAGTCCCGACAGACAGACCTTGTTGACGGTGGAGGCGGCGACGCTCATCGGGATGCCGGCGTTGGTGGCCGCCTGACGGGCCGTGATCTGACCGGCGCCGGCCTGGATCACCTGGCCCATGAAGACGTAGTCGACCTGGTCCGGGGCCACGCCGGCCCGTTCCAGTGCGGCGGCGATGGCGAAGCCGCCGAGCTCGGTGGCGGCGAAGCCGCCGAGGGCGCCCGACAGCTTGCCGATCGGGGTGCGGGCTCCTGCGACGATGACGGATCCGGACATTGCAACCTCCACGGCCTGGTGGCCGGTTCAGGCGGCGTCCCCCCTTGGGCTACGCCACGACGACAGGACGCCATGATACGGCCTGCGCCGGTTTGTGCCACACGGGGCGCCGCGAACGGCCTGGGAGCGCCCGTGCCCAGCGGACTATCCTCCTTCCCCATGCAGGAAATCCTCTCCGCCATCCTGGCCGATGCACCCGGCGAGGAGATCGCCGCACTCCCGGTCCCCGAGTACTACCGCGCCGCCTTCGTCAGGCGTGACGAGATCGACATGTTCGAGGGCATGGAGTCCGAGGACAAGGACCCCCGCAAGTCGCTCCACGTCGGTGATGTCGCCACCCCCGAACTGGCACCTGACGAGGCGTACATCGCCGTCATGGCCAGTGCCATCAACTTCAACACGGTGTGGACATCGATCTTCGAGCCCCTCCCCACCTTCGGGTTCCTGGACCGGCTCGGCCGTGAGGGCGTCTGGGGCGCCCGGCACGCACTCGACCACCACATCGTGGGCTCCGACGCCTCGGCGGTCGTGCTCCAGGTGGGCTCTGCGGTGCGGATGTGGAATCCGGGCGACAAGGTCACCGTTCACTGCAACTACGTCGACGACCAGAGCCCGACCGCCCACGACGACTCGATGCTGGCCGACAACCAGCGGATCTGGGGCTTCGAGACCAACTTCGGCGGACTCGCCGACCTGGCGGTGGTCAAGGCGAACCAGTTGATGCCCAAGCCGGCGCACCTGTCGTGGGAGGAGGCCGCCGTCAACGCCCTCTGCAACTCCACCTCCTACCGGATGCTCGTATCGCACAACGGGGCCCCGGTCACCCAGGGGGACAAGGTCCTGGTGTGGGGCGCGTCGGGCGGCCTGGGCGCCTATGCCGTCCAGTACTGCCTGAACGGTGGCGCCACCCCGGTCGGCGTGGTCTCCTCGCAGTCCAAGGTGGACCTCCTGCAGGAGCTCGGCGTCGAGGCTGTCATCGACCGGAAGGCCGCCGACTACCGGTTCTGGAAGGACGAGTTCCATCAGGACGAGTCGGAGTGGCGCCGCCTGGGCAAGGACATCCGTTCCCTGGTGGGTGACGACGTCGACATCGTCTTCGAGCACCCGGGCCGCCAGACCATGGGCGCGTCGGTGTTCGCCGCCAAGCGGGGCGGGACCATCGTGACCTGCGCCGCCACCTCCGGCTACATGATCGAGTACGACAACCGGCACCTCTGGATGAAGCTCAAGACCATCAAGGGCTCCCACTTCGCCAACTACCGGGAGGCGTGGGACGCCAACCAGCTGGTGTGCGAAGGCAAGATCCTGCCGGCGCTGTCCGCCGTCCACACCCTGGAGAACGTCGGCGATGCCGCCTACCAGGTCCACAAGAACCTGCACGAGGGCAAGATCGGTGTGCTCTGCCTGGCCCCCGAGGAGGGGTTGGGCATCGACGACCCGGCCCTGCGCGAAAAGGTCGGCGAGGACCGGATCACGCTGTTCAGGAGGCACGGAGCATGACCGAGATGCTGCTGACCGAGATCGACCACGTGGCCATCGCCGTCCCCGATCTGGACGCCGCCGTCGCCTACTACGAGGAGACGTTCGGGGCCACGGTCACCCACCGCGAGCGCATCGACTCCGACGGTGTGGAGGAGGCACTGTTGAAGGTTGCTGACAGCTACGTGCAGCTACTGACCCCGACCAGCGACTCGTCGCCCGTGGCCAAGTACCTGGAGAAGAAGGGTCCCGGCATCCACCACGTCGGCTACCGGGTGGACGACTGCGCCGCCGCTCTGCAGTCGGTCAAGGACCACGGCGGCCAGGTCATCGACCAGGCTCCGCGACCCGGCTCCCGTGGCACCACCGTGGCCTTCGTCCACCCCAAGGGCGCATTCGGCACCCTGATCGAGCTCGTCCAGGAGTAGTCGCACCCGCGTATGGACACCGCCCCCCGGGCAGACGCCACGCCGACCGCCGTACTGGGCGACGTCCCCGGCGCACGCGTCGCTGCCCGGCACGTGTCCACATCGGCCGGCGCCGACCTCCCGGGAGTCCCCACCGCCGTGGGCCGTGGGCCGTGGCCGGTTCCCACCATCGGTGAGCCGGCCCTCGGTCAGCCCATCGTGCTCGCGGGCGACCGCACTGCCGACGCCGCCACGCCGGCCACGCCGGCCGAGCCGGCCGCCGCGCCCGGTACACGGTTCCCGCCCGGCGTCCGGGGCAAGCTCGGCGCGTACGTCTACCTGCTGGTCGACCCGCGCACCGGCCGTCCGTTCTACGTCGGCCGGGGCACCGGGGACCGCTGCCACCGCCACGTCGAGCGGGCCCGGGCGGTGCCGGACGGCACCACCCGCTCGGGCAAGTTCACCGCACTCGACCGGATCAGCGAAGCCGAAGCCGATGGGCGCCCCGTCAGGGTCGACATCCTCCGGTACGGCCTGACGCCGGCCGAGGCCCGCCTCGTCGAAGCCTCGGTCAGTGACGCCCTGGCCCTCGGTCAGGAGACCCGGCTGGGCAGCCGGCGACGCCCGGCCGTCGAGATCGGTGCCGAGCTGGCCAGGCGGGCCCGGTTCAAGCGCAGTCATCCCGTCGTGCTGCTGCGGGTGGGGCCCCACGGTGCAGACACCGCCTACGAGCGAGCCCGCCACGGCTGGCGGATCGGTCAACGGTGGGTCGACACGACGTCGCCGCGCTCACCCCGGTGGGCGGTGGTCGTGGCGGGGGACCTGGTGGACGCCGTCTACCGGATCGACTCCTGGGAGCCCTCGCCGGCCACCGACGCCCGCCCGGGAGCCGGCCGGTGGTCGTTCGTGGGCGAACCGGATGACGAGCTGGGATCCCGGTACGTCGGACGCAGCGTGGCCGGCTACCTGGGGGGCGGCATCCCGGCACCGGTCACGTACGTCTGGTGCGGGCCGCACTGGGTGAACACCGCCCAGTAGGTCGGTCACGACCTCGGATCGAACCCTTCCGGCGGTTCCGGTAGCCTCACCGTCCATGGATCACACGATGACCCAACGACTCGAGGACCTCGCCGAACGACGTGAGCAGGCCCGCAACGCCGGCTCCCCCCGGGCGGTGGAGAAGCACCACGCCAAGGGCAAGATGACGGCCCGCGAGCGCATCGACTACCTGCTCGACGACGGCTCGTTCCAGGAGCTCGACATGCTGGCCCGGCACCGCGCCCACGGCATGGGCCTCGAGGAGAACCGGCCCTACACGGACGGGGTCATCACCGGCTTCGGCACGATCGACGGGCGCCGTGTCTGCGTGTTCAGTCAGGACTTCACCGTGTTCGGTGGCGCGCTGGGCGAGGTGTTCGCCGAGAAGATCCACAAGGTCATGGACCTCGCGTCCTCCATCGGTGTGCCGATGATCGGCCTCAACGACGGTGCCGGCGCCCGTATCCAGGAGGGCGTGGTCTCGCTGCACTCCTACGGCGGGATCTTCCACCGCAACGCCCAGGCCTCCGGGGTGATCCCCCAGATCAGCGTCATTCTCGGGCCCTGCGCAGGGGGCGCCGTCTACAGCCCGGCCATGACCGACTTCATCTTCATGGTCCAGGAGACGAGCCACATGTTCATCACCGGGCCCGACGTGGTGAAGACGGTGACGGGCGAGGACGTGACGCTCGAGGAGCTCGGTGGCGCAATGAGCCATGCCACCAAGTCCGGCGTGGCCGCCTTCGTGGCGCCCGACGAGAAGGCCTGCCTCGACGACGTCCGCTACCTGCTCAGCTTCCTCCCCTCAAACAACATGGAGGAGGCACCACTCCTGCGGACGGGCGACGACCCCGAGCGGCTCACACCGGAACTGTCGGACCTCATGCCCGAGTCGCCGAACCAGCCCTACGACATGACGAAGGTCATCCAGGCGGTCGTCGACGACGGCGAATTCTTCGAGGTCAACCACCACTGGGCCATGAACCTGGTCTGCGGGTTCGCCCGCATCGACGGCCGGGCCGTCGGCATCGTCGGCAACCAGCCCCAGATGCTGGCCGGCGTACTCAACATCGATGCCTCCGAGAAGGGCGCCCGCTTCGTGCGGACGTGCGATGCATTCAACATCCCACTCGTCACCTTCGTGGACGTACCCGGCTTCATGCCCGGCACCGACCAGGAGTACGGGGGGATCATCCGCCATGGCGCCAAGCTGCTCTACGCCTACTGCGAGTCGACCGTACCCCGGGTCCAGATCATCACCCGCAAGGCCTATGGCGGTGCGTACGTCGTGATGAACTCGAAGTCCATCGGCGCCGACCTCGCCTTCGCGTGGCCGTCGGCCGAGCTGGCCGTCATGGGCCCCGAGGGAGCCGTCGAGATCGTCTATCGGCGTGACCTGGCTGAGGCGGCCGACCCTGTGGGCCGCCGCAAGGAGCTCGTCGAGGAGTACACCGAGCGGTACGCCAACCCGTACGCGGCGGCCGAGCGGGGCTACGTCGACGACGTCATCGACCCGGCGGAGACCCGTCGGATCCTGGCCCGCAGTCTCGAGCTGCTGGTCTCCAAGCGTGAAGAACTCCCGAAGCGCAAGCACGGGAACATGCCGCTGTGAGCACCCGGGAGACGATCGACCCGGAGGTGCTGGCCGTGCTGGCCGCCGCCGTGGACCAGGTCTGGCCCCGACCGGTCGTGGTCGTGGCCGAGGAGCCCGCCGGACCGCCGGCCTGGCGGTTCAGCGGTCGCTGGTGGAGCCGTCCGGCTACCAGTAGACGCGAGCGCCCCTGGACCGGGGGCTGAACTGCCCTACCGGTCCAGGGGCTGGACGCTGCGACCGCTGCCCGCTCAGATCTCGGCATTCTCCGGCGTGCGACGCCAGTGGACGAAGCCGAAGATGGTGAAGATCAGCATGATCAACGCCAACACGAAGCAGGCGATCGCCGCGTAGAGTGCGATCTGGCCCATCTGCCAGAAGGCGTATGCCTCGAGCAGTAGCCCCCGGAGCGTGGTGCCCTGGAAGACCGTCTGGACCTTGGCCTCGGCCGCGGTGTACGCCGGCGATCCCTTCGGCAGCGCCATCGCCGCCGTCGAGAGCTGGGCGTACGTCTTGCCGCCGCCGATCTCCTGGAGGTGGACAGCGATGAAGTGGTCGGCGTAGGCCTCGGCCTGCTTGCCCGTCGTCAGCTGCTGGCCGGCATACTGCGAGATCACCGGGATCATGCTCGGGGTGATCTCGGTGCCGACCTTCGCGTTCTGGAATGCCGCCGCCGGCGGAAAGGTGATCCCCTGCTCCGCCAGCTGGTTGTGCACGTTGGAGTTGGCGAAGTTGTAGGCCCACATACCGAGGCCACCGGCCACGATCAGGAAGACCGCGATCCCCAACCCGACGAGCGTGAGAATTGCATCGAATGTCTTGCGCTTCATGGTTTGTCACCTCACAGGTCTCCGCCCCCGTATCTCGGGGAGCCAACTTGCGACCCACATGCGACTGTAGGGACGGGGAAATTGTCCACCTAGGGGACAAAGACCTTTGAGGAGCGCCATTGGTCCCGCAGGTGGCCACCGCGCACGCGGTGATGCCCCCCGGCACCCCCGGCCCGCCGGTCAGTCGGTGGAGGTGACGAAGTCGATGAGGCGCTCGACCGAGCCCACCAGCGCCGGCTCGAGGTCGGCGTAACTGGACACGGACGCCAGGATCCGGCGCCAGGCGGCGGGGGGGTCGCCGAGGCCGAGCTCGGCACAGATCCCGACCTTCCACTCGGTCCCCTTGGGGATGTGGGGCCACGCGCCGATGCCGAGCACCGACGGCCGGACGGCCTGCCACACGTCGACGAACGGCGTCCCGGTCACCAGCACGTCGGGATGACGGACCGACTCGGCGAGTCGTGCCTCCTTGCTGCCAGCCACCAGATGGTCCACGAGCACGCCCAACCTGCGTGCCGGGCCCGGCCGGAAATCGGCGACGGCCCTCGCCAGGTGATCGATCCCGTCGAGGCGCTCGACGACCACCCCTTCGATCCGGAGGTCGTCGCCCCACACCTTCTCGACCAGCTCGGCGTCGTGGACGCCCTCGACCCACAGGCGGCCGGCCCGTGCCACCCGTGCCGGGGCACCGGCCACCGCCACGGAGCCGGATGCCGTCACCGAAGGGGATCGGGTGGGCGCAGCCGACGCGCCCCGAACCAGTGTCACGGCCCGGCCGTCGACGCTGAACGCGCCGGGAGTGAGGCGGAACACGCGCTCCTGGCCGGTGCGGCCCCGGAGCTCGACGCCCCCGCCCTCGATGCGGACCAGCGTCCCGCTGAAACCGCTCGCCCGGTGGACGAGGTCCATGCCGACGGCCGCCGGCACCTGAGGGAACACGGCAGCCAGCCGGTCGGCGGGCGGGGCATCGATCGGCCCGGACAGGATGCCCGAGGAACGTCGTGCGGCTCGGGGGTCTCGTGGGGACACGGCGGTGACCCTAGCAACCGGTCGATCGGCTGCCGGTGGACGTGTGCCGTGCGGATGTCAGCCCACCGACGCTGCCCGGTGCTTCTCGACCAGGTCGATCATGTCGTCCATCATCTTGCCGATCTCGAAGTCCTTCGGCGTGTAGACCCGGGCGACACCCTTGCCCAGCAGCACCGCCTCGTCCTCCGGCGGGATGATGCCCCCGACCACGACGGGGGCATCGACGCCGGCCTCCCGCAGCCGTTCGACGACCTCGGGCACCAGCTCCAGATGGCTGCCGGACAGGATGGAGATGCCGACCACGTCGACGTCCTCGTCACGGGCGGCCGCGGCGATCTCGGCGGGCGACAGGCGGATCCCCTGGTACACGACCTCGAACCCGGCGTCACGGGCGGCCACGGCGATCTGCTCGGCACCGTTGGAGTGGCCGTCGAGGCCGGGCTTCGCCACCAGGAGCCGGGGCGGGCCACCCGCCCGGTCTGCGAGCGCCTTGGACCGGGCCAGCACGCCCTGGAACTCCGCACCCCGGTGACCGACGCCGCCCCCGACACCGGTCGGGGCGCGGTACTCGCCGAACACCTCGCGCAGTGCACCCGCCCACTCGCCCGTGGTGCCGCCGGCGTGGGCCAGGGCGATGGTCGCCGGCATCACGTTGTCCGTGCCCTCGGCCGCCCGGCGCAGGTCGTCGAGCGCACGCTGCACGGCCGCGCCGTCCCGGGCGGCGCGCCAGGCTGCCACGTCCGCCTTCAGCTGGGACTCGACGGCGGGGTCGACCCGCATGATCGACCCGCCCGCGTCGCTGGCGGAGGCCAGCGGTGACTCCGCCGTCTCCTGGAAGCAGTTGACGCCCACCACCTGCAGTTCACCGGTCTCGATCCGCCGGACCCGCTCGGACTGGCTCCCCACGAGCCGCGCCTTCAGCTCGTCGATCGCCTCGAAGGCGCCGCCCAGCGCCAGCACGTCCTGGAGCTCAGCCCAGGACGCTTCGGCCACCTCGGCGGTCTTCTTCTCGATGACCACGGACCCGTCGAAGATGTCGTCGTACTCGAGCAGGTCGGACTCGAATGCCAGGACCTGCTGGATGCGCAGGGACCACTGCTGGTCCCACGGCCGGGGGAGTCCGAGCGCCTCGTTCCAGGCCGGCAGCTGCAGGGCCCGGGCACGGGCCTTCTTGGACAGCGTGACGCCCAGGGCCTCGAGGACGATGCGCTGGATGTTGTTCTCCGGTTGGGCCTCGGTCAGGCCGAGCGAGTTGACCTGGACGCCGTAGCGCATGCGCCGCAGCTTGGGATCGGTCACGCCGTAGCGCTCGGCGCACACCCGGTCCCACAGCTCGGTGAAGGCCCGCATCTTGCAGGTCTCCTCGACGAAGCGCACGCCGGCGTTGACGAAGAACGAGATCCGCCCGACCACCGACGGGAACTCGTCGTCGGGCAGCTGCCCCGACTCGCGCACGGCGTCGAGCACGCCGATGGCTGTGGCCAGGGCATAGGCGACCTCCTGGTGCGGGGTGGCCCCGGCCTCCTGGAGGTGATAGCTGCAGACGTTGATCGGGTTCCACTTCGGTACGTTGCGGACCGTGTGGACGATGGTGTCGACGGTCAGGCGCCGGCTCGGGAGTGGCGGGAAGATGAACGTCCCCCGCGACAGGTACTCCTTGACGATGTCGTTCTGGGTGGTGCCGGACAGGACACGGGGGTCGACGCCGCGGTCCTCGGCATTGGCGATATAGAGCCCGAGCAGCCACGCCGCCGTGGCGTTGATGGTCATCGAGGTG
>Ga0182014_10001809_pt1 | contig 27897 bp, 20 predicted proteins | sample 612S2DmetaG_FD_120489 | JGI IMG/M metagenome (GOLD analysis project Ga0182014, IMG submission 120489) | Permafrost microbial communities from Stordalen Mire, Sweden - 612S2D metaG | ecosystem: Environmental > Terrestrial > Soil > Wetlands > Permafrost | place: Sweden: Stordalen | collected... | reverse complement strand
CTGCCCGCAATCATAGGCCGTCAACAGCTTGCATCGAAGATCATTTGAATAGGCCTTTGCCATCTTCTTTATCGCGAAGGCCAGAGCAATTACAGTGTACACCTATTAGTGATATGCTCTAATAGTCGAATGGCAAGTCTTGAAAACTTCCGTGTGGTGGTCTTCCGGGCAGTTGCTGAACAGCTCAGCTTCCGCAAAGCCGCCGAAGAACTATACCTCACTCAACCTGCGGTTAGCCTCCAGATCAAGGCGCTGGAAGAGGAACTTGGCGTTCAAGTGTTTGATCGCTCTGGGGCGCAGATCACGCTGACGCCGGCCGGCAAGGTGCTCCTCCAGTACGCGAAGCAGGTCAATTCGCTTTTCGTTCAGGTTGAGCGCGATATTGTAGCCCTCACCGGCGACCACGCTGGGCAACTTTCCCTTGGAGCTTCCACGACCATCGCTCAGTATGTGCTGCCACATCTTCTGGGCGAGTTCTGCAAGGAGTATCCCCGCGTTCATCCGACACTGATCAGTGGCAACACAGAGCACATCGTCGATGCTGTGGAAAAGCAGAAGATCGAGTTGGGCTTTATTGAAGGTCCGGCGCGAAGCCGCGAAGTCAAGAGCGAACCGTTTCTGGAGGATGAGTTGGTCTTGATTGCGTCTACTGCGCATGAATGGGCAGAGCGCGCATCAATCTCTGTCTTCGATTTATGCTCCGCCCCGCTACTCATGCGCGAGCGCGGTTCCGGTACGCGCAGAGTGATTGAAATGGCGCTTGAACGGCAAGGCGCCAAGCGGAGTGCGATGCATATCGTGATGGAACTTGATTCTACCGAGGCCATCAAATCCGCCGTTGAAGCAGGACTGGGAGTTGGTTTCGTCTCTCGATGGGCGATTGCCAAAGATCTGAGGCTGGGCACAAACTTCAAGATCGTTGCAATCGAAGGACTCCGGATCAAGCGAGATTTTCTGGTCACGTACATAAAGGGGCCTGAGCCGCAAGGCTTGGCTCATCAGTTCCGCAGGTTTCTCATCGCACGCGCCGGCGCGGAGAGAACATTGGCAAAAGTCAAACGTTCGTAATTGAAACAGCCCATAAGATGCGCTTATGTGCAATGAGTACTTCTGCTTGGACACGGACGCACATCTCAGCGAAACTTGTTTCATGTCCAAGGATATATTTTTCATCGGGTTGATTCTCGCCGCCAGCGGTCTGGTGTCTCCACCGGTGGCGCTGGCCGGTGGTTTCGTTTATGGATTCTCATTTCTTCATCCATTTCATGTAGAGGCAAAGAAACTATCCAAACTGCTCCTCCAGGCATCCGTAGTCGGCCTTGGATTTGGTATGGACTTGCAGCAGGTCATGCAAGCCGGACGCTCCGGGTTCATCTATACCGCGGGCAGCATCAGCATCGCCTTGCTCCTGGGCTGGGGGCTGGGAAGACTCCTGCGCGTGAAGCAAAGAATCTCATATCTCATCTCAGCCGGCACGGCCATCTGCGGCGGCAGCGCCATTGCAGCGATTGCCCCCATCACCAATGCGAGTCAGGAAGAGATTGCCGTCTCACTGGGAACTGTTTTTGTGCTGAACTCGGTTGCCTTGCTCACCTTCCCCGCAATCGGGACAGCGCTGCATATGACTCAGCCGCAGTTTGGCCTTTGGGCGGCGCTCGCTATTCATGACATAAGTTCCGTCGTCGGCGCGACAGCAAAGTATGGATCGGTGGCTCTTACCGTCGGCACGACCGTCAAGCTGGCCCGCGCTCTATGGATCGTACCGCTTTCGGTCGGAACCGCCATGGCCAACAAGAGCAAGGCGCGCATTCAATGGCCGTGGTTCATTCTCTTCTTCTGCCTCGCGGCTGTCTCAAATACTTACGTCCACATTTTCCAGTCCGCCTATCCAGTGCTCAAGCATCTTGGGGGCATCGGCCTGACCGTGACGCTCTTTCTCATTGGAACAGGACTCTCCATGAAGACTCTCCGCGAGGTCGGGGTTCGACCATTCCTTCAGGGAATCCTTCTCTGGCTTTTTGTCGCGGTGGGATCGCTTACACTCATCCGCGGAGGTTGGATTCATCTGTAAAGTTGCGCGGAAGGGTTGAGTTGGCCGCAACAGGAGGTGATCGGCCAACGGCAAAAGGTACTCGATGCGGCTATGCGCGCAATCCGGAACGCTTCACCCACGCTCGGCCCAAGCATCCGCCTCAGCCCACCGCAGTCTGGATCAACCCGCTCATCCTAGCCATCGCGACAGAGGGAAATCTACACTAAACTCTGACGCCACCTGTCTCACAATCGTTGACACGCTCCGCTCGCGCCGGGATTGCATCTTTCTCCAGTGTCAGTTGCTGACCGGATCGAAAGCACGGTTTCGATGCTGAGTTGGTACGGCAGCGTTGACTCAACGATTTCTTTCCTGAACTGCGTCAATGGACACTTCTTAAGGGCACAATTGAGTATTGCTAGTATATGTTTGTGACCAACCAGCAGAACCGTTTTTCCACCATAGGTTGAGCATATCTCGCGGACGCCCTCCAGAATGCGCTGTTGAGCCGCAAGAGCGGTCTCGGAGCTCCCAGGAATAAGTACAGCGCCCGGGTCTGCCATCCACAGCTCGTATGGCGAATTCGGAAGGTTCAAGAGATCTTGTATCCGTTGCCCTTCCCATTCGCCATGATCCAACTCGCGAAATCGAGGCGAAGACTGGAGGGGGACGCCAAGCCCTTGGGCATAAATTGTTGCCGTTTGCATAGCCCGTTTCGCAGTACTGCAAACGATTTGCTGAATGCCCAAACTCCGGATCGCAGGCAGATTTAATTCTGCATCGTGAGCACCCTCCGGAGAAAGTTCAATATCCATTGTTCCTTGCACTCGCCCTTCACGATTCCACGCAGTCTTGCAGTGCCGAGCCAGGTAGATTGTCGGCAGCGGAAGTTCCTGTTGCCTCTGTCGGAAACGGATGAGCGCGACCAGCGTACCGAAGATGACGATGCAGGCGCCAATACAAGTCCAGATGACAAGTGGATTCAAGAACACCTTGAAGATCGGCAAGACTGTCTCCTGGTTTTCGTGATGCAAAAATGCAACCGTCCGATTAGATGTAATATACATCTACAGAGGGCGCTTGAGTCAACGCCGAAAAAGAGAGCCAGGAAAAAACCTGGCTTTCTTCTTGAAAAGAGGAAAAAGACTTCAGGAATCAAAACCAGTTGCGCAACATCTTGAGCGTTGTGTTTGAACGGCAGCCGCCAACTCACGGACGAAGAAGAGGCTTGAACCGTTCTTCGATCAATTCCAAGTCGGTTTCGCCACTAAACTGAGCCTGGACTTTGCCCTGGCTGTCGATCAGAAAAGCTAATGGGAGGCCGAGCACTCCTCCGTATAGTTGCCCAAGTTTTTCATCGCCCATTACTACGGGGTAGTTCAGCTTCATCTTCTTGTAAAGTTTTCGCGCCAGTGCCGGATCGTCGTCCATTGAGATGCCGATGATTTGCAGGCCACGCGGACCGTACTGGGTTTGCCAGGCAACAAAACGAGGCATTTCGAGTTGGCAGGAGGCACACCAAGTGGCCCAGAAATCAAGCAGAACAACCTTGCCGCAATAGGCGTGGAGATCCAATTTCCGATTCTCCAAATCAATGCGCACGAACTCCGGCGCCTCTTTGTGGAGGAGCGAAGTTGCCGTTACCGGAGCCTGTGCCGTGCTCACCCCAACGCAGAGGCACAAAAGCAGCTTTACTGTAAATGAGCGGCGGAGAGTGCGCGGCGCAATCCATACCGCATTCAGAATCGCTGACATTCCGCTCCGCCTCTCTAGGCTAGTAGCCATGTTCAACCGGGTAGCCCTTGTCGGCCCAATCCGCGCCGAAGTTGTTGGCGAGATAGAGGACCTTCACGTTGGCAAATCCCATCTCGCGCAGTTTTGCGAACGCTGGCCCGAGGTTCGGACAACGATTCCAGGGACAGCAGCCGCAATAAAGCACAATGAGCTTTTTTCGCGGAAGCGAGTTCACCCGATTCTGCAGTTGCTCAATTCCTGTTGGCTGTGATCCCGGCCCTGCGTATTCCGATCCGGGGATATGCGCCTGGGCGAAGAGCATATGCGAGCCAACTAGCAAGATCAGGGGCTTGTCTTTGTTTGTCGTTTGCAGCAGTTGGACCAACGCCTCCGGTTTCAGCAACTGAGCCTCTGGAATGGAAAACGCGCTTCCCGCAGGAACCGGGGTAAACTGCGCTCGGATCTGCACAGGAAGAGAAAGACAAGCGAATAAAAGGAAAGCGGTGATCCCTGATCGCCCAACCAGACCGATTTTCATAGTGCTCCTCCGAAGTGAGTTTAACCCATTTGGCCGGGCTCACTCGATGTGTGTGCCCTGGACCGTAAAGATGCTCCGTCTCGTGACCAACTCGCCCTTTATGAATGGCTTATATGATCGTTGGCGCATGCAGATTCTTCCCCGGGATGTCCCTGGAAAACCGCCCCACTGATCAGTTCCTGCCGCGCCAAGGCCATGTGGCGGTGGTTCCTGAATCGATGCTGGTACGCTCGACACTGACGGTGTCACGTTGGTCCATCTTCCGATGCCCACCAGTTCGATAGATTTTTCTTATGGAAGATAAGGAAGATTCCTGCAACTTCTCCGCACCATTGTGCGGTCTAATACTGTAAGGTCTCTTTAGAGCCGCATACGCATATGCGTTGTGGTTGATGATTTTACCAGAATTCAATCAGGATTGCAGCGACTGTGCATCGTTGGGGCAAATTTCGGCCATTCGGTCTCTCCGGGAGCCTCGCGTTCCTGGGATTGGCCTTTTGCGTATTTGCCTGGGGCTTGCAATACAAGCTTTCCCTCTATGATCCACCTCAGACTTCTTCCCATCAGATTCCAAAGGCCAAACTTCTATCCCGAGATGAGCAATCTAGTACAGCCGAAAGCCCGCTTATCATTCGAGCGAAAACCTTCACCAGTGTGATCTACACTGCGCCTACAGCCGTTTTCTTGATTCTGTTGCTGGCCATCAGAGCGTTGAACCCGCCAGCGTCAAAAAGAGTGGAGCAACCGGCCCATAAGTTATTGAATTTACACCGTGCTATCTTAAACACCCTCTTCGTTCGTCCCCCTCCCGTTCTCGCCTAGTCATTCCTTCATCGCCACTTCTGAAGCATTCGATCAAGTTCTGTGATCGAGTGCAACAAGACCTATTCTCCATCGGAGAACGTGTCCTGTCGTCGTGAACCTAGCAATTCCAACTTCATATAGAGGTGCATTCGACCTATGCGAAAGCGAACCTCCCTGATCGTCGCCGCGGGAATCACGATTCCTGTTTTGGCCGGCATCGTTGCGTACATTGTCATGAATCAACAACCGAACGCGCACGCAGCAGAGGCGCCATCGGCTAAGGTGGCCGTGGCTGCCAGGGGAGACATTGCGCACACCCTGAGTCTTGCCGGGCAGTTTCAGCCTTACCAGGTGGTGGATGTTCATCCCAAGGTCACCGGTTTCATGGTGAAGATCAACGTGGATATCGGCGACAAAGTCCGCAAAGGCCAGACTCTGGCGGTATTGGAAGTTCCAGAGTTAAATGCGCAGTTGAAGGGCACAGTATTCGAGGTGCAGCGAGCCAAGGACGACCTGCTGCGCACGCAACATGAGATCAAGCGGGCAGAGGCCGTCCATTCAGCGCTCCATGCAGATTATGAGCGGTTGTTGGAGACATCAAAGGCGCAGCCAGGTTTGATCGCACAACAGGAACTGGACGATGCCGAGAGCAAAGACCTCTCTTCGGAGTCGCAGGTGGATGCGGCCAAAGCTGCCGCGGCTGCCGCAGAGCAGCACACCGAGGTGGCCCACTCTGACAACGATAGGGTGCAGGCACTCAAAAACTACACCAACGTCGTGGCCCCGCTGGACGGCGTGATTGTCTGGCGCTATGCCGACACGGGCGCATTGATTCAGAGCGGGACCAATTCGAATGAGCAAGACATTCCGATCGTAAGGCTTTCGCAGAGCAGCCTATTGCGCCTGCGTATGCCGATTCCGGAGAACGATGTCCAGTTTGTTCATCTAGGCGACCCGATGCAGGTTCGAGTGGATGCCATTGGCCGCTCATTCACCGGAAAGATCGTGCGATTCACACGCGACGTAAACTTTGAAACGCGGACGATGGAGACCGAGATCGATGTTGACAATCAAGATCTTTCGATCTCCCCTGGTATGTATGCCAACACTCAAATGCAACTTGCGCGCGCATCGAACGTAACGACGATTCCGGTTGAAGCGCTTGTGCTCAAGGAGAATCGGGAAGAGGTCTATTCGCTGGATGCAGGTAATCGCGTTCGTATCCGCAATGTGGAGGTTGGGCTGCGTGGATCGAAACTCGCTGAAATCAAAAACGGCCTTGAACCTGGCGACCGAGTCATTCTTGGCGGTCAGGAGAATTACACCGAAGGCGAGCAGGTATCTCCGATCTCCACACCGACTCCCTCCTCCGATGTTCTGCGCGAGTCGGGCGGCGTGATCGACATGAAAGCGGAAGAAGAGAATAACGGAGGAGCAAAGTAATGCCGAAGTTTGCTCTCAAGTATCCGTTCTTCATCATCATGCTCTGCCTGATGGTCTCGCTCGTGGGTGTGGTGAACACAGTGCGTATGCCGGTCGATCTGTTTCCCAAAATCGATATGCCCGTGGTGGTGGTGGCTACGTTCTACAACGGCATGCCGCCCGAGCAGATCGAGGCCGACATTACCAATACCTTCGAGCGATTCTTCACGCTAGGCGCAAATATCGACCACAGTGAATCGCGATCGCTGACCGGCGTGAGTCTTATCAAGATCTACTTCAAGCCGGGCACCGATCCCAATGCCGCGCTCAGTAACATTGCCAACCTTGCCATGGCTGATCTCAGGCGCTTGCCTCCTGGAACATTGCCTCCGGTGGTGCTGGGCATGGACGCCTCGACCCAGCCGGTGTGCCTCGTGACATTGAAGGGGCAGGGACTGAATGAGACAAACCTGAAAGACATGGCTCAGTTCCAGGTACGCAACCAGATCTCGAATGTTCAAGGCGCTTCGGTTCCGCAGCCATATGGAGGAACCTACCGGCAGATTCAAGTCTATGTGGACCCGGTAAAGATGGAGGCGCGCAACCTCAGCCTGAACGACGTAGTTGAGTCTGTCAACAGCTCGAATCTGATTCTGCCCGCCGGCGATGTGCGCATCGGCTCGAAGGACTTCAACATCTATGCGAACAGCCAGTTCCCCGACGCGAGCTCAATGAATGAGATGCCGCTGAAGTCAGTAGGCAATGCCTCGGTTCTGGTGGCCGACATCGGAAAGGCTTTGGACTCAGGCGCATTGCAGTACAATATCGTGCGCATCGATGGACAGCGCTCCGTTTACATACCAGTATTTAAGCAAGGCGGCAATAGCAACACCATCACCATCGTCAATGGCATGAAGACAGCCATCAAGCATCTGGTCGATATTCCTGCATCGCTGAAGACGGCCGTTGTCTTCGACCAGTCTGTCTTTGTCAAGCTCGCCATCAAGAACCTGCTCAAGGAAGCAAGTATCGGCCTTGTGCTCACCGGAATTATGATTTTGGTCTTCCTCGGCAGTCCGCGAGCAACCTTTGCAGTCCTTCTGTCGATTCCGCTTTCTGCGCTGGTGTGCCTGTTGCTTACCAGCGCTATGGGAGGATCGATCAACACTATGATTCTGGGCGGACTGGCGTTGGCATTCTCGCGCCTGATCGACGATTCGGTCGTTGTTCTGGAAAACATCTTCCGATACATGGAGATGGGATTTCCGCCGCGGGAGGCGGCAGAAAAAGGAGGCATGGAAGTATCTCTTGCCGTGTTGGCAGCTACCTCTACCACATCCATCGTCTTCTTTCCGGTGAGCTTTCTCTCCGGCATCAGCAAATACATCTTCACTCCACTGGCGCTCGGTGTGGTACTGTCGATCTTCGCTTCGTACTTCTTTGCCATGACAGTGGTGCCTCTCTACTGCGCCAACTTCATTCGATTGCGAGATGAGGAAACACAAGGGAGGGACAACAGGCCAAAGTTCTTTGCCCGCTTCGAGAGCACGTTCAACCAGAAGTTCCAGCGCCTGCTCGACTGGTATGAGGGCCTTGCGAAACGCGCGATGCAGCGTCCTGGCCTCACGGCGGCCGCAATTCTGGGAGGCGTGGCGTTGACGCTGCTGGTGCTCTTCCCGTTCCTTGGGCGCGCTTACTTCCCGCGTACCGATCCCGGGCAGTTCGTCATCGACGTGCGCATGCCCAGCGGCACGCGGCTGGAAGTCAGCAACGACGACATCGCCAAGGTGGAGACCATCGTTCGCAGCGTGGTCAAGCCGTCCGATCTGGACATGATCGTCTCCAATATCGGCGTCTACCCCGATCTCTCCGCAATCTACACGACCAACGCCTCGATGGACACGGCATTCGTGCAAACGAGCCTGAAGGAAAACCATAGTATCGGCAGCTACGAATATATGCGGCGAGTACAGGAGAAGCTCTCCCGCGAGATGCCTGAGCTTACCACGTACTTCCAGGCCGGCGGCCTTGTTGATGGCGTGATCAATCAGGGGTTGCCGGCTCCCATAGATATTCAGATCGGCTCCAACGATATGGATGGAGCCTACGCACTGGCCAAGAACCTCTCCGAGAAAATCAAAACCATGCCCAATGTAAGTGGAGTTTACATTCCGCAGGATCTGAATTATCCAGGCATCGCGCTCAACATCGACCGCGAGAAGGCCAGCCTGATCGGCCTCTCCGCCAAGGACGTGGTGGACAACGTGATCACCGCTATGACCTCCGACGGCATGATCGCACCCAGTTATTGGATCGATCCTAAGAGCGGCAACAACTACATGGTGACTGTCCAGTATGCCAACCGCATCGTCGACAACATGTCGATGGAGGACTTCGAAAGTATTCCCTTGCGCGGCATTCAGCCCGCCGGCTACAGCCCTGTGCAGCAGGCCCACGGCGCGTCCAGCGATGCGCGCGCATTCTGGAAGGGCGACCACAACGCCGGATATACGCCGCTCAGTTCGGTCGCGGACATCAAGCTGATCGATACTCCGACCGAAGTGGATCACTATCAAATCCGCCGCGTGATCGACATCTATGTCTCCACCAAAACAGAAGCGCTGCAAGGGGTGGGCGCCAATATCGGCAAGCTTCTGGCAAACACCAAGACCGACAAGAATACGGTTCTGAACTTGCGCGGCGCCGTGGTCAGCATGAACCGGTCGTTCGTGGAGTTTGGGCTGGGCCTCATCCTTTCTGTGTTAATGGTCTATCTGATTCTGATGTCTCAATTCAGATCGTTCATCGATCCATTCATCATCCTCATGGCCATTCCACCCGGACTGGCAGGGGTTGTAATGATCCTTCTGATAACGGGAAGTTCGCTCAATATCATGTCGTTGATGGGCGTGATCATGATGACCGGCATCGTAGTCTCGAACAGCATTCTGATCGTCGAATTCGCCGGTACTCTGCATAAACAGGGGCTGCCGCTAATGGAAGCCGTCGTCCAGTCCTGCAAGATACGCCTGCGTCCAATTCTGATGACCTCGCTGGCAACCTTGCTGGGTATGATTCCGATGGCGCTTGGAAAGGAAGCAGGCAGCGAGCAATATGCACCGCTCGCGCGTGCGGTCATCGGCGGCCTGGGAGTTTCGGTGGTCGCAACCGTCTTCCTTGTGCCGGCTGTCTTTCTGATGATTCACGGCAGGCATGAGAAGAAGTCTGCGATTGCCGAGGAGGCATGAGAAGAATGAAACGACTGAAGACTCGAAAGCCTTTTTCCAAGTTTCTCTTTGCGTTTGCAGCCCTCTGTTCCGGCACACTTATTGGACAGACGACAAAGGCGGAACCGCAGTTGCCGGATGCACCGCAAGTGGCGCTCGTTGCTCTTGCACAACAAAGCGCAACGCCGATCGAGCAGGGATTCAGCGACGTCTCGGCGGCGCAGGCGAGTTCTTCAGCCTCCGGTCAGCTCCCGCGCCTGACGCAAGCGGATGCTGAAAGGCTGGCTGTTAAGAACAATCCTCGGGTCAGTGTAGCTCGACTGCTTGCACTGGCACAGCACCAGGTTGTTCGTGAAACCAGGTCAGCAGAGCTGCCGACAGGAACAGCCAGCATTACCGCTGAGGATGCGGAAGATGCAAGCCGTGTGTCGGCCGGCTCGCTCACTGCCTCGCGTCTTTTTGAGCACGCGGGAGCTGGAGGAGGATTTACCCAACTGATCACGGACTTTGGAAGAACCAGCAATCTTGTGGCATCTTCAAAGCTCCAGGAAAAGGCACAAAACGCGAATGCTCTTGCATCAACTGAAGACATAGTTCTTGCGGCCGATCAGGCGTTCTTCAATGCTCTTCAGGCCCAGGCGCTGCTTAAAGTAGCGGAACAAAACGTCAGCACTCGGCAGACCACGGATACACAGATTAGTGAGTTGACAAAGAATAAGCTCAAATCCACTCTGGACCTGAGCTTTGCGGATGTTAACTTATCGCAAGCCAAGCTATTACTGCTCGATGCTCAGAACAATGTTGACTCGACAATGGCGGCATTGGATGCGGTCTTGGGACTCGATCGGCAGGCAACGTATGACCTGGTCGAAGACAATGGAACCGTGCAAGCGCCGCCTGCGAACGCGGATCAACTCCTGCAACTCGCGTTAACGCAACGGCCGGACCTGCAAGCCTTGACGTATAGCCAGCAAGCAGCCGTAAAGTTCAGCCATGCGCAGCGGGATCAAATGCTGCCCAGCATAAGTGCCGCGGGGACCGTTGGCAGCGTTCCCATCCGTCCCGCCGCGTACTACCTTACGAATTGGTGGGGAGGCATCGGCGTAAACATAAACATTCCGGTCTTCAATGGCTTCCTTTACTCGGCCCAGGCAGAGGAATCGTCTATCCGCGCTCAGGCAGCCTCGGAACAGAGCCGCGATCTGCGTGACAGGATTGCCCGGGATGTTCGCACTGCTTGGCTTGCGGCAAATACCGCGTATCAACGTGTCGCCGTATCAGCCGAGCTGCTGAGAGAAGCAAACCTCGCTCTCCAACTGGCGCAAACACGCTACCGACTGGGACTCAGTTCGATCGTGGAGTTGAGCCAGGCGCAGTTTCAACAGACCGATGCAGCAATAGGCAACACAGATGCGCAGTACCAATACCGGCTTGCCCTCTCCACGGTCAACTACGAGATAGGAGCAAATCCATGATTGAGAACTTCAAGCTGAAAGTATTCCGCGTGGTCGCGGACAATCTGAATTATCGCAGGGCCGCAGACGAGCTTCATATCACCCAGCCTGCGGTTACGGCTCAGATCAGGTCCTTGGAAGAGAGCCTTGGAATCGCGCTCTTCGACCGCGTTGGTCGTGAAACCAGTCTCACCTTAGCTGGTGCGACGCTCTTGCAATATGTACGACAGATCGAGGCAGTTACCAACGATGCCATTGCCGCACTTGCGCCGTTTGGAGGACTCGATGGCGTCGAAGTGAGTATTGGTGCATCCCATACCATAGCCGTCTATATTCTGCCGATTCTACTGCCTCATCTTTTGCTGGAGTGGCCCAAACTTAGAATCCATGTCACGAGTGGCAGCACAAATGAAGTTTTGCAGGCTCTGACTTTGCATCAGATCGGAATCGCTTTGATTGAGGCTCCCGCCCATCGTCCAGATCTGAAGGTAGAAGCATTCGGGGAAGATGAGTTGACGCTCATTGTGAAGCCCGATCACCACTGGGCGAAGAAGCCATTTATAAGTGCTGCTGAGCTGGTTCAAGAGCCAATTCTACTGCGAGAGGTCGGGTCCGGTATGCGCCATTTTGTTGAAGAGTATATTGAACAGAATGGCATTCTGCGGCAGCAACTCCAAACATTCCTCGACATCAACTCGACCGAAGGGATTATCTCCGCAGTGGAGGCGGGTCTCGGTATTGGCTTTGTGCCAAGCCTCGCGCTTGAAAAAGCATTGAAGCTTGGAACAGTCAAGGCAATTCAACTCGACAACGGTCCAATCCGGCGCGAGCTGAGCATTGTATTACACAATGGTCCAGATCCAAAGGGGCCGGTCGGGACGCTGTTGGAGCTTGTTCGCGAGTATGGTGCAGATAAGCGATACTTTTCACCTAAGATTCGAGAGTATAAGGAGTCAACAAGAGTGGTTGTGGCAGGCGATCCGAATTCAACAGAGCATAAATACGTGGCCTCCTGAAATTGATCATTTTGTTGTTTAGTTCATCTGAGAGGAGACAGCGATGAGGTCGGCAATAAATGACAAGCCAGTTCTAAACCTGAATTCGGTTGTGTACGCTACCGACTTCTCTATTTGTTCCCAGAACGCAGGACTATATGCGGCGCGAATGGCCGCCTATTTTTCAGCGAAGCTTTTTATTGCTCATGCTTTCACGCTTTCACAAGCCGCCTTGGAGGTTGAGATCGGCGACCATAAAGTGAGCCAGCAGCGAGTCGATTTGAAGCGTCTCCTATCGAATGAGGAACTTCGCCTTGGAATAAATTCGGTGGAAATCATTCCCACTCTTCTGGAAGGTAACCCGAAAGACGTTATTACGCAACTTGCTGATAGAAATGAGCCTTCCGTGATCGTCTTGGGGACACATGGGGGGAGCAGGCTTGAACGTGGGATTATTGGTTCTGTCGCGGAGAAAATCCTGCGGTCTAGCAGTTGGCCCGCGCTTACCGTTGGCCCACATGTCAAACCCGTTTCTTCACAGACTCTCCCATTAAAGAGGATTCTTTTTGCCACCGACTTTACACCAGCCGCGGCCAGCGCAGCAACCTATGCCGTGATCCTGGCAGAAGCTTTCGGAGCCAGGATTGATGTGCTTAATGTGGTCCGGGATGGCGTCATTGAGCGCCCAGAACGACTGTCCGATCTTCGGAATCGCTTCTATGGCATGCTTGATGGCCTTTTGCCAAAGCAGGCATTGGAATTCTGCGATCCGATAACCTTTGTGGAAATGGGCAACGCATTTGATCGAATTCTTGAACACATCAGAGAACAATCAATTGACCTATTGGTGCTCGGCATCCGGAAGACCTCACATCTCGGCATGGAGATGAGAACATCCGCGGCCTTCCAGATCATTGTGGGCGCGGAATGCCCGGTCCTGACGATTAGGAGGTAAGAAGCTGATCGTTTGCTGGTGATGCAAATGGGACATAGGAAGAAGCAATCGAGCCACGAGTATAATCACACCCCGACAACACTGGGTGTGGCGGCGTTTGGCGGTGCTTGCGCAATCATGGCTGTAGAAAGCACATTCAACGACGTAATGGATATGTGGGAACATCAAATGAACAGAATTCCCGCTTGGCAGTTCCATATGGGATCGGTGAGCGTGGGGATCATGACATTCTTTGTGTTCCTGTTTATTATGGAATTCCTGGAAACAAGGTCTTGGCTAACCGCATGGCGATCAAGTGCTCCGTGGCTGCCTATTGTAGGGCTTTCGTCGTTGGCAACAGTCGTTCATATACCGATTTACGTTGTTTTCCTGGTTGGTGGCAGCTATGCCGTATGGGCATACCGTCGAACGTGCAGTGTGCGCCGCTCACCGTGATCTAGCAAAGTAAAGGAAGTTGCATAATCGCGTTTGGGTGATATCGATAAGATATTCGATTTATGTAATGCTCAGCTTGGCATCACTCGGACCTACCTGTATAGACTTCATTTCGAGCTGAAACGTTTCTGCGGAGCGATCTTTTGTCAGCCGGAGCCTGCGGCTGGGTTCCACAAACGGTTGTTGCGCTCGGGTGAAAACGGCGAACGCAAGCCCGTGGTTTCCTACCTCTGCGGCAAGAGCAGCCGCAGGGGCAGGCACGGGAAGCATGGCCGGTTGAACCCAGGACGATATCCTATTGGATTTTTGCGTCTCGCAGGAGTTTGGCCCGCCGTTCTTCGTATTCTTCGCTTGTGATCTCCCCTGCGGCATATCTCCTTTTCAGGAGTTGCAGAGGAGATTGCATTTGCCGATAGGTGATTCGTCTCACTGGCATCATGAAGGAAAAGAAGCTGATCCAGAGAAGTATCCAGAAAAACCACCAAAACCAATGCATTCCCAAAAAGTAGTAGTACATGGTTAGACTCCTAGCTGTGCTGGTTATCGTTTCCCGGCTGCCGCCGATGATTTACGAAATGTCTTCATGGGGCAACGCGAGCTTTTTGTGAACTATTCCATCGGCACCCGCCACCCCGTTTGTGACTCCTGCAAGAAATTGGCAAGCCTCTCCGAAATCGAGTAAGACGATAATAGGGCTGGCAGAAAATCGCGTCTGTTCGCAATTGACCGCGATAGGTTATCTTTATCGCCTCCACGCGTTTGCACCCTCATAACATTGACGATTGTGATACTCTTATACTTCAGCTTATGAGTCATAAAGGAAATGCGTGGTAAGTGGTTTTGCCGGGCAAATTGGGAGTAAACATACAGGCAAGTTAGCATCGAAGCGGCCCACTCATCCGAATCTTTAGGCATTTGTTCATTATGAGCAAGAAGGAACACATTGTTGTTGTTGACGGCGCTATGCTGACGTGAAGCGTCATGCTGCTCATATGGCCAGGCGGGTCAAGGTGAGTTTCAGTGCGTAGATGACGATGGAGGCCGCAAAACATGAGTGCTAATAGCGTCGTCAGCCCGGCATCAACAAGCCAACCGGCTAAGCCAAGTCAAGACATCGCCTCGAAAGGGCTCACGAGCGACGAGGCGCGCATTCGTCTTGCGAAAGACGGACCCAACGCAATGCCGGACACTTCAGCTCATCCGCTTCGCAATGCATTGGCCAAGTTCTGGGCGCCTGTACCGTGGTTGCTCGAAGCCTCCATTGTGCTTGAGCTTATGCTGCATAAGTACTACGAAGCTGCGGTCATCGCGGCCCTCTTGGTCTTCAATGCAGCGCTTGCCTACTTTCAGGAGAGTCGCGCGCAGGCTACCCTTGCAGCTCTGAAGTCACGACTTGCCCTCAATGCTTCAGTTCAACGCGATGGCGCATGGAAAACTGTGCCGGCTGCGGAATTGGTATGTGGCGACCTGGTGAAGCTCTCGCTTGGTGGTGTGGTCGCCGCCGATGTACATCTGACCGGTGGCTCGGTCGAACTCGATCAGTCGATGCTCACTGGGGAATCCCTGCCCATTGAGGCCAGTCCAGGTACTGACACCTATGCAGGGGCTCTCGTCAAGCGCGGCGAAGCAACGGCCGTGGTCACCGCCACCGGCGCCCGAACCAAATTCGGACGCACGGCGGAACTCGTTCGCACCGCACATGTTGTAAGCACGCAGCAGACGGCCGTACTCAAAATCGTGCGCAACCTCGCGATCTTCAACGGGGCCTTGATTCTTGCCATGGGCGCATACGCCTATTTCCGTGCGATGCCGTGGAGTGAGATGGTTCCTTTGTTGCTCACTTCAGTCCTTGCAGCCATTCCGGTGGCTTTGCCCGCAACATTCACCCTTGCTGCCGCGATCGGAGCTCGCGCCTTGGCAAAACTGGGTGTGCTGCCGACACGTCTCTCTGCCGTGGACGAGGCCGCTTCGATCGATGTCCTGTGCTCCGACAAAACAGGAACTCTAACCCTCAATGCGCTTTCAGTCACCAGCGTTCGCCCTTTGCCCGGTTTCGATGAAGCGCACGTTCTAGGGCTGGCGGCTCTGGCAAGTTCTGAGGGCGGTCAGGACTCTGTCGATGCAGCGATTCGTTCTGCCGCCTCGAAAAAACCGGCGCAGGACCTGCCAAAACTGGCGACGTTTGTGCCGTTCGACCCAGCCAAGAAGACATCGGAGGCGACCGCAACAGATACCAAGGGTGTCGCGGAGCGCATCATCAAGGGCGCCTACGCAGCGGTCATCGCCCTCACCGCTCCGTCGCCCGCTGCGGCTGGGATCGTTGACGAACTGGAGAAGCAAGGCTTCAGGGTTCTGGCAGTAGCCGCGGGGCCGGCGGCTTCCGTTCAGCTAATCGGCATGATTGCCCTCAGCGACCCTCCGCGATCGGATTCGAGTTCTCTCATCTCGGAGTTACATACCCTCGGCGTGGCCACGGTCATGGTGACGGGAGATGCCCCGGCCACGGCGGCAATCGTCGCTCATGACGTAGGGTTGACCGGGCCTGTTTGCCCGCCCGGAAAGCTTCCCGATGGTGTCAAGCCGGAGGATTTCGCGGTCTTCGCGAGCATTCTTCCCGAAGGTAAGTATGACCTTGTCAAGGCCTTCCAGAAAAGCGGGCATACGGTTGGGATGTGCGGCGATGGCGCCAATGATGCACCCGCGCTCCGCCAGGCGCAGATCGGCATTGCCGTCTCGACCGCTACCGATGTGGCGAAATCAGCAGCAGGGGTTGTACTCACCGAAGCTGGGCTGGGCGGCATTGTTGCCGCTGTAAAAGAGGGCAGGATCACGTTTCAGCGCATTCTCACCTACACGCTCAACTCGGTGATGAAAAAGATTGTGCAGGTGCTCCTGCTGGCAGTCGGTCTGGTGATAACCGGACATGCCGTCCTGACTCCAATGTTGATGATCCTACTGATGATCACCGGCGACTTTCTTTCTATGTCTCTCACCACGGACAGAGTACAGCCATCCACAATGCCGAATTCTTGGAATATCGGCCGAATTACAGCTGCTGGAGTGATCTTTGGGGCTTGCTTCCTGGCATTCTCAACCGCAATCCTCATAGTCGGAAAATTTGAGCTGCATTTGGGAATCGAAGCCCTGCAAACTTTGTCCGTAGTCGGTATTGTGTTTGGCAGCCAGGCAATGACGTACGTCATACGTGGACGCCAGCATCTCTGGGGATTGCGTCCGAGCTTGATGCTCGTACTGTGTTCTGTGGCCGACGTTCTTATCATCCCAATACTTGCGATTTACGGAATCGCCATGGCGCCGCTGCCGCTCGCGGTTGTCGCCTGTGAGTTCGCCGCAGCTATTGCATTTGGACTGGTCATGGATTTAGTAAAGATTCCTGTCTTTGCCCGTCTCAGCATCTCGTAAAGCAATCAGGGATTACGCGACGCCCAATCCCCGCCCCTACGTTGCCGTGAGCCTGACAGTTTTGGCAGTCCTGCTTTTCAGCTTCTTCCACTCGCAGTGACCAGCGAGTGCTTCGTCGAAATGCGTCTGCACAATCGCAGCGAAAGGGAGCTGTCGCCCCTTGTTCATGGACGCCTCAGGAATCTCAAGTAGAACGCTGCGAACACCAAGACGATTCCAATATTCACTGTCAGCCGTTCCCAGAATCGGTTTCTGAAGAACACGAAATCTATACTAACTATGACGGCTGCCATCGCCACCCCGTAAAGCACGTTAGCTACCTGTCTGCGCATTTGAGTCCCTGGTTCAATCGTAAATCTAATCAGGCGCAAGAGCGAATTCTCGGACGAACTCCTAGTGCTCCGTTACAAGCGAGTGGTCTTAGACTGGCCCGCCTTCCGATAGCAGCGGCTGCTCGATCTGTTCGGCGTCCTTGTCCCGGCGACCATATACAACCATGTATACGGCTGGCACGAGGAACACCGTTACGACGACCGAAACCAGCAGGCCTCCGATAATTGCGCGAACGAGCGGAGCGTATTGCTCGCTTCCTGCATCTAGTCCGAGCGCCAACGGAATCATTCCTAGCAGCGTTGCGAGAGAAGTCATAAGAATCGGGCGCAGTCGAATCTTGCATGACTGAACCACCGACTCTCGATAGCTGGACCCGCGGCTATGCAGAATTCCGGCAAACTCTACAATCAGGATGCTGTTCGATACCACGATGCCCACCATCATAATGACACCCATCAAGGACATCACATTCAACGTTGAGCCCGTGATTACCAACAGAACGATGACGCCGGCGAGACCGGGCGGCACTGCCATTAAGATGATGAACGGATCGATAAATGAAGTGAACTGCGCCATCAGGATCAAATACACCAGAACGACCGCCAGAAGAATGCCCATGCCAAATCGTAGAAACGAAGAATCCATGCTCTCGACCGCACCGTGCATCAGTACCCGCATCCCATTGGCAGTAGGTACATTCTTGATCAGTCCGTTTATCTGCTTGCTGACTGTATTCAATGCCTCTGACTTCGGCAGAACATAGACATCGATCACGCGCCGCAACTGATAGTGATCTACCTCAGTCGGCGTGTCGATCTGCTTGGTAAACACTACAGACCGCAGCGGAGTGTAGCTTTGACTGTCCTTGCCGCGAAGGGGGATATTCCCGAGTTCCTCCATATTCATATGCCCGATCAGCGCATTGGAGTACTGGACGGTAAGCATGTAATTATTTCCGGTTTCCGGATCGATCCAATAGCTAGGCGCGATTACGCCATTCGAGGTGAGGGCCGTTATCACGTTGTCTACAACGTTCTTCGGCGTCAACCCAATCAAGCTTGCACGTTCACGGTCGATATCCATTTCGAGACCGGGATATTTTAGATCCTGCGGAATAAACACGCCTGAGACACTGCTCAGGCCGCGAAGTTTTGTAGCGAGGCTTTGGGCCTGCGCATATGCTGCATTTTGATCGTTTGAAGCAATCTGAATGTCGATCGGAGCTGGAAGTCCCTGATTGACGACAGAATCGACTAAACCGCCAACCTGGAAGTAGGTATCAAGCTGGGGTAATTGCGAACCGATGGCGTCGCGCACTTTCGATAGATAGGCGTAACTGCCGATCTTGTGGCCTTCTGTCAGGCTTACCTGTACAAAAGCCGTATCCATGGCAGAATTCGGCGTGTAGATCGCCGACAGATCGGGAGTGATGCCTATGTTCGAGACAATCATGCCCAGATCGGCAGGAGCGACGACCTGCCGGATAACTGCCTCGATTTTCCCTATGTCCTCATTACTTATTTCGATACGCGTTCCGCTTGGCATCTTCACATTCACAATGAACTGTCCTGGGTCGGTGCGGGGAAAATAAGCACGGCCCAGGAAAGGCACAAATAATGCAATCACCAGCGCCGACCCGCCCAGCATGGCCGCGGCAGAAAGTCCCGGCGTGCGCAACGTCCAGTATGCAAAGCGCTCATACCGTTCGAGCATTCCCGCAAAGGCGAGGTTGAAGCGGTCCAGTCCGCGTCTAAATATGGAAGGATTTTTCTTAGGAAAATCCTTTGACTTCTTCTTGCCGGTGTCCATCGGCGCGATTTCGCTGTTCTCCTCGTGTTCGATAGCGGCGTCTTCTTTTGCCTTCGGATGAATGAACTTTGCGCAGAAAAGCGGCACGAGCGTCATCGAGAATATATAAGAGGCAAAGATAGAAAAGACAACTCCATAGGCAAGATCGGTAAAGATATATTTGCTCACTCCACTGAGCAGAAATACTGGGAAAAACACTACCGATGTGGTCACAGTTGCTGCGAATACCGGAGCCTCGCCAAGCTGATCTTTTTCGCTGTCTCAAACTCGTCCCCGTGTCCGAGCTCAAGCTGAGCTTGACCTCTCAGTAGGTGATGAGATAGGTGTCCGAAAGTTTCACATGGTCCGCACGAATGTTGCGGATGTTATTGACGCTCCTGGATGGGCACCGTCTCGCACTCTTCCGTTAGCTTTCCCTGATTTCTTTCGACAGCTTGCATTCAGATTTCTTGTCCGAGGTTTGAGTCCTGCGTCTGCCTATGCGAGTTCTGCAAGAACTCCCTAGCCGGCCTCGTTTGAGTTTGAGAGGCGCCGCAACGCTCCGTATTCCATCTTTCACTGTCCACGAAATGTCTGGAATCATCTGGTCAATTCTGCTCAAAAACCAAGGCGGCATCGCTGATCGTTGCCAAGAAATTCAGTCACTGCGAAGGCCAAGGCGGCTGAACGGGGTGACGCTGCCGCTTTGGTGTTCATGTGAGATTCGTCCTTGGGCTGCCATATTGGCCCTTACCCTCAAATCTTGTAGCGGCAAGTACCTACCTTTCGAATGCCTTCTGGCGGGGCGGAAACCCTCTCCCGTCCTTGGACCGAAGCCAAGCAGGAGTAGGCCGGAGCGGAATGGTTCCGTCAACTGCTGTTTTTCTACGCTATCTCTCTGCACCATGCCGAGCTGTTGCGCCGAAGTGTGCAAAAGAGAGCATCAAAGTTTTTTGCCGAGCAGTTAAATCCGTAGTGAGGGACTTGTCAGGCTGCTCGTATTGCAGAGTAAACAGTCCTAACAATGAGGTTCGGCCTTTGCGACACAAAATAGAAGCCGCTCGCGTTCGACACCTGCAATTCGGACGAACCGTGAACACCAAGCATATGAGAATGTGACCATTGCAGCCGGGCCTCAACGGTAGCAGAAAGCGGTAAACCGAGAGATCCTCTCATAACCCAATGGGCGTAGAAGCCCGTTTTCCTGGGAATCAAAATGAAAAACGCTTTAAAGTTCTTCAAGACGCCTCTGTTCGGCATTGTCGCGCTGGAAGTAATGCTCACAATTGGCGCTGTCCACGTGCAAGCCAGTCCGCAGCAGGCAGTCCCGCCTCCGATGCAAGGCCAGCCGCCCTCCGCGCCGTTGGCGCCGGAACAGTTGCAGCAGTTGGTCGCGCCCATCGCGCTGTACCCGGATAAACTGGTTGCGCAGATTCTTGCGGCTTCTGCATACCCGACGCAGATTGTCGAAGCGGATCAGTTTCTGCAGAAGAATTTCAACCTGAGCGGTGCGGCGCTAGGTGCGGAGGTTGACAAGCAGGACTGGGATCCAAGCGTGAAAGCCTTGACGCAGTTTGCACCCGTGCTTGCGGATTTGGACAAGAACCTCTCGTGGACCTCTGAGCTGGGCGATGCGAATTACAACCAGCAGGCGGACGTAATGAGCGCTGTTCAGTTCATGAGGAGTAAAGCGGAAGCGGCAGGGAACCTGAAAACTACGCCACAACAGAGCGTAACGAACCAAGGGTCGGATGTCGTGATCCAACCGGAGAATCCAGACACCGTTTACGTGCCTGATTATGATCCGGAATTGGCCTACGGCTATCCGATCGGGCTTTGGCCGGGATTCAACCCTTGGTGGGGCGTCGACAGCCCATATCTTTCTTTCGGCATTGGATATGGCATTGGCCCATTCTTCGGGTTTGGCTGGGGCTGGAATGGCTGGGGCCTCGACTGGCGCAATAGAGGCTTGATGTATGGTGGCGGGCGTTATGGGTATCAAAGCCGCAGCTTCTATGATCGCAACGCATATTCTCGTGGAAATTACCGAGGCAATGCGTCTTACGCTCGCGGGGATAGCGGCTTGCGTGGTTATGGAGCAGCAGGGAGCAGGGGCAACGCAGGTTTGCGTTCCGGTGGCCTAGGCGGAGTAAGCCATGGCGGAGATGCACGAGGCAGTTCCTCACGCGGAAGGTCCAGTATGGGCGGAGGCGGTATGCGTGGTGGGGGCGGTATGCGCGGCGGCGGCGGTGGAATGCGCGGCGGCGGTGGTGGCGGCGGACATCGCTAACTCACAAGATGGATCACCCAAAACGCAGCTCGAATTGGCATATGTGCATCAGAATGGAGACAGGAATGATTTGGTTTAAGAAGCATAGTTCAAAGGAAAGCCTTCGCGGTGCCGCTGGCAGCGTGGCCACCTTGGTCTTTGTAGCGGCTTGTCTAGGACTTGGCTCCATTCCGGCTGCAGGGCAATCTACCGCACTACCGCCCTCGGCATCCGGACAGGCGTCGGCAAGCCATCGTTCCGCAGAGGTTCCGGCCGGGCAGCAGACTTTTTCTTCCGCGGCAGAAGCGAGCGAGACCTTGGTCGCAGCTCTCAAGAACGATGATCAGCAATCATTGTTGAAGGTGCTGGGACCGGGCGCAGAGGAGATCCTCTCATCAGGCGACCAAACCGAAGATAAGGAAAACAGAGAACACTTTGTGCAGAAATACAAGCAGATGCATCGTCTGCTCACTGAACCGGATGGCACCACAACGCTGTACATTGGCGCGGAAAACTGGCCAACGCCCATTCCGCTGGTGCATAAGGGCAACGCGTGGCATTTCGATACAGCGGCCGGCAAACAAGAGATTCTGTACAGAAGAGTTGGAAAAAACGAATTGACTGTGATCCAGGTATGCCGTGAACTGGCTGATGCCGAGAAGGAGTACGACGCGCAACCGCATGACGGCGATTCAGAGAGACAGTATGCACAGAAAATATTGAGCGATTCGGGTAAGCATAATGGTCTCTACTGGAAGACAGGCTCCGGTGATGCCAATAGTCCCCTCGGCCCGTTGGTGGCGTCGGCTGAGCGTGAGGGTTATGCGGAAAACGCTGGTCAGAAACCAGAGCCTTTTCATGGCTACTACTTTAGTGTGCTCAGGGGACAGGAAACACACGCGCCCGGTGGTTCCCAAAGTTACGTCGTAGACGGAAAGATGACGCTGGGGTTCGCATTCCTTGCCTATCCGGCGGAATACCGGTCATCGGGAGTGATGACGTTCCTTGTGGATCAAAACGGAATTGTCTATGAAAAGGATCTTGGTCACAAAACCGCTGAGATCACAAAATCGCTCATGCGATATGATCGAGACTCGACCTGGCGGAAGGCAGACTAGCTGGCTAAATGGATTTGTTCTGACCCACAATCAGGATCAATCGGTCGCGGCAAAAGTCGTCGAACAGTCTGTTAGGGCATCCGCCCGCCGCATCCTTGGAGTGCGGGGCAAACCGAGGGCATCAACCCCAGTATTCGCGAGTGTGCAAAATGGGATTGCATGACCTCTATCTCGATGCCATCAAGTAAAATTGGCCAAGTCTCTGTTCGTAATTCTTTCGCCGGCTTGCAGAGCCGCTTTTTCCAGCAGCAATTTCTCTAGTGCTGAATCAAGAGGAAAACATGACTGGCTCAAGCGGGCGCAAGGCGTGTTGGCGAGCACACTGGTCCAAGTGCACCCTGGATTACATTATTGCCTGACAATGCGGCGCGTAATTGCACTTTCGCTGATGATGCTGTTCAGCTGGACGCTGATCGCGCCGCTCTTTGCCTCCAACGCTGACGTAAATCTCCCAGCGTGCTGCCGAAGGAACGGCAAGCATCACTGCATGATGCGCATGATGGAGCGGCGCGGCGGCCTACAGAAGGGCTTCACGTCCGTTTCGGAGAAGTGTCCTTGTTTTCCGGTCAGCACCTGTGCTATTTATTCGCCAATCTTCAAGCCGGAAGCCGAGGGACAGTTCTCCGCGGATGTCGTTCGCCATCCGGCGATTGCGCCGCAGTCTGAGGCGTTCTACCGCATTTCTTCTCTCCGGAGCCATCAGAAGCGCGGCCCTCCAATTCCTCTTGCCTGACAACCTGTGGTGTTTGACGAATGGGACCGGCTCAGCCTGTCCCGTTGTTCCGCGTTGTTCAAGTAAGAGGGAAATCCATGAAAAGCAAGCTATTGCTGGCGTTGTTGCCAGCTGTCTGCCTATGCTGGCAGTCAAACACTCTCCATGCTCAACAAAGCCCGAATACTAAAGCAATCCCCGTTGTCACTGGCCGTATCGCCGGAGTCCTAAAGGACCAATCCGGCGCGATGGTTCCGGGCGTAAGAATCGAACTCAGGAGTCTCGCACAGAGGTTCAATCGATCGGCGGAAACAGACCAGCAGGGGCGCTTTGTCTTCGGCGAGATTCCGGCAGGACGCTACCAGGTCACCGTCACCGTCAGCGGCTTCGATATTGCAGTCCTTCATGACCTGACAGTTACCGCTGGTGCTGAAACGACCGCCAATGTGGTTCTGAAGATCGCTCCAGCGAAGACCTTCGTCGAGGTAACCGGCACCGATTTCGAATCCGCCACTGCAACTCGGCACAACGTGGACGACGGCGACCAGGCGCGAAGCCGCAACGCGGCCGAACTGGTGGGAGACGCGCCCGGCGTCAGCTTGCGAGAAAACGGCCAGCTTGCCAGCATTCCATTTCTTCACGGGCTGGGCGACGAACGTACCAAGCTCGTGGTGGACGGCATGACGGTTTCTTCCGCCTGCCCGAACCACATGAACCCGCCGCTCTCCTATATCGCCCCGTCTCATGCAGCAGAGGTTACTGTTTTGGCCGGAATTACGCCGGTCAGCTTGGGCGGTGACAGCCTGGGCGGAACGGTCTCCATCGATTCCCCTCAACCCGTCTTTGCCAGTACCGGTGAACGGCTGCACGAGGAAGGCGCGTCCTCGGGCTTTTATCGTAGCAACGGTCAGAATTATGGTGGTTCGCTGTCAAAATGGATCGCCGGTCGAAACGTTGGCATCGGCTACACCGGATCGTGGGCTAGCAACGACGATTACACCGACGGCAGCGGCCACAAGGTCACATCCACTTATGCGCAGAGCACCGACCACACCCTGACCTTGGCCGCACAGGGCGCGGGCAACCTCGCCGTCCTCCAGGCCAGTCTGCATCACTCTCCATACGAGGGCTTTGTCAACGCGCAGATGGACTTGGTGCGCAACTACGCCGAATCGCTCAACCTGCATTACCGCAGAAACTTCGACAGCGGCGTTCTCGACGCATATGTGTTCTGGCAAAACACCTGGCACTCGATGAACATCGGCCATGACAAATCCACTTTCCCAATGCCCATGTTTATGCCGATGAACACCCACGGACGGGATCTCGGCTACTCCGCCAAATTCGATCTCCAATTGACAGATCGCCACACCCTTCGGCTTGGCAACGAGTTGCATCGCTTTGTTCTCGACGATACCTGGGCCGCCGTTCCCGGCACGGCACCCATGATGGGGCCAAACACCTTCGTCAACATCAACGACGGGCGCCGTATCAGGTTAGGCACCTTTGCCGAGTTGGCCAGCAAGTGGAACGCGCAATGGACCACTCTCATCGGTCTGCGCAACGATACCGTCTGGAGCCATGCGAGTACGGTGCAGGGCTACTCGGCAATGTATGCCATGGACGCGGACGCCTTCAACGCGTTGAACCGCGCCCACTCAGACCCGGACCTTGATGCCACTGCATTGGCCCGCTTCGAGCCGAACACGGCCAACACCTTCGAGTTTGGCTACGCGCGTAAGACCCGCGCGCCCAACCTCTACGAGCGCTATGCATGGTCAACCAATAGGATGACCAGCGGCATGATCGGCTGGTTTGGCGACGGCAACTACTACGTGGGTAACGTGGGCCTCAAGCCGGAGATCGCCAACACCGTCAGCGGCACGGCAACCTGGCACGACCGGGCGCGCAAAGCGTGGGAGATCAAGCTCACGCCCTATAAAACCCATATCCAGGATTACGTCGATGTGGATACGCTGGGCACCACGATGTACGGGATGAGCACCTTTGCCCAACTGCAATTCGCCAATCACAAAGCCAGAATCTATGGGACCGATCTCTCCGGAAACGCCGCGATCTGGAACAACTTTAGCTTCGGGATGGGCAAGATCAGCGGCGTTGCCGGATGGCTGCACGGCGAGAGGCTCGACACACAGACCGGCCTCTACCAGATGATGCCGCTCAATGCGCGTCTAGCCTTCGACGAGGAACTGAAGGGATGGACGGCCGGCCTCGGCGTTCAGGCCGTGGACCACAAATCGAACGTGGACCCGAATCGCTTTGAACAACCCACGCCGGGGTATGCACTCTTCAATTTGCACACTGGCTATCAACGAGGGCACTTGCGTGCGAGCGCGGCTGCCGACAATCTGCTCAACAGGAACTATGAACTTCCGCTGGGAGGAGTGAACCTCGACGACTTCATGGCAAGTATGTGGATGAGCCAGATCAAACCACTGACGGGACGGGGACGGTCAGCCTATGCGAGTTTGACCGTCCAGTTCTGACCCGCTCGATGCATTCCTCATCGGGTGGGTGGTCGTGCGCAATTTTGACGCACGACCCCGCATCTTGAGTACGAAAAACAAGCGGCGCCAAGTGTGTCAATTGCAGATTGTCTCAACCGAGGGGTTCACCCCACGCGCCACATACCTTTTCCACGTCCAGCGACGCAAGCTGAGACCATCCCCTTCAGCACGTTCTGAATGCGCGGCAGATGTCCAATAGAGCACAGCCTTTGCTTTCCTAATCAAAGGAGAATTGAACTCTAGCCGCTTTTCTGATTAGGCGAGGAGACCGTTATGCCTGAAGCTCGTGTTTTCCCTTCCATCCCAACGAAGATTCTGTTGCCTATCGACTTTAGCGCCTCATCCCAGGTGGCCTTGGAGATGGCAGCAGATCTTGCTCAGCACTTCCATGCCGAACTCTGCCTTGTAAACGTCATCCCGTTTTTCCCTACTACCACTCTGCCTGACATGATTCCGGAAACCGAATATATCCAGGAAGCGAGAACATTTGCCGAGCGGCATCTGGAGAAGTGCCATGCTGCCCTTATTGCCAGAGGAATCAAGGCGAGTTCCAGCGTCGAAGTTGGCAATGACATTGCCGGAAACATCATGCAAGTGGTTGACCGCGAGCATATCGACCTGGTGGTGATCTCGACGCACGGAATCTCCGGCTGGCATCCACTGATCTTCGGTTCGATTGCCGAGAAGGTCATCAAGCTCGTGCAATGCCCGCTCTTGCTGCTTCGCTCAGCCAAGCCTGACAGTGGCGCGAAGAATCCATCGGGGCGTGCTTCGGAATGGTGGTAGTGAAGACAGCCGATACTATGGAAAAGTCTGACCACGAGCAACTTATCGCGCTTGCAATCTAATGCTGAATCGCGGTCTCTGCCTTTGAAGGCTTCTCCGTAACCTGATGAGGCGCAGGCAACTGCGACCGGTCCCAGCCGCCACCCAAAGCTTCAATCAGTTGCACCGAAGCCGCCATCTCCTGCACTTGTAGAGTCGTCAGGGACTGCTGATTGGCGAGCAGGGTGGTTTGCGCTATGACCACGTCGATGTAAGGATCAATGCCGTTTTTGTAACGCCCCATCTCCAGCCGCAGAAACGTTTGCGAGGAGTCGAGAGCCTCCTGTTGTTGCCGGATTTGCTGCGACAGAATGCGAACCTCGGCAAGCGCGTCTTCGACCTGCTGGAATGCGGTGAGCACGGATTGGCGATACGCGGCGACGTTCGCATTGTAAGTGGCGATGTACTGGTTTACAGTCGCGCGGCGCAGGCCGCCATCATAGACGGTTTCAGAAATCGATGGGCCGACAGACCAGAAGCGACTGGGCCAATCCAGGAGATTCTTGAGGGCCGAACTCTCCATGCCGCCGGTGGCCGAGAGTGTCAATGCCGGGTAATAAGCCGCATAAGCAACCCCGATCTGCGCATTGGCCGCAGCCATATTCCGCTCCGCGGCGGCGATGTCCGGGCGTCGTTCGAGCAGCTGGGACGGTACGCCAACAGGTATTGCCGGAGGAGCACTCGTTGTGGGTTCCACCGGGATAGTGAACGTTGGCGCAGGCTTGCCAACAAGCATGGCAATCGCATGCTCATACTGTGCTCGCGCAATCCCGATGTTGATTGCCGCTGATTGCGCGCTCTCCAGCGTTGTCTGCGCTTCAACGAGGGATATCTGGTCGTCAACGCCGGTGTCATAGCGAGTCTTTGCAATTTCAAGAGCCTTCTTGTCGGCTTCCACCGTGTCATCGAGGATTTTTTGCAGCGCATCCTGGCCGCGAATCTCAAAAAAGTATTCGGCAAGGCTCGCTTGTTCCGTGAGGCGTTCATTTTCAAGGTCGGCCGCGCTCAACTGTGCTTGGTATTGGCTGGCGCGCACGGTGTTGCGGACTTTGTCCCAAAGATCGGGTTCCCACGAAACAACGCCTGGAATAGAAAACACCTGAGATTGTTTACCGCTTGTTGTGCCGCTGCCGGCCGCGGACCCAACGTTGGAAGATGACCGCGATCGAGTGTAGGAGCCGCCAACGCCGACCGTCGGGAAATACTGCGAGCGCGCCTCGCGCACCAGGGCGCGCGCTTCCATGAAGTTCTCGAAAGCCTGGCGGATATTCTGGTTGTCGATATTCAACTGATCTTCGAGCGCAT
>Ga0182014_10001808_pt1 | contig 27912 bp, 23 predicted proteins | sample 612S2DmetaG_FD_120489 | JGI IMG/M metagenome (GOLD analysis project Ga0182014, IMG submission 120489) | Permafrost microbial communities from Stordalen Mire, Sweden - 612S2D metaG | ecosystem: Environmental > Terrestrial > Soil > Wetlands > Permafrost | place: Sweden: Stordalen | collected... | reverse complement strand
CGAGCCCACCTGGGGCATGCAGGTCGACGAGCTCTTCAGCGTGACGGTCGAGCCGCACCTGCTCCAGCCGGTGTTCATCACCGAGTACCCGCTCGAGCTCAGCCCGTTCGCCAAAAAGACGCCGCACGATCCGCGCTTCGTCGAGCGCTTCGAGGGCTTCATCGGCGGCATGGAGAGCTCCAACGCCTTCAGCGAGCTAAACGACGCCGACGACCAGCGCGAGCGCTTCGTGGCTCAACTCGCGGCCTTCGCCGCCGGCGACGAAGAGGCCCACCAGTTAGACGAGGACTTCCTCGAGGCCATGGAGCACGGCATGCCGCCGACCGGCGGCATGGGCATGGGCATCGACCGGCTGATCATGGTGCTCACCGACTCGGCGTCGATCCGCGACGTGATCCTCTTTCCGCAGTTGCGCGGCTGAGCGGGGCGCGGGCGTCTGCGCACCCCGCCGGCGCCGCCTGCGGCATCTGCGCCGGTCACCGGCGCGGCCGTCAATATCTGCCCCTTGCCCCCGTCCGTTCGCACCCGGACGACCCCTCGCCGGTCGCGGCCCGCTGTTTCGCCGCGGGCGCGGCGAGGAACAAGACAGTCCGCCCGGCCGAACGTCATCCCGGTCCCATCGGCCGGCGGGTCGCATGGTCGCGGGAATCGGGTAACATACAAGAGAACCCCGCTAGGAGGAACCGAGCATGTTCGAGCGCTTCACCGAACGTGCCAGACAGGTTGTGGTGCTCGCCCAAGAAGAGGCGCGCGGACTCAAGCACAACTATATCGGCACAGAGCACCTGCTTCTGGGCCTGCTTCGTGAAGAAGAAGGCGTGGCGGCGCGCGTGCTCGACTCTCTACAGATCTCCACCGAAGAGGTGCGGGCGGCGGTCGTGCGCATCGTGGGCACCGGCGAAGAGGTGGCGACCGGGCAGATCCCCTTCACGCCGCGCGCCAAGAAGGTCCTCGAGCTGGCCCTTCGCGAGGCCCTGTCGCTGGGCCACAACTACATCGGCACAGAGCACATCCTGCTCGGCCTGATCCGCGAAGACGAAGGTGTCGCGGCCCGTATTCTGCTCGACCTCGACGCCGAGCCCGAAAAGATCCGCAACGAGGTCATGCGTACCCTGTCGGGGCCGACCCGTCGCGGCCAGACCGGCGGCCCCGAGGGCAAGAAGAACCCCAAGATGCTCGACCAGTTCGGCCGCAACCTCACCAAGCTCGCCGAAGAAGGCAAGCTCGACCCGTGCATCGGGCGGACCACCGAGATCGAGCGGGTCATGCAGATCCTCTCGCGGCGCACCAAGAACAACCCCGTGCTCATCGGCGAGCCGGGCGTCGGCAAGACGGCTGTGGTCGAAGGCTTCGCCCAGCGCATCGCCAACAACGAGGTGCCCGAGCTCCTCAAGGGCAAGCAGGTCTTCACCCTCGACCTCGCGGCGCTGGTCGCCGGTTCCAAGTATCGCGGCGAGTTCGAAGAGCGTCTCAAGAAGGTCATGAAGGAGATCCGCGAGCAGGGCGACATCATCCTGTTCATCGACGAGCTTCACAACCTGGTCGGGGCCGGCGCCGCCGAGGGCGCGATCGACGCGGCCTCCATCCTCAAGCCGGCGCTGGCGCGCGGGGAGCTGCAGACTATCGGCGCCACCACGCTCGACGAATATCGCAAGTACCTCGAACGCGACGCCGCCCTTGAGCGCCGCTTCCAGCAGATCAAGGTCAACGAGCCCGACCTCGAGGAGACCGAAGCGATCCTCAAGGGCCTGCGCGACCGCTACGAAGCACACCACCACATCCGCATCACCGACGACGCGCTGCACGCGGCGGCCATCCTGTCGAGCCGCTACATCTCCGACCGCTACCTGCCCGACAAGGCGATCGACCTCATCGACGAAGCCGCCAGCCGCATGCGCATCCGCACCATGACCGCTCCGCCCAGTTATCGCGAGCTCGAAGACGAGATCGCCACGGTGCGCACCGAAAAAGAGGCTGCCATCGAGGCTCAGGAGTTCGAGAAGGCCGCCAACCTGCGCGACAAGGAGCGCAAGCTCTGCCACAAGAAGCTCGAGCTCGATGAGCAGTGGAAGACCTCCGACGAAAGCATGCGGGCCAGCATCGGCGAAGACGAAGTCGCCGAGATCGTCAGCATGTGGACTGGCATCCCGGTGTTCAAGCTCACCGAGGCCGAGTCCAAGAAGCTCCTGCGCATGGAGGACGAGCTCCACAAGCGCCTGATCGGCCAGGATGTCGCGGTGCGCGCGGTGTCCAAGTCCATCCGCCGTTCGCGTTCGGGCCTCAAAGACCCCAAGCGGCCGGCAGGGTCGTTCATCTTTCTCGGGCCGTCGGGCGTGGGCAAGACCGAGCTCGCCCGCACGCTGGCCGAGTTTCTGTTCGGCGACGAAGACATGCTCGTGCAGCTCGACATGAGCGAGTACATGGAGAAACACTCCGTGTCGCGCCTGGTCGGCTCGCCGCCCGGCTATGTCGGCCACGAAGAAGGCGGTCAGCTCACCGAGATCGTGCGCCGCAAGCCCTACAGCGTGGTGCTGCTCGACGAGATCGAAAAAGCGCATCCCGACGTCTTCAACATCCTGCTGCAGATCCTCGAAGACGGCCGGCTCACCGACTCCCAGGGGCGCACCGTCGACTTCCGCCACATCATCGTGATCATGACGAGCAACATCGGCGCCGGCATGATCTCCAAGAACACGACGCTCGGCTTCGCCCAGGCCGACACCATGGGGCTGAGCTACGACGACATGAAGTCGCGCATCACGGGCGAGCTCAAGCGGCTGTTCCGGCCGGAGTTTCTCAACCGGGTCGACGAGGTCATCGTCTTCCACAAGCTGACCCGCGAAGAGATCCGACTCATCGTCGACCTGCTCGTCGCCCGCACCGGCAGGCAGCTCGCCGAAAAGGGCCTGTCCATCGAGCTCACCGACGCCGCCGGCGACCTGCTCGTCGACAAGGGCTACGACCCCGCGCTCGGCGCCCGGCCGCTGCGGCGATCCATCCAGCGCTATATCGAAGACAAGCTCGCCGACGTTCTGCTCGAGCGGCAGCTCGAGCCCGGTACCATCATCAAGGTCGACCGCCGCGACGACGACACGGTGCTCACGGCCAACGGCGAAGAGATCAGCTCACCGATCGACGACCTGTCCCTGCTGGGCATCGACGAGCCCTTCGTCGGCTCGGCGTCCGACCACACGGCGGCGCCCGGCGACGAGCAGTCCTCGCTGGCCGAAGTCCCCGGCGAGGCTTAGCCGGCGCCCGCGGTCGGGCGCTACGTGCCCAGAGACCACGCCGTCTTCATCTGTGGTCAGTGCGGCCGGCAAGAGGCTCGCTGGCTCGGGCACTGCCCCGACTGCGGGGCCTGGAACTCGTTCGCCGAAGAGCCCGTGAGAAGCGCGCCGGCGGGCAGGGGCGGCGCAGCCGCCCCTGCCCGCCGGCGCCGCGCGGGCCGAGACGGCGGCTCGGCCGCTGTACGCCCCCTGTCCGAGTTCTCCTCGTCGGCCGACGACCGCTTCTCCAGCGGCATCCCCGAGCTCGACCGCGTGCTGGGCGGCGGCATCGTGCCCGGCTCGCTCGTGCTGGTCGGCGGCGAGCCGGGCATCGGCAAGTCCACCCTTCTGCTCCAGGTGCTCGACGCGGTCGCCGCCGCCGGCGCCGAGCGCTCCGTCATGCTCGTCTGCGGCGAGGAGTCGCCGGCCCAGGTCAAGATGCGCGCCGAACGTATCTGCGCCGCCCCGGGGGCCATTCAGGTGCTGGCCGAGACCGAGCTCGAAACGATCCTCGCGGCGCTCGTTGAGCGGCGCCCGGCGCTGGTCGTGGTCGACTCGGTGCAGACGCTTTACAGCGACGAGCTGTCGTCGGCGCCCGGCAGCGTAAGTCAGGTGCGCGAAGCGACTTCGCGGTTCCTGCGCCTGGCCAAAGAGAGCGGCACCGCCGTCTTTCTGGTCGGCCACGTCACCAAAGACGGCGCCATCGCCGGGCCGCGGGTGCTCGAACACATGGTCGACACCGTGCTGCAGTTCGAAGGCGACCGTAACCGGTTCTTCCGCCTGCTGCGTGCCGTCAAGAATCGCTTCGGCTCCACGAACGAGCTCGGCGTCTTCGAGATGGGGCAGCGCGGCCTCGAAGCCGTCGCCGATCCCTCGGCGATCTTTCTGGCGCAGCGCGGCGCGGCCGGCTCGTGCGTGCACGTCGCCGTCGAGGGCACGCGCTGCTTTCTCGTCGAGGTGCAGGCCCTGGTCAACCCCACCGATCTGGCGCTGCCGCGCCGCCTGGCGACGGGTTTCGACCGCAACCGTCTGGCCATGATCGTGGCCGTTCTGGGCCGCCACTGCCGACTCACTTTGGCAAGTGCCGACATTTTTGTTAACATAGTCGGCGGGGTGCGCATCGAAGAACCTGCGGCCGACTTGGCCGTAGCCCTCGCAGTGGCCTCTGCCGAACGCGGCATCGCGCTGGCGCGCAACGCCGCCGTGTTCGGTGAGATTGGTCTCACCGGGGAGCTGCGGTCGTCCGGGCAACCGGAGCGGCGGGTCGCCGAAGCCACCAAGGTGGGCTTTGAGACCGTGCTCATGCCGTTGGCCGATGCCCGGCGACTGCGCAACGGAGCCCCGGTGGAGGGTCTCGTCAGTCTCAGGGACGCGATCACCAGGGCCTTGTCGTCGCCCGACACGTAAGCGGGGACGCCACCCAGAAGACGAGCGGCCGGGAGGTGGCTGAACTTGTACAGAGTCGGCGATAAGGTCGTCTACCCGCATCACGGCGCGGGCAAGATCATGAAGATCGAAGACATGGAAGTTCGCGGTCAGCTGCGCGAGTACCTCACCATCCAGATCCTCCACAACGACATGACGGTCATGGTCCCGGTCGACTCCGCCGACCGGGCGGGCCTGCGCAAGGTCGTCGCCTCGGATGTGGTCGATGACGTGCTCGCTGTGCTCCACGGCAACCCCACCAAAATGCCCAAGAACTGGAGCCGGCGCTACAAGCACAACCGCGACAAGCTCAAGACGGGCGATATCTTCGAGGTCGCCGAGGTCGTGCGCAACCTCGCCATCCGGCACTGCGACAAAGGGCTGTCGACCGGCGAGAAGCAGATGTTCTCGAAGGCCAAGAAGATCCTGGCCAGCGAGCTCATGTACGCCCGCGACATGAACGAAGACGAGGCCAACATCTTTCTCGACGCCGTTCTCGACGAAGTCGGCGCGGCTGGTCCGGCGGCGCATATCGACGCCCACGATCTCGCTCACGAGGTCGCCCCGGTCGCCTGAGTCACGGGCCGCGGCGCCGTCGATCGGAGAGCCGTGTTCGTCGAGATAGTGCGGTTCGTCTTTACGGTGCTCGGCGCTCTGGCCGGTTACCAGACGACCGTCTACCTGCAGCGCGGCGACCGCCTCGCGTTTTTGCCGCACGGCTCGAGCTTTCTCGCCTTCGGCCTGCTGGCGTTGCTGGGCGGCCTCATCGGCTTTGTCCTGGGGGGCCTGATCGGCCGGCTCTTCGTGCGGCTCGTCGAGCGCATGGAGCGCTTTCTGTCCAAGCGCACGGCCGCCGAAGTCGTGGTAGGCACGGTCGGCCTGGTCATCGGTCTCGCGATCGCCGCCCTTTCGAGCCTGGCGGTCGTCCGTTTGCCCCATGGCGAGTACCTTCTGTTGCCGCTGTTCGTCATCTTTGGCTACGCCTTTACGTACCTGGCTGCGCGCAAGTCGGTCGAGCTCCTGAAGCTGGTGGGCCTCGATCCGGCTCGCGCCGACGACCCGGCCGGCGAGCGCCCGCGCCACGTCGTCGACACCAGCGTGATCATCGACGGGCGCATCGTCGGCATCGTCGAGAGCGGCTTTCTGGGTGGCGATCTGGTCGTCCCGAGCTTCGTTCTGGCCGAACTGCAGCGGATCGCCGATGCGGCCGACCCCGAAAGACGGGTCCGCGGCCGGCGCGGTCTGGACATGGTGCGTAAACTGATGGCGGTAAGCGACGATGTCGAAGTCGCAGACGACGACTACGACGACTTACACGATGTCGACAGCAAGCTCGTGCGCCTCGGCCAGGAACGCGGCGCCGATATTCTCACGACCGATTTCAACCTCGGCAAGGTGGCTGAGATCAAGGGCGTGCGCGTGCTGAACATCAACGTGCTCGCCGGCGCCGTAAAGACCGCCGTGCTGCCCGGTGAGCAGATCGAGGTGAAGGTGCTGCGCGAAGGGCGCGAGCCCGGCCAGGGTGTAGGCTATCTCGATGACGGCACGATGGTCGTCGTCGAGGACGGACGGTCTATGGTGGGCGTCGTCGTCGGCGCCCAGGTGACGAGCGTCCTGCAGAATCCGGCGGGCAAGATGATCTTTGCAAAGGTGGTGAGGGCGTGAGCCTGACCCCGGAAGGTAAGGGCGTGGCGCCGCGGACGGCCGCGCGAGTGTGGGTGATCGTCGCGGCCGCCGGGGAGAGCCGGCGGATGGGGCTGCCGGAGGGCGAGTCCAAGCAGTTCCTGCTGCTCGCCGGCGAGCCGATCATCTGCCACTCCGTCCGCCGGCTTACAGCGATCGACGAGGTGACAGGCGTTGTCGTCGTGCTGCACCCCTCGCACGTTGTGCGGTTTGCCGGCCTGCCGGTCGTGGCCGATCAGAGCAAGCCGGTGCTGATCGCCGAGGGCGGTCGGCAGCGCAGTGACTCGGTGCGGGCCGGGCTGTCGGCGGTGCCCGACGAGGCCGACGTGATCGCCGTGCACGACGGGGCGCGGCCGCTGTTCGGCCGCCACGTCTTTCTCGACTGTCTCGCGGCGCTCGACGGGGCCGACGGCGCCGACGGCGCCGTGCCGGCAACGGCGGTGGTCGACACGCTCAAGCGCGCCGACGGCGACGGCCGCGTGCTGCGCACCGTCGACCGTCGCGAGCTGTGGGCCGTGCAGACTCCTCAGGTGTTCCGGGCGGCGGCCCTGCGGGCCGCCTACGCGCGGCCCGACGTGAGCGGCTCGACCGACGACGCCGGCGTGCTCGAGCAGGCCGGCGCGACCGTGGTGGTGGTGCCCTCCACTCAGGCCAACGTCAAGATCACCACGCCCGCCGACCTGCCGCTGGCCGGGGCCCTGCTTTCGTGGGAGACCGAGGCTGACGTCTAGGGTCGGCATCGGCTTCGACGCCCACCGGTTCGCTGCCGGTCGCCGTCTCGTGCTGGGCGGCGTCGAGATCGCCTACCATCACGGCTTGAGCGGCCACTCCGACGCCGACGTGGCCACGCACGCCGTCATCGACGCGGTCCTGGGAGCCGCGGGCATGGGCGACATCGGGGCGCTGTTTCCCGACACGGATCCCGCCTACAAGGACGTGTCGAGCCTCGTGCTCCTGCGCGACGTCGTCGCGCGGGTCACGGCAGCCGGCTGGAGAGTCGTCAACGTCGATCTCGTGATCGTTGCCGAACGGCCCAGGATCGCGCCGCATCGCGCCGCGATGGCGGCTCTGCTGGCGGGCGCGCTGGGCGTGGGCAGCGAGGCCCTGGGGGTCAAGGCGACGACCACGGAAGGTATGGGTTTCGAGGGCCGCGGCGAGGGTGTCTCGGCGACGGCCGTCTGCCTGCTCGAGCAGACTTAGGCGGTCAGGCGGTCGGCGGCGCCGGGGGTGTGGCGTCGCTGGGCGGCTTGGCCTCGAGCTCTTTGGCCTTTTCTTCGTCGGCGCCGCTCAGGCCCGTCTTGAAGCCGCGAATGCTCTGCCCGACCGACTTGCCGAGTCCGGGCAGCCGCGAGGCCCCGAACAGCAGCACGATGATGGCGAAGATGATGAGCAGCTCGGGAAGGCCGATGTTGGGCATGTCCCATCTCTCTCGTCGGGGGTAACAAGGACTCCGCGCGAAGCGAAGGCGTCGCCGCACGCCGTGTGCCGCGATCGACACCTGCATCACTGTACGGTCTCGGGCCGCGACAATCAAGATTGCCGCCGCCGGCGCCGCGACCCAGGCAGGGCGCGCCGTTTCGCCGGGCCGCTCCGCGCGGTACACTTTCGGTTCTCGTATCGTCCAGCTCGAACATGTGGAGGCCGGAACAGGCATGGCACGCGTCGCAGACAGCTCCGATCGGACCGTCGTCGTGGCCGTGGTGGGCAGCCCACGTGCTGCCGGCAATACGTCGTACCTCGTCGACGTCGCCCTCGACGAGCTCGCGCGCCGAGGTCTCGCCGTCGAGAAGATCATGCTCAGCGAGCATCGCGTGCTGCCCTGCGAGGGCCACGACGAGTGCGAAGACCTTGCCGCCTGCCCGCTCGACGACGACGCCGGCCCGGTCCTCGAGCGCATGTACGGCGCCGACGGGCTGATCCTCGCCACGCCCGTCTACTACGAAAACATCTCCGGCCCGATGAAGGTGTTCATCGACCGCAGCTGCTTCAACAACTACCACGAGATCTGGCTGCGGGCGCGCTGCGTGGGGCTGATCGCGGTCGCCGAGAGCACCGGCCTCGACGAGACCATCGACGGCCTCAGGCGCTTTGTCGCGCTGGCGTCCCGCGCGAAGGTCAAGCCGCTGTCGGCGACGGGCCTCGCCTACCGCGAAGGCGACGCCGCCGGGAACGCGACGCTGGTCGCGGCGGTACGTGCAATGGCGCGCGCCATGGCTGCGGAGCTGCGCGGCGAGAGCGCGGGCGCCTGAGGCGACGAGGCATATCCGGCGCGGACCCGGTACCTGCGTCCCCCGCCACCCGGCGATTCCGATCGCGGACCTGCTCGCCGACGCCACCCGGCGATCCTTGTCGCGGACTTACTTGCCGGCGCCGGCCGGCCGGCGGCCGGTCTCGATGGCGCGCGTCTCGGTGACGACGAGGTCGACGCCCAGGTCGTGCGCCTCACGCGGCACGCGCTCGACCACCTGCAAGTCGTAGCCGATGCCGATCCGTGTGGCGTCGGGGCGCAGGCGCGCCAGGTATGTGTCGTAAAAGCCGCCGCCGTACCCCATGCGCCCGCCGGCCGGGTCGAACGCCGATCCCGGCACGAAGACGACGTCGATCGCGGCCGGGTCGGCCGGCGGCAGACCTCGTCGCGGCTCAGGGATGTCCCAGTGGCCGGCGACCAGGTCGCGCCCGGGGTCGGTCACCGCAAAGGCCTCCATGTGGTGCGCCCCGACGATCCGCGGCAGGGCGACGGCAATGCCGCGCTCCAGGCACCAGGTGATCAGGGGCATGGTGTCGACCTCACTGCGAAACGAGGCAAAACAGAGGATGGTCCGGGCGCGGGCGACGACCGGCAGGGCGGTGAGGCGGGCGCGCAGCGCCTCGCCGGCGGCAAGGCGCTGCGCGCCCGAAAGCGCGTCGCGTCGCTCGAGCACGATCTCGCGCAGCGCCCGCTTGGCCGCGGCGCGATCGCCGTCGCCAGGTCTGACAACACTGCCGCTGCCTTGGTGTCCTTCCATGCGCCGCGGGTCCTTACTTGTGTCGTATACTCAAAATCACGCACAGTATAGCCGGGCGCGCCGTCGCCGGCAGCCCGGCGCACGCCTGGCGGGCAACGCCCGTCAGGGCCCGTTGCGAAGGGGGAGCCGACGATGGCCATACGCTCTCGCGAAGAGCTCACGCTCGCCGACCTGTTCGCGCACACCCTCGGCAATCTGATCGCCCTCACCGGCTCCGAACAGTCGCGCGTCCTGCCGACGCCGGCCCAGATCCTGAGTGCGCCCGACAACGAGGTCCACATGTCGCCGGCGCTGTTCCGGCTCGTCCAGCTCGTCCTTCTGCCCGAGGTGCTCGGCGCCAACTCGGGCGCGGTCCTGTATGCCGCCGCCAAACGCTTCAGCCGCAGCCTCGAGCTGCGCTCGATCCATGACCTCAAGTCGTGGTTCGCGACGATGATGCTGGGCGAGCTCGAGGTCGAGCTCGACGAAGAGAAGGTGCTGGTCAAGCTGGCCAAGTGCATGACCTGCCACCGGCTGCCGGCCACCGGCAGCGCCTTGTGCGACTTCGAACGCGGTCTCGTCGACGGCGTGCTCGAGCGCATCACCGGCGCCGACGTCATCACCAAGGAGACCCTCTGCTGGGGTCTGGGTGACACCGTCTGCCAGTTCGAGGCCTACAACTCCGATACCGACGGGTACGTCTACGCCGAGGACGGCTCGCAGCGCGAGGTGCAGCGCCGACTGCTCTCCGGCCTCGCCGACCAGTCTGACATCGCCCTCGAGAACCTGCGCCTGGTGACCGACCATCGCTACGCCGAGACGCGCGACTCGCTGACGGGCATGTACAATTTTCGTCACCTGCGTGAGCTCGCTGCCCTCGAGCTCGCCCGCGCGCGCCGGCACGAGCGCACGGTCGCCTTCGTCATGCTCGACATCGACGGCTTTGCCAAGGTCAACGAGGCGGTCGGCGAGGCCGGCGGCGACGAGGTTCTGCGCCAGTGGGCCGAAAAGCTGCGCGCCCTGCTGCGCGAGTGCGATCTCACCTGCCGTTACGGCGCCGACGAGTTCCTGCTGGTGCTGCCCGAGACCGGCGACGCCCAGGCCGACCTCGTTCTCGGGCGCCTGCACGCCGGTTTTGGCGAGATGCTCTGCGCGGCCGGCGGGCGCAGCTTCACCCTCGGCGCCAGCGCAGGGGTGGCGACCTTCCCCGACGACGGCGCCATCGTCGAGGAGCTCGTCGCCAAGGCGACCACCACCATGTACGTGGCCAAGTCGCGCGGCGAGGGCCAGATCGGTTTCTACTCGCCGCCCGGGCTGCCGCCCGACTGAAAAGAGGGCGACGGCGGGCCGCCGGGCTAAAGCCCCTGCGTTGCCCTCGCGGCGAGCCTCGTGGTAGCGTAGCCTGCCGTGCCTGAGCGTCTCGAGATCCTCGCGGTCGGCCGTCTCGACGCCGACCTGCGGCCCGCCTTTGCGCATTACGAGCGGCTGCTTGCCGGGCTCTGCCGGTTCTCGGTCCGCGAGGTGCGCGAGGTCTCGCTACGCGGTCGCGCGGCCGGCGAGGTACTGCGCGACGAAGGCCGGCGGCTGCTGGCGGCTCTGCCGGCCGACGGCACCATCGTGGCGCTCGACGCCGGGGGGCGCGCCTGCGACAGCGAGGCCTTCGCGGCGCGTCTGCAGGCCTGGTGCGTGGCCGGACCGGCGACGTTCGTAGTGGGCGGCTCGCTGGGATTGGCCGACGAGGTCAAGGCCGCGGCGCACGAGCTGCTGTCGCTGTCGCCGCTGACGCTGCCGCACCAACTCGCCCGGGTGGTGCTGGCCGAACAGCTCTTTCGCGGGTTGAAGATCGCCCGCGGCGAGACCTACCATCACTAGGAGGGCGCGCCGGGCGGCGCGGCCGCGACCTGGAGCAAAGGGACGATGAGATGAGCGATCGAGAGGATCACGAGGAGCTGAACGGGCTGTCCGGCCTGGGACGGTCGCTCGAGCGAACTCTCGTTGCGATCATCTCGGGCGAGCCCGCGCCCGTCGAGCCGGCGCTGCCGCCCGTCGAGCTGACGCTGCCGCCCAAGCCCGAGTTCGGCGACGTCTCGACGCCGGTCGCCCTGGCGGTGGCGCGACAGACGGGCCGCAACCCGCGCGAGCTGGCCGACGAGCTGGGCAGGCGCTGGTGCGCCGGGCCGGGGGCCGCCGTCTGCGAGCGCTTCGAGGTCGCCGGCCCGGGGTTTCTCAATCTGTTCTTGAGCGACGGCTGGTATTGCGGCGCGACCCGGGCCATGCTGGCGCTCGGCGGCGACCACGGCCGCGGTGTGCTGCCGGCCGAGCGCCGGCAGAAGGTCAATATCGAGTTCGTCAGCGTCAATCCGACGGGACCCCTGCACGTCGGCCACGCCCGCTATGCGTCGATGGGCGACGCGCTCTGCCGGTTGCTGGCCTTCGCCGGCCACGAGGTGACCCGCGAGTTCTACGTCAACGACTTCGGCAGCCAGATGGTCAAGTTCGGCCAGTCGCTCGCCGCGCGCTATGCGCAGCGCCTGGGCATACCGATGCCGGTGCCCGACGACGGGTACCAGGGGGACTACCTTCTCGAGGTCGCCGACCGGCTGATCGACGAGGTCGGTGAGCGCTACCGGGCGGCCGTCGCGGCGGCGGCGCCCGACGCGACACGGGTGCCGGCCGAGGTGGCCGACGAGCTCAGGTCGTGGGGCCGCGACGCCATTCTCGCGCGCTTTCGCGATACCCTCCAGCGCCTGCGCGTGCCGTTCGACGTCTGGACGAGCGAGGCCTCGCTCTACGCGGGCGGCGCGACCTTCCGGGGCTTTGAGGGCGAGGTCGGCAAGGCGCTGCGCGAGCTCGACGACGACGGCGAGCTGTTCGACGCCGACGGCGCCGTGTGGCTGCGCACGACCGACTACGGCGACGACAAGGACCGGGTGCTGATCCGCCAGACCGGCGCACCGACATACTTTCTCTCGGACATCGCCTACCACCGCGACAAGATGGACCGCGGCTTCGGGCACCTGATCGACATCTGGGGCGCCGATCACCACGGCTACGTACCGCGCATGAAAGCCATGTTCACGGCACTGCCGCCGCACGATCCCGAGCGCCTCGAGCTGATCATCGGGCAGATGGTGAACCTGCTCGAGAGCGGCGTGGCGCGGCGCATGTCGAAGCGCCGCGGCGACATCGTCACGGTCGACGACCTGATCGAGGCCATCGGCGTCGATGCCGTGCGCTTCTTCATGGTCGCGCGCAGCCACGACTCGACACTCGACCTCGACCTCGACCTCGCCGTCGAACAATCGAGCAAGAATCCGGTCTACTACGTGCAGTACGCCCACGCGCGGATCTGCAGCGTGCTGGCCAATCTGACCCGCGAGCAGGGCGGCGAGACGGCGCCGCCGCACGACGAGTGGTCGTTCGCCGATGTCGTGGTGGGCCCCTACGAACGCAACCTGGTGCGCACGCTCGCGCGCTTCCCGCTCGTCGTCCTCGAGGCCGTGGAGCGCCGCGGCCCGCACCGCATGCACGCCTACCTCGGCGAGCTTGCCGCCGAGTTCCACGTCTTCTACCGCAACTGCCGGGTGCTGACCGACGACGCCGAGGTGGCGGCCTTTCGCACGGGCCTGTGCGTGGCGACGCGCACCACGCTGGCCAAGGGGCTGGAGCTGCTCGGCGTGAGTGCGCCGCAGAGCATGTGACGCCCCGCTTGCGCCCCTCGTGGGCGGCCCATCATCAAGAGCGGGCGGCGGGGGTCGCGCAAGCGACCCCCGCCGCCCGCTCTTGATGATGGGCCGCGGCGGCCCGGCCGTTCGCGGTCAGGCGGCGAAGTGCTCTTGGGCGTACTTGCGCAGCGCTTCGGCCTGCTCGGGGCTGAGGTCGCGCTGGAGCCCGAGAATGTGCGAGAGCGCCACGTTGGACCGGCCGCGGAACAGACGCTCGACCACGCTGTCGAGGATTGTGCTGGCCACCTCGTTGCCCGGGATGGCCGGCGTGTAGACGTAGGCGATGCTGGTGCGGTCCTGCGTGAGCAGTTCCTTTTTGACCAGATTGTTCATGACTGTCATGACCGTCGTGTAGGCGATCTGGCGCTGCTCGCGCAACGTCTCGTAGACGTCGCGCACCGTAGCCTCCTGGCGCTCCCAGATGATCGCGAGGATGTCGGCTTCGAGCGAGCCGATCCCCGTGAAGGGAGCACCCTTTGTGCTCTTGAGCCATTTTGGTCTGATGCGTTCCATGCGTGGGCCCCCTTTCATTGCCGTAACGCGCCGTGAAACGGTCGCTCCTGCGAAAGCAGGCCGAAACACCTAGTAAGCCATACTTACCATAGCCACAGCACGACCGCAATAAACCATTGCCGGTGCAATCGCACGCCGACACTTCTGCGCGTGCGCATGAGACCGCGGCGACCGGTCGCAGCCCAGTGCGGACGGGCATGCCATGACGTGCCACGTACCTAGTGTGGTCTGTCTGGATAATCCCAAACACGCCGGCAAAGCCAGGGCACACCGGGCGCCGTGGGGTGCGCCGCGCCGGGCACACCCGGGACCGCGGAGGCGCGCCGCACGGCCGTTTGTTAGGATGACGCGAGACCGACAGGAGGAGGCGGGAGTGATGACGGCCGACATCGGGTTCTTGCGCGATCTGGTAACGGCTCCGGGGCCGAGCGGCTTTGAACAGCCGGTGCAGGAGGTCGTGCGCCGGCGTCTGGCGCCGGTCGCCGCCCCCGAGACCGACGTGCTCGGCAACGTCGTAGCGACGGTCAATCCGGGCGCCGCGCCGCTGGTCGTCGTCGCCGCGCACGCCGACCAGATCGGCCTGCAGGTGACCTGGGTCGACGAGCAGGGGTTCGTCTTCTTCGACAAGCTCGGCGGCGTCGACCCGCTGCTGCTGCCCGGTCGCGCCGTCGTCGTCCAGAGCCGCCAGGGCGCGGTCGACGGGGTCGTCGGCAAGCGGCCGACCCACATGATCCCCGAAGCCGAGCGCGGCAAGGCCGCCGAGCTCTGCGATCAGTGGATCGACATCGGCGCGCCCGACCGCGCCGCCGCTCTCGCGCGCATCGCCTGTGGCGATCCGATCGTCTTCAGCCCGCATTTCGTCGAGCTTGCCGGCGGCATCGTCGCCGGCCGCGCGCTCGACGACCGCTGCGGCCTGTATGTCGTCGTCCGGGCTCTCGAGCTGTACGCCGGCGCGCCGGGCGCCGCCGCGCTGAGGGCGCTCTCGACCGTGCAAGAGGAGACGCGTTACATGGGCGCGCAGGTCCAGGCGCGCCGCCAGCAGCCCGACTGCATGATCGTGGTCGACGCCGACTTCGCCACCGATCAACCCGAGGTCGAACCGCGGCGCGCCGGGGGCACGCTCGTTCTGGGCGGCGGCCCGGCGCTCGGTCGCGGCGGCGCCAGCAACCCCGCCCTGCTCGCCCTGTTCGAAGAGGTGGCGGCCACCGAGGGCATCGCGGTGCAGACAAAGGCCTATCCCGGCGACACGCAGACCGATAACGAGGTCCTGCAGACCGCCGGCGCCGGTACGGCCGCCATCAACCTGGGCCTGCCGGTACGCTACATGCACTCGCCGCACGAGGTCGCCCACCTCGACGACCTCGAGTCCGCGGCCCATCTTGTGGCCGCCGTCGCGCGCCGTGTCGGCGAGGTGTTCGAGCCGGGCTTCTTTACGCCGCGGGTCTGAGCGGCGGCGGCGACGCGCAACGGGCCGCACGCCGATCCAACGTGCGAACGCCCCTGCCAGTCTTGAAGGGACGGCGCCGGCTGTGGTGTACTGTGAGCCCGGTGCGGATGTAGCGTAGCTGGTAACGCGTCAGCTTCCCAAGCTGAAGACCGCGGGTTCGAGTCCCGTCATCCGCTCCACTCCTTCCCGGCGTGCGCCCTCTTCGGCGCTCCGCTCGCGGAAGGTCTACGGCAGCAGGACGGCGCCGAGCTGCAGGCGCTTGATCAGCAGCGCGCCGGCGGTGTTGACCACCAGCAGCGCCGCGCCGGCCAAGCCGAGCGGAGCGCCGTTGCCCGGTGTCCGGCGAGAGCCGCTCGTGATGTCGGTTTGCAGGGCGGCGAAGCCGTCGGCCGCCTGCGCAACGGCGGCGTCGATGGCCGGGTCGTCGGCTGCGGGCGACGCCGCCGGCGTGGCGCCGGTGGCCGGCTGGCCGTTCTGGCCGGTGGTCACCATGTGTCCGGCCGCCCTCCAGGCGTCGAGGTAGGGCGTGGGGTCGACGGCCGGACCGCCGTCGGGGTGGATCTCGAAATGCAGGTGGGGCGACGTGCCCTTGGCGTCGCCGGTGTCGCCTACGTAGCCGATCGTCTGGCCGGCGATCACGTGCTGGCCCTGCACGAGTCCCGTGGCGAACCGCGACAGGTGAGCGTAGTAGAAGTAGTCGCCGCGACTCGTAGTCAGGTGGATGTTGTTGCCGCCGATGGGCGTGGTGCTGAGGCCGGTGATGACGCCGTCCTGCACGGCCGCCACCGGCGTCCCGTAGGTGGCGAAGATGTCGTCGCCCTCGTGGCCGTTCGGCATGTCGGCGCGGTAGGCGCCGAAGGTGTCGGTATAGGTGTAGGTGCCCACGACCGGGAACACGGCGCCCGGGAACCGGGCGAGGATCTGCGGCGCCGGCGTGGCCGGCGCCGGCATCGCGCTGTAGCTGGTCGCCGGGTACGGAGAGCTCGCCACGGGCGTCGGGGTGGGCCGCGGCGTCGGCGTGGCGCTGGCCGTGTGCGTCGGGGTGGGCCGCGGCGTCGGCGTGGCGCTGGCCGTGTGCGTCGGGGTGGCCGTTGGGGTGGGCGTGGGCGTGGGCGTGGCGGTGGCCGTGGCCGTCGGGGTAGGCGTCGGCGTGGGCGTGGGCGTGGCGGTGGCCGTGCCCGTCGGGGTGGGCGTCGGGGTGGGCAGTAGAGTGTCGAGAGTCGTCTGGTCGGCGCGCACGGCGAGCGAGCCGACGGCGATCGTGGTGCCGGCGGGGACGCCGTCGGTGGCGGTAGTGACCTCGAGCCGCAGGCCCACGACTTGGACGCTGCCCGAACCGCCGCTGGCTTCGGAGCTCGCGGCGAGGATGGTGAGCGTGCCCACACCGGGGACCGCGACGCTGCCCCCGGCGTCCGGGATCGAGGCGTCGTCGACACCGGCGGCGTGCACCCCCGACACCGCGCCGCCGCTGAGTGTCGCCTGGGCGGCGTCGTTGCGCACGCTCGCCGTGGCACTGAGGTGGACGCTGGCGGCGGTCACCACGCCGTCGAGCAGATCGACGCCGCTGGCGGTCACGTCGGCCTGGGAGACGAGGGCGCGGTTAACGACGTAAGAGGAGCAGGTCGCCGTCGCGCCGGCGAGCGCGACGCCCGCGGGCAGCGAGCCGGCCACGGCGGTGGCCGTGTCATCGGCTTTGGCGGCGGCGACCGCCACCGCGCCGTACGTCTGGCCGGCGCCGACCGTGACGATCGCCGCCTGGGAGCCGGCGTCCGCGGAGCCGGCCGCGGCGGGCAGCACGGCAAGCCCGGTCAGCAGCGCCGCCACGGCGACCGCGAGCGTCGCGCGCCGCGCGTGCGCGCGCAGATGAACCGGGTGTCGCCCTGGACCGCCCATGGCCTGTCCCTGAGTATACCATCGGGGTGAGAGACGGCCGGCAGAGGGCCGGGCGTTCGCCCCGATGCCGCTCGCAGGCGACGGCGGAGGTGCGGGTCGCGGTCGCGGTGGGAACACAAGGGGTGCCCCGCACGTGGGCGTCGCGCGCCCGGGGGGCGCCGGGGCTCGCGATGTGATGTACTACGGTGCCGTCGAACCGGAGGCGCACGTGCGTGATATCAACGTCGGCCACAAGTTCCTGGCCGATTACCAGAGCATCATCTTCAAGGATCTCATGACCGAGATCAGGGAGCTTGCGGCGCCGCTTCAGGGCAGGCGCGTGCTGCACGTCAACGCCACCTCGTTCGGTGGCGGCGTGGCCGAGATCCTCTACACCCTGCTGCCCCTGATGAACGACGTTGGTCTGCAGGCCGAGTGGCAGGTGCTGACCGCCGACAACGAGTTCTTCAACGTCACCAAGAGCTTTCACAACGGCCTGCAGGGAGCGCCGGTCGAGCTCACCGGCAAGGTCCGCTCGACCTACGAAGACGTCAACCGCCGCAACGCCGCGCAGCTGTCGGGCCATTACGACTTCGTCGTGATCCACGACCCGCAACCGTGCGCCATGCGAGCCTGGACGGCCACCGACGGCGAGGCTGCGACGCGCTGGATCTGGCGCTGTCACATCGACACCTCGACGCCCGACCGCGCCCTCTACGACTACCTGCTGCCGTTCATCCGCCGCTACGACCGGGCGATCTACACGATGGCCGACTACGCCCCCGACGGACTCGGTATCCCGCTCGAGGTCGTGCCGCCGGCGATCGACCCGCTGGCTCCCAAGAACATGACGCTGGTGCCCGACGACGCCCACTACATCGTGCGCCAGTTCGGCATCGACGTAGACCGGCCGCTGCTGCTGCAGGTCTCGCGCTTCGATCCCTGGAAGGACCCGCTGGGCGTGGTCGACGCCTACCGGCTGGTCAAGGCGCGCTGGCCCGAGGTGCAGCTCGCGCTGATCGGCTCGATGGCCTCCGACGATCCCGAAGGCTGGGAGTATCTCGAAAAGCTTCACCGCTATGTCGGCGGCGATCCCGACGTGTACGTGCTCTCCAATCTCGACAACATCGGCAGCGTCGAGGTCAACGCCTTCCAGTCGCACGCCGCCGTTGTTCTGCAGAAGTCGACCCGCGAGGGCTTTGGCCTTACCGTGAGCGAGGGGCTCTGGAAGGCGCGGCCGGTGGTCGCCGGCAACGTCGGCGGCATCCCCCTGCAGATCGAGGACGGCGTCACCGGGTTCCTCGTCGACTCGAGCGCGGCCTGCGCCGAGCGCTGTCTCGAGATCCTCGACCGACCCGAATGGGCCCGGTCCATGGCGCGCAAGGGCAAGGAGCACGTGCGCGAGCACTTTCTGACGCCGCGTCTGCTGCGCGACTACCTGCGCATCTTCAACGAGCTGCTGGCGGACGGCGCCTGATACCGGTCTGCGCCTCGAGTCGCGCGGCGCCGGCGTGAAAGCCGGGGAAGGGGGAGGGTTGTGACAGAGGCAGAGACGGCGCCCGAGCGCCCCGACCTGATCGTGGCGGCCAACCGCGGCCCTGTCTCGTATCATAGCGACGCGTCGGGCGAGCCGGTGGTCACGCGCGGCGCCGGCGGCCTGGTGACGGTGCTCAGCGCCATGCTGCGGCGCCATCCCGGCGTGTGGATCGCGGCCGCGGCGAGCGACGAAGAAGAGACGCTCGCCGCGGTCGCGGCCTCGCTGCGCGTCGATCTGGACGGGGAGACCTTCCGGGTGCGCTACGTCGCCCCCGAGCGCGAGGCCTACAACCTCTTCTACAACATCGCCGCCAATCCCATGCTCTGGTTCATTCAGCACTATCTCTGGGACCTGGCCCGTCACCCCGACATCCGCCAGAACGAGCTCGACGCCTGGAGCAAGGGCTACCTGCCCGTCAACCGGCTGTTCGGCGAGGCCATCCTCGACGAGCTGGGCGACGACGGCGCCGGCCGCGTGGTGATCGTCCACGACTATCACCTGTACGCCGTCGCCCCGGTGGTGCGGGCCGGGGCGCCGCGCGCGTTCCTGCAGCAGTTCGTGCACATCCCCTGGGCGCAGTCCGACTACTGGAGGGTGCTGCCCCGCGGCATCCGCGAGCAGATCTTTCGCAGTCTGCTGGCCAACGATGTGGTGGCCTTCCACACGCAGCACTACGTCGACAGCTTTCTGCAGGGCTGCGTCGACGTGCTCGACGTCGCCATCGACACTCACGAGAAGGCGGTGAATGTGGGCGACCGTACGGTGTGGGTGCGCGCCTATCCCGTCTCGATCGATCCCGACGTGCTCGAGAGCGCGGTACGCTCGCCGCGCGTGGCGGCCGCCGAGCGTGAGCTGCTCGAGCGGCGCCGCGAGTTCCTGCTGGTGCGGGTCGACCGGCTCGACCTGTCAAAGAACATCCTGCGCGGCTTTCTGGCGTTTGACCGCTTTCTCGAGCTGCACCCCGAGTTCGAGGGCCGCATCACCTTTCTGGCCCGCCTGCAGCCCTCGCGCGAGGACGTCGAGGAGTACGTGGCCTACCGCGAGCACGTGCTGCACCTCGCGGCCGAGATCAACACGCGTCACGGCAGCGCCGACTGGCTGCCGATCGACCTGCGTCTCGAGGACAACTTTCCGGCCACGCTGGCCGCCTACAAGCATTACGACGCGCTCATGGTCAACGCGATCTTCGACGGCATGAACCTGGTCGCCAAGGAAGGGGCGCTGGTCAACACGCGGGACGGCGCGCTGATCCTCTCCGAGAACACCGGCGCCTTCGAGGAGATCGGCCGGTTCGCGGTCTCGGTCAACCCGTTCGACATCGAAGATCAGGCCGCCGCCATCTACCGGGCGCTCACCATGCCCGCGGCCGAAAAGGCGGGGCGGGCCAAGGCCATCCGCGACGTGATCCTGGGCAACAGCGTCGAGAAATGGGTGGCGGCGCAGTGGCGCGACATCGAGCGCAAGCGGGCGCTCGAGGCGGCGCGCGAGTGACCCTCTCGCTGGTCGGGCCGGGCGGCGGTCGCCGCCGCTGCGCCCGTCCTCAGCCCAGCAGCCGGCGGTAGAGGGCCTCGTAGCCGGCGGTCATGGCCGCCACGCTGAAGCGCTCCTCGACAACGCGGCGGCAGGCGTTCGGGTCGATCTCGCCGAGCCGCGCCACGGCGGCCACCATCTGCTCGACGTCGTCGCACACAAAGCCCGTCACGCCGTCGTCGACCACCTCGCCGACCGAGCCGTTGCGCAAGGCGATCACCGGTGTGCCGGTGGCCATCGCCTCGACCATCACCAGGCCGAACGGCTCGGGCCACAGGATCGGAAAGAGGAAGCCCTTGGCGTGGGCGAACAGCTCGCGCTTGCGCTCGTCCGAGACCTCGGCTTCGAAGACCACGCGGTCGCCGTCGATCTCGGGGAGGATGCGGCGCTCGAAGTAGTCGCGATACCAGTCCTGCACGATCCCGGCCATGACCAGGCGGTGGCCGGTGCGCCGGGCGACCTCGATGGCCAGATGGAAGCCCTTGTCCTCGCAGACGCGCCCGAAGGCCAGCAGGTAGTCGTCCTTGCCCGCGACAAGCGGCCAGCCCGCGACCGGCAGGGCATTGTGAACCGTGCCGGCCCAGGCCATGCCGGGCGGCCCCAGGGTGCGCTGAAAGTCGCTGATCGAAGCGTAGGCGACGGCGTCGCGGAACTGCTCATAGAAGGGGTAGGCGTGGGTGTCGAAGGCGCAGTGCACGGTGTGCAGCACCGGCGGCAGATCGCAGAACCGGCGAAAGGCGACGAGCAGGAACCCCGAATGGTCGTGGACGATGTCGAAGTCGCCGTCGGCCTGGATCTGGGCGATGGCGTGCGACACCTGGCGGGCGTCGTAGGAGGTCATCGCCGAGGGCAGCGCCATCATCGCCGTCTGCGGCTCGGCGAACAGCGCCCGCAGCTCGGCCGGCGTCTCGGAGTCGCCCGAGGCGAACAGTACGACCTCGTGGCCGGCCGCCGACAGGCCGTCGCACAGATGCTTGACGACCCATTCGGTGCCGCCATAGCCGGCCGGCGGCACCGTTATCCAGGGCGGGGCGATCTGAGCGATCTTCATAAGGAGATTGTATCCGACGAACGGCTTGACGCGGAGCGCGCCCAAACGTTTGCTAGTATGCGCACTGTCGGATTGCAGACATTCCGCGAAAGGCTACGCATGCCCACCCACCCACCTCTGCTCGCCACTCTCTCGACCGCCACTACCGCCTTCGCCGCCGGCGCCGCCGCCGGCGCGCCCGGGCGACGCGGCGCCCGTCTCGAGGCCCGGTCATGACGGCGAGCGCCGGCCCGGGCGCGAGGCTCTACCTCGAGTGCGCAAGCGGGGTGAGCGGCGACATGCTGGCCGGGGCGCTGCTCGCGCTGTGCGGGGCCGGCGGCCCGGCCGGCGCCGCCGAGCCGTTCTCTCGCATCGTCGCCCCGGCGCTCGCGGCGGTCGGCATCGACCCGGCGGTCGTCCATGTCGACAGCGTGCGCCGCGGCGGCCTGTCGGCGGTGGGTTTCACGGTCGACGAGCGGCCCGGCTTTGCGACGTTCGCCGATCTCATCGCCGCGGTGCGCGGCGCGGCGCTTGACACCGCCGTCGCCGACGACGTCGTCGCCGTCGCCGAGGCCATGGCCGCGGCCGAACGCGCCGTCCACGGCGACGACGTCGAGCATCTGCACGAGCTCGCCGGCCTCGACACCGCCGTCGATCTGATCAGCGTGCTGGCGCTCGTCGCCGACGTGGCGCCGGCCCTGGTCATCGCCTCGCCGCCCGTGCTGGGCGGCGGCACGGTCCACACGGCCCACGGCGAGCTGCCCGTGCCGGCCCCGGCGGTGGTCGAGCTTCTGCACGGCTTGCCGACCGGCGGCGCCGGCGAAGTGAGCGAGGCCGCCGAGCTCACGACGCCGACCGGCGCCGCCCTGCTGGCCCACCTCGCCCAGGAGTTCGGCGCTTTGCCGGCCGGCCGGATGGGCTGGTCGGGCCTCGGCGCCGGCCGGCGCGAGCTCGTCGACCGGCCCAACGTGCTGCGCGCCCTGATTATCGAGCCGTTCGACCGCGCCCCCGGCCACGACGCCGGCCCGTGGTCGGAAGACGGCGTCGAGCTGCTCGAGACGACCATCGACGACCTGCCCGCCGAGCTGCTCGCCGAGGCCGCCGCGCGACTGCTCGCGGCCGGAGCGCTCGATGTCTGGTCGACGCCCGCGACCATGAAGAAGAGCCGACCGGGGACCGTGCTGCACGTGCTGGCGCGTCCCGCGGCGCGCAGCGCGCTGGCCGAGGTCGCCTTTCGCGAGACCTCGACGTTCGGCCTGCGCGTGCTGCCGGTGCGGCGCCTGCTGCTCGACGAGCGCCGGGCGACCGTCGAGGTCGAAGGCCAGGCGGTGCGCGTCCGTCTCGGGTACCTCGGCGACCGTCTCGTCACCGCCTCGCCCGAGTACGAGGACTGTCGCCGGGCGGCGGCCCGCGCCGGGCGGCCGGCGAAAGACCTCTACGACGAAGCGCGCGCGGCCGCCCGGCGTCTCGCCCCCGGTTGAGGGCCCGCGGGGCGCCGCGGTTTGACCCCTCAATTTCGAGCCTTGTAGAATCCGTCACAAGAGGGTGGCTCCGCCGCGGGGTCATCCAGCCTCATATTCTGAACGCGTGGAAAGTGGACCTACAGAGGAGGGCGCGTTGAGTTCTGCCACAAAGCCTGTCCGCAAGTCCCCCGTCCCCAGAGACATCGAGATCGCCCAGGCAGCGACCATGCTGCCCATCACGGAGATCGCGGCCAAGGTGGGCATCCTCGAAGAGGAGCTCGAGCTCTACGGGCGCTACAAGGCCAAGATCGACTACATGGCCGTGCTCAAGCGCCTCGAGGGTAAGCCCGACGGCAAGATCATCGACGTCACGGCGATCACCCCGACGCCGCTCGGCGAAGGTAAGACCGTCACCGCCGTCGGTCTTTCCGAGTCGATGAACGCCATCGGCATCAATACCATACTCGCCCTGCGCGAGCCGTCGCTGGGGCCGGTCTTCGGCATCAAGGGCGGCGCCGCCGGCGGCGGCTACTCGCAGCTCATCCCCATGGAAGACCTCAACCTCCACTTCACCGGCGACATCCACGCCGTCGGCACCGCCAACAACCTGCTGGCCGCCATGGTCGACAGTCACCTCATGCACGGCAACGAGCTCAACATCGATCCGCTGACCATCTCGTGGCGGCGCTGCGTCGACCTGAACGACCGCGCTATGCGCGAGATCGTGAATGGTCTGGGCGGCCGCCTCAACGGCCTCCCGCGGCAGACCGGCTACGACATCACGGTCGCCTCCGAGGTCATGGCCATCCTCGGTCTGGCCACCTCGCTCAAGGACCTGCGCGAGCGTCTCGGCCGCATCACCTTCGGTTACAGCAAGACGGGCGACCCGCTCACCGCCGACGACATCGGCGCCGGCGGGGCCATGACCGTGCTGCTCAAAGACGCCATCAAGCCAAACCTCATGCAGACCCTCGAGGGCAACGCCGCCCTGATCCACGCGGGGCCCTTCGCCAACATCGCCCAGGGCAACAACTCGATCATCGCCGACAAGGTCGCCCTCAAGCTGGCCGACTACCTGGTCACCGAGAGCGGCTTCGCCGCCGACCTCGGCGCCGAGAAGTTCATGGACATCATCTGCCGCTACGGCGGCTTCGCGCCCAGCGCCGTGGTCATCACCTGCACCATGCGCGCCCTCAAGATGCACGGTGGCCTGCCGATGGATCCCGAGCTGCTCAAGGCCGAGAACAACGTCGCCCTCGAAAAGGGCTGCGAGAACCTCGCCAAGCAGATCGAGAACATGAAGTTCTTCGGCATTCCGGTCGTGGTGACCATCAACCGCTTCGCCTTCGACCGCGACACCGAGGTCGAGATCGTGCGCCGGGCGGCCGTGGCGGCCGGCGCCGAAGACGCCGTGCCGATCAACGTCCACGCGCTGGGCGGCGACGGCGGTCAGGAGGCGGCCGAGGTCATCAAGGCGGCGGCCGACCGTGGCGGCACGTTCCGCTTCCTCTATCCGCTCGAGGCCTCGATCAAAGAGAAGATCGAGACCATCGCCACCAAGATCTACGGCGCCGACGGCGTCGACTACCTGCCCGAGGCCGAGGCCAAGATCAAGCTCTTCACCGAGCAGGGCCTCGACAAGCTGCCCCTGTGCATGGCCAAGACGCACCTCTCGCTGTCGCACGATCCGGCGCTCAAGGGCCGGCCGCGCGGCTTCCGCGTGCCGATCCGCGACATCCGTCCGGCGACCGGGGCGGGCTACCTCTACCCGCTGCTCGGCGAGATGCGCACCATGCCCGGGCTGGCCAAGCGGCCGGCGGCCGTCGATGTCGACATCGACACCGAGACCGGCCTCATCAAGGGCCTGTTCTAGAGAACTGAGACGAGCGGCACGACCCGGGGCGGCGGCGCCTTTCAGGCGCCGCCGCCCCGGGTCGCGGCCGGCCGGCCGCGGCGCGTCCGCCCCGCGAGCGGCGGTCGGGTCGGGCCTGTCTGTTATCCGACCGGGAGGCGTGCGGTGAGCGACGAGGCCACCATCTATCGCGACGAACCCCTGCAGACCTACGTCGACGATGCCGCGTCGGGCAAGCCGGCGCCCGGCGGCGGCAGCGTCTCGGCCTGCGCCGGCGCGCTGGGCGCGGCGCTGGTGTCGATGGTCTGCAACCTGACGATCGGCAAAGAGAAGTTCGCCGCCGTCGAGCCTCAGGTGAGCGGCATCGTGGTCCGCTCCGAAGCCTGCCGGACCGAGCTCGAGCGACTCCTGCAGGACGACACCACCGCCTACAACGGGGTGATCGAGGGCTATCGCCTGCCCAAGGACACAGGCGAGCAGCAGGCGGCCCGCGCCGCCCATATTCAGGCGGCGCTCAAGGTGGCCGCCGGCGTGCCGCTCGAGATCGCCCGCGTGGCGCTCGACGTGTGCCGTCTGGCCAAGACGGCCGCCGAGCTGGGCAACCCGGCGGCCGTCACCGACGCCGCCATCGGCGCCGTCCTCGGCGAGGCCGCCGCTCAGGGCGCCGCCCTGAACGTGCTGATCAACCTGGGCTCGATCAGAGACGAAGCCTACGTGGCCGAGTGCCGGACCGAGCTCGAGCGCCTTCTCGGCGAGGCCGTCAGGCTGCGCGCCGAGGTCATGGCGATCACGCTCGAGAAACTGTGAAGGGACGCGCCGGCAGCCCGCCGGCGCGGCGCGAGGAAGGATTGAGGCAGACATGACAGCGCAGATCATCGACGGCAAGGCGATCGCCGAGCAGGTGCGTACCGAGATCGTCGCCGAGGTCGAAAAGCTCGCCGCCCGCGGCGTCAAGCCGGGCGTCGCGACCATCCTCGTCGGCGACGACGGCGGCGCCCAGTTCTACCGCGGCCAGATCGAGAAGAACACGGGCACGGTGGGCTTTGCCTACTTCAACCACACCCTGCCGGCCGGCGCGAGCCAGGCCGCGGTCCTCGAGCTCATCGCCGAGCTCAACGCCGACCCCGCCGTGCACGGCATCCTGGCTCTCATGCCGATGGCCGGCGAGATCGACCAGAACGCCGTGTTCAACGCCATCGCGCCGGTAAAGGACCTCGACTGCGTGAACCCGGCCAACATCGGTCACGTGCTGCTCGGCGACTTTCTGTTCGCTCCGGCCACGCCGTCGGCCTGTATCGAGATCCTCGATCGCGAGGGCGTCGAGCTGCAGGGCCTCGACGTGACGATCGTCAACCACTCGAACATCGTCGGCAAGCCGGCCGCGCTGCTGTGCCTCAACCGCAACGCTTCGGTGCACGTCGTGCACGTCTTCAGCAAGGACGTGCCGGCCGCCTGCCGCGCCGCCGACGTGCTGATCTGCGCCGCGCCGGTGCAGAACCTGATCAAGAAGGACATGGTCAAGCCGGGCGCGATCGTCGTCGACGTGACGACCATCCGTATCGAGGGCAAGCAGGTCGGCAGCCTCGAGTTCGACGGCGTCTGCGAGGTCGCCTCGAAGGTCACGCCGGTGCCCGGCGGCGTCGGCCCCGTGACCAACGTGATCCTGCTGAAGAACGCCCTGGCGGCCTGCAAGGCCCAGACGGGGGCGGCCTGACGGGGCCGCGACGCGTTTCGCTCACCGGTGGGCCGGGGGCGCGTGGTTGCGCGACCCGGCACACCGGCGCGACAATGGGTCCACTGGTCGTCCGAGTCCAGAGCCCCACGTCCATGCCGGCGCCGGGCCCGACCGAACACCCAGCCGACGTTGATGATGGAACGCCCCACAAGGGCCGTTCGCGGCGACGACAAGCGGAGTGATGCGATGCCCAGGCGCGTGACACAGACCCCCCAGGCCGAACCCGGTGCGCCGGACCTCGGTCTCGATCTGTCCGAGGTCGGTCGGGTCGTCGGCGAGATCGACCCGCACGGCAACCTCATCGCCGTGCTGCAGCACGTGCAGGCCCACTACGGCTACCTGCCCGAGCCGGTCGTCGACGAGATCGCCCGGCTGTCCGGTGTGCCGGCCTCGCGCATCTACGGCATCGTCACCTTCTACGCCCAGTTCTCAACCGAGCCGAGCGGCCGGCACAAGGTCTTCGTCTGCCACGGCACGGCCTGCCATGTGGCCGGTGCGCCGCGCATCACCGAGGCCCTCGAGCAGGAGCTCGGCGTGCCCGACGGCGGCACCACGCCCGACATGAGCTTCACGCTCGACTCCGTGGCCTGCATGGGCGCCTGCTCGCAGGCGCCGGTCATGCGCATCGACGCCGATACGTTCGGCAACCTCACACCCGACTCGACGCGCAAGTTCATCGTCGACGTGCTCAGCGAGCTCGGTCTGAGCGCCGCCGATCTGCGGGCCGACGGCGGCGTGCCCGACGGCGGCGAGCCCGACGGCGGCGTGCCCAACGCCGCTGCGCCCGACAGCGCCGCGACCGGCGCCGCCGCCGCGGCCGGCGATACGGGCGCCGAGCCGGTCCACACCCGGAAGGACGGCAGTCATGAGTGACGTCGAAACCGCTGCCGGCGGCGTGCGCGTCGGCATCGTGCCGGCGGCCGACGGCAAGCGCCGCGTGCAGGTCTGCGCCGGCACCGCCTGCGTGTTCGCCGGCTCGCTCAAGATCTTCGAGGCTTTCGAGCGCGAGATCGCCGCGGCCGGTCTGGCCGATCAGGTCGAGGTGGCCATCATCGGCTGTCACGGCCTCTGCTCGCAGGGACCGCTCGCCGTGATCTCTGGCCAGGAGACCTACTATCCCAAGCTCAAGGCCAAGCACGTCGAGCGCATCGTCAAGGAGCACCTCGTCGGTGGCACGATCGTCGACGACCTCCTCTACGTCGAACCGGGCAGCGGCGAGCGCATCGCCTGCTGGCACGACATCCCCTTCTACGCCCAGCAGACGCGCATCGCCCTGCGCGACGTCGGCGTCATCCATCCCGAGCGCATCGAGGAGTACGTCGCCCGCGGCGGCTACGCCGCCGCGCGCACCGTCGTCACCGAAAAGACGCCCGAGTGGGTCATCGACGAGGTGCTCGCCTCGGGCATCCGCGGCCGCGGCGGCGCCGGCTTTCCGACCGGCCAGAAATGGAAGTTCGCCTACAGCTCGGTGAGCGATCAGAAGTACCTCATCTGCAACGGCGACGAGGGCGACCCCGGGGCCTTCATGGACGCCTCGATCATGGACGGCGACCCGCACGCCGTGCTCGAGGGCATGATCATCGGCTCGTACGCCATCGGCGCCCGCGACGGCTACATCTACGTGCGCGCCGAGTACCCGCTGGCGGTCAAGCGCCTACGCTTGGCTATAGCCCAGGCCGAGGAGCACGGCTACCTCGGCGACGGCGTGTTCGGCTCCGATTGGAACTTTCACCTGAAGATCAAGGAGGGCGCCGGCGCCTTCGTCTGCGGCGAAGAGACGGCCCTGATGGCCAGCATCGAGGGCCGTCGCGGCATGCCGCGCTCGCGGCCGCCGTTCCCGGCCGTGTCGG
>Ga0182014_10001804_pt1 | contig 27948 bp, 24 predicted proteins | sample 612S2DmetaG_FD_120489 | JGI IMG/M metagenome (GOLD analysis project Ga0182014, IMG submission 120489) | Permafrost microbial communities from Stordalen Mire, Sweden - 612S2D metaG | ecosystem: Environmental > Terrestrial > Soil > Wetlands > Permafrost | place: Sweden: Stordalen | collected... | reverse complement strand
TAAACGAGAGCGGGAAGCTTACGCTGCAAGCCAAACAGAAGACGACGAATTTTTAGAAGAAGCCGGCATGGATTGAAGAGCATCGGATGAGAATGCAATGAAGGTGGGCATCGGTGGGTTTGGATGGCGTGAATCAAAACGATAATCAACCACACTCCGGCGGATTATCCGGCTTCTATCCCCCGTATTGATCACATTCCAGACGATCCCATTTCGCCACTGCACCACCAGTGGACAGTCTGAATGTTGTCCGGGTGGCTGTCCCGCCGGACACCGCTAATGCCGCGAGGACAGACGGCAAGCCCCTTTATGGCGAGATTGTTTCTCAATGTCCTGGATCTTCGGAAATCTGCACTACATACGAAGGACGAGATCGACGCTTTCGAGAAACCATATGAGCTCGTGCTGATGTCAAGCATTACCGTGCGGGACATCTTGGGGACGCACTTTCTAGTACGCACGCGCGCCGATCGGCCGGCCGATGGCGGACCCGAGACCGTTGCCGAGACCATCGGGCGAAGTCCACGCCGGGACTGTATCGCATTGCCGTACGCAATCGTAAGGGCGAGGAGTCGGAAGCGGTGTTGGAAATCCGCTACCGGCGCCTGCGCATTCAGACCGCCAAAGGCAAGAAGAAACGCTATCCGGATCAAATGGTCACCGTGATCGAGGCGCGGGAGCAGGAGACGCCGCCCGATCGGGAGCGGATCGACTGGAAGCTGATCACCAACCTGGCGGTGGATTCACGCCAGCAGGCGGTGGAAAAGGTGCAATGGTACGCGCTGCGCTGGAAGATAGAGATCTTTCATAAGATCCTCAAATTGGGCTGCCGAGCCGAACAAGCCCGGCTAAGGACCGCTTCGCGTCTGGTGAATCTGCTGGCCGTGTTCTGCATTTTGAGCTGGCGGGTTTTCTGGCTCACCATGACCCATCGCATCGATCCTGACGCCGATCCCGGACTGGTCTTTACGGATTTGGAACGGCGCATCTTGGAGCGATTGGCCGCCGACAGGCCCACTGCCCATTTGCAGCAACACGGGCTCTCGCATTATCTGATCAAGTTGGCGCGACTAGGCGGCTATCTGGCCCGAAACTCGGACCCTCCACCAGGCAACGAAACGATCTGGAGAGGATTAACACGTCTTGTTGATATTCAACTGGGTGTCATCATGAGTGCTGAAATTGTGGGTAATTGAAAGGGCTTTGCCGGGGGATATATATTGCGCCGCCCTTCTGTCGCGAAAATTACCTTGCGTTCATCTTCCCTTAAATGGCCGGTGCGGTAATGTCAGATACGAGCAATTCCCGGTGCGGTAATGCCAGATGCCGGCAATTCACGGTTTCGGACGACGTTGTGACCGTCGGTGCGGAGATCCGCGTTAAGGCGGTGCAGTTCAACATTTACGCGAGCAAGCCCAACTGCAAGGAGGAAAATGTGAAGGAGCTAACGAGAAGAGATTTCGTTAAGTTCGGCGCAGCGGGTATGGCGGTTGTCGCCACTACCGCAAGGTCACAGATACTGGGAGGATTACCTCTGGCCGGCCACGGCTCAGAGTTTTTCACCATTGCCGTGATTTCGGATACACAGAATTATGTCGATGGCACCCAGCCGCAACCATTGAACGAGAGCTTTTTCCTGGATCAGACCCGTTATCTGGCCGAGAAGAAGCATGAGTTGAATCTAAGGTTCGTTACGCATGTTGGCGACGTAGTCGAGCACGGCGATGGAAGCACGATCGATTACCCTGCCAAATACGGCACGACCCAGGACATCGAATGGGTCAATGCCACGAAGGCGATTGATGTCCTGGATGCCGCGAGAATCCCCTTCGGTTTGTCCATCGGTAACCACGATTTCGACAACATGTACTACAGCGCTCCCGGCGGTTACCCTCCGCTGGTGAGCACGGCCTCCTGGTGGAAAAAACACTTCGGCTCGGGCTCGAAATATTTCCGGGGCAAGCCATGGTACGGAGGCGCTTCGGACGAGGTGGGGTATATCAGCACCGGTTCAGGCGTTAGCGGGACGGGTGAGTATCCTCCCGCCGGCACACCCTGCAACTATGGACTGTCCAGCTACCAGTTCTTCACAGCCGGCGGCAAGAAGTTCCTTCACATCTCCCTTGAGCTGGAGGCGAACAACGACGCAATTGCTTGGGCGCAGAGAGTAATAGATTCCTACCCCGATTATGCGACGATTGTGACGACCCACTCGTACATCGCTCCGCCGGCGTGGGGCGACAACAATCCGTTCCTGGATTCTTCAGACCCCGCAAAATACAATGCCCCCCAGTGGCTGATCGGTTCTCCCAATGGCTATAACGCCGCCGAAAACATCTGGGCAAAGTTGATTGCGCCGAACAACCAGATCTTCCTGGTCCTCTGCGGGCATTCCTGGACCTCCACCTCCAACACTACAACCTTGGTAGAACCATGCGGGCCCGGCGTTTCCAAGGGAGAGAACGTCCGCATCGATAAGAACAACGACGGCAACCCTGTCTACCAGGTGCTGACCGACTACCAGGGGAACACCTCTTTGGGCAGCGCGGGAGGCGACGGGTGGTACCGCTTTATGCAGTTTGATTTGGAGAGCAGGAAGATCCACTTCTACACCCTCAACGCGTATGAAACCATTAAGACGCGCCAGAAAGTATTAGCCGGCCAGAGTGTCATCTATTCGGACGGTACGAGCGACTTCGATCAGCCGAAAGGATTCTCTGACTTCAGCCTGGCCATACCTGTTCAGGTCCTTAAAGCGTCCCACGCAAGAGAGTTCGAAGCGCCCTTTGAAGCGTCCGTGATTTATAGGTAAAAGAGCAAACGAGCAATAGACCGGCTGCCGGGAGCGACCAGCTCCCGGCGGCTCGACGAACCGGTCAGGTGGACCGCGGACGATCCGCCAGGGCGATGTGGATTCGACGGCTAAGGGCTCAGAAACCGGCCGCCGCTTCCGACCGCGCCGCCTGGGCTCCCGGAACTTGATCGACTGCAAGATCGATGGAAGCGGAGAACGCCGCAGCGGATTGGCATGGCCGTGGCGGCTGAGCACCCGAAAATTCCTGAGCCCGTCCGCCGCAAGCGCCGCCGGGATGCCGAGGGTGCCTGGGTGGCCGACTCTCATTACTCCCGGTGAATCATTCAGAGGTGAGAACAGTAGAAGTCATCTCATAGACCCAACTGTGCCCACGGACGACATTTTTCAGGGGCTAAAGCCCAAGCAATTTGCGGCTTCTTGCGGCACGGCTGAAGCCGTGCCCTTTCAAAGCCGGTTTATGAGATGGCCTCTAGTGTTAGCGAAGGGGAAGCGCATACATCAGGCCGCCTTGTGTCCAGAGACTGTTTGGACCGCGAGGGAGCTTCATCGCCGAGGTCGCGCCGAGGTCGCGCTCAAAGACCTCGCCATAGTTACCGACAGCTTCGATTACGTGAGCAGCCCAGGCGTCGTCGAGCAAGAGATATTGGCCGTAGCCGCGCTGCGTGCCGAGCAGACGCCGGATCACCGGGTCGTCGCTCTTCTTTATCGCAGCGAGATTTGCCTGCGTCACCCCGCTCTCTTCGGCCTGAATCAGAGACTCGACCGTCCAGTTGACAATCGCGGCCCATTGAGGATCGTCGAGGCGGTAGGTGGGCGCCAATGGGTCTTTGGCGATGACGTCGGGAAGGATTTCAAAATCCCTCGCCATGCCCTTGAAGGCGATTCTCTCGTAGGCCAGTTGGGAGATGTCGGCGGTGATGGCGGCGCAGTTACGTGTGATGAACGCCGCTTCCATCTCCCCTTCTTCCTGGAAGGAAAATGGCAGCCATTCAATCTTCTCGCGCTTCATATAACCCTGAATCTGACTCTCGATCTCGGTGCCACCCAGGAAGCATATCTTCTTGCCGGCAAGATCCTTCGGGGATCGGATGCCCATGGTCTTATTCACTAGAAGACCCTGGTAGTCATAGAAGATAGGCCGGGAGAAGCCGAAGCCGGCGTTGGTTGTATTGATGTAATTGGGCGATCCGGTGGCGAGCAGCGCGATCTCGCCGGACTTGAGTGCCTTCAAAGCATCCTGTTCGTCGCGGTATGGCTTGACGGTAAACTTGGCGTTCGGCCCCAGCGTCGCTACAGCCACTGCCTTGCAGATATCCAGATCGAAGGCGCCATGATTGCCATGCGCGTCCTGCGTGGAGTATTCGGGTTCTTCCGTGTCGATTCCACATGTCAGCGAGCCTGCCGCCTTGATGCGATCCAGAGTGGTTCCGGCGTTGGCTGTCGTTCCTGTTCCGATGATCAGTCCGGCAAATAAGATTAGTAAAAGCGCGGAGATCCTGCCCATGTATGTCTGGTCCCTTCCGGAGTTTCCTGAAGTTATTGCCACTTATGTATGCGGCGGCTGGAGGTTGAATCCAGCCGCCGAGGAAGATCGGTTGTGCAGAGACCTGATTAGTTCGACGGCCAGGAGCCGGAGGTCGGCAGGCCAGGGTTGGAACTGGGGCGAGGATTGAAGTCGGCCGGAGCCGGATCGAGCAATCCTTTGACGGTCGTGTCCGTCGGAACGATTCCGAGGACGCTGCAGCCATTGGCGCCGAAGTGTGGCAGGCTGGTTACCTGAGCGGCTGGAATCTCGGCATATGAGGCTTCCAGTTTAGGCGCAATCCCCAGCAAGCGGGCGTTGTCAAAAGCGGTAAAAAGATTGCCCACACCAGGAGTCTTGTCGTCGGAGGGGCCAAGGTATTTCTGAGGAGTTCCCTGGGGAGTTTTGTAGGTCTTCTCGCCGAGCGCGCGCGCCTTGGATTCATCCGGGAGGTCGGCAAGCGGGGTGAGATTGAAGAGCTCGTCGATAAACTTGATGATCGAGCCGTGCTCGGTGGCTTCATGGGAGATGGCGTGGACTACGCTATACGGCGAGATCACAATGGCTGGGATGCGCGGACCCTGATCGAGAGCGGTGGCACTGGGATCCCAGGAACGAACCTTCGGCTGGGTGTGGTCGTAGAGCCCGTCGCTCTCATCGTAGGTGATGATGATGGCGCTCTCCGGCCAGTACTTGCTGCTGGCGATGGCGTTGATCTCATCGGCCAGAAGGGCTTCGCTGATCTGCGCATCGGAATAGCCTGGGTGGTCGTCGTTGCCGGGAAAATCGGCCTTGACCGTCGGGCTGGGTGAACGAGGGGTGAGACCATCCAGGTTGTCATATCCGCCGCGAACGTAGAAGACGCCACCAGTTGCGGGCAGTGACTGAGCGCTCACCGCCGCGAAGAAATCGCCGAGACCTTTGAGGTGAGCCTTGGTCTCGACCGGGTTGTTGGCCTCATAGCCGAAGTATTGCGGCGCATCGTGGTGGGCAATGTAGCTGGAATGGGTGGCTGTGGCAGTGGAATCTGTGGCTTCGTGATCGTAGCCTTCCTGGAACCATGCCCAATTGACCTGCTTGTTATGGTCGCCGGCAATTTTTTTGATGTCGCTTTGGACATCGACGAGGTCAAAGGCCGGGTCCAGATCGTTGGCCGTGATGTTCTCAATCTGCTCGCCCATAAATGAAAGCGGGAGCGTGGCAAAGGTTAGGTTGGAGGAAGGGTTCGACGTGCCGGCAGCCCCACTTTCAGTCGGCTGCTTTTGGCTCGGAGGCGTAAAGACATCCAGTGCCGATCCCCAGTAAGGCTGAGGGTCGCCGGTAACGGGCAGGGCCGCGTTGGTGGTATTCACATTGTTGGCCAGCGCGGGGTACTTGACCCACTGGGTTTCGCCCGATTGGCCGGCGATCATGGCGATCGCGTTGGGCGTCGAAGGTCCGATCACGGTGTCAAAAAAGTTGTCGAAGAGCGTGAACCTGTCCGCGTAATTCCACAGGAACGGTGCCGTATCGCAGTCCACATGGCCAACGACCAGTTCGCCCTTCTGCTTTTGCGCCAGGGTCGGCAGCGCGCCGGTGTAAGTTTTTCCATCGGCGCTCAATGTTCCCTTTATCCCCTCTTCGACGAAGGCATAGCGATCGTTCTGGGCGACGTTTTCTGCATTCAAATCCAGCTTGGCGTCAATAGCCGCGTGGCCGTGATTCACCGAGTCGGTGTCCTCTGGGTAGAGCAGCACCGTCTTGCCGTTGACGTCGGTCACCGACTGAGGAATCTTGAACGGGGATATGGTGCTGACCGAGCCGTCCGTATCTACGATTGGCTGATAAAAGCCGGGGGTTTTGTCGGCCGCTTGAGAAAAGAGGCCGCGGGCGCCTGGGTAGGTGCCAAAGTAGAAGTCGAAGGAACGGTTCTCCTGGAAGAGCACGAAGACGTACTTGATGTGCTTGCGGAGCAGATCGAGTTTCTGATCATGGGAAAGATATGGCGAATTCTCCACGCGGAGCGAGTGGAGGGCTACCACATCGCCGGACTTAGGTGCGATTTCGACAAGGCTTTTCTCGTTGCCATTTCCGTCAGCGATGCGGTCCTGGGCGAGCGTGACGACGGGCTGCAGAATCAACGCAGCCATCATCAGAGATGCGCAATTGGTCTTGATCCATTCACTGCGATGCATTTTGTACCTCTTGGACGAGCGAAGGGTTTGTGCAAGAGAGGTTTACGCCGGTGTACTTCAGTTACTGCCAGGGCGGATGGCAGGTCGGCGCGGGGACGTACGCAGCTATCAAAACAGCCGGATGTAAATTGAATTTTGCGGTGGTGTGAACAGTGGGTAAAGAAATCGTGATAGGGCGCCCACCGCGACTTTCAGATGTCGCCCAATCGCCAAACCACTAATTCACCGCATGTTGAGGGCTAAAAGTGCCCGGCTCAGTAAATCGGTACTCTGAACGCCGCAGTATCAGGGGGCTTCGTGGCTCCTGATTCGAGCATGGGCCATAAGATTCCAGTCGGGATGGCGACTCGAGGATCTATTCGCCGTCAGGCACTGAATTCTGCGGTGATTCTCATCTGACGCCAGCTGTGAGCTCAGTGGCCTGGCCGAACAAACAGGAATAGAATCAAGCTCGTAGGCTTTACTCCAGCAAACACAGAGAGTACAAGAGACGGCCGCCTCGATGTGGCGTGCCAAACGGAGCCTACATGTCACAGCTTGCTACCGATGTACATATATTCCTGAGCTCAACATTCGTCGATCTTAAAGAACTAAGGGAAAAAATCGCAAATCGGCTCAGGGATGTTTTCGGAGCGCACATGCTGGTCATGGAAAAATTCGGCAGCGACGACGCCCCGCCAGTAACTTCATCCGTCCGAAAGGTGCCGGAATGTGACATATTCGTAGGGATTTATGCTCGCCGATACGGATCTGTTGATCCTTCAACCGGGATGTCAATCACAGAGCTCGAGCTGCGCGAGGCCGAGAGGAGTCTGAGCGCGGGTACACTGACCGCGATCCTGCTCTACTGGCTGGATGAAAGTGCTAGCTGGCTCAGGCAGCGGGGACGCGATACGCACCAGAAGCTGCTGATCGCCTCTGATGCGCTCGATGTGGACCAGATTCTCGGCTTGCACGCCTACTTTGGCGGGACCCTGCGGCCTGGCGCCGCGCCCGAAGATTTCCACCGCGCCAGTGATTTCCTGGATGAGCGCAAATGGATTCCCGAGCCGCGTATCCGCTTCAGCGCCGGATGGGGCACCTTCCTGACCAATGATTTTCGCGGCTGCAATCTCCAGGGCGATGACAGTTTCAGCCCGGTGAGCCTGGTCTGCAAGCTACACGATGTGGATGGCCGGCCGGCGGTGAAGCTCTCCGACAACTACGCCAAGGCGCTGGGAGAGGCCGCTGAGGTAAAGCGCTATTGGCGAGTGTTTGGAACGGCCGGAGTGGCGAATACACCGGTCCTGGCATGACGGTGCACCAAGCCTCTGACCACTCGGCGTTCATCGGCGATTTATCACCGAGGTGTATACATAGCACGAGGTAACAAAAGATGAAGTCGCAGATTCTAGCCGCAATCGGCGAGACCGTATTGCTGCCTGCCTCTCGCATTAACGAGTCGCTCGCGGCGAACGATCGGATCAAGTACCTCTTCTCGCTGTTGCAATTTGCGCTTTCTTACGCCGAGCATCCGGAGGGGCCGGCAGCCACTCTGAAGAAAGAACGAACCGCCTGTGGCATCGACGATCCCGATCTCGATACGGTCATTACCGGTTCGCGCATGTCCGGCAAGTCGTGCCGGGTGCCAGGCGCCACGCGGATTCTGTCGCGCCTCGTCGCCGACCTTCACCTGATGGCGGCGCCGGTCCTTGCCGACAATCCGACGGGCCTGAAGGCGCGGCTGGATAAATTACTCGCGGCTCTTCCTGCGTCGGTTGATGACCTGGTCGATTCCGATGCGATCTCGGCGATGATGCAGACAGGGCGCGAGCACCCGGATAGCCTGCACCGGCTCGTCATGGATCTGCATAAGCGGCTCAACTCCATGCAGGTGGAGATCTCCGAAGAAAAGCTGGATGGCGCCGCCGTGTACGGCCTGTCCAGGCTGGACCGTCCTCTGGTGTCGGCCTTCATGACCGGCCTCAATCGCACCGCGAAGCTCAAATTCAATCATCCGGGGCTGGCCACTACCGCAACGCGCGCGGGCCACCGGTTGGTGATCCAGAACGACATTGGCACCACGGACGCGCATGTGATCGTCATCCATGTGGAAAAGCTGACGGTAAGCGTCACGTACACTGATGTGCATCCCGAACGCCTTGCATTCTTCAAGCAGATGCTTCAGCCTTGGGCTGTTTCATGGGATGAAGAGAGCTCCGCCGTACTGGCCGGAGGATCGCCGTTTCATATGGCGACGGGCCAGGTCGCGGCGGAGGACGCCAAGCGCTGCCTCGCCTATCTCGAATTCCTCGGCTCGCGCCTCGTCTTCCTCATTGACTGGAACCGTGCCCGCAAGCAATTGAGAGGCTTTCTTCGAGAAATCGATCGCCTGGCGCTGCTGAGTTGGGCAGCGGAGAAAGAGATCGGCCATCGCGGTTTTCTCGAACTTGGGGGCGCACGGATGGTCAACCATGCCATCGAAGCCACCTCCGGATTGTCGATGCATTTTGGCGACAGGCTATGCGACGTGCTCGGCGACGCGGAGGCGGTCAGCTTCCTCCAGTTTGTATTCCAGACATCGACAGAGGGCCTTCTATCCAACCAGTCGCCATCTCTCATCCACGACCGTATTCACGTTACGCTGGCGGCGCAGTTCAGCAATGAGGTGCGGCAACTGCTGCATCTCGCGGCCGATCACGCCGGCTTGGTCTTTGAACTAGCGAGTCTCGTACGCGACGGACTCCACGCCGGCTCGGACGATGCGGCCAAGCGCACCCGCCGCGCCAGCCGATTCGAGCACGACGCCGATCATCTGGTCATCGAGACCCGCGAAGCCGTGCGCCTTCACCCCGACTACGCAATCTTCCTCCCCATGCTGGAAGCGGCGGACAATGCCGCCGACGGACTTGAGGATGCCGCGTTTCTGATCAATCTGGGCGCGCTGCATGGCAAGCCTTTGGACGCATTGCAGATCCTGGCCGGCCTGCTCTCGGAGGCATCTCAGGAATGGATCAAGGCCGTGGGACACGCGATAGAAATAGGCCGGGCGGCAAGCGCGCTTGAGACCCAGGACTTCCTGGCGGCTGTCGATCATCTCGGCGGATTGGAACGCCAAGCCGATGATGCGGAGCGTGCGCTGATGGCAACCGCCATCGAACACGCAAGAGACTTCCGCGAACTCTATCTGTTCACCAAGATCGGAGCTAAATTGGAAGAGGCCTCGGATGCGCTCCGGCATGCGAGCCTTATCCTGCGCGACTATATGCTTGAGGATGTGATCGATGGCTGATCTCTATACCATTCTGCCCGGATCGACACCATGTAAGGGCGGCGCGGAGGAGGTGGGTGGCAAAGCCTGGGGCCTTATGCGCATGGCTGAGGCCGGTCTTCCGATACCGCCTGCATTTGTTCTGCCCACCAGTTGGTGTCAGCGCGCCGGCGAGGCGGTTCGCCCCCTGTTGCACAAGACGCTGATGAAGGGCATCGCCAAGCTGGAAGCCGCGACCGGCCTTGCCTTGGGAGCGGCCCGCCGGCCTCTTCTGGTCTCGGTTCGCTCCGGCGGCGCGGTGTCCATGCCAGGGATGATGGAGACTGTGCTGAACATTGGCCTTAACGCTGAGACGGTCGAATCCCTGATTCGCCTGACGGGCAATCCACGGCTGGCCTGGGATAGTTATCGCAGGCTGGTGCAGAGTTATGCCGAGGTGGTCGCCAATCTCCCGACGGAACCCTTCGATGCCCTGGTGGCAACCGCGCTTGCGAACAGTGATCTGGACGATGAGCGTGAGTTCGACCATCGCGATCTGCGGTCATTGACACGGGCCATGCTGGATTGCTATCAGACGCTGGCTGGCAGCGCCTTTCCCGTTGATCCTCAAGAGCAACTGGACGCTGCCGCCGCGGCGGTCTTCCGCTCCTGGGATGCGCCGAAAGCCGCGACTTACCGCCGGCTGAACCACATTTCCGACCAGGCCGGCACCGCGGTGACCGTGCAGACCATGGTTTTCGGCAACGCGGGAGGACAGTCCGGCTCCGGCGTCTGCTTCACGCGCAACCCGGCGATCGGAACAAAGGAGATCTACTTCGACTTCCAGTTCAACGCCCAGGGTGAGGATATCGTGGCTGGCCGTCAGCATCTCGGCGATAAAGACCGGCTGCGCCTCGTACTCCCCACAGTCTGGACACGGTTGAACGAGATCTGCCACGAACTTGAAGTCCTGTTTCGCGACGCACAGGACTTCGAGTTCACTGTCCAGTCCGGCGCGCTCTTCCTTCTCCAGGCGCGGCGCGCCAAGCGCACCGATTGGGCGGCCCTGGCAATCGCTGTCGACATGGTCGAGGAAGGTCTATTGAAACCCGCCGAAGCCCTCGCGAACATCGCCGGCATCAACCTGCACAGTGTGGTCCGCACCAGCTTCGCGCCGCCGGTCCCGGAGACGCTCGCAGTTGCACAGGTTGCCAGCCTGGGCGTGGCAAGCGGAGCCGTGGCCCTGGACACCGACGCTGTCAAGCGCTTTTCCAAAGAAGGGACCTCTGCGATCCTGGTGAGGCGAGAGACGGTGACCACAGACATCGAGGGGATGGCGCTAGCCGCCGGAATACTTACCGCCTCGGGCGGCCGCACGTCTCATGCTGCGGTCGTGGCCCGGCAACTTGGCAAGGTCTGTCTGGTTGCCTGTCCGAAGCTGGTGATCAATCTGAATAAGCGGCAATGCACCATTGGCGCCACAGTTCTCAACGAAGGTGATCTCTTGTCACTGAACGGCAACACAGGTGCCGTTCACCTCGGTCTCCTTACACCAGTGATCGAGCGGCCGGAGTCGGCACTGGCTGCGATCGCCTCTTGGCAAGCCGGTATTTAGCCACAGCCCGTAGACGCACTCGTACGGATCTGTACGAGTGCGATCAGTGATGGTTGTCCCTACTCGTGCCTTACGCAAGCGATCAAGGTCTGGTTGCTGTGGAAGAAATGGATTTAAACGTGCACCCGATCTTCCAGGTCTTTACTGGCTGGCTGTAATTCGAGGGCGTGAGCTGGGGAAAGACGGCGTTTCCTGGCTTCCAGCGCTTCCTCGATCGAAAGGGACTCGCAATGCTTGCAGGTAGGAAGGAACGTCATCACACCGGACGCATTGGCTGGCTGCGCGCAGCGGTTCTGGGAGCGAACGACGGTATTCTGTCGACATCAAGTCTTGTGCTTGGTGTAGCCGCAGCGCACACGGATCAGCGCAATGTATTAGTCGCAGGAATCGCCGGCCTGGTTGCTGGTGCCATGTCGATGGCTGCCGGCGAGTATGTTTCCGTCCATTCTCAAGCAGATACCGAAGAGGCTGAACTGGCTCTTGAGCATACGGAACTCAAGACAGACAGCAAGGGCGAACACAAGGAACTGATGGCGATCTACGTGTCCCGCGGGCTTGATCCAGCGCTCGCGAAGCAGGTCGCCGAGCAGTTGATGGCCCATGACGCGTTGGGCGCACATGCCCGCGACGAACTAGGCCTCTCCGAGACGTTCCGTGCGCGTCCTATTCAGGCTGCGTTGGCATCCGCCGGCAGCTTCGCTGTCGGGGCGGTAATGCCCATCTTAGTCATTGCAATAGCACCGGCGGCGGGGTTAATCCCACTCGTCTCTGTATCTTCGCTGACGCTCCTCGCACTTCTGGGCGGATTGGCTGCACGCGCGGGTGGGGCAGGAGTGATGATCGGCGCAATACGCGTAACGTTTTGGGGTGGATTGGCCATGGCGACGACGGCAGGCATCGGATGGATGCTTGGAGCAGTTGCGTGAATGGCGCCAACAGAAAACTGCCGGCCAACTTCTGTCTAGCCCATCCAGGAGTTGATTAGTTCACTGACCGATTAGCCTGGGCTTCTCACGCGGACAGAACTGGCAGCAGCAGACGCGAGGAACTGTGGATGGTGTTGACGCTCGCTTCGCGCACGGTGGTATGGGTAAGGCCCAGTATCGTCGGGGTCTTTCCCTGTTCGTCCGCCGAGGCCAGGACAATCCGAAGCCGGTGTCCGGCGGCGATCCGGCGGGCGTTTGGAACCACGGGGATCCGATAGGTATTGCGCTTGCCCACCGCAATGGCGATCGGCTCGCGGCAATCGAGCACCGGAGCGCCTGGCGCGCTATCCTCCTCGTTTATATGCGACATCGAGGCTCGCAACCATCCGGCGGTAACCGCTTCCGGCTCGGACCCTGGCGCGACGTCGTAGAGCACCGCGATCCAGCCTGTATCGAGAGCGGTAATCGTCGCATCAAGCTGGAGTTCAATATTGCCGGCAAAATCGAAGTCGGCCAGCATGGGCTTCGTGTCCCATTCGAGCGAGGATGGCAGATCGGGAGGATTTGCGTTGGCGGGACTGCCAGAATCGGCGGGCATGTGGAGGTAGGACTGGGTCCCGGCCTCGCCTTCCTGCTCGGCGAGCGTCCCATCGGCGCACAGGGCGAAGGCGGTCAGCGTGCTTTCGGGCGGCGGCCATGTCGAGCAGGCCCGCCAGCCATCTGCGCCGGAAATGACATAGCGGATGGGAGGGCCATCCATGATGCCGGTGTCGCGCCCTTTCAACCAGTGATCGTACCAGGCAAGCGCTTCGTAGTGCAGGCTTTCCCATGGCCAGGTAAGCCCGCCGGGAGCAAGCAGGCTCATGCGCACATTTGGATTGTGCTTGAGCGCCTTCCAGGCGCCGAACGTGCACGGCAGGTGGAGCGGAGCATTGTCCCAATCGCAGCCGAGGTATACGGGGATGTCGACCACACCGAGCCGGGCGCGCGTGTCGCGCTCGTGCCAGAATGCGTCATGCGTCGGGTGCTCGACGGCCATCTCGCGCCACAGCCGGCCATAGGGCTCCTCCTCGTAGTGAGCGCGGATCATTGCGCCCTTGAGGGCCATGAGGACCGAGACGATAGCCTCGTCGTTGAGATGCTGGAGTCTCTCGTGGATAGCCGACATGTTGAAGATGTGGCGCGCGATGTCGATGCGCGCCCCGCGCCAGAAGGCGTTCGACTTCGCGGCCATCACGCCCACGGCGGGAAGCCAGGCCGAGATGAAGCTGGAGTTGAGAAGACCGTTGTGCCACACGGCCCCGTAAAGGTCATCGGTGACAGCAACCGGAAATATCGCCTTGAGCGCCGGGGGCTGTTCGACGGCGGCGGCCAGTTGGGCCATAGCGAAATAGCTTATGCCGAGCATGCCCACATTGCCATCGCACCAGGGCTGGGCGGCGATCCACGCGATGACGTCGAAGAGGTCTTCGCGCTCCTGCTGATCGAGGAAACTCGTGACCCCGCCCGACCCGCATGTTCCCCGCGCATTCGCGATGAGATGGGCATAGCCGCGTGGCGTAAAGAAATCCGATGCGCCCGCTTCGACGAAGCCGATCGGCGCACCGACATCCTGGATCTGACGTGGATAGCAGGAGAACGAGAGCAACGCCGGAAATCGACCCTTGGCGTCCGGCTGAAAGAGGTCGGCCAGAAGCGTCACGCCGTCTCGAACCACGATCTCGACATCGTTCGTGCGCCGGATGCTGAATTCCACTTCGCTCAGCGCCCGATAATCGCGGCCGGTCGTCTGTACTCCGTTTAGCTGGCGGCGGCCCGGTTCAACCCCTGATGCCTTGATATCCATGAGCGGTCTCCCGCTTGCATTCTATGCGCCCAAGCGCGGGGCATGGGCCGCAATGGCTCTTCGCCGATTGTGATCAGGCCGCTAAAACAGGATCGGTAACGAAAATGGTCGTCCAGTGTCCGGAATTCCTGCTGCCCTTGCCGGCGCCTGATTTCCGGCCGGACCGACGTGTCCCTGGACCATTTTCTTGTGTCTGCTGGCTTGTTCAGGCCGAGGGAAGCCCGTACGTTTGATACTCGGCGATTTAGCATCATCCTAAAAGCCCTCCAGCCAACATTGACGTCTACAGATTGGGGCTACTCCGGCTCTGTCACGCAGACCCAGGAAGGAGTGTTCTCGATGGGAGTTCCAAGGCTGGGGAATCTTCAGATTCTAGAAACAGGTTCTCCCAACCGGATAGAAGAGTTACGGGAAGGTCGATTGTCCGTACGGTTGGATTATCTCCGCTGACGACATGGACGGCTACGCACTCACCGTCCTTAAATGGATCTGAAACAAACTCCATGTGTTCACCATATAGATTCATATGTTTGCCCACGATGTAGCCAAGCTTCTTGATTCGTGCACAGTTCTCGGAAGGCGAACGAACGGCTATGTGCTCTGGAGAGAAAGAGGACATGTGGCACCTCGGCGGTGAGGAGATTCTGGCGCCAGTGACATGATGATCTCCGCGACCGGCCTGAGTTCCTATTCTCTTCCAACTGACAAAGAGTAAACTGAGCTCTCTGATACACAGTAAGTATCCTCCGGCAGTCGGCATGTCGGAAGGCATTGCCAGGCGTAGGCGTAGCTCCGAGAGGAGCACTGGCGACTCGTCAGTTGTCAACTCACGCCAACAGGCATTGGTTCGCCTCGAGCCGGGTCCAGTCGAACGAGGCCCCAAATCGATCATTCAGGGGCGCCTCCAAGTTCTGCTTGCACTCCAAGTAGCGCTCTGTGGCCAAAACTGAGGCGTGCCCCTGCAGGTACTCGATCTGCTCCAGTTTACCTCCACTTGTGTCGAACAGCTTGGCACAGGTTCGCGGACCTTGACAATTCTTCGAGACCGTGGCGAGAACGATCGACGCCTCGTCAACATTCTATTCACAATTGGCGCGTAAACTGACAGCAGCAATAAAACTACCTTGAGGAAGCACACCCTTGGGCCTTACCGTTGACGAACCGAAGATCGAAGCGCGGAATCCGTATCTTATCAGGCAAATGACCCGCGAGGACATAGAGGCGGTCATCACCTTGCAACTCCGCGTTTTTCCTGGCCTAAGACCTTGGAAAGCCGAGCAGTTGGATCGTCATATCGAGATCTTTCCCGAAGGCCAGTTGGTGGCTGTGGACCCGCGTGGCCGCATCCTGGGCTCAGCCAGTTCACTGCTCATTGACTGGGACGACTACGCTGAGTCGGCCAACTGGTCGGCGATCACAGGGCAAGGTACATTCAGTACCCACAATCCTATAGGCAAGACGCTCTATGGCGCGGACATGGGCGTGGATCCCGACGCGCGCAAACAGGGCATCGGCTCGGCTTTCTATGAAGCGCGTAAAGACCTGATCCGCGAACGCGGTCTGAAGCGCCTCCTGACCGGGGGCCGCATCGCTGGTTTTGCCGCCGTAGCGGGGGAAATGACGGCCAGGGAGTTCGTGGCCGACGTGGTCGCCGGCAAACGCAGAGATCCAGCACTGAGCTTCCAACTGGAAAACGGGTTGGTAGTTCTCGATGTCGTCCCGGGTTACATGGATGACACCGAGTCGCACGGCTTTGCCACGGTCCTGGAATGGCTCAATCCGGAGTACACTTCCTCGGTCAGCCTGCAGGCCAGTCTTGAGCACGCAACCCTGGAGCAGGCTGCCGCCGAATCGCTGCGCGGAACCCCTCGTCCCCGCCGCGTTCGCATCGCCGCCATTCAGTACCTGCTGCGGCCTATCGCCAGCTTCGAGGACTTCGCCCGCCAAGTCGAGCTCTTCGTCCACAGCGCCAAGGACTACAAAGCCAACTTTATTCTTTTTCCTGAATTTTTCACCATGCAGTTGCTCAGCTACATCAATGAGCCTGCCCCGGCTTTGGCCGTGCGCCGTCTGGCCCGCCTTGCGCCTGACTACGAGACCCTCTTCACGCGTTTGGCCAAGGAAACGGGCATCTACATCATCGGCGGAACCCACCCCATCATCGAGCGGGGGAAGGTCTTTAACGCCGCGCATCTGTTTACGCCCAATGGCCAGGTCTTCCGCCAGAAAAAGATTCACCTCACCCCCACTGAGAGTGGCCCCTACCAATTCAATCGCGGTCATGACCTCTGCGTCTACCACACCGACTTTGGCAACATCGCCATTCTGATTTGCTACGACGTCGAGTTTCCAGAAGTAGCCCGCGTCATGGCCGAGGCCGGCGCGGAGATTCTCTTTGTTCCTTCCTGCACCGACGGCCGTGAAGGCTTCTGCCGCGTCCGCTACTGCTCTCAGGCTCGCGCCATCGAAAACCAGATTTACGTGGCGGTGACCGGCACGGTGGGCAATCTCCCCCTTGTACCCTATATGGCGGCCAACTATGGACAGGCTGCCATCCTCACCCCCTCGGATTACTTCTTCGCCCGAGATGGCATCGCCGCCGAAGGTACCATCAATCAGGAGCAGATGATCGTTGCCGACGTCGATCTCGATCTTCTGGACGAGCAGCGCGTAAACGGCAGCGTCATTCCCCTCCAGGATCTGATCAAGGACGCCTACGACAATGTCGTCCACTTCTCCGACTACAAGGGCCAGAAGCCAATGGTCGTCGAAGACCTAGGCGAGCCAGTTCTGACGAAGTAACTTTGGCTATATAGAAATACGAAACACTGCCTATTCCAGCGCGCGTAACCGCAAACTGACGCCGTATTGAGCGTTCGTCTCATCTGCGTCGTTTTCCTGCGCAGTAGCTGAAGAATGGCTCCTGCTGCTTGTGATAACTGCCCCCCCGCATTGTCTTTCAAGAACTACTTCCTGTGGTACGGGATGCTGCCTGCATTCACGCTTCACCTGGTCGTATTGCATCTTATAGTGGGCGATTTCTTCCGCCGCTATGTTCCCGGCGTATTCACCGCGGCACTGTTCCTTCTGCCCTCTGTATTCATGTTGTTCAGCGTGGCCCGGAACCTGCGCTACGACTGGCAGACCATCGTTCTTTCCGCGCTGACGGGGACCATCATTGCGGGTGTGAACCTTCGGTTGATGCACTTGACGATGCCCGTTTTCGCCCGCTGGCTGGATCATTTTTCCCGAGAGAGGTAAAATAAATCGAGAATGCTGCATAACTCAGTACAGACTGTCATCCAATTCCCGGCGGTAACTCCCACAAACATTTGATAGACTTGAAGTCCTGGAGATTTGCCATGCACTCAAGAAGAAAATTCATCGCGAGCGCTGCCTTGTATACTGCTTTTTCCGGCGTTGCGATAACTAACACGGCATGCGCCGCTGACAACAGGTATGGGACTACTTTGCGGGCATTACGCAGCCCACTTGACGAATCCGCGGAAGATGGGGCGCTGCTGAAGGAACTCGTGCGCTGCGCAACGCTTGCTGCCAACGGCCATAACACGCAGCCGTGGAAATTCGGGTTATCGCCCGACGCGATATCGATTCGCCCCGATCTGTCACGCCGCACGCCAGTGGTCGACCCAGATGAGCATCATCTCTGGGTAAGCCTCGGCTGTGCCACGGAGAATCTCGTGCTCGCCGCCGCGGCGCTCGGCAAGCATACCGACGTCGCATTCGGTCCGCAGGAAGTGCGTGTCGCTCTCGATAACTGCGCGCCGGTGCACTCACCGCTGGCGGACGCAATCTTCCAGCGGCAGTCGACCCGCGCTGCATACGACGGCCAAGCGATACCAAACGATATGCTGCAGGAATTGGCGCGGGCCGCTGATCGCGGTGGCGTTCGTCTGCTACTGCTCACGGAGCGAGCCAAAGTTGAAGGTGTGCTTGATTACGTCACGCAAGGTAACAGCGCGCAAATCCGAAACGCGGCTTTCGTAAAAGAGCTGAAGAGCTGGATCCGCTTTAACGAGGCCGACGCCCTTGCGACCAGCGACGGGTTGTTCTCGCATTTGACAGGCAATCCAACATTGCCGCGCTGGCTCGGCAATATATTGTTCAGCATGCTTCTAAGTGAGAAATCGGAGAACGACAAATACGCCAGGCAACTTCGCTCATCGGCGGGCGTGGCGATCTTTGTCGGGGAACGCGCTGACCCGGCAAACTGGTTCGAAGTCGGCCGCGCTTGTGAGCACTTCGCGCTGGCGGCGACTGCACTCGATGTGCGCACCGCTTTCGTCAATCAGCCGGTCGAAGTCCCGGCTGTGCGCGCACAGTTCGCTCAGTGGCTCGGGCTGGGAGCGGGACGGCCCGACCTGGTCGTGCGCTTCGGCCGCGGCCCGCAGCTACCATACTCGTTGCGGCGACCGTTAGCCGACGTGATCGTGTGACCAGATGCGCACAATGGCAACTTACTTGGGCAACTTACTTGCGAGACCGGCGCTGCTCCCTGAGGCGGTGACCCTCAGCGCAGGCCATCCTTTGATTCAGAGAAGAAGACATCTGGTGGATATCTATCCTATCGGCACCCCTTAGACTAAAGGACATCCTCAGCGTTGCGCTTCCGCCAAGCCAGCCCAACGCCTGAGATCACGGCTCCCAGGAGGAAGTAGAACGGCTGAAGCGGCGGCCTGTTGGTGTAGCCGACAATGGCGACCTCGATAGCCATCCAGATCAGCAGCGTGACCCCGACCCCCAACGCAGCTATCGGCGCCAGTGGATGCCGACGCCATGCCAACCAGGCTGCTGCAAGCGGGCCGAGCCCGAGAGCGCAAAATAGAATCAATCCTGGCACGAAGTATGTCTCGAACGGCGATCCCTTTAGCGCCCACAGAGGGATCGGGATAATCTCGCCTCTCGGCCCGAGCATTAAGGCGCCACCTCCACCGAGTGCCCCAACGCTCAAAAAGGCCTCAAGGGACACTGCGGCTTTCGCGAATCGGCTCAGTGAGCGCATTTTCAGCATGGAACGGATTATCACACCAAGCGTCCGAGCGCGCAACCGGAAACCCTCCGGCCGACATAGGCGTTTACAGTTAGGAGTTACTCCGGCTCTGTTCCGCAGACCCAGGAAGTGGAGTCTTTGCGGTGAGCGCCGAGGCAGTGGGATTTGCAAGTTCTTGAAACAGGTCCTCCCAACCGGCAAGAATCGATACGGGAAGCCCGATTGTCCGTACGGTTGGATTACTACTGCTGATGGCATGGACGGCTACGCAGCCACCCCCCTCAAATGGATCTGAAACCAGCTTTACGTGTTCGCCATACAGATTCATGTGTTTGATGAATCTCCAAAGCAAGATTATTCAAGACCATATGACTTCATCTGCACAATGACAAAGCGAGGTCTCAGCCCCGCTTCGTCATTTGCCTTCCGGTTTACCGCTACTGTCCTTCCTGCATTTCCCAGTGGTCGCCCCGATGAACCTACCTGTGCGCAACCCAGCGCTGGTGCTCTTGAGGCGGACGGTCCCAGTGGCGGGGGTCCAGACGTAGTGGTCGCCTTCATAGCGGTGGTACCCGGAGATCCACACATAACCCCGGTCCGGAGGCGCACCACGGTATTCATAGATCGGCGGCGGCGGCCCGATGCGAACCACAACCTGCGCGAACGAAGCCGCAGGCAACATTGTGAAAGCAAGCAATAGTGCGAGTGCAATCTTCTTCATGGCGAAAGAGTTCTCCAAGGTGTTCAGCGTTACCGGAATACTTCCTGCGTTCCGGCTTGTAAAAGAGATCAAGGGGTTACGCGGCAATGGTGGCGCATCCATCTGGTGCCGCACTCACGACACCTTTACCATCCTTGGTCTCTGCGCGGCGTACCGGATTGCTCAGTGGAGTCTTTTTAACCGGAATGTCCTTCTACGGCACCGATCTCCTCAGATTGAGCGACTCCTGAGGGGAATTCCACGACCAACGGGGCATTTGCGGTGGACAAACCGGGCGATTCCGTGCCGTCTCAGAAACGGATAATTGTGTCGCCTTCGTTCCGTAGTACAGCCTCTCTTACTTCTTGGGTTTGTGTTCTGGCGGTTGCTTGGCAGCCTGAGCCGGACGCGGCGCCGGCTTTGCGAGTGCTGGCGCGGCCGGCCTCGGTGCAGCGCTCTTCGCGCAACTTCAGGGCGTGGAGTAGACGCGACAGGACGCGCTGCGGGTGCAGGCCTGGCAGGCGCCACCGGCGCTGGCGTGGCTGCGGGTTGCGGATGAACCGCTGGCTGGGGATTCGGCGCAGGATGCGCCGGCGCCGCTGCATTCTTTGCCGGTTGCGCTAGGGCAGCCGGACGGCCAACATACGGCTTCGCTCCTGGCGCGTCCTCGGCGGGCACGGCGCTATGTTGCAGCTTCGCTACGTTTGTTACGGGACGCGCGACCGCGGCATGGGCAGGGACCCCATAATTCGCCAAAGCGAAATTGGACTTGTCCTGCTTGGCTACCTGCTCATGTTGCTGTTGCGCTGGAGTTGGCTGAAGGTGAGGCTGGGTTGCAAGGTTTGCTGTTGCGGCGTCGGCTTCGCGGCTACTCCGTTCGGCCCGCCGTTGAAACTCGCCTGATTGTTATTGACGATGGTCGTGTTGTTGATCACCGTCGTATTCACATACGTGCATGGCGCCAGGACGATGAGCGATGTGGCGTGAAGTCAATACCCAGGATACGGTCATGGCCGCACTGAGCCTCTTCTGGAGTAATGGTCCGGTTGAATGCCAAGTTCACAGGCTGAAACTAATCAAGAGTCAAATGTACGGCTGAGCCAAGTTCGACCTGCTCAGGATGCGGGTCGTCAACGCAACCTGAAATCTCAACCCTCAATCTCAACATCAAACGCCCGCATCACCTTCACAAAAATCACGGATAAACCTTTGAAGTGATCATAAGTGGCCGCTTTTGTGTGACCGCCAAGGTGACCGCCAACGAGCTTCTGGCTGCCGACCGCGGGCTGATCCGCGACCTGGCCGCCGGCAAGCTGCTGTAAATCCTTTCCCTCGTTGATTTTTCTTCCAACCCCCGAATCTTCGCCATCTTCATTGCCGCGGCAAATCAAATCGCGGCTGGAAATGGAGACAGGGGCGTAAGATCTTCGTCAAGTCAAATGCCCGCGCCGGAAAACAGGCGCATTGCTAATTTACAGAGAGGGTTGAGAACGCAAGGCAGTGGACTATTTTTACTCTTGCGTTCATCATTCCAACATCCAAATGGATATAGACTGCTCAGCGTAATAGTTGTTTTTTCTGCCGGCGCGCCGGGGGTCCAATGAGATTTGCCCCGCTTGTAAGGAACCTTTTCTCTGTCCAGCGGCGCTTTCGCCAAGCGCGGATGATCGCGCGGGCGATCAAATCGCCGCATCATCCCATTCTCGCGCACATCGTTCCCATGCGGCGCTGCAACCTCTCCTGCGCCTATTGCAACGAATACGACCAGAGTTCCAATCCCGTGCCAACCGCGGAAATGTTGCGCCGCGTAGAGCTTCTGGCGGCGCTCGGCACCGGGATTGTTACCTTCAGCGGCGGTGAACCGCTGCTGCATCCTGAGTTGGACGAGATTACCAAGGCGATCCGCGAGCATGGCATGATCGCCACGCTCATCACCAATGGATACCTGCTCACTCCCGAATGGATTCGGCGGTTGAACCGCGCTGGCCTAGAGCATTTGCAGATCAGCATTGACAATGTGCTGCCCGACGGCGTCTCGAAGAAAAGCCTGCAGGTCCTAGACAAAAAGCTGCAATGGCTGGCCGAACTGGCCGTGTTCGATGTCAATATCAACTCGGTCCTCGGAGGCGGCATGCAAAACCCCGAGGACGCGCGCACCGTCGCGCACCGGGCGGTGGAACTGGGGTTTGAAACCACCCTGGGCATCATCCACGATCACAGCGGGCAGCTTCAACCTTTAGAGGATAAGGAGCGCGCGGTTTACGAGCAGATGCGGCAGGAGAAGAAGCCGGCCTTCATGGCCTTTGCTTATGACAATCTCTTTCACAAGAGCCTGGCGCTGGGCCTGCCCAACGACTGGCATTGCCGGGCCGGTAGCCGCTATCTTTACATCTGCGAAGATGGGCTTGTGCACTATTGCTCCCAGCGGCGAGGCTATCCCGCCATCCCGCTGGAGCAGTACACAGGGGAGGACCTTGACCGCGAATATCTGACCCGCAAGCCCTGCTCCCCCTATTGCAGCATCTCCTGTGTGCACCGCGTTGCCATGATCGATCTGATGCGCGAAAAGCCGCGCGAGGCGCTGGCGGCTTTCTTTCCGCCGGCGGCGCCAGGCGCTCCGGCCAGCCTTCCGCCCGGCATCAGAGTTCTTGCTTCAATCTTTCTTCCCCCGGCGAATGGCAAGCCTCACGGCGCGGTGCACAAGGCTGTGGCCGTGGTCGCGATGAAACTGCTGGGAATCAAATGACTCGTCCAGACCAGAAAAACGGCCAGGGCCATCGCCGCGCCCAACAGGACATCAAGGGCATAGTGATACCGTCCCACAACGGCCGCCACGGCTATCCATACGGCGACTGCCAGAAAGACCAAGCCCGCGACCGGCACCAACCGCAGCAGCACCAGCGACGCCGCCAGCGTGGAGGCAACATGCGCGCTGGGGAAAGAGATCGCCTGGATGCTCCCATGGTTCAGAAGCCAGTGGTTGAACACGCGCCCCTTGTTCTGCGCAATGGCAATCACCTGTTCGCCGGCAACGATGCGGGGTGGCAAGGCAGGGAAAAACGGGGTGATGGCATAGCAGGTATAAGTTGAAACAAGGACCACAAACCAATATGTATTCGTGTAACAGCGCAGCCCTGCCGCATAAAGCACCGCGAGTCCGAGCGGTACAAAAACGTAGCAAGAAGTGTAGGCGAATTCCAGGGAAAGGCGCAGGCGGGCGTCCAGCGCCCTGAGCATGGGGGCCAGCCGTTCGAGCCACCGCCGGTCAAGCCCCACGAGCCATCGCTGGAATTTTTGATTTGGCTCCGTGAAGAATCTGCCCGCCTGCCAGTAAGGCACCAGCATCAAAACCACCGGCAGCCAGTCCCGCATGATTGAAACCGGAGTGGGCCCGAGAACACGGGCCGAAAATCTCACGGCAGCCACGGCGCAGATTGCGAATGCGGCCAGCAGAGTGGCGGCCCACCGGCGGCCAGTCGTCAGCGGGCAAATCCACGCCGCCGCCGCAAGGATGATAGCGAAACCTACCTGGATCCATTCGGAAGTTCGCATAAATCGATCCACGTCCAGTTCTGACCGAATCTCCTGGGGCACGAGCTACTCGCACTTACTGCATTTTTGTTAAAGGTATAGAGTCTGGGTGCCCCATCCTCGCCGCGTTCTTGTTTTTGCGGCCAGGGTGGGATACAAGAAACCCACCCTACAGCAATAGGAGAAATGCAGTTAGCGGCTAAAAGATGACTCATCATAGCCGAGGAGTTTTGAAGCAGTGATTAAAATTCGAACAGCGGGAAAAAGCACAACACATCTTCATCCAAGCGTGGAAAATAGGGCGGAAGGTGAAGAAAGGCGCGAGGTTTAGAGCAAGAAACTGAATTGCGCAGGAACGGAACCCGCCTGATTGCGGCCAGCGCGCAATAGCGAAATCCGCCGGATCAAATAAAACGCACAATCCCAATCTCTTTGTAACCGCCCGTTGACGCAACCGGGGCGGTAAATCTACGACCATAAGTTTATGAACACAGCTGTCGGCTCCCCCTTTATCGCGCAGGGCATATTATCGCGCGTCATCTCTTACTGGAACTGGAAGTGCGCCCTGCTCAGTGCAACCGTTCGCTCCATCGTCTATCTGGCTGCGCTTGCGCATACCGGTCGTCGTGGCTGCCTCTCCATCGTGCTGGTCGAAATTGCTTATGTCGCTCTCACCGCCGGCCTCTATGCCGGTATGCAACAGAAGGCTTTGAGCCTGCGCAATCGGCTCACTGGCAATCTTATTGTAGTGTGCGGCGTACCCGCTCTGGCTCAGCTTCTGGATTGGCTCGCTCATCGCGCGGCCGGCGCCGCCGTACCAGGTAAAGCCACATTGGCCGTCTGCATCTTTACGACCCTCTCAGCTCTCTTCCATCTGCACGTCATGCGTCGCGGCGCTTTTCTCACCAACCGCTGCGGCTGTTCGCTCATCGAGGACTTCCGCCGTATGCCCAGGCTCATTGCAGGCTTTGTGGCCGCGCCGGTGGTTTTTTTGTCTGCCCTGGCCGCCCGCTTAAACAGCGGAATCGAACCGGAAGCCATTTCCTGAATTGGCAGCCTGGCCGGCAGCCCGGTCCGCTGCGATCCAGTGCATCCACCCGGACCGATTGATTCAGGCGACTGCCGGGCATCGAATACATGGGTTGTGCTGAGCAGAAGGCAGGCTGTGCCGAGCTGACAGCAAGCTGATGGGAAAAACAAACGGCCGAAGCCGGAAAAACAGTGAGAGCGTCCGGGAACCGGGCTCAGCTGCAACGTACGGATCCCGGTCTATACTGGAACCCATCTCATAAACATTTTGGCCGTTGATTTGTACGAATGGAGTGGCTCAAGGCATTGTCTTCAAACAGCTTCTGCACATCGTTCCAGATCTCTATGAACGGGTCTGACCGGGTCCGTCCATGCACCGCCACCGGCATCTCACTTGGCAGCCGGACTTGGCGACGGTATTTCCGCGACGTCTTGGCGTCCATGCCCGCCCTGGCGGCCGCAATCTCTCGGATTCCCTCTGTGTTCACCAAGGCAAACAACCTCCGAACCTGCCTGTCTGTGACGAATCCGCCTCCGCTCAAAAGCATCGGAATCCGCTTGGCCTATTGTCGTCGGTCGGGCTTTCCTATCGTCGCCTGTCACCAGGGTATGATAAACTTCCTTCCAATCGGTACCGAAATAGGAGATCCCGGTCTACTTCATCTTGCCCTGTTAATAGAAAATACCGGTTTCGTTCATCGACTGGCTCAGCTGAAGGAGCGCCCCGCTTCCATTAACCAATGCGCATGGCGCAGGATAGAGAGCAGGAAGGTTGGTTCGAGATGAATTCCGCTTCTCTTCCTATAGGTGGGCGGCCCGCTATCTCTCTCCAGGCAGAGTGGCAACAGCAGGTTGGAGCATGGCGCGATTTGCTTGCCCAATGCGCCCGGAAACCCAGCCGGGGGCGCGTCCATGCCCTGCGCAGCCTCACCTTGCGCCTCCGAGCAGCACTGGAGTATCGGCTGCACGAACAGGGTCAGGATCCAGCCGCTGCAGATGTCCTCAGGCGTTGGAACAAAGAAGGGAAGAAGCTGCGCCGGGCGCTCCAGCCGGTTCGCGATGCGGACGTATACCTGGCCAGGCTTGACGGCCTCCGCAAGACCCTCGGAGGAGCGGTGGACGGCGAACCGAAGCTCAGCCCCCGCTGCCTGCGCGAGATGGACAAACTTGAAATTCGGCTGAAGCAACGGCGCCAGACGGGAATCGATAAGCTGATGGCCGTCCTGGATGCTCACGCCAATCGGCTAAATCGGGCCAGCAAAGAGATGGAAGCGGCGCTGGCGTCTCCAATGCCTTCAGGGGTAAGCTCCACGGCACATGTGGCATTGCGGATATTTGCCGGGCTGGCTGGAGAATTTCCCGGCCTCGACAGCGCCAACCTGCACACATTTCGCACGCGCCTCAAGCCAGCGCTTTACCTGGCCGATATCTCCGCCGCGGCCGATCCCCTGGCTGGGCAGTTGGCCACCGCATTCAGAAAGATTCATTTGGTTACCGGCGTGTGGCACGACTGGCAGGCGCTCGCTTTGGAGGCTAGCCGCATCTTTCCCGGCCACGGCAAGCAGGACGGCCTGCTTCCCGTGCTGGAGAGGCTGACGGAGGGGGCTCTCAAAAGGGCTCTCGGCCTCTGCCGGCGCTCCACCGTGCGGTTTCTGAAGAGCGGCGGCGCGGTTCAACCTTCCTCACGGCGAAGGCCTGTCGCTGCCGACTCCAGTTGCCACATGCGCGACGGATGCCCCTCATCGGGGGTCTCCAGTTAGCCGGGATTTCCATTTTGCCTTCCTTGCTCCCGGCAATGTCCCCTTCATAACCCTTCCGCCCGGACCTCACAATCAGGTCAGCCTTTTGCAGCCGAAAGGCATCCGGGTCGACATTGGCATCGATGAAAGCGAAGGCGTTCCTCGATACCGGTCCTGCAAGGAATCATCATACTGTTGATCTGGCATTAAACCGTGTTAATATCACCCCTCATGGAGTTGGGAGCCCCCAACCTTACCACTGCCCGAGCCATTCCGATGAACCTCTACCTCATGCGCCACGCCAATGCCGGAATGCCGCGTGAGAACTCTGTCCTCGACGCCAAGCGGGCTCTCATTAAAGAAGGACGAGAGCAATGCATGCTGATGGCACGGGTCTTGAGTGCACTCAAGGTGCAGGTGGACGTGATTGTGACGAGCCCGCTGAAACGCGCCCTGCAAACCGCGCAGCTTATGGGCACGGAGTTGGGCTACGAGGCCAAGATAGAGATCTGCCCGGCGCTCGGCCCTGACGCTGATTTTGCCAGCTTCCAGCAGCTGCTGGCCAGGTATTCCGAATGTGAAGGTGTACTGGCCGTGGGCCATAACCCCAACGCCTTCCAATTTCTGGGCAGGTTGATTACCGGCAACGGCAGCGCGGCCATCCGCATGAGAAAAGGCTCTGTGGCCTGCCTCGATCTCGGCCGCCATCCGGCGCTGTTGCAGTGGCTCATTGATCCGCGCTCGGCGCGGTACATTTACGCCAGTGTGCGCCCCCAGCTGCAGAATAAGGCGCGGATTCACCTACAAGAACAGGAACTCTGATTCCTCCAATTTCCACGATACACGGACCAAACTTTTTCGAGTTCGTTGATTGAAAACGTGCGGAGCTAACTCTGCGGAACACGATCCATGCAAGGATAAGAAGAGCAACGATGATAATGTTTTCAATCACTCACACCCCCATAAGCGCCTAGTCGTGACGAGTCAGATGCACTCCTGCTTAAAAAATAGCTGCAAACCGGAGCGGCGTGGCGTTTTTTGCCCGATGAATTTCCGTCGCCCTCGACCTGCTGGCGACGGCTGAAAAAGTGGGAGGATGAGGATGTCTGGCTCAACGCCTGGCGAATTTTGCTGGGCGCTCTGGACGCAGAAGGCCTGCTGAAATGGGATGAGGCTTTTCTGGACAGCAGCTTCGCGCCGGCCAAAATAGAGACGATGCCGTCGGTAAAACCAAGCGCGACAAGGGCACAAAGTGGATGGTATTGGGAGACTGTGAAGGTATTCCGCTGGGAGTTCGGCTGGAAAGTGCCTCTTCGGCAGAAGTTACGCTTGCGGACACCACACTCGCCGAGGTCCGCGTCCCCAGGCCGAAAGGCCGGCCGCGGCAAAAGCCGAAAAGGGTAATTGCGGATCGAGGTTACGACTCCGACCCGCTGCGGGAGCGATGGAAACGTAAGGGCATCGAGCTGATTGCACCCTACCGGATGAACAACAAGCAACGACGAGACGAAGATGGCCGGAAATTGCGCCACTACAAGCGCCGTTGGATCATCGAACGAACCAATGCATGGCTGGGACAGTTCCGACTATTACTGGTCCGCCACGAACATCTCCTCGCTACATACCGGGCCTTCTTCTACCTCGCTTGCCTCTGGATCACGCTGCGCAAATGTTTATGAAACACGCTCTACTACTGATCCGGCATGAAACGACTGCGACTTTATGGCTCTCTATTTCGTCTAAGTTGGTATGGATGCAACAGACGGCAGGAAGCTAGCGGAAGCGGTACTGAACGAGCGGCGTCGCCGCGC
>Ga0182014_10001802_pt1 | contig 27960 bp, 14 predicted proteins | sample 612S2DmetaG_FD_120489 | JGI IMG/M metagenome (GOLD analysis project Ga0182014, IMG submission 120489) | Permafrost microbial communities from Stordalen Mire, Sweden - 612S2D metaG | ecosystem: Environmental > Terrestrial > Soil > Wetlands > Permafrost | place: Sweden: Stordalen | collected... | reverse complement strand
CCGCACAGGTAGTACTCAACTGCGGCGGGTTCGGCGTGATCATTCAGATATTCTCCAGCCAGGACCTCATGGATGTAGCCGGTGGGGCGAGCCCAATTGTCCTCCGGCCGCGGCTCGGACAGCGCGAGGTGAAAGCTGAAGTTGGAGTGTTGCCGCGCCAAGCGCTCGAAATACTCCTGGTAAAAGACCTCCTGCCGCGAGCGGGCCCCATACCAGAAGCTGACGCGGCGGCCGGTCTTCAGTGTCTCAAACAGATGCGACAGGTGCGAGCGCAGCGGAGCCATGCCCGAACCGCCCCCCACATAAACCATTTCCGCGCTGCCGGGTTTGAGGTGGAAAGCACCGAAGGGACCGATGGCCGTGACCTTGTCGCCGGGTTTGAGCCGGTGGACATACGTCGAGCCGACGCCAGCCAGGCAATCCTGCCCGCGTGGCGGCGTCGCGATGCGGACATTGAAACGAAGCTGCCTGTCCGTGGCGGGATTGGTGGCGAGCGAGTAGTTGCGGCGGATGGGCAAGGCGTTCTCCGAACGATAGTCGAAGACGTGCTGATCGTTCCAGACATTGGCAAAAGGCTGCTGCACCGCGATTTCATGGAACCCGATCTCACCATAAGCCGGGATGTCGAGTTGCAGGTAATCACCGGGTTGGTAGGGCGGCAGCGCCGAGCCGGGCTCAGGTTCCACCACTAACTCCTTGATGAAGGTGGCGACATTCTCATTGCTCACGACCCGAAACTCGTAGGTAGTGGGAGCTTGCGCGAGGCCGCAGCCGCCCGCGGAATTGAGGTCGAGGAAGATCTTGCCGTCGTGCTCGCGGGCCTTATAGGTCTTCAGCGCCACGCACACCGGCTGTCGTTTCGGCGACCCATCGGTGAAGTCGAAACGCCCATTGTGTTTGGGGCACTCGATGAGCTTGCCTCTGACGAGTCCGTCCGCAAGGTGGGTATTGCCGTGGGTGCAAATGCCGTCGGTGGCGTAAAGCTCTCCGGCGGCGGTGCGGTAGATGGCGTAGGTCTTCTGGTCGTGATCGAACCGGATGACGTCTTCCGTCTTCAGGAATTGGCTCACGCACACCTCCGCCCAGCCATTCAATGGCCGGCCCTTCGCGGTGAAGATATGCGCGGTGGCCGGGGCATCGGCACGGACGGTCGGAGTGGGAAGTTTGCGTTTGACGCAATAGCCCGGGTCTTTCACCTGCCGCAGCACGGCCGGGAGCAGCTCTCGCCACGCCTCAAAGGTGCTCGCGTATGGCGTCGGCATGTCCGCCTTCACCAGCTCATGCAGTTTCGGGAGGTTGTGATACGGTACCAGCGGAAACATGTGGTGCTCCACGTGGTAGTTCATGTTCCAATAGAGGTAGCGGTTGATGGGATTCATGTACACCGTGCGGCAGTTGAGCCGGTGGTCGAGCACGTTCTCCGCCAGGCCCGCGTGCTGGGTATTGCCATAAATCTGCGTGAGCCAGGAGCCGTAAACCGTCGGCAGCCCGATGAACATGAGCGGCAGGATGCTGCGATGGTAAATAGCGAGGCCGATAACGCCTGCATAGATCGCCAGGCAAATCCGCGCCCGCAGGAACACCTTTTCATACTCGGATTCCGGAATGTAGGTCTTCTCCTCCGGCGTGAGCCGGCCCGTGCAATGGAGCATGACGTGCCAGAAGTAGCGAGGGATTACCTTTAATCCAAAGAAGTTAAGGATGAGGATGGGGATGCTCGGCGGACGCGGGATGGCGATCTCAGGGTCGCGCCCGACGATGATAGTATCGCTGTGGTGCCGGGTGTGGCTCCAGCGCCAGGGCGTCGATTCCCGCATAACCATGAAGGAGGCAATCTCGTAGAGCACATTATTCATCCAATCGGTTTTGAAGGCCGTGCCGTGACCGGATTCATGCCACCTGGAGTCGGACGTGGAGCCATAAAGCGCGCCGTATATTACAAACGGGACCACCGCCCACCAGCTCCCGGCCTGCCAGAATTGATAGCCAGCCCAGCCCGAACCGATGATCAGCGCGAACCACAGTATCGTGTCGCGAATGGCGGTCCGGTCCTGCCGTCGCAAGAGTTCGCGCATCTTCTCCTTCGGCACGGGCGAGGCATACCAAGTGGCCTCGGCCAGCCCCTTCTCGACGGTGAGAGGTGTGTCTCTACCGACGAGACTGTAGTCATTGAGGTGGATGGCAGCGGCGGCAGGCATAGGATTGTCTCAACATGAATTAATGTTGGTTACCATCGTCCGAAAGCCGCCTCCGAGCAAGTGCCTGCGCCATTGAGAATCTTCTTCTGTCGGCGCGGGAAAGCGGGCAAAACCCACCGACCTACCTTTGAGTTCAGGAATTGTGGTGTCGAGGCGGTTTGAACTCCTCACCCCTCACTCAGCGTATAGAGTCGGAACAAGCGGACCGCCCGCGCAAACCGGCCAACACCCAGCTTATCGAATCATTCAGAGAATCAGGTCGTTCCTAGCGCTTCCACACACGGATGCTGCCGCCCATCGTTTCCAGCTTCAGCGATGGTCCTCCGCCGTTGATCTTCCCGCGCAGCATGCTTCCCTCGGTCGCGCCTGCGACCTGCACCGGCAAATCGGATTTGACCCCGCCGCCTTCGGTGTGTGCGTCCAGCGTGACCATCGAAGTTGCCGGGAGCCGGACGGTCACGCTGCCACCGATCGTGCGCAACACGGAGTCCGATTTGGGCGCAGCGGCAAAATCCGCGGTCACGGATCCGCCTTGAGTTGTCCCGTGGACGGAAGGACCGGCGAAGGCTTCAACGGTAATGCCTCCGCCCTGCGTCTTGATCTGCAACTGCCCTTTACACCCGGCGGCGCGGATACCACCACCCTGGGTCTGGCCGTCCACATCGCCTTCCACATCGTCAAAGTCCAGGCGGCCGCCTTCCGTGCGCACATTGACCCCGCCTTGGACGGTGGCCACCTTGATACCACCGCCAGCGGTCTTCAGGTGCACGTCGAACTTGCGCGGCACGCTGATTTCGTAGTTCACCTCCAGTTCAGGGCGCATCCATCCCCACCACGAGCCACGCTCCAGGCTGGGAGGATTGTGCGCGCTGACGGTGATTTGGTTTCCCACCTGGCTCAACACCAGCTCTTCTTCCGCCAGAATCCGGTCTGCCTCCGAATCACTGTCGCGCCGAACTTTGCGGCTCACGCGTACGTCCACCGTGTCCTGGTCCCCGCCGGCAATGCGAATGCCTCCACGATCCACGTCCATTGCCAGCTTGCCGTCGCTGCCCACCGTGAATGACTTGGAAAAGCTCGCTTCGCTACCGCCCTTTACCGTGCGATGGATGGGCTGCGAGCTCGCCGCAGCAACCAAAGTCGTCTGATCACCGGCGTTCGGCGCTTCGACGATCAGGGTGTTGCTGACTGGCAAGGTGCCTTCGGCCGTGTCCTCCGGCGCCGCGTAGGAGTTTGCGCTGGATCCGCTGTGGTTGCGATGGGAACCGAACAGCGCTCTAGCACCTCCTACGATGGCGATCAGGACCAGGCCGATGACCAACAAGAGAGTCAGCACGCCTGCGGTTGGCCACACCCACCCCCAGTTGCCCGCGCGCGTCGTTTGCGGAGCGGGCGGGTTCGCAAAGGCCTGGCGCACCTCTGCTTTAGTCAACACGATCAGCGCCCAGATGCCCAGGGGGAAGCCGATCAAGCTACAGGACACTATCCCCAGGATACCCGCCGCGATAGACCAGGCATAGCTTCGCAGTTGCACCATTTGGATGCCCCCGTAGATCATCAGCAACGCGGGGATCGCCTTGAACAGCCCGATACTCCAGCCGAAGAAATGACTATTGAAAGGAAGCACGGAAGCGGCGTTTCCCAAGAGGGTTCCCAACAAACCACTATGCAGGTTGCCGAGCAACACGCCGGCAGTCAGGGCCGAAAGCAACTTCAGCGAGCCAGCCACAACCAGGCCGATCGCGGGAATAGTCACAGCGCTGCCGCCGGCGGTGATCGGTTTTGCCGAAGTGGCGGGTGGTAGCGGCGTGCCCAGCGGGGCCGCGGCCGAGTAAAGGGGAGGTGGCGGCGGAGGCACGGTGCCGGCCCCGGATGTCGTCGCAATCGTCTCCACATCCGTCTTGACCTGACTGGCGTGCTGGTAACGGCGCCCAGGCTCCTTTTCCAGCGCATGCAGCACTACCTCGTCCAGGCGGACATCCACCTTCACCATGCGCGAGGGCGGCGCGAATCTCCCCAGCGGCAGCTCGCCCGTCAGCATCTCGTAGAACACAACCCCCAGCGAGAAGATGTCCGCGCGGTGGTCCACGATGGATGGTTTCTCCACCTGCTCCGGCGCCATGTAATGCGGCGTGCCGACCACCCCTTGCTCCCCGGTGAGCGACTCAACCTTGCCATCCGCGCCCAGCAGTTTGGCGATTCCAAAGTCCGCTATCTTCACGCGGCCCTGTTTGTCGAGCAGGATGTTCTCCGGCTTGATGTCGCGGTGAACGATCCCTTGCTCGTGCGCGTATTGGAGCGCCACGCATATCGAGGGCACGATGACCAGCGCCTCCTCCGGTGCCAGCTTGCGGCTCTGCAGTAACTGCCGCAGGCTCATCCCATCGACGAACTCCATCAGGAGGTAGTAAAGGCCGTTGGTCTCGCCGAAGTCATAGACCGTGACGATGTTGGGGTGATTGAGCCGGGCCAACGCCTGCGCCTCGCGCGTGAAACGCTCCGCAAAGCGCGGGTCTTTCTCCTTCTCGCGAGCCAGGATTTTCAGCGCCACGAAGCGATTGAGCCGCGGCTGGCGCGCCTTATAGACGACGCCCATGCCGCCGCGTCCCAGGCATTCCAGGACTTCCAGTTGCGGGAACTGGCGGGCGATCTCCTCCAGGGGCGGCGCGGATTCCGGCGGCGGGGGGACCATCTGCGTGCCGCGTGGCCCAGCCTCGGCTCCGGGCGCCTCCGTTTGCGCCGCGAGGTTCAAGGCCATCAGGCAGCGCGGGCAAAGGCCCTCCGGCGCGTCGGCGGCGAGAGGAGCCCCGCACCGCTCGCACTTTCGGTCTATGTTCGCATTCTCAGTCATCACCCTTTAATTAAGAAAGCGCGGGGGAGTGTTACGTGGGAGGAATGGGAATAATGGGAGCACTGATGGGCGATCTCATGCACGACGCTCCTCACGCTCTACGCTTCACGCTTCACGTTTCACGTTCCCTGCCTCATCCCGCCAATACCCCCATAAGATAGCGCACTTCCTCCTCGATCTCCTCGGCGCTGGACACCGTGTGCGCGATTTCCTCACGGAAGATCTCGCGGAAACGCCTGCGCAGCCGGTGGACCACCACGCGCACCGTGCCTTCGCTCTGGCCCAGCGCGGCGGCAATCTCGGCGTAGGAGATGTCCCCCCGCTCTGCCGTAAGGCACGCCTTCAGCCGCTTGAATTCCTCCGCCTTGCCCGCGGCGGTGAACTCTTCCCGCAAGCGGGTCATCGTGCGGTCGAGCAACGTAAGCGCCCAGCGGCGCTCGAATATCCGGTCCGCGGTAGCGCCTTCGACTGGTTCGATCCGATACCGCTCCTCGGCCACCTCGGCATCCAGCGAGAGCAGAGGCTGGCCGCCGCCACGCTTCTGGGCGCGGACCCGGTCCCATTCATTCGCCAGGAACCGCTTCAGCGCCACGATGAGGAATGTGCGGAAGCGGCCCTTTTCCCGGGCAGCCGCTTTTAGGTAATCTTTTTGCAGCAGGCGGGCAAAGAACTCCTGCGTCAGGTCCTGGGCGTCGGGCGGGCTGTGTCCTTGCCGGCGCACATAGGCATAAAGCGGATACCAGTAAGTGCGGCAAAGCGTTTCCAGCGCGGCGGCCGATTGCGGTGAATCCTTCTTGCGCGCCGACAAGACCACCGACCAATGTGTGGTGACAAAGACCGGCCGGCCTCCAGCTACCTCCGACGAAGGCGTGGTCAGGGATTGCGTCTTGGTTGTCTCGCTTGTGCTCACCTGCCCAAGTCTAGTGGCGCCAAGCCAAAGCGCAAGACGCCATGCACGGTTTCATTTGTTACCCACGCTTTGGCCTGGCTTTTCCCACGCCCGCCCCAACCTATTCCGGCGCTGTCCTTCGTGGGCCTACGGGCCCGGCGGCGCGGCATCGGTGGTTGGTTGGTCGGGCTTGAACATCGTGCGCATCATATTGATGCCCATACGCATCATCTGCATCCGGTTGGTCTGATACCTGCCCAACGTGTCCAACTGGTCGGGAGAGAGGATAGTACGGGCGCGATCATACACCTGCTGGCCAACGGTCTCCTGCGCTTGGAGCAGCTCGTCCACCTTGCCGTCGGAAAACAGGGATTGGAGTTTGGCCGGGTCCTTATCGGTTTGGCCCAACGGCAAGCCGGTAGTGGTGGCGACGTTCTTCTGTTCCTCTTTCATAAAAGTCAACAACGCCTCAGTCTGCTGGTCATTCAAGTTGTAGTCGCTGCCGGCTTGCTGTTTGAACTGGTTGAGCAATGTGCGCTCGGACACGGTCTCCTGGTAATCCTTATACTGCGCGTAGCGGTCATCGCCGAGGAAGGCCTGCACCTGTTCGTCAAAGCTCTTCTGTGAAGCGGTCAGTGCGCTGACGGCCTCGGTTTGATTGCTGGTGCCCAGGCCGCCGAACATGGAGGTAGCCGAGTCCGCCGCTTTCATCGCGTTGTCGGCCAGCATAGTCTTGAACTGCGTCGCTTCGTCCGCTGTGAGTCCCATCTTCTTGATCAGCGGCGAATACATCTGGTCCATCATCACTCGCTGCTGCTCGCGGATGAATTTCCGGGTGTCCGGGTCCTGCATCATCTTGGAGATCATCTTGCCCAAGCCGCCTTTCTCGTCGTCCGGTTTCTCGCTTGCGGACACTGGCGGCAGGTTGGTGGGAGCTACGGCGATGGCATTGGTCTCGGCAAGCTGCCGGGCCTGGAGTTGGGCGGCCAACTCCTCGGCCTGTCTCATCAGTGTGTGGCGCTGCTGGTCGGAACGCTTCTGGGCAGCCTGCAGCGTCTCGATCTGCTGTGCCTTTTCGTCCGCCTCCGCGCGGAGGGCAGCGAGCTGGGTTTGCTGCCCGGCGAATTTGCGAGTCTGCATCACGCAGACCACTGCCAGCGTGAGTGTGGATACGGCCAGGAGCCAGGTAAGAGTGCTTTTCATAGACCAAGATGCGGTAATACTGTCGTTTGTTATCGGTGGGAAAGTCAACGCGGTACTGGCCACGTCCCAGCCAGGCGGTCCTGCAGGCCGCGCTTCGGCAACGCGACCGACAACACGGCCAGCAGACCGGGAATCCCCAGGGCCAGCCAAGGCCCCCAGTTGAGGTGCTGGCTGATTGCGACAATCGACAGGACGAAAGCCAGGAACAGCGGGCTCCCCGTCACGATCGCCCGCCAGAGTAACCGCAACCGCGAGGCTCGCTGGCCGTCCTTCCGCACAAAAGTCACCCCCGCGATTAGCAACACCAGCCCGCCACGGAACAGCAGCGTCGCAATTAAGGCCGGAACGCCAACATAGAAAAGCAGCGCGCCCACCATCACTATAGCCGGCAGCCAAGGGGGTAGCTTCTCCCCGAAGAACTGGTGCTTGGGAACGAACCTCTCCAGTGCGGCATCGGCTTCTTTGATCTCCGCTTCCGTGGGCTCCGGGTGTTCGGCCACGCTCTGTTCTGCAAACTTGCGGCCGTCCCCTTTGACCAACGACAGCACAAACGGGCTGGACCAGGAGGCTTCATTCGTAATGAATCCACGGTAATGGTGGGCGATATAGATTGCGAATTCGCGGTCGGCGGGCAATTGCGTGTTTTTGCCTCCCCAGAACCTTCCCGACGTGCGCATTTGCAGCAGCGTGTTCAGTTCCATGAGGCCCGGATTCTTCCGGGTAAGGTCTTGCATGAAGATCATCATTAAAGGCGCAAGCGCACACACAATCACCGGAAAGACAATGCACCCCGCAACCAGAGCGGCCCGCCGCAATCGTGAAACCGCCGCCACCCGGCACAACAACGGCTTCAGCGCCGCCGCCACGGCATCGGCGCCAGCCATCTGCGGCAGGCCTTTCAGGAACGCGCGCGCGTGCAGCGGCAGTGGCACCACCACATCACCCGCGGCTTTGGCGCTTGCCGCCCCAATCCCTTCCAATGCCGCCGCGGCCACTTCGGCCAGGAAGCCTTGAGCGGTTTGAGTTGGCGGAAGCAGATTCGATTCGGCCTTCGGATTTCGGGTTTCGGATTTCCCGTCAGGGCCGGGAGCGGGGAAGTCGAGCAGTTTGGCCCGACCTTCGCCGGTGATCCATACGCGGTCAAGGCCGAGTGCAGGCAGGGTGCCGTCCTGCTCCGCGGCGCTGATTTCCGTGGCCAAATCATGCAGCCAGTAACGCACCTCCCGCCACGGTTGCGGGTCTCCAATCAGTTCCGCGAAGGACTGGCCCGTGAGAGCCTCGAAAGCGTCCCAGTTCTCATCGGGCGACCGTTTGCTGGTGAGCCAGCGCAGGCGGCCAACCCTGCCCAGACAGCGCAACTGGACCGGTACCGGCTCCGTGCCCGGGGAAACCACTCGAATCCAGACCTTGCGCAAGAGTTTCAGGTCGTACGCCAGAAACCATGTCTCCCCGGCAGACTCCGTGAGCGCCTGCAGCACATGATAAGGGCCGATGGTAATGGCCGACTCGACGGAGGGCGGCGAGGCGTCGCTCGCCGGCAGCACGGGCCGCGAGGTCAAGGCGGCCCGGGAAACCACCCTGGTTTTGGTCAGCAGGTCCTGCACGGCGGCGAAGCCGTTGCGCCGGCGCGCGGTGACGAACAGCAGCGCGATTACTCCGTAGATGGAGAAGCCCAGGAGCATCTGGGTCAATTGCGATGCGCTCATATAAGCCTTTGGATTCGTGCCAAAGGTCGCCCAATATGGCACAAGCGGCGGCACGACATAAACCAGCGCGCGAAGCCACGCCCGCGTGAAGCCGGGCGCATTCCGGCTCGGCCCAACCACGCGCAACCGGCAGAGGGCCTTGCCCGCCGAGGCGCCCCACAAGCCCTCGAACAGCGCATAGTAGAGCGTCGCCACGCATATGAACTCGAGCATGCAAACCAACGCCTTCGACGAAAGCTGCATTACCTGCTCCATATACGCCATCGGCGACCCGAACGCCGAGAGGTTAATCACCATCGCCAGCCCGCATAGAAGCACCATATCCACCACTCCGGCCAGGAAACGCAGGCTCATGGTCGCCGGCGTCGGCGCCGTCGAGCTATAGGGCGCCAGCGCCTGGGCCAGATCGGCGTAGCTCTTAAGCCGCTCGCCCGGCTGCTTCTCGAGACAACGTAGCACTACCTTTGCCAGCCCTTGCGGCACCTCCGGACGGAACTTCCTGGGTGAGGGAGAGCGCTGTTCGAGCACGATGGCCAACAGTTGCACCATGTTCGGCACATCAAAGGGCGTGCGCCCGGTGAGCAGGTAAAACAGGGTAGCGCCGACCGAATACATGTCCGAGTGCACATTGAGTTCCTCACCGCGCAATTGTCCGGGCGAGCAGAACGCCGGGGTGCCTAGAAACGCCCCGGTGGCGGTGAGGGCGGGCTCAGTGCGGACGGCGGTGGAAATCGAGAGGCCGAAATCGCCGATCTTCACCGCACCGCCTTCACCTATGAAGCAATTCGAGGGCTTAACGTCCCGATGGAGGATGCCGATGCGCTGGGCCGCCGATAGCCCTTCAATGATCTGCAAGACGCAGTCCACGGCCTCGCCGATTGGCAACGGCCCGCGGGCTCGCACGCGTTCCTGCAAGGTGCCGCCTGACACGAGTTCCATCGCGATCACTGGTGTGCCGCCGACCTCCTCGGTGCCGAAGATATAGACGCTATTGGGATGGTTGATCGAGGCGGCCAGGCGCCCCTCGCGAAAGAACCGCTCGCGCGCGTCCGGTGAATCGAGCCGGTGACTCAAGACCTTAAGCGCAACGCGGCGTCCGCTCTCCAGATCCTCGGCTTCATAGACCGCGCCCATGCCGCCCGCGCCGAGCGCCCGGATGATAGTATAATGGCCGAATTGCTCCCTCGGCTGCGGCAGGCCGCGGAAGTTCGTCCCCGTCCCAGGCAGCGTTACCGTTCCCCCGGCACCCGGGACCGGCTGGGTCTCCATGGCGAGTTTGAGGAGGCATTTGGGACACAGATCGGGCGGTGTATTGCCGGGAAGCTCGGCGCCGCACCCCACGCACTTGCGCTTCGCAGAAGATGTATTCTCAGGCTTATCCATATCGTTCCACTCTATGATTAAGCAGGACCCGCGAAAGGTAACGCTGCATCGCCATGATTGTCCCAGAAAACCTCCGGCCCCCAATTGGGCGAATTCCGCGCGCAGGATATCGCGGTAACAGGCCCGCTGCGGGCACAACCGAGCGGAATAATTCCGCCAGTCAAAATCGCTGAAATAGTATCAGCAACCGGTGAAGGTGTGAATGCCCACCGGAGCCCAAACAGGATTGGCGCCTATGGAACTTGAACCAGACGGTAGAGCCTTGGCGGTTGCCCCGGCGCGGAAACATCGAAGTAATGCTGCGAGGTATTGCTCAGCATCACGGTGTCCAGCGCCACCCAGGCGTCGGTTGGCCCGAACTGGTTGATATAATCCACATGCACCGAGCCTCCAACCAGGCCGGTCATGGTGATAGCGGGGACCATCTTTAGGTCAAGCGCCGGAATGTCGCTGGGCCCGCCAGTCTGCCAAGCCCGATAGAACCGCTGGGACGGCAGGGGCGTAGAAACGTCGAAATACCATTGGGAGGAATTGGTGAGTGTCACGCTGTCGAAGGTCACCCAGCCTGGCGAAGGACCCAAGGCGTCGGCATCATCCAGATGCAACAGGCTCCCTGGTTGGCCCTGCAGCGCGAGAGCCGGGACCATCCTTAGCCCGACGGGCTGAATCACACTCAGGATGGCCGGCGCGCTCGTAACCGCGCCCGCGACGCTCGTGACAACCAGCGTGTAAGTGCCCGCTTGCGTCGCGCTCACGCTCGTCAAATGCAGGTCAGTGCTGCCAGAACCCGAGATCGCACTGCCATTGAAAAGCCATTGGTAAGCCAATGGCGGAGAACCGGCCACTTTCGACCGAAGGTCAACGGTGGAACCGGCATAGGCAGTTTGAACTTGTGGCGGCTGAGTGACGTATGGCGGTTCCAGGACCGTGAGTGTGGCGCTCGCGCTAATGTAAACAGTTCTCGAGAAGGGGCCACTCCAGACGGCATTGCTCAACACGGCCCAGTAGGTTCCCGCATTGGTCAACTGAGCATTCGGGATCTGGAAGCTGCTGCCGCACGCCCCCGGGATACTCACCCCGTTGAAATACCACTGGTAATACGGCGCGGGACAAGCGTTAGCTCCCACGTAAAAAGTCACGGCGGCGCCCTGAAGCACCGTCTGGCTTACTGGCTGAATCGTGAACCCCCAGAAATAACCGTCCAGGCATGGCGGACCGATGGTCATCCCGCCGAACGTGCTCTTCAGGTTCACGGGCGCTCCCGGAGGAGTGGCCCCCGGATTGCCCGTTGCCGTTGTAAAGATGGCGGACTCGCAGAACTGGTTCTGGCCTGCAAACCATCCCGCGATGGCCGCATCAGCCGTGGAAGCACTCCCGGTCCAGCCAATGAGGAAATACTCAGCATAGGCACCCGGGACGATGTTCTGGATGGTATAAACGCCATCGTTGAAGACCCCTGCGGCAGCCGCAATTGGCGCCGGATTTGGCGTTGTAGCACCGTTTGGCCCGCAGGCGGCGGCCCAGCCCGGGTTCGCAGCCAAGAAGCCTGCAATGGAACTATAGTTAAGCGCACTTGTAGCCGAGAACAGAGGGTTCACGAGGGCTGTGCCAACGGGGGCCGCGATGAGTTCAACATAACCGCCGCCCTTCGGAACGTTGATTAGCGTTGGGTCCGACGGGCTTGTCCACATCCTTACCAGCCCTGTTTGATTTGCGAGAGTAACCGTCCCCTGCGCGAAAGCCATTGCGGGGGTGACAATCAGAACGATGAGTGTAAGTGCCTTTTTCATAAACCTCTTCCTTTCTGCTTTCTGGGTTGACTACCGGCGACGGGGCATTGACGGGCATGTGGCCAGAAACTACTACCGTCCAACACTTCAAACGGAACGATACCAGTTTGGTTACACGCCTCTGCCGGGGGAAATCCCACTCCTGATTCGCGTAATCGGAGTTCGCCGCCAAGAAACCGCCGGAGGATGATTCTGGACTCTAATAGGGTGAACGTTCCAAACCAGTCACCCGAGTCCCGCCAGGCTGGAAACTGGCAATTCATGCCGGTCTATTGAGCTGTTCTCCGTAAGCGGGTCGGTGGCTGAAACAAGCGCCAGTCAACGGCTCGTAGTGGCAACAAACGGTAATTCTAGCTCACAAGCCCGTTAAACTAGCTCAAAGCCGGCTCAAAAGCAAGTGGAATTAAGTCCAATTGTGGCTGCGGAGCGCAAATCAGGTTTTGCGTTACTATTGTTCTCAGCGCGCCCGGTCGGCCTTTGACTCGGGAATAGTCAATGTCGGCAACCGCGCTGGGCACCGTGTGGCGATCGCACGCAACCCCCGCCACCGACATCACCTGCCCCGACCACCGCCGTTAGGCCATCGGGAAAGGTCGCCGACCGGTAGAATCCGGGGCCAGGCTACGCCTCGGCCTTGCTCCTTGGCCGGTTGCCGGAGTCTCGGTTGATCGCTCCAGCCCAGGTTGGCTCCCCCAAAAGGCCGGCCTTTGGCCCCTCACCCACCGCCGCCCTCCCAGCCCATTCCCGCGGATCGGGCGGCAGTCCCTCCGTAGTCTCATGGGAGTCTCGCCGTAGTACCTCTTATCCCCGATAAGAGGTACTACGGCGAGACTACGGGGGGTCCCGCACGCGGTACGGGGGCGGTGAACGAGGGCATCGTGGACTGCCTGATGATGGTCATCTGGCGCCAAGGGCTCGCAAAGGCGTTAACCATGGACCGCGTGCAGCCGGACGCGCCCCTTATTGGGCTGACGAGCTCATGGGCCAAAGCTCGCAAAGAGCAAGCGGATTTCCTCCTCGACTTCCTCCGAAGAGGAGACGGTATGGGCGATTTCCGCGCGCAGGATCTCGCGGTAGCGGTTGCGCAGCCGATGGACGGCCATCTTCACGGCAGCCTCGGTGAGGTTCAGGCGGGCGGCGATCTCCGCATAGGGCAAAGCCGACGCTTCCCGGGCAAGACAGCTTTGAAGGTATTCGAACAGTTTCGCCCGGCCTGAGGCCACGTATTCTTCCTGCAAGTGGGCCATGGTCCGCTCCAGCAGCGTCATGGCCCAGTGCCGGTCAAAGAGCACGTCAGGTTGGACGTTGTGCGACGGCTCGGCGGCGAAGCGGGACTCGGCCAGTTCCTGATCGATTGACACCACCTGCGCAAAGCCGCCCCGTTTCAGCGCATGCTCGCGGTCCCATTCATTGGCCAGGAAGCGCTTGAGGGCCACCAGCAGAAAGGTGCGGAACTTGCCTTTCTCACGCGCCGCCGCCTGGAGGTAATCCTTCTGCAAGAGCCGGGCGAAGAACCCCTGCGTCAGGTCTTGCGCATCGTGGGGAGACCGGCCCTGGCGCCGCAAATAGGCGTAAAGCGGATACCAGTACGTGCGGCAGAGCGATTCGAGCGCGGCGGCGGAGCGCGGCGAATCCTTCTCTCGCGCCGATAGCACGACCGACCAATGAGTGGTAACAAACCAGGCATCCGAGGCCGGTGCGGGCGGTGTAGGGGTCGAACTCATTCCAGCCGGATGAGGTGTCAGGCGCCTCAGTTCTATTGAGGCGAATAAACCGGAGGCGCGTTCGTGCGGCTGGACCCTTGGTCCTCCGGCAACAGCCCTTTCAACGTGCGGATGGGATGGAAGGGTAACTGGAAGGGCAGGAGCGCGACCTTCGAGACGAGCCAAACCGGCTCGGCCTTCGGGTCGCCCAGGGAACCCGTGACTTTGTATTCGAAGAGCTTGCTCACGGGCCACAAGGCGATACTGAAGACCTGGCCGAAGAACGGCATGTCACGCAAGATCCCGGCCTCCACCCGCGCGTTGACGCGGCCCTGAAAGTCCATCGTGCCGCGGTACTGCAGCCGCATTCCCGTGGAGCGGATGTCCAGATCATCGGAGCGGATAACGCCATTGGTGATGACGAAGGTGCAGGTGCCGGCGTTGGCCCGGCTGCTGCCCAAGCCGGGCACCATTCCGTTAAGCACGTCCGAGAAAATGCCGAAGATGGGGATGTCCCAGATCAGCCCGTCGCGCAAATTCAGGTCTCCGCGGCCATTCCAACTCTGCATATCCGCCGTGTTCGCTTTCGTAATCACCAGCGCGCCGCTCAGCTTGCCCTCGATCTGGTTGGTCTTCAGAAACAAATCGGCCGCCAGCGGGTGCAAGAGGGCGTCAGTGGCGGTCACGGCGAACTGATAATCGGTCCGATCGCGCGGACGAAAGTCAAAATGCGCCCAACCAGTGGCCTGCCCGCCATAAAAACCGACCTGTATATTGGTCAAGGTCAACTGTTGGCCCAGCCAATGCACGTGGCCTTGGATCTCCGGCACATGAAAGTGCCACCAGTCAAAAGGGCCTCCAGCGAGGTCAAAATGCAGGTCAGCGTCGTCATCTCCATACATTGGGATAGTCCCGTGAACGCGGGCCACCGGGGGCTGCCTGAACTGGTACGGTTCGACCGCACGGGTGACATGCTCACCGATGGCGCGCGCCACCACCATGGGTTCGGTCGTGCTGAAGCCATTGGTGACATAGATCTTCTGCGCGAGGAAGTCGGCGCCAAGGCCGTCCGCGCTCATTTGCTGCGTCCCGCGCTGGAGCCGGGGATTGATGATTTGCAGAAAGCGGTTGGTATATTGGAAGGTGGTTCGGAGAGCGCTGGCGGATTCGCCGCGGAAAGTGAAATTGGTAAGGGCCACCGTCCCCGTGATGCCGATTCGCTCCAGGTCGTGCCAGTTACCCCGGATCTCGGCCTCCAGCGCCGGCGGCTCGGAAAAGGTGAAGTAATCGAGCCCCTTCTGCTGTCCCGGCTCCAGCAGCGGTCGCAGAGCGCGCACATCGATTGTACTGTCGATAAGGAAGTAGTAGTCCCCGGTGCGCTCATCGGCCTCATGCACGGCTTCCAGTCGCCCCTCAGGCCGCGTGATCTTCAAATCAGGCAGCCGCCAGACCAAATTCGAGCAGAGGATATGCGATTGGGCGGCAGTAATAGCCACGTCTCGGTAGGCGCCGCCGTGCTCGAGCTTGAATCCACCGTCCAACCGAAGCGTCGGCAGAACTTCGGCGCGCCAGTCAGGCTGACGATTGGTCCATGCCGGCAGGATGAGCGATAGACTGCCCTTCAGTTCGGGCGGTTCGTTCCACGAATAGGGCGCAAGCCAGCGCTGCACTCCCTCGGCGATAAAGGGCGCAATCTTGTGTGGATCGACCTCCGAGGATAGGGTGAGGCCGAGCGTGCGCGTCGCCACGTTCAGGCCGGCGTGGGCCTCAAGCTGCCGCTGGTAAAGCTCAGCGTGAAGATTGGTGATCGTCAGTTCGGGTGCGCGCCAGCTTCCACCGCAGGCGAGTCCCGCCGCTTCGAACCCGTGCGACTGTAACCGGTTGACCTGGCCCTCCCAATCCAGAGCATAAGGCTCGAGCTTCGCCCACCAGGCCCAGGATTCATCCGCTCGGGGTCTTGCGGCCGCAGGGGGCGCGGCGAGACGCACGTTGAGCCGAACCTCCTCGGCGGCGCCCCACTTCGTGTTCGCCTGCTGGCAACGGAGTTTGCCTTCACCGGCCAGCGGGATGGCGTTGGTCAAGGCATGGATCCATTGGGCGTTAAACTGGGCATTGGTAGTGCTGCCCCACTCGGTCTCGACGCGTCCCGCCGAAACCGCCAGATCGGCGTTGACCAGGTTCGTCTGCCCCTCCATCGAGGCGAGATGGAGCGTGAGTTGCAAGTTAGTGGTGCTGGCCCATTCGGTCTCGACTTGGCCGGCGCACAGAACCAGGTCCCCATTCCCCAAGTTCGTCTGGCCTTCGAACGAGGCGAGATGAGCGGTAAGTTGAACATTCGCCGCCGTGGCCCACCGGGTGTGCGCCTTGCCCGCTTCCAAATTCAATTCGGCGCGGGCCAGCCCATTCGCCGTCGCCGGGAAGAGGCGGCCGCTAACCTGCCCTCCGGTGACGCTGCCCCATGGCGTATCCGCGCCCGGAGTGCTCAGCAACATGTGGACGGCGAAGCTCGCGAGATCCCGTGCATCACCCCGGACATTTAGCCTGAACTCTGGTGGCGTGGAAAAACGGATGCGCTCAAGAGTGTCGGCGAATTGGCGAAGGCGGTTCCGCCAGGCGGCGGCGGGGACGGCCTGCTTGGCCTGAAGCAACTTCCATTCACTAACGGCGGACGCGTTGGCAACCGTGCCGGACAAGTAGAACTTGGCGCCCGCAAAACCAGCAGTGAAATGATCGAGCGCCCATTCGTCGCCGGGCAGAAAGCGCAGGTCGGTCTGGATGTTCTCAACGGCCAGTTGCCGCGCCGCCTGATTGGCTTCTGCGATAGGCCAAACCAGGCGACCCCGGCGCAGCATCAGCGAATCAACTTGAAATTGAAGCCGGGCGAGAGCCTCGTAGTTGAGGCGCACCCGGACTTCCGCAACCGTGAGTTGCGGGCTGAGCGGCTCGTCGGGGCGCCCGAAACGGACGTTCTCCGCGACCAGGCCGCGATACCAGCTCAGGCGCAAGCGAGAGAACTGGAGATCGAGGCCGCGCACACGAAGCTTCTCCAGCAGGGGCTTCTTGGCAAAATCGGGAAGGCCAATTTGATTGAGGTAAACCAGGCCGCCGAGCACCGCGAGAATCAACAGCCAAGCGGTGATGCGGATCCGGCGAAAACAGATCCGGCACGTCCGCCAAAAGCGGCCTTTCTGGCGGGTTGCCATATTCAAGGGTTAGGCGGCACGGAAAGATAGCGCTGTACATATTCGTACAGCCAGGCCGGGCACTCGAATACCCACGGCTCCCCAGCCAGCGCAACGGCCCCGTAGGGCACGCCGGAGGCAGCGACGATGTTGAATTCGACTGAGGCTTTCTCGCCGTTCTTTAATTCGAGCGCGACCTGGTGGCTGTTCTCGCTGAAGCCATAACGCGCGCGGTCCGCGGCTCCGCGGCCAACCCAGGCGGCGGCGGTCAGTTGGCATAGCTCGCTAACCGTCTCTTCCACCGCCAGGTCGTTGATGACGCCTTGCGAGCCTGGTGCGAGCGACCAATCGTGCGGTCCATTCCGGTTGATTTGTCGCGCCCTGCCCTGCTGGCGGATCGTCGCGCGGGCCACATCATTCGTGGAAAGATTCCAAATCCGGCGCTCACGCATCTGCCAGCCCGCAGCGGGCAACCGCTGGAAGTCGGTGAGCTTCACGGCATAAACGAAGCCGGGTTCATCCACCCGCTGGGCAAAGACTTTGTCTGCTTGGTTTGTCCCGAAGTTGAGTTGGGCAATGATAGCATTGGTTAATCCCGAGGGAGAATTGGTCGCCGGCGCTCTCAAGGTGTATTGGCGCGTCGGTGAAGCGAGGCCGTAAGGCGGCAAATCCGGCGCCGTGGCGGCGTCGGTGGTGAACTCCACGATTCGCAGCGCGCTCAAAGCCGAGAGCAAATCCTTGACCAGACCAGCATCCGCAGGGAGGTCCTGCGGCATGACACGCCACGTGTCATTCGTTTGCTGCTGCACGGAGAATTTGTCCTGTGTGCGCACTTCGATGGACGCTACGGGAGCGGTCAACGTGACCAGCAACGGATCGCGAAAGTCGTTCACCAGCGCGTACCAGGGCGCCAGCAAGTCCTTGGGAACCGCAACGACGGCATTCAGACCAACCCGCCGTGCGTAAACGAGCCGGGTATCGTTGGTCAGGCTCTTGCCGAACTGGAGCCGAGCTATCGTGTTGGTGCCTTGGCCCAAAGCCACCTCAAGCTCGGGCGGTTGCAGGCCCAACGCATCCAGATCCGTCCTGGAATCGTCTGGAACGAACTGACGAACCCGGACGCTCTGGAGCATTTGCAGCGATTCTTCGGTCTTGGGGTTATTGGCGCGCGCCTGCAGCGGGTAAATCATGCGCCAGAGCTGGCTGGTGGCATCGCGCCGCAGTTCAAAAACCTTCGCGCCGTTGGTCACCGTCAGCCGGTCGAATGCGAGCCCCTTCATATCAAGCAGCGCCGTGTCGCGCCAGTCATCGGCAGTGCGTGGGACATATTTTAGCAAATCCGCATCTACAACATATATGCCCTCCCTGCCAACAACTTGCAGAAATACCTGGTCACCCGGTGACGTCTTCGCGCCAACCCGCACTCGGGCAGTGTAACCCGGTTGCTCAATAATGATCGAGGCTTGCGGTGTGGCAAAGCCACACTCCTCGTCTGCTTTGGGTCGGTCCCGCAGCTCGCGGGCGGTGATGCAGGTCGCCGGCGTCAGCCGTTCAAGTTCGGTGAGAAGTTTTTCGATGCTGACGGCTTGGGCGGGATAGACCAGCGGTTCGCTGAGCTGCCAAACGCCGTTGGTGCGGTCGGCTCGAATTTCCAGGTTGGCGGTGGGTCGGACCTGTACGCTGGTAGCCGCCGCCGCTACCAGGTTGGGCAGAACTCTGACCGGTCCGACGCCCGATTTGTCCGCGTGCCGCTGGTAAAAGAAAATGAAGGCAAACAGCCCTACGGCCACGACAATCCAGCGCCAAGTATTTCTGCAGTTCATGCGGGGCCTTATCTCCTGCGCCGCAGCCAGATCAAGCCGCCCAGGAACAGCACGCCGCCGGGCAAGCCGGCCAGCAGAACCCACTGCGCGTGGTGCAACTGAGTTCTGGTCAGCACGATCTTATATTGAGTGATGGGCCGCGGTCCAAGGCCGGCCAGCAACTGCGTGCGTTCGAGCAGCCAGTTTACAGCACAGGCGGCGAAATCACGATTGGCTGCCGAGTCAATCTGGTGGTTGCCCAGGAAAAGGGAGTCTCCCACGACGACGATGCGAGTCGAACCACGCTCGGTGATGACATCCCTGATCGCCCCTTTCTCAACCGCGACCATGAGGGGGAAGGGTGGCTTGTGGGCGAGGTCGCCGCCCACGGAGGCCCTTGGACCCGAGAATGCGAGTTCGTCCACGCGTGGCGCGTCGGCGGCCTGGGCGCCCAACTTCAACCGACCCACTGAACGAGGCAACAGCAGATGAAGGCTTGACCCGAGCAGAGAATTGACCAGAGCATGTTTGCCGAAATTGCTGATTTTGACATCCTGCCCCGTGGTGGTGTTATCCAGGTCGTTAACAATGTTGTGGCCCACGTCCACACCCCATTTCGCGAGGATGGTCTCCAGGCCGGTATCCTTGTTCCTGGCGTAAAAGTTAAACAACGCAAACAACCGCCCTCCCTGGTTGAGGTACTGCTCGACTTTTGCAAGCTCGGTGTCGGGTATGGCCTCTCTGGGCCCGGCAATCACCAGCAGATTGCAGTCCATCGGCACCACATTGGTGCCGAGCAGCGAAAGGGGCTCAGACTGGATATAGTTCTGATGGAGAAGGGAATCGAACTTGAGATAACCGGCTAGTTCATCGCCGCTGTTGATTTGGTGTTCGCCGTGGCCCTGAAGGAAATAGGCCTTGAGCTTTTTCGCACTGGTAACGTCGAGCAACGCCGAGGTGAAGAACAGTTCGCCCACGAAGGCGGCCGGTTTGCGAAGATACTTGGGTTTCATTTCGCCGGGCGCTTCATTTGGCACTTGCTCGTAAGTGTAGTGGGCCAGTAATTTGCCATCGACTACCTTCCACCTTTCCTCGCAGTCGAAGATGACGAGATTCTTGTCAGTCAGCGCGGAGAGCTTGTATTTGTCTTTGACTTTCTGCGCCAGGCCGGCATCGCGCAAGTAATCGACCGTTTGCACCGTTATCTTCGGGTTGATGAGGCGATATTCGCTAAGCAGGTCGGCTACAGTGCTGTAAAGCGATTCGTCATCGCTCGTATCGTAATAAAGCGTCACCTTGACCTGGTTGGTGAGAGATCTGAGCAAGCCGACCGTGCGAGGGGCGAGTTCGATCTTGGAATGCGTGCTCAAATGGAAGCGGAGAAAATAATCACGGCTCAGGTAATTAACCATCACCAGCACGGAAAGGACGACGGAAATGAGGAAGAGGACGTGGAGGCCAATCGCCCACTTGCGATAGGGGGAGAAGCTAGGCGAGGGATGAGGGTCGGTCTCCATGCTATTTCCAGCGGCGACTCTCCACAACCCGCAGAGTCACGAATAAGAAGAAGAAAGTCAGGCTGACCAGCAAAACCACTGGCCGGGTGTCCATCACGCCGCGGGCGAAATCGCGCATCTGCTCGAACAGGGCGAAACAGCCGAGCACTTGCACCTGCCAGGTTTCCTGCGCCGGAAGATGGCTGGCCAGGTAACCAAGCAGATACACACTCGCGCCAAATACGAGGCTGATCATGGCCGCGACGACTTGGCTGCGGGTCAGCGCCGAGGCGCAGCAACCCGAGGAAATGAATAGTCCGCCGAGCAATAAAATGCCCACGAATGCGCTGCCAGCTACCCCGCCGTCCAACGCGGCGGTATCATTCGCAAAATGCCGCACCACCAGGAGGCAACCCAACAGCGGGAGCCACATCAGGACATAGAACAGCATCGCCGCCGTGAACTTGGCCGCTACCACCTGAAAATCGCTTACCGGCGTAGTCATCAGCGTCTCGAACGTGCCGGAGAACTTCTCCAGCGCAAACAGGCGCATCGTAATGACCGGGGTCGTCAGCAGCAGGATCAGCCAGAAGAATTGCGTGTTGTAAAACAGCTCCGTCACCGGCATGGGGGTCGGCTTCTGCAGATTAACGAGGATGACGTCAAAACCCAGACCCATCAGGAATAGCGCCGCGGCGATGATGACGTAGCCGCTCAGGGAGAGGAAGAAGCCCGCCAACTCCCGCCGGGTGAGGGTCAAGTAAACCTGCATCAACCTTCCTCCTCCTCGCCGGGACGGGTTACCTGAACGTATATATCTTCCAGCGAGTGACGGCTGCGGGTCAACTCGCGCAGCGACCAGCCTCGCTCGTGCGCCAGCGCAAAGATGTGGGGCCGTAAATCTATGCCATCCCGTGGCGTCAGCGCGCAGCGGAAGTATTCGCCTTCGCATGGCGACACATCAAACTGCTCGATCTCCGCCATTTGCGCCCAGCAGTCCCGCAAGTCGGCCAGCGGCGCGGCGATTTCCGCGATCACCTGGCTATTGCTGCTCATGAGCTTCTGCAGATTCTCCGGGGTGTCCGCTGCCAGGATTCTCCCGTCGAACATAATGACCACCCGATGGCAGGTCATTTCCGCCTCAGGCAGTATGTGCGTCGAGACTAACACCGTGTGGGTGCCGCCTAAACCCTTGATGAGCTGGCGCACCAAGCGAATTTGGTTGGGGTCCAGGCCGATCGTGGGCTCGTCCAGGATGATCAATTCCGGCTCATGCACCAGCGCATCCGCCAAGCCGACGCGTTGACGATAGCCCTTGGAAAGCTGCCCGATGATGCGCCGGCTGACTTCCGTCAGGCCGCACTGCTCCATCACCACATCCACCCGCTGGCGTGAAGGTTGGCGGCCCAACCCTTTCAGCCGGGCGCGGAACTTCAGGTACTCCCGCACCCGCATATCGTAATGCAGGGGGTTGTTCTCCGGCATATAGCCAATGCGGCGCCGCACCTCATCTGATTGCTTGAAGACATCCAGCCCTGCGACCCGCACGGTGCCGGAGGTTGCCGGCAGATAGCAGGAAAGGATACGCATAGTCGTGCTTTTCCCAGCCCCGTTGGGACCGAGCAGCCCGACAATTTCGCCCCGCTTGACCGTGAACGAGATGTCCGAAACCGCGGTATTGCCCGCGTAGCGCTTGGTCAGGTTGGCGACTTCGATCATCAAATCTTCGCTCATGAATGCAGCATAAGGCCGAGTTTAGCCGGAAAGCGGCGCGCTGAGCCAACAAAATCTCAGCCTAACGCACGGTCAATTCCACCGAACCCTGCCGCAGGACATTGATATTGCCCATCCGCTGCGGCAGGGCCAAATCTAGCTGCACCCGGTCGCCTTTCTTCTTCGAATACAGCAGTTTGGCCGCGGCACAGAGGTCGGCGGGCTGCCGACCGTCTATGCCGGTCACCAACATGGGCCGCTGCAAACCCGCCACCGCCGCCTGGCTGTTCTCCTCCACACCCGTGACGAGGAAGCCATCGGTGGCCCCCAAGCCGAAGCGGGCCGCCATTTGCGGTGTTAGCTCCTCCAGGTTCAGCCCGAGCCGGTCGCGGATCATCCCAGCGTTGAAAACGGATTTCTCAGGCACCAACTGCACTGCGATCTCCTTCGGCGCTGTGCCCCGCTGGAGGTCCAACTTCACCTCGGAGCCCGCCCCGGCCGCCAGCAGGTCGGCGAAATCAATGAAGCTCTTCGGCGCGTTGCCGTTCACGTGCAGGATGGCGTCACCCGCCTTCACGCCGGCCTTGCCGGCCGGGCTCTGCGCTTGCACGACAGTGATGACCAGCGGGGTCGTGCCCACCTTCACCCGCGCCCCAAACCAATATGACTTTACAAACTCGGTCGGGAAGATGTCCGACAGCGCCTCGAGCACCCGCCGGATGGGGATGGCAAAGCCGATGCCCTGCGCGCGCTGCCCCTCGACCTCGTTCAGGACGGCGACGTTGATGCCGATCAGCTCGCCGCGCAAGTTGACGAGCGGCCCGCCGCTGTTGCCCAGATTGATGGGCGCGTCGGTCTGCAGCCAGTTCGGGATGTCCAGCGACTCGCCTTCCTTGGGCAGCACCCGGCTCTTCGAGCTCAAGATGCCGCGCGTGACCGAGCCGCCGAGCCCGAAGGGGTTGCCCAGGGCCAGCACTGTCTCACCCAGGAGCAGGTCGTCCTCGCGCGCGAATTGGATCGCCTGGAACTTCTCGCCCGGCGGGGCGTTCAGCTTGAGCAAGGCCACGTCGCTCTTGGGGTCGCTGGCCACGACTGTGGCGGAATAGACATTCGTGCCAGTGCAGAACTTCACCACGATCTTGTCCGCCCGCCGCACCACGTGGTCGTTGGTCAACAGGTAGCCCGCCTCGTCAATGACGACACCCGAGCCGAGGCTGTACTGGGAGTTGGGCGGCTGCCGGCGGTGATAGGGGTCCCAGAGCCGGAATATCTCCTCGAATGGATCGCGCACATGGATGATCGTCTCCGTGGCGATGTTCACCACGCTGGGCATCACCTTCTCCACGGCCACTACCGTTGCGTCCCGGCGGATATCAGGCTCTGCCGCTTGAATGCGAGCCCCGGACGCCGGGCTGAGCAGAAATCCCAGCATTAGCCAAACCAGCAGCCGATGCCATCGCCATCCCGCTAATTCTGAAATCATAGTCATAACAACAGTCAAAACCGCCACCGGGTGCGTTCAATCTTCCTCTTAACCAACTGGCACCCGCTTCCGAGGCTTGACATTGCAAGAGCTTAAGCGCAAAAGCAATGGCCAGGTGCCTCCAGTCTTGGCCAGCTTTTATGCCCAGTGGCGGATTCGCAGTGGCGTAGTTTCGGTCCTGCATGAGGATCTGAACTCACCCCCGGAACGCCTCCTGCAGACCATTTGGCAGCACCAACGCTTGCTCCGCGAGCAACTCAAGACCTTGGACGGTGAACCGGTCCGAATCCTTCATCCCGGTTTCCGCAGTGTTGAAGGCGGTCCCGACTTTCGCGGTGCTATCGTGCAGGTCGGCGACGGACCGCCACGAACCGGCGACGTGGAGGTGGACCTCCGTTCCAGCGGCTGGCGCGCGCACGGCCATGATCGTAATCCCGCCTTCCATAACGTTATCCTGCATGCGATTTGGGAGGGCGAGCGGGCCGCTGCCGGAACGCCCCCTACGCTCGTGCTGCGCCAGGCGCTCGATGCTCCGCTCGGAGAACTCAGCTTGTGGCTGGGCGGCGAGTCGGCGCAAACGCTGCCGGAAGATCTGCGCGGCGAATGTTGCGCCCCGCTGCGCACCGTGGCGCCAGCGCAGTTGCTGGACCTGCTCCACCAGGCGGCACAGGTGCGCTTGCAGAGCAAGGCGGCGCAATTCCAGGCCCGGGCCCGGCGAGTTGGCTGGGAGCAATCGCTGTGGGAAGGACTCTTCCGAGCCCTGGGCTACAAGCACAACACGTGGGCCATGCAGTGCCTCGCCGAACTGCGCCCGCGCTGGCAGACGCCTCAGACCCAGCCGCTCGCCTTGCAGGCCCGCCTGTTCGGCATCAGCGGTCTGCTGCCTGTGGAATTAACCCGCGCGCAGACGGGCTCCGACCATTATGTGCGCCGCGTCTGGGATCAGTGGTGGCGGGAGCGCGACGAGTTCTCCGACTGCATCCTGCCGCGAGCGCTCTGGCACCTCCACGGATCACGGCCTGCCAACCACCCGCAGCGCCGCCTGGCGCTCGCCTCGCGCTGGTCGGTTGCGGACGACCTGCCGCTGAAACTGGAACGGTGGTGCGCGCGCGATGTGCCCGATTCGGCCCTGGCCAGGTCCTTGCTGGAGACGCTGCAGGTTGAGCCGGACGACTATTGGTCCTGGCATTGCACGTTCCGTTCACCCCGACTCAAGAACGCCCAGCCCCTCCTGGGCGCCACACGAGTGACCGATCTGGCCGTAAATGTCGTGCTGCCCTGGCTCTGGATTCGGGCGGTCGAAGGAAAGAACGATTCCCTGCAATGCGCGCTCGAACGCCGGTATTTTGCCTGGCCGCCGGCGGAGGACAACTCCGTGCTTCGCCTCGCGCGGCAACGGCTGCTTGGCGGGGCGCCGCGTCGCGCCTTGCCCGGCGCCGCGGCCCAGCAGGGGCTGATCCAAATAGTGCGAGATTTCTGCGACCACTCGAACGCCATCTGCGAAAGCTGCAAGCTTCCAGAATTGGTGCGCGACTGGCGCTCTCTCAAGCCGTTCGGCTCATCCAAGTAAGCAGGGATCCGCCAGTCACCAGATTCCGGACAATACTCCTTTGCTTCCTAAATGCCTTGTTTTCAAGCTCTTGCCACTCTTTCGTCTGATGTTGGATAGATGTCGGATAGGTGTCAGATAGGTACCGGATAGCTGGTGGCTAGGTGTTCGCCAGGTGTACGCAAGATATACGCTAGCGATGGACTCCTCCGCAGCCTGCGCCGACCCGGGGACCAGACCAGCGCTTTAGACTGCTGCAGGCCGCTTTGTATTGCCCGCGGAGAGCGATGGCCACTCAGCCGGCCAAAGCTCGGTTGGCGTCGCGTTTTCGCGCTGCGCCATGCCCTGAGCGAAGTCGTTCAATTTGAGCAGATAAAGCGCAAACCCCAGTCCCTGACGGAACACAAGGCTGACATTCGCCCATCTCCGCACCTCACGTCACGTCGGGAAACCCGCTAGCCGCTTCAAGGGGAGCATCTCATTTCCTATGCGCACGCGGACGCGCTCTCATGAGGACCCTGCTTCAGCGGACTTGGAGATGCAGGTGCGGCTCTTAACCGCTTCATTCAGCGGTTTTCGGGAACAGATAAACCGCTGAACTCGGAATCTCACACCTACCCCTCAGGTACTCTGGTACCAAAGTCAAATCAAGGCAGTGAGGAGTGACACGCGTAGGGGGCTGGCGTCGGTTCATCCGCGTCCGCAACGGTGCCGTAGAGCAGCGTGGGTTATTATCATCGTAATCTCTAATACAAACATGATTCTGTTTAAGATCGTTCTTGCTGCAACTGAACTCATCGTATATAAGGCAGGCAGCATATTGGAGTTCGGCTGCGCGGGTGGCCGCACGATGGGCGTGGCTCCAGAGTCGAAGCTAAGAATGAAAACGGTTCGGTGGGTCAAAGCGTTTTCGCCTGGCAGGCGGTGCCCAACCGCCTCCCATAGTCCTGTACGCCCAGCGCCGCGGCCTCCACGGCGAGCCATGACTTCAAGCTCCCTAATAACTATCCCATGAAAACCATCTATTCGATTGCCTTCATCTGTGTCTGCCTCCTCGGGTTCAGTTCCCGTGGGCAGGTGAATGAAACAACTATTCCGAATGGGGGCAGCACAGAGTTGATTGCCCTGACAGCCCCCGAGGGTGCCGTCATGGAAGTGACCAGCAACGCGGTTGACGCTGTGACCATTTTCTGGCTGCCTGACCAGATGGAGGAGATCATCTCGGCGGCTCCGGTTAGCTTCCAGGGCACAGTGGCCGGAAGCGGTGCTCCAGTCGCACTGGCCGTCCCAATCGAGGAGGCTTCCAGCAATGGGCAAAGCATTGTGAGATTCGTCTATCAGAACTCCCCGGGTATTCCCGCCGCGACCGGCGGCTTGGCGCTGGGCGCCGTTCAGGGCGGCAACTCTCCCCAGCCGCTATACAGCATCGGCGCATGTGTCCGGGCTGGCTCGGGGCTGATCGGTTGGTGGCAGGCGGAAAATAATTCCAATGACAGCGCCGGCAACAACCCCGGCCAGACGCCTCATAACATGGCCTACGTCCCCGGCGAGGTCGGCCAAGCCTTCAGCCTCAATGGATCCAGCCAATCCGTCCAGATTCCATATGCCACCAACCTGGTAACAACCGGCCTTACCGTCGAGGTTTGGATTAATCCCACCCACACGATCAGCTCACAGGCCTTCGTCTTTGGCCAGGCTTATGGCCGGCAGTTGATTGTGCGTCCAGGAACAACGGGTGTGGGTGTAGGGTTCCTGGTGACCTCCACCAACGGCACTTTCTATGGCGTGTACAGCAGCCACGATATCCCAACCGGGCAGTGGACGCACGTGGCGGGGACCTGGAACGGGACCAACCTCATGCTCTATTTGAACGGCGCGCTGGACCGCAGTTCCACGTCATCCCTCCCCACGATTGGCAATTCGGGCTGCCCCTTCAGCATCGGCGGGATGATCAGTTCCTGTGGCTATTCCGGCCAGTACTTCCCGGGGCTGATCGACGAGGTCTCACTCTATGACCGCGCCTTACTTTCCGGGGAAATCCAAGCCGTTTACCTGGCCGGTGCCGCCGGCAAATGCAAAACGCCGCCCGGCTGCGTCACGTGGCTGTCGAGCACCGTGGCCTCGTGGCCGGGTGAGGGGGATGCTTCCGACATCTTCGTCAACAACCCAGGCGTCTTGCAGAACAGTGTCTCTTTCGATCAAGGGATCGTCGGCGGAGCCTTCAAGTTCAACGGCAGCCAGCAAGCAGTTGAGATTCCGTCAAATCCTGCGTTGCTGGCGACCCCCTTTTCCGTCGAGGCCTGGGTTAAGCCGACCGCCCGGGGGCCGGGTTCCGTAGGTCAGGGTTTCGTTTACGGCCAGAGCTATGGCCGGCAGTTGGTCGTGCGCAACGGGCTCCAGGGGCTGCGCGTCGCCTTCCTGATTGCCACGAGCCGCATAGCCTTCTACGAGGTGGACAGCAGCGGGGACATACCCATCGGGGAGTGGACGCACATTCTGGGGACGTACGACGGGGCTGTGCTGCGCCTCTTCATCAACGGCGCCCTCGACCAACAGGCGACGGTCAACGTTACGCCCTGGGATTCCGGCTGCCCCTTCCACATCGGGGGGATTTACGACCCATCAGGGGGCTGCGCGTACGCGGGCCAGTACTTCAACGGGCTAATAGATGAAGTGACCTGCTACAGCCAGGCATTAGCTGCGACCGACGTATCAGCGCTCTACAACGCGGGCGGCGCGGGAAAATGCGCCGACGCCGACCAGGACGGGCTGCCAGACTGGTGGGAAATCAAGTCCTTTGGCGACCTAACCCAGGGACCAACCGACGACTATGATGGGGACGGTCGGCTCAACATAGACGAGTTCAACGCAGGCGCTGACCCCAACAAAATCCACTGGCATCCCACGGGAGACAAAACCAAGGCCTAATCCTTCGCTTTTCCGAAGGAATTGACCAAGCCACGGCGAAACCGCTTTAAGCATTTCAGGTCATTTTCGCCTGCGTCCTGCGTT
>Ga0182014_10001801_pt1 | contig 27965 bp, 22 predicted proteins | sample 612S2DmetaG_FD_120489 | JGI IMG/M metagenome (GOLD analysis project Ga0182014, IMG submission 120489) | Permafrost microbial communities from Stordalen Mire, Sweden - 612S2D metaG | ecosystem: Environmental > Terrestrial > Soil > Wetlands > Permafrost | place: Sweden: Stordalen | collected... | reverse complement strand
GTCGTGGATATAGGGCAGCACCGCGAGGGCGACGCGGCTCGAACCTGTAAAGTGCCCCAGCAGCCGGATAAGATGAAAACACACGCCCGCGTCGAGCTCTGGTTTGAGCAGGCCGCAGAGCTCAGCTTCACAGAAGGGGTTCAACTGCGACACCTTGTGGCGCGACGCGATTTTCGTAATCGCGTCGATGGCGACTTCGTGAACCGGCGCACCCTTCTGTTCGATGGTCCGGCAAATCTCTTCGATCGACTCGGGGCCGGCGGCGCCGCCGAGCAGCTTCAGGAAAGACTGCTGGTAGATCCCCGGCACCTCGGCGGCGTCGGGGTACCGGGCGCGGAGAGCATCGAGCGTCTGTCTGGTTCCGATTTGCGCGAGCGCTTCAAGACAGGCGCAGATGGCCATCGGCTGCGAGCTTTCAAGCGCGATGGCGAGCACCGGTTGAGCAAAAGCGGTGCGCCGGCTGGAGCCGATGTTCTCGATGGCGCTGATGACGACGTTCATGTCGGCGTCCTTCAACGCTGCGAAGTAAAGCGCGTCGGGCGCGCCGATGGAAGCCTGGCTGAGAATGTCGACGCTGAATTTACGCAGGTCTTTGTCGCCGCCCCGCATCAGATGGTTGAGCCCTTCCATGGCGTCGCTGGCACGGCGCTGGAGCATATCCGCGGCCTCGGCCCGGACAAAGGGATCGTCGTCTTTCAGCAGCGCGATGATCGAGTCCACCGGGTTGTGCGTCCATATCCGGGAAAGCCCGCGGAGGATGGCCTCCTTGACGGCGCGGGAACCCTCCTGGTGAAGCTGCACCACGAGGACGTCGGCAGCTTCGGGAGCGCCCGATTCGCTGATCTCCTCGGCGGCCGAGCGCCGATCGGATTCCTCCGGCGCGCTGAGCGTTTCGATTAGTTTGCTATCGATCATGAACGCATCCCCTGATGCACGAGATTCTGAAGCACCGCTTTTCCCAAAGTCCTGGCGTCGAGGATGCGGACCAGTCTGGCGGCGATTTCCCAGCTTGGCAGCACGATCTCGGCGCCGCCGCGCTTGATGGCTTGGAAGGGCATGCCGAAGACGACACAGCTCTCCTCGGACTCGGCGATCGTGACGCCCCCGGCTTCGCGGATCCTGACCATCTGGTCGGCCCCATCGTCGCCGATACCGGTCATGAGCACTCCGATGGTCCTGCGCCCATAGATTGCCAGAACGGATTCCATCATGACGCCGACCCCGGGCACGAAGAGCGTTCGGGGCTGGCTCGGCCGGCGCAGCACTACATCGCCGCTCAGTTTGCGGTAGGGACAGAGATGAAGATTGTTGGCGGCTACATAGCAACACCCGGCATGCACGGGTGCGCCGGTTTCAGCCTCGACCACTTCGATGGCACACTCCTTCTGCAACCGGGAGACGTAAGGACCGATAAATGCCGCCGGCATGTGTTGGACCAGGAAAATCGCAGCCGGGATGTCGGCGGGCAGGCCGGGAAGGAAGGTGCTGATGGTGGCCGGACCGCCGGTCGAGATTCCGATGGCGATGGCCCGCATCTCCCCCAGCGCCGGGTTCGCGGGTCGCACGGCCGCCCGCGGCGGCGATGCCGTGGGCCGCGGCCGCTTGACCACTCCGGAGGACGCCGCCGCGCGGATTTTGGTAATCAGCTCCTGGGCAATGGCGTCCAGATTCGCGGAGACCGTGCCCTCTGGTTTGGCAACGAAATCGAAGGCCCCCAACTGCAGGCATTCGAAAGTTTCCACCGCGCCCTGCTGGGTCAGCGAACTGAGCATAATGACCGGACATATTTTTTCGGCCAGGATCATCTGCATGGCACTGATGCCATCGAGCTTCGGCATGTTGATGTCCATGGTCACGACATCGGGCTTCAACTCGATTGCTTTCTGGAATGCGTCTTCGCCGTCTCTGGCGGTCGCCAGCACCTTGATGTCGGGCGCCCGGGCGAGCAATCGACTGATCAGATTCCGCATTAACGCGGAATCGTCGGCGACCAAAACGCGAATGAAAGATCCCTGCCACATCGCCTCAGCCTCACTGATTACGAGTGCGCGCGATTGCCGGTGGAGCGCCGGGCGTCGCTGCCACGGCGGGACGGGCAAGACGCCCGTCACTCCACCGTGGAGAGCAATTGAAGTACCGGGCTATGCGGGGACAGCGAGCTTCGCCAGTTCGCTCAGCTCTCCGCGAGTAAGCACCTTCTCCACATCGAGCAGAACGATCATTCGTTTTCCGTCCTCGACTTTTCCGATACCGGAGATGAACTGGCCATCAACTCCATTGGAGATGCTGGCCGGAGGCGGAGCGATATTGCGCTTGGAAATGCTCAGAACCTGTTTCACCGAATCGACCACCAGGCCGGTCTTGGCGCCGCCGAGATCGACAATGATGACCCGGGTGTGATCGTCGGAAGCTTTCTCCTCCAGCGCAAAGAGCATCCGCGTGCTGAGCACGGGAATGACTTCGCCACGCAGGTTGGTGACGCCTTCGACGAACTTGGGCGCTTTGGGGGTTTGGGTGATTTTCGACAGCCGGTCAATCTCCTGAATCCTGGCAATGGGAATGCCGTACTCTTCTTTGCCCAGCAGGAAAGTTACCAGTTGCAGTTCTTCGCCCTGACTGTTTTCTTCATCTTTTTTCTTTTCGCCGGGTTTCGACTCTTCCTCGGCGGCCGAAAGGTCGGCAACTGCGCCTGCGCCTTCAGAGCCTTCGGTGATTTTGGCCAACACCTTATGATCCAGCAGGCTTCCGGTGGCCAGAAGCAGAATGAGGCGATTGCCATTGTCGAGTTTGACGATACCCGAAAGGCTGACGCCTTGATCATGCGCAACATTGGGCGGGGCCTCGATGGCGTCGTCCTGAACTCCCAGCACTTCATTGACGTGATCGACGACCAAGCCAAGCTGGAAACCCTTGGAATCGACGACGATGATGCGCTGGTCCTCGTGAATACTGCCCTCGACCTGCTCCTCGAAGGTGTGCAGCGCGGCGACGATCGCCTTGGCGGAGGCCACGATGTCTTTGCTGACCGCGTCCATCCCCTTCGGATCCAGATCGTGACCGGTGGCGGCGCCAGCCTGCTTGGTTACGTGTTCATTCAATCCCCGCACCTGAGCAAGGGTTTCGGTGAGCGACTGGCTCGAACTGTTGAAAGCCGAGAGCCAGGTACGAAGCTGTTCGGCGGCTGCCGTCACCCGGTGCATATCCAGGTTCGCGCCGGAACCGGTCTCCGCCAGTGTCAGCCAGGTCTGGTACTCGGTGCTTGCCAGACGGCAGGCGGCGATTAGATCGGCTGCGAACGAGGTCTGGCGCAGAAGGCGGCGCAGATCGACAATCGGAAGGATCTGCCCTCGCACTGTCAACACACCGAGCAGGTGTTCGGGCGCGCCGGGCACTTCTTTCGGGGTTTGCACCCGCAGAATCTCGCGGACATGCTCCATGGGAAACGCAAATTCTTCCCGGCCGATTTGGAAACTGACCAGTTGCCGCACTTCGCCCCCCTTTCCCTGCCCCTCTTTATTGCTCAGCGCCTCCTTGACCTGCGCTTCGTTACTGGAAGGGGCGGCGGAGCTTTTCGCCAGTGCTTCCGCGCTGGCGATGGCGTCGCCATTACTGCTGCCAAAGGTGCAGACGCGGCGCGCGTCGAGCGCAATGATGATTCGTTCGCCGTTGTCGAGCTTGACTACGCCGTCGATGTAGTCGGCGGTCTCGTTCCGGATCGCCGCCGGAGGCGGCTCGAACTCATTCCGGCCGACACGGGTAACCTGGCGCACGCCATCGACCAGCAACCCGGTTCGCTTGCCGTCGATATCGATGACCAGCACCCGGCTGCGGTCGGTGCGCTCCTCGCGCTTCATTCCGAATCGCGTCCGGATGTCAAAGATGGGCAGCACCGCTCCCCGCAGACTCGAAATGCCCTCGACATAGTCCGGGGTGTGGGGCAGCTTGGACATCTTCGGCAGCCGGATGATCTCCTGCACCGCCATGATGTCGAAGCCGAACTCCTCATCCTTGAGCAGAAAAGTAACCAGTTGCGTTCCATCCGCTCCCGCCTTGGCGGTGGGTTTCATCGTTTCTGTAGCCATTGCAGTCCTCCTCGCGTCCGGCGTTGCCGGACCATGATCTCTCTGTGCACTCGCCTCTGGTATGTGGAGTGACGGGCGTCTCGCCCGTCCAGCCGGGCGAGAACGCCCGGCTCTCCACAACCAACCCACTCGGCCTGGTCATGGTCCCTATCCGTGCTGGAGTTCGTCGGCTTGGGATGCGATTTCTTCGACCGCCTGCAGAATCTCCTCGGCCGCTTTCAATCCCTGTTCGGCGGCGGTGGCGGACTCGGTGCTGGCGCGATTCATCTCTTCGGAAGCGGTTGCAATCTGCTCGCTGGCCTTAGACGCCTGCTGCAGAGCGTTCACCGCTACGTCCGATCCCTTCGCGATGACATTGACGCCAAGCTGAACTTCCTTGATGTCCTTGGCCATGCGCTCCAGGTTCGTGGTCGAGACCTTGGCGCGCTCGGCCTCTTCTTTGGCCTTGATGCCAGCGCCTTCAATGTCGGTGACGACTTTCGTGATCTGGCCCTGAATGCTCTTTACCAGGTCCTTGATCCGGTCGGCGTTTTCGCTGCTCTCGTTGGCGAGCGAACGGATGTCCCCGGCGACGACCGAGAAGCCCCGTCCAAACTCACCCGCGCGCGCCGCTTCAACGTTGCCGTTGACTGCCAGCATGCGCGTCTGCACCGTCACCATCACGATCGCATCCACGATCTTGTCGATGCGCCGCGTCCGCTCTTCCAGTTCGAGGACGTTCTTTGCCGAAGCCAGCGAAATCTGCGCTGCCTGCCCGATATTGACGATCATCGAGTCCAGCGCCTCTTTGTTGGTGGTCAGCAAGGTGGAAACGGCAGTGCATTTCTCGCCGCTCTCCGTGGCCTTCACGCCCATCTCTTTCGCGGCGCCTTCCAGTTTCGCGCCCAAAGCCATGGCGACCTCGCAGGCTTTGGAGGCAACCTGCGCAGCGCGGCTGATCTCCTCGATCGCGCTCGAGATCTGCCCGGAAGCGCTCTTGACTTCTTCTGCGTTGGCGGAGAGTTCTTCCGCCGCCGCCGCCAGTTCCTCGGCGGACTTCTGGGCGCTGGTCGAGGTCTTCAGTTTCTCGGCCAACTGTGCCAGGCTGTTGGAGGCGTCGTTCATTTCCGTGTAGGCCCGGCCCTGCTCCTGCACCGCTTTCTGCGATTCCATTACGGCGGTGCTAGATTCTTCCGCCGCCTTGCCAATTTCCTGCGCGCCCACCAAGTATTCCTTGGCGCCGGCCAGCGCGGTGGGCGTTGGTGACAATCGCTTTGCAGCCTTCGCGCATATCGGCCAAATCCGTTTCCACGCGCGCCAGCGCTTCGGTGATCGCCTTCGCCTTGTCAACTTCTTCCAGACCTTTCTTTCCGGCGGTCTGGGCATCGACGGCGACGACCTTCACCTGGCCCTGAATTTCGTTCACTACTTCCTGGATGCCGCGAGCGCTCTTCTCGCTCATCTCCGCCAGGTTGCGCACTTCGTCCGCTACCACGGCAAATCCCTTGCCATGCTCACCGGCGCGCGCCGCTTCGATGGCGGCATTCAGCGCCAGCAGGTTCGTCTGGTCGGCGATGCGGGCCACGGCATGGACGATCTTGCCGATCTCTTCCGATTGCCGCTCCAACTCCGCAATCATCTTGGCGGAGTCAAAGTTTGCCTGGGCGGCATCGCTCACACCTTTGATCAAGGTCTTAATGTCAACCGAGGTGCTGCGGCTCAACCCATAGAGGTTATCTACGAGGGTCAGCGATCCTGCCGCTTGCGTATTCGCCTCGTCCGATGCCTTTTCGATCTGATTGATCGCGGCGCGAGACTCCTCCGCCGCTGCCCCTGCCTCTTCGGCTCCGGAAGCGATGGTCTGCATCGACTTCCCAAGTTGCTCCACCGTAGCGGTCGCTTCATTGATAGCGGTGGCCACCTGTTCGGTCGCGGTCGAGAGTTTTTCTGCAACAGCCTGAGCGCGGGCCAGAGTGCGGGCGCGCGTCTTGTCTTCGGTGATCTTCTTGCTCTGCAGACGGCTCGCACCAACGTCTGCGGCTGCAACGCTATGTTGTTCCTGTACCGGATTGCCGGTTCTTTGTGGAGCCATTCGCTTCATCCCTGCCGCTGGCGTAGCTGTCCCATGACCATTCGTCTCAATTGCCTGTTCCAAGATTTCACTCATTGCGTTCCACTCCTCTCGCCTCTTTTGTCCTTATCGGCGATTTCCCCGTGCGCTTTAGTGGGCGCGACTGTCTAATAAAATAGGAAAATAGAAAATGGGAGAAGAACCATTTCGGGAAAGACGCTCAAGCGCAAATGAACCTGTTTGGTGGCGAGCTGACCTGGACTGCGTGACGGCATATAAATGAAGACTGGGACCTACCCAGCGGAGGGAACTTACGGCCATGGCAGAACTGGGATGGATAACCGGAACCGCTCGCGCGATTGGGGGTTCGCGCAATTTCAGGCTCTGGATACCCGGAACGCTGGAGAAGGGACACGCTTCGCCTCTGGTCATGATGCTGCACGGCTGCACGCACGATGCTGAGGATATGGCAGAGATCTCCGGAATGAATGAGGTCGCCGAAGCAAACCGGTTCCTGGTTGTATATCCCGAACAGTCGCGCCTGACCAGTCTGCTGAGGTGCTGGAACTGGTTTGATCCGAAACACCAGGCGCGAGATGCTGGTGAACCCTCGATTCTGGCGGAGGTCGTCGACCAGGTTCGCGCCACTCACAATGTCGATCCAGATCGGGTTTACGTGGTGGGTGTTTCGGCTGGGGGCGCGATGGCCTCCATTCTTGCCGCGACCTATCCGGATGTTTTCGCAGCGATTGCGGTGTTTGCCGGAGCAGAATTCAAGGCCGCCAGGAGTGTTCCCGAAGCGCTCGCCGCAATGAAGCGAGGCGGCCCGGATCCAGCCCGGCAAGGGCAACTTGCTTTTGAAGCGATGGGCAGCGGCCTTGGACGCAAGAAGAGACGGCGCATGCCGGTGATTGTGTTTCACGGCACTGCGGATACCAGCGTGAGTCTCGTCAATGCCGAGCAGGTCATCGCCCAGTGGAGCAAAACGAATGCGTGTCTGGCGGCGGAGCAGGCCGAGAGCGGGTTTGCCGTGACGGAGAAAGTCATCGGCGGCGAAGTACCGAACGGTTATGCCTACCGCACGCACGTCTACGAGGAGGCCGATGCCCGTCTGTTGATGGAGAAGTGGTTAGTCCAGGGTCTGGGCCACGCCTGGTCGGGCTCTCGTAAACGCAGCAAATACGGAGACCCCAAGGGCCCCAATGCCAGCGCAGAAATCTGGCGCTTCTTCTGCGAAGCCGGCTCGAACCGGGCGGGTTCCTTGTCGTCCCCGTGCTCGTTGCCCAATCAATCGAGCGCGGCAACAAAATGAACATCCTACGTGGGCATGGGTCCGCTTGCGCGAGTGCAGCGACAGAATGCCTTTTACTTGGGTTTCTGCTCGCCCGCCGTCTCCTCTTGCTGCTCTTCAGCCTTTTGCCAACTGGGATTGGGGTTGTATTCCTTCATGGCTTTGGCGAGAACTTCGGTCTTCTTGCCGAGATCCTTCTCGTACACAGTTCCATCTTCGTTAACGATGAAGGTCATCACGCCAGACGACCGGTATTCCGCCGGATAGGCCACGAAAGCAAAACCGCCGGTCATCTTGCCGTTTACGATGTAACTCTTCGCGCCGCCTGGGCCATTTTTTCCCTGACGCGTCAGGATAAGGTAATAGTAGCCGCGGTAAGGAGTTGGAGCGCCGTCTTGGCTTCTGGCATAGCCCTTGGCAACGGCCGATGCCACCAGCGGCCCGATCGGGCTCTGGGGCTCGCCTTCCGCAGCTTTCCAATAAAGCCCGTTGTGTTGCCCTTCATCACTGAAGATTTTCTGGGCATACTCGCTGTGCTGCGCGGAGTATTCCTTTTCCGCTGCCCCCAGTTCCTGGCAAACGCGGATGGCCGATAGTTCATTGCGGCCAATTCGCCGGTACAAAATTTCTTTCTTGCCCGCTTCGGTGTCGAAATACCACGCATTGCCTTTGTGCACGAGCGGTATGGGCGTGGGCCAATTGTGCGCGCCGATATACAGGACCGTGGTTTCATCCGGTTCCTTCACCAGACGGTGCATTTCCTGATATCTCTTGACGAAATTAGCGCGGCTCTCGGCGTCCTCGGCTTCGTCGCCCGACGAGACGATTTGCTTTCCGTCTGGTCCGAGGATTTCGAGCATCGCTTTTTCGTCGTTACTCTGCGCTGCCGTAAGCAGGGCGTTGCCCGCCTCTTCCGCCGATGCAAACGTTTTCTGGCCCGGTTGCTGCGCCGTGGAAGGGGTGGGAAAACACACCATCAAAAGGATCGCGACCACGGCTAATTTCGGAAGATTGGCCCAATAAAATTTGTCGAAGTTCAGCTTCGTTCGCCGCATATGGCTTCTCTCCATTTCCAAATTTTCAAACTACCAGGAACATAACCGCACTTCGCTTAATGACGTCCGCCACCGCCACCGTGAGATCCTCCGCCACCGCCGCCGTGCGCTGCTCCGCCGCCGCCGTGCGCTGCTCCGCCACTGACACTGGCGCTTCCGCGTGACGAATAGCTCTTGGCCTGTCCGCCATGGCCGTAGCCGCTGAAGGCACCCGAGCGGGTGCCGCTCTGACCGCGGGGTTCCGCGTAGCCTCGAGCCGCCTGCCGGTTTCCTTCGAAAGGCCTGGCGGTTGCGCCGGCACGGTTCTCAACTCCGCCGCGTGCGCCGTTGACTCCGCCGCGCGCACTGTTGACTCCGCCGCGCCCGCCGTTGACTCCGCCGCGACCGCCGTTAATTCCGCCACGACCGCCTCCTGCTCGGTAGGCATTGCCCCGGTTATAAAACGTTCTGCTCCCGGAGTAGTACCTGCCATGGTTGTACATGGCGTAGTGGTTGTGCCAGTCGAATCCCCAATGACCCCAACCCCATCCAAAACCTCCGTACCAACCGATGGGGAAGCCGATTCCGAACGAGAGATACGGGCCGCCAAACCAGATACCGGGATACGGGTACCACCCCGGCCAGGCCACCACGGGATATCCGTAAACCAACCACGGATCATAGGCAGGGACATAGACGACATCGGGGTCAGCGGGCTCAATATCGATATTCGGGCCTTCCGCCTTTACGACTTCCTGCGGCGTGGTCTTAAGATTGCCGGCGTCTTGCGCTTTGCGGCGCATCACCTGCACGGCATCCATCACATCCGGTTGCTGGTTGTAGTAGGCGTCGCCTAAAGATGACGTCCAGGAAAGGTTCTTATCCATATTTCCAAGGACGGCTGGGAATGCAGCGAGCGCCTTGACGCTTGGGTCCCAGGGTTGCTGGTCTACAGCCTTACCCAAAGCGTCGCCCTTCAAATCAGGATTCGCTTGCACCCACCGGTCGGCTTCGACGACTTCCTCGGGAAAGGTGGACGCCGCCAGGATCTGCGCCACCAGCGAATCTGGATACAGCGCAATCGGCGCTACCAACTGCTGCAACTGCTCGGGAGACTGCTGGGCGTATGGCGGCGCCTGCGCCTGCGTGTCCGGGGCTTGGGCCTCTTGCGCCGGGGCGGGCGCGTCTTGCGCCGGCAGGCTCATAGGCAAAGTCGCGAATAACAGAGCCAGCGACAACAGGGAAACCAACATCCGTTTGCTCGGTCGAAACCCTGAGAACCCTGCGGCACATCCAAAAATGTTCATGTTCTTGAGCCTCCTCTGCACTTTCATCGCCTGAGCCGTCTACCAAATGGATAGATGAGTCAAACGCGGTTTAGGATTCCTGAGCGCGAGGTCCCTCGCTCTTATCGTGTTGGTGGAGAAGTCCGTCTCGATCGCTCCGGGCCGGCTATAACAACAAAATAAGGAGCCAAAGCACGCCCGTCTGCTCAAAATTGATCACTTTTCTGATGGCGAGGCTGGCGAACTGCGCGAGGAGAAACGAGCACTGTTGCGCGTCGTGGAACACCGGGGGAAACAGGCTGTTCCCGCAGGGGCTAAAGCCCCTTATTCATTTGGCTGGAGACGGCGCGGCTGAAGCCGCGCCCCTTCAAAGAACCATTTATGAAACACGCTCCAACAACCGAGACGGGCGGGGGTTGAGGTTGGTCTAAGCTCGCCGCATCATGATGAAGCGCGGACTCCAATCATTAGCCCAGCGGGGCCGGGCAAGCGCACGCGGCGCACATCGGAGAAGCCCGCATCCTGCAACCAAGTCGCGTATTCCGGCTCACTATAGCTGCTGCCCGCTCGCGTCCCCACCAGCATATTCAGCGAGAACAAGGCGGCAAAACGGGGAGCGGTCTTGCCTGGTTCCAGAATAAAATCCTGCACCACCACCTTACCCTGGGGAGCAAGCGCGTTGTAGGCCCGTTGCAGTAGCTCGCGGTTTTCTTCGGGAGAGAACATATGACAGATCGCAGAGATCAGAATCAGGCCGTAGTTCTTTCCCAGCGGATCGCGCAGCATATCGCCCACCCGGGTAGTGATGCGGTCCGCAAGGCCAGCTTTCCGGATGTGTTCCTGAGTGAGAGGAACGACCTCGCCCAAGTCCAAAATTTCCGAGCTCAGCCCAGGTATGGCGCTCGCGAAAGCAATGGAATACGCTCCCGATCCGCCGCCCAGATCCAACATACGTTGGATTCCGCCGGTCCCTACCGCCTTTACCACCGCTCCGGCCCGCTCTTTGGCATTGCGGTCCATGGCGGCAATGAACGCCGGCACCCAATTGTCTTCGCGGCTGCGGGCTTCGACCGAGGTTTGGACCGAGGTTCCGGCGCGCACGCACTCCGTCAACGACGACCAGCGATGCCACAGGTGAACGGTGTGCATAAAGGCGCTGCGGGCCTGGTCGCGCGAGCTCCGCGAGAAGAAACGGGCGCTTACCGGAGTGTTGCAAAATGTGCTGTCTTTCTTGTCGAGTAGCTTTAGACTGACCAGAACATTCAGCAGCATCTCTGTGGCTCGTGAATCCGCGTGAATGCTCTCGGCTACCTGCGCGGCGGACGCACCGTTGCCAACAGCTGTGAATACGTCCAGTTCGAGCGCAGTGAGTACAGCCCGGCTGGACATGAACGCTCGAATCATTTCGTTGAGATCGTCGGGAAAAACGCCGGCCTCATCTCTGGCCTTGACCATGGCCCGATAGCGGTCGCGATGCTCGGTCGATTGCGCTTTCATCGCCTCCGAATCGGTCCACGCCAGGCGCGAGACCACGCGGCCGGAGCGCAAGTGGGACTCCACGATCTCGGGGACATCTTCCTCCTTGACCTTGTGATACCAGACACCTTCGGGATAGGCGATCATGATTGGCCCGTCGTCACACAGGCCGAGGCAACCGCAGGCCGTCACCTGAACTTCGTTGTCCAGGCCCTGGGAACTTAATTCGCGTTCGAGGGCCTGCAAAAGCCGCAGCGATCCGTTGCCGGGGCACGACGCGACTCCCTCCGGTTTCTCTTGTGTGCAAACAAATATGTGGTGGCGGAAGGGCTCCATTTGATTCCTCCAATGGTCTGGCACGAGACAACCTGCAATTCTGTTACGACATGGGCCCATCCGCCGTGATTCAGGTCACAGACCTGCAGGCAGCAACGGCCGGCAGTGCGACGATTGCCGACTTCCGACAAATCCGTTCCTGTCACGTCTAACGGGTGAAGCCGCATGTTAGGCTTTTTGCGGAGCCGACGGAGACGCTAATTTGATTGGCCGGGTCTTTAAAGCATTTCAATATCGCGATTTCCGCTTGATGTGGTTTGGCGCTTGCACGTCCAGTATCGGCACCTGGATGCAAATCGTGGCGCAGGGCTGGCTGATCTACCGGCTCAGCCACTCCGCGTTCTTGCTGGCGCTGGATCAATTTCTCGGCGGCATTCCCATCTTTCTGTTCTCTCTGATCGGCGGCGTACTGGCCGATCGCGTGGAGCGCCGGAAAATTCTGCTGGGTTCCCAGTATGTGCAGATGGCGACCGCCGCGCTGCTCACTATTCTGGTGGCGGCCGGCCGGGTACACGTCTGGCACATCCTTTGCCTTTCGTTTATTTCCGGTTTCGCCCAGGCCTTCGGCGGTCCGGCCTACCAGGCGCTGATTCCCACCCTGGTCGAGAAGGAAGACATGCCGAACGCCATCGCACTGAATTCGATCCAGTTCAACGTGGCGGTCATGGTCGGGCCGGCACTCGCCGGGCAGGCCTTGGCGAGGCTGGGAGAGAAATGGTGCTTCGGGCTGAACGCGCTTTCCTTCCTGGCGCCGATCGTGTCGCTGTCGATCATCCACGCCCGCTACCTGCCCCTGAAGGCTACGGAGTCGATGTTCACTAGCCTGAAGCAGGGCATTCAGTTCGCGCGCAAGCAGAATTCGATGGAAGCGCTGATTATTCTGGCTTTCTGCATGACCGCCTTGAGCATGCCCATGCGCACTTACTTTCCCGTATTCGTGAAGGACATCTTCCATCGCGGTCCGGAAACCTACGGCAATCTGCTCGCGCTCATGGGACTCGGTTCGATTTGCGGCTCGCTGACCATCGCCAGCGCGGGCAATATGAGAAGGAAGGGGCGCGTCGCTCTCAGCGCGCTCATCTGCCTGGGCGCCGGGATTGCCGGGTTTGCCCTTTCGAAGTCGCTGCCGGTGAGCGAGGCCTTGCTGGTGCTGGTGGGCGCATCGATGATGGCCGTTTTTGCCACGGTGAATTCGCTGGTGCAGTTGATTACCACGAACGAAATGCGCGGGCGCGTAATGAGCGTTTACAGCTTCGCATTTCGCGGCGGCATGCCGATGGGGAATCTGTTGTCGGGATGGCTGGTTCCCGTGTTTACGGCGCCGCTGGTGCTCAGCGTGAATGGATTCCTGCTTATTCTGATGGCCCTTTACTTCCTGCTGGTGCAACGGCGGCTGGCGGCGCTTTGAAAAGCGGCGAGCCTTGGCGGAGGATGTCAAGGATGGCATCGGCCAATGCCTCTCGAAGGGCTCACGACGTGGCGCAACCGGCACGTCATTTAGACTCTTGGGTATGTCGAAGAACTGGAAGACGAAGCTGATTCACTCGGACGCGAAAATTCCGGAAGGATTCCGGTCCCTGTCAGTGGGGGTGCAACGCGCGTCGACGGTGTTGTTTCCGGATGCGGCGTCGGTCAAGGACGACTGGGACCAATATGAGGTGGGGTACACCTACGGGCTTTATGGGACTCCGACGACGATCGAACTGGCGGCGCGCATTTGCGAGTTGGAGGGCGGGTTCCGCACGCTGATCACTCCGGGCGGGCAGTGTGCGATTTCGCTGATCAATCTGGCGTTTCTGAAAGCGGGGGATCACGTTTTGATCCCGGAAAGTGTGTACACGCCGAATCGCAAGTTCGCGGTGCAGGTTCTACGGAAGTTCGGCGTGGAAGTTGGGTTCTACGCTCCGGAAGCTGGGGCGGGGATTCAGACTTTATTTCGCAAGAACACGCGGATGGTGTGGTGCGAGAGTCCGGGGTCGATCACGATGGAAGTGCAGGATGTGCCGGCGATCGCAGCCGCGGCGCATCGGGCTGGAGCGATGGTCGCGATGGATAACACATGGTCGGCGGGCGTGTATTTTGACGCATTCGCGCACGGCGTGGACGTGACGATGCAAGCGCTCACGAAATACGCCGGCGGACATAGCGACTTATTGCTGGGGTCGATCACGACGCGGGAGGAGACGGCGTGGCGGCAGTTGGGTAGTACGCATCAGTTGGTGGGATGCGCAGCTTCTCCGGACGACTGTAGTCTGGCGCTGCGGGGCCTGAAAACACTGGCGGTGCGGCTGAAGGCAATTGAAGATGCGGCGCTGACTTTAGCACGCTGGTTGAGTGAGCGCCCCGAGATTGAATGCGTGTTGCACCCGGCGCTCCCCTCTTGCCCGGGGCATGAATTCTGGAAGCGCGATTTTACGGGATCGACGGGCGTGTTCTCGATTGTGTTTCAGCCACGGTTCAGCAAGGCGCAGGTCCAGGGATTCGTGGACAAGCTGGAGCTGTTTGAGATCGGGTACAGCTGGGCCGGTGTGACGAGCCTGGCGATTGCGTACGATTTTCATGCCACACGCGGACGTCCGGATTATGGGCACCGCATCGTGCGACTGAATATTGGGCTGGAGGATGTGAGCGACTTGAGGGAGGATCTCGGCCGGGCACTCGAGGGGCTGGCTTGAGATGTCGCTCTTCTTAACATTCAGATTTTGTTTTTTGGAGCGGTTTGGATCGGGGGTACGCGTAAATGAAAGCGCAAGCCTACGTCTTTCTTGATACCGAGAATCCTGGACCCAAGCGCATCGTGGCGGAAGTCAGGAAAATCCCGGGTGTGGTGAGGGCAGATGCCCTTTTCGGCACACCAGATGTCATCGCGATTGTCGAAGGCAATGACATTGCAGAAATGGACGGGGTGATCGATCGGATCACGGAGCTTTCCGGAGTTCTGGACACCGATTCCAAAGTGATACGCTGGGTCTGAAAGCGCTCGGCACGGGAGCGCAGTCCGCGACGTACACCGCGGGCACCGAGAGCGGGGAGAGCTGATTCTACTGGCTGCCGTCCATCACCTTCAGGCCGGGGCTGATTCGCAGTTTCGGTTCGGTTACACGCTGGACATCTTCAGGCGTCAGGCCGGGAGCGATTCCTTCGAGCACCAGGCCTTCCGGAGTCACGCGAATGTAGGCCATCTCGGTGACGATGGTGTCCACGACTTTCACCCCAGTCAGAGGAAGCGTGCATTTCTTCAGGATCTTGGGCTGCCCGTCTTTGGTGGTGTGTTCCATGGCGACGATGACACGCCGCGCCCCGGCGACCAGGTCCATGGCGCCGCCCATGCCTTTGACCGTTTTGCCGGGGATCATCCAGTTGGCGAGATTGCCCTGCTCGTCCACTTCCATTGCGCCCAGCACGCTAAGGTCAACATGGCCGCCGCGGATCATGGCGAAGGAATCGGCGCTGGAAAAATAAGCGGTGCCTGCCAACTCGCTGACCGTTTCTTTTCCGGCGTTGATCAGGTCGGCGTCTTCCTCGCCCGCGAGAGGATAAGGGCCAATGCCCAGCATGCCGTTCTCGCTTTGCAGAATAACGTCCATGCCCGGCGGAACAAAATTGGCAATCAAGGTTGGCAAGCCAATGCCGAGGTTGACGTAGAATCCATCGCGCAATTCGCTGGCAATGCGCTTCACGATGCGTTCGCGTTTGTCGAGGTCTTTCGATGGCTTGGTTTCTGTCGTCATCGTCTAAATCTCAGGTCTCAGGTGTCAGGTCTCAGGAAAACGGCAATTTCAGCTAACCACTAACTACTCGCAATCACCTTGCGTAGCGTTCGCTTCTCAATTCTCTTCTCAAACAGCTCTCCCTGGAAGATTCGTTTCACGAACACGCTCGGCGTATGAACCAGGTCGGGATCGAGTTCGCCGGGCTCGACCAGGTGTTCCACTTCGGCGATGGTGATCCTGGCGGCCGTGGCCATCATAGGGTTGAAATTGCGGGCTGTCTTGCGATAGACGAGGTTGCCCCACTTGTCGCCCTTCCAGGCTTTCACGAAGGCGAAGTCGGCGGCCAGCGCGCGTTCCATGATGTAGGTGCGGCCGTCGAACTCGCGCGCTTCCTTGCCCTCGGCAACCATTGTACCCACGCCGGTCGGAGTAAAGAACGCGGGAATACCAGCGCCCGCGGCGCGAATGCGCTCGGAGAGAGTGCCTTGCGGGACCAGTTCGAGTTGCACGCTGCCATTCAATACCATCTGTTCCAGCAGCTTGTTTTCGCCAACGTAGCTTCCGATGTGCCGTCGAATCCGGCCATTGGCCAGAAGCAGCCCTAAGCCGAGGCCCTCCCCGCCGGCGTTGTTGCTGATGGTGGTCAGGTTCTTTGTGCCTTTGCGCGCCAGAGCGCGGATCAGATTCTCGGGTACCCCGCACAATCCGAACCCACCCACCATGATGGTGGCCCCGTCAAACACGTCCTGGATCGCCTCTTCGGCGCTGCCGACGACCTTGTTCATAGTGTTCGCATTCTAAATCAACCGGAATGCAGGGACTTCGTGTCCCCGGATTTTCCTGATTCGTTAAGCTGCCATGCAGGATAATCGGCAGGCCGTGCAACGACAACTGAAAAGTCAGAACAACATCTTGATTTTTGGGAGTGACAGAAAACCTCAACGCAGGTTTTGTTCCACGAACGCTTCCAGGTTCGGGAAACCACCGTCTCGCCAGAGCCGTAGTCTCGTTCGGCCTTCTTCGACGGCTTGGAGCACGGATTGCCTCTCGGTTGGATTTGGCGAAGCCTTATGCCAGAGCGGATCCAGCAGATCATGGAGCGGCACGTTGGAATCGAGGACGGACTTATCGAGTGCCGTCACGGCTGCGGCCGTACCCATCGCGTAACGCATTGGGCTTAAGCCCTGCTGCAGGGCGATGCGGACCGTCCCTACCAAGCGGTCGTCCCATTCCAACTTCCGTCCGGGATCGCGCCCGACACGTTCCACCGTATCGCCCAGGTATGGGTTGAACATCCGCAACAGCAGATCTGTGGCATAGGCCCGGTAGCCTTCCGGTGTGAAAAGCGGATCCTTGCCCTTATGTCTGCGAATGAGCGCCTCACCGGACTCCTCGTTGAATGCGGTCTCCAGAAATGCGCTCACTCCCGGAGCTTTCTCAAGATCGGCGATTCGTTCTACGCCCAGCACCGTTCCGAGGTATGCAGCCATGGCGTGGGTTGAGTTGTGTCCGTAGAGCTTGGCCTCCTCAAAAGGCAGCAGGTCCGGCTTCTCTGCGAACACTTCGATGCCGCGGCGGAAGCCAGGTTTGGCGAATGCGTCTCCAAAGGACATTCTTGAAACCAGAATTCGGTTGAAAGCCTCCACCAGGAACGCCCGGGGCTCGAATGGCGTGACCGTTTTCAGGCGGCGCTCTCGAATCTCGGACGGGTCTGTGACCACTCCACTCATTTTCCCGATCACCGTATTGAGAAACGAGACGCGACCGTGGACTTGATCATGCTCGCCTTGGGGAATCTCACTCAGAACCGCGGCTTCCAGGATTTCGGCGGCATGGTTGTGATTCTCGGCGGCATAAACGACGGCTCGGGGACCGCCCGCAATTGCCTTCTGCCTGAGCCCCTCGGCCAGAATCCGGTGGACGCTTCCCGGTGAGGCCGAGGTATAGTACGCCACGCTTGGCAAAGCGGTTGCGATTTCTGCGGCTTCGGCAACCGCCGCCACTAGAAACTTGCAGTCGGACAGGTTCTTCGGGTTTGCGATCTGAGTGGGCCCGATCTCGACCGCTTCCACCCGGTCCCGGTATGCCACATTGACCGCGTATTGTCCTACCGATTGCCGGAGCGTCTGCACCGCATTCGGCATGACCTCCGCCACAATGAGGCGGCGGAAGTTTCCCGAGCGAAAGGCTTCGTAGAGGAAGAGGCCGGCTTGAATGGCGCCAAAGCCGAAGCCGACGAATGTGCGATTGCCAGAGAGGGACACTCAGATCTCGCTTACTTGCAGGTAGGCGCTTTCGTCCGCGCCCGACCACGAATCCACGCTGTGAATGTCTTCGGTGCGCCGATGCGGATAGACCACGGCTTTGCCGTCGATCTGCTGGGCCTTCACCAACCCGAGCAGCTCAATGGCATGATCCAGATCGCCGATGCGGGTGATGTGCGCACCGGCATCAATCTCCTTCGCCGCGATGAGTTCGAGGGTGCGCGCGATGTCCCACGGTGAGCCGCCACTCGACCCGGTAACATTGATCTCTTTGTAGTGAACCGCGCTGGCGTCGATGCCCACGATGTCCTCGCCCTTTTTCAATCCGCCGAAAAGGTTGAGCACGGCACCCCGCCCGACCAGGTTCTGGGCGCCTTCGATCGCCTTCTTCGACCCGACGGCAACGATGACGTCGTCCGCTCCGAGATGGTTTGTCAGTTCGTCGACTACCTTCTCAACCGGCGTGGATGCAGCATGGACCGTGTGCAGCTCGACTCCTGCTTCCGCTGCCCGTGCCGCGAAGAGCTTCCGAACAAGCTGGAGACGAGCCTCCAGAAAATCTGCCACTACAATCGCGCGCGACCGATAGGCAAACGCCAGGTCGACGTGCATTCGCCCCATGGCGCCCGCGCCGATGATTACGGTCACACCTCCTCGCTTCAGTCCTTTCACGGCTTCCCGCGCGGCCAGCGGACTACTCTGGGTCAAATGCATGTGGTGCTCCTGGGCCGAGACAACGCAGGAGAGCGGTTCACTCATGGCGGCGTGGGCAAGTGGCACTTGTGACCCTGGAACCGGCAACAGGCATCCGGAACTCAGAACCTCTTCCGGGATGAGGATGTACTCTGCCAGATGACCCGCCAGAGTGTAGCCCACAGCTACCTTGCTCACTCCCCTGGCGGAATCGCGATATCGTTCTCGATGGTTGACGGGTGCGTGATCGACGGCGGGCTGGACGACGTAACGCTCACCCAGCCGGTACTGGTCTCGAAGCGCCTTTCCTACCCGCACCAGCGATACGACGCCTTCGTCGCCTAGAATTGCTGGAAAGCGGGACACGTCCCAGCCGTACATCAGTTTGTGGTCCGGTCCTTGTTCGATGAGCTTGATCAGGGACGTGCAGATGCCGGCCGCTTCCACGCGAGCCAGCAACTGATGCTCGCTGGGGCTTGGCACCGGGACCTTCCGGACCGCGAGGTGTTCAAAGCCAACGCCGTCAAGAACCAGCGCCCGCATTTCGAGCGGGATGTTTTCTGTAATCCGATCTTCAGGTTTCATACTCAGGTTTCATTACAAGGAAAGCGCGAACGCTGTAAGTCGAAATGGCCTTCCAGCCCCCTACCACTCCAAAACATAGAATCGACGCAAATGTATAGTTGACGCTCACAATTGTCAACCGTATTTGTTCGTTTATATTCGTATTGAAAACTATAATGTCCTAGTTTTCTAAGGCGCTCCGCCTGAGAAACGAGCGCCGACGCACGATCACCAACTGCTTCCCGCCGCTTGTTCTGGTGAAAAGAACCCTGCAGGCCGGCTCATCTTACCTCAGCCACCAGCACTTCAATTTTCGCGTCACGCAGATCTTCGATGTACTTGGCGTCCGTTCCAGAATCCGTGACCAGCACATCGAAATCGGTTACCGGACCCACATAGGCAAATGCCTGCTTGCCGAACTTGCTGTTGTCCGCCAGGCCGATGCGGGTTTTGGCCGCTTTGGCGATCATCTTCTTTATCTGCGCCTCCGCTTGTCTTGAAGTCGAGATGCCGTAGGTGGGATCGATCGCGCTGACTCCCATCACGGCCTTATCCAAACGTATTTCGGATAAGGCATGGTGGGCCCATTCTCCTGCCAGGTAGAAGGTGTCCTTCTGCAGGTCGCCGCCGGTGCACAATACGCTAACGCCAGAGCTGCGCTGCAGCTCGCACACGATGGTTGGAGAGTTGGTCACGACCGTGAGCCGGTTGCGCTGGGTCAGTTGGCGGGCCAATTCGAAAACCGTCGTGCTCCCTTCCAAGAAAACGGTGTCGCCATCCAAGATCAGGCGCTCGGCCTGACGCGCGATAGCTTCCTTCTCTTCGCTGTGACTGCGCAGCAGCGTCTCGTAGGCGGGCTGAAAGTTCGTGCTCGACATCCGCGAGATTGCGCCACCGTGGGAGCGGACCAGCACTCCCTGTGCTTCCAGCACCGCCAAGTCCCGGCGGATGGTCACTGCCGTCACCTCGAGTTTTTCGCAGAGCTCAGAAGCTGTGACCGTCCGCCGCATGGATAGAATTTCACGAATGCGAAACCTTCGTTCTTCAGCAAGCATGACGGGTGCGTTTTCTCCTATCGGACAAAAGTGAACATCCGCGCTTCCGGATTGTCACCGTCCTGTTCTTTTCTCAGAATCTTATGCGTTCCATCAGAGGCCGATGAACGCCATTAGACGCCAAATTCGCACAATTGTGAAGTGCTTGTTTCTTTCGAGCGCGAGCCTGTCGCACATTATCGATCATGTATGAACTATAATAGTTGATAATCGATCACAAAAGCGATAGACTTAACAGCAAGGGAAAACCGACGCCGCGCCTCTCTCGGCGCGCACGGCGGCTAATAACGAGGGCCGACGCAGAAGGAGCGAGGACTGATGGCAGTCGCGGTCGAAATGCCAAAACTGGGCAACACGGTGGAAGAATGCCTGATCGCTAGGTGGCTCAAGCAAGAGGGCCAAACTGTCTCTGCCGGCGAGACGGTGGTCGAGATTGAGACCGACAAAACAAGTTTTGAAGTGGCGGCGCCGGTTGACGGCACCGTGCTTGCGACGTTCTTCGAACAGGGCGCGCTCGTGCCGGTTTTCACCGCGCTCTTTGTGATCGGCAATCCCGGCGAGAGCACGGAAGTGTTTCGACCGCAATCGAAAGGGTCAACTCCGGCAGCAGACGCTGCAGGCCCACCGGCGCCAAGCACACAAAACGCCAACCCCGGGTGCCAGACAGTTGCCGCAACCTGCGCTTCCCTGCCCCACTCTGCAGCGCCATTGAGTCCCAGGGCGCAGCGGTTTGCCGAAGAACACAACTTTCACCCACAGGCGGTCAGCGGGTCCGGGCCGGGTGGACGCGTTCTGGAAGCCGACCTGCGCGCCCTCTATCACACGTCTGCAAAAGTCTCGGGCGCGGCAAGCCGACAAGTGCAAAGCGGGGCCGAAGCTCCGTTTGAGGGCTCGGGAATCGGCGGGATGATCCTTGCCTCCGACTTGGCCTCCGACCTGGCCTCCGATCTGGATGCGCCAGAAACTCGGATCTCCGGTGTTCGCGAGAAGATTGCGCGTCGTATGCGCGAGTCGCTCGCTGGCACCGCGCAATACACGCTCCACTCTTCCGCCGACGCTCGCGGTTTGCTCCTGTTGCGCGCCCGCATCAAGGCTTCATCTGCGGGACCGGACATCAACATCAACGACCTGGTGACTTTCTGCACCGTGCAGGCGCTGTTGGAGGCGCCGGATCTCAATGTGTTGTTCGTCGATGGGAGAATTCACCCGGGGCGCGGCGTTCACATCGGATTTGCTTGCGACACTCCGCGCGGATTGCTCGTTCCAGTCGTGCACAACGCGGAAACACTGACCGTCGCGGCGCTTGCCTTTCGGATCAAAGAACTCTCGGCCCAGGCGGTGCAAGGCAAGATCTCGGCTGACGATCTCACTGGCGGAACTTTTACGGTCAGCAACCTCGGCGGACTTGGCGTTGAATCCTTCACCCCGCTGCTCAATCCGCCTCAGGTAGCCATTCTCGGAGTCAATGCCATTCAACTGAAAGCGGTCCGCCGAGAGGGCAGAGTGGAATTCATCGATTCCATCGGCCTCTCTCTTACGCTCGATCACCAGATCATCGATGGCGCACCAGGAGCGCGGTTCCTGAAAGTGGTTCGCGACAAGATCGAAAACGTGGAGCAGCTATGCACGATTTGATCGCCGTCCATCCCACAGTTTCCGCATCGTCGAAAGAAGCCACGGCCAAAGTTTATTAGGAGTTCCTAAGGAATGCCCAAATCGATTGTTATTGAACCGAAAGAGGTTTTTGCGAAGTCGAAGATCCATATTCCCGACATCCCCATCAATGCCTACGACCGGACGCTGGAGGAAGAACTGGTCAATTACTCCACCGAGGATTTTCTGCATATTTGGCAGGACATGTGCGCGATCCGGGAGTTCGAAACCATCCTGAGCGAAATCAAAACGAAGGGCGCCTACAAGGGCGTTGCGTACAACCACGCCGGACCTGCGCATTTGTCGATCGGACAGGAAGCCGCCGCGGTAGGAATGGCTTTTTCTCTGTCGCCGGAAGATTTCATTTTCGGTTCGCACCGAAGCCATGGCGAAATCCTCGCCAAGGGTTTTTCCAGCATCCGCAAATTCACCGAGCCGCAGTTGTCGAACATTTTAGAGTCGTATCGCGATGGAGTCATGCTGCGCCCCGTCGAGCGGGAGTATCAGGGCTCGGTCCGTGAGGTGGCCCTCCGCGCTTTTGTCTATGGAGCCTACAGCGAGATTTTCGCGCGCGAGACTGGATTCAACCGCGGGCTGGGCGGGTCGATGCATGCGTTCTTCACTCCTTTTGGGATCTATCCCAACAATGCGATCGTGGGCGGCTCGGGTTCGATCGCCCCCGGAGCCGCGCTCTACAAGCGAGTGAATCGCAAGCCGGGCATTGTCGTCTGCAATATCGGAGACGCATCGTTTTCCTGTGGTCCAGTCTGGGAAGGCATCACTTTCTCTGCGATGGATCAGTACCGCAAACTGTGGGACCCATCGCTGGGCGGAGGATTGCCGATCATTTTTAACTGCATGAACAATTTCTACGGCATGGGTGGACAGCCCTGCGGGGAAACGATGGGGGTGCAGTTCATTGCACGCATCGGCGCGGGCGTCAATTCCGAACAGATGCATGCCGAGCGGGTCAATGGGTACGATCCCCTGCCCGTGATCGATGCTTTCCGCCGCAAGAAGCAGATCTTAACCGAAGGCCGGGGCCCCGTTCTGCTCGATACGATCACTTATCGCATCAGTGGCCATTCGCCCTCCGATGCATCCAGCTATCGTTCAAAGGAGGAAATCGAACACTGGCAGAAGGCGGATTCGATTGCCGCTTTCCGGAAGCGGCTGGTTGAGGGCCACGTGCTGACGGAAGGCGAACTGGACAGCGCCCGCGCCAGCATCGAAACCATCGTCTTCGACATGTTCCGCCTGGCCATCGATCTCGAGCGCAGCCCGCGCGTTGCGATCGGTTCCGATCTTGTCGACCGCGTTATGTTTTCCAACCAGCACGTCGAGAAGTTCGACGATCGGAAACCGGAGTTCCTGCAAGACATCGCATCGAATCCCAGGGTGCAACAACTCCGCGGCAAGATCCGCACTCCCACCCACGACGGCAAGCCCGTTCCGAAGATGAAGGCATACAACCTGCGCGATGCCATCTTCGAGGCCATGCTGCACCGGTTTTCAATCGATCCCACGATGATTGCGTTTGGCGAAGAGAACCGCGACTGGGGCGGAGCCTTTGCGGTCTATCGCGGCTTCACGGAAGCGCTTCCCTACCATCGCTTGTTCAATTCCCCGATTTCTGAAGCAGCCATCGTGGGCGCCGCTGTGGGCTATGCCATGTCCGGTGGCCGGGTTGTGGCCGAGCTCATGTACGCCGATTTCATGGGACGGGCCGGTGATGAGATTTTCAATCAACTGTCGAAATGGCAAGCCATGTCAGCCGGTCAACTGACGATGCCTGTGGTCCTTCGCATCTCCGTCGGCGCGAAGTACGGAGCCCAGCACTCGCAGGACTGGACCGCTCTGGCCCATCACATCCCGGGCTTGAAAGTGGTTTATCCGGTAACGCCATACGACGCCAAGGGCATGATGGCCTCCGCCCTGGCTGGCACCGACCCCGTGGTTTTCTTCGAAAGCCAGAAGACCTACGACATCGGCGAGATGTTCGTCGAGCAGGGTGTTCCCGAGGGCCACTATGAGATTGACTTGTCGGAGCCATCCATCAAGCGCAAGGGCAAGGACCTAACGATGGTCACGCTGGGCCCAGCCCTTTACACGGCCGTTGCTGCCGCCGACCGGTTGGAAAAAGAGTTTGGCGTCTCGGCAGAGATCGTTGACCTGCGGGCGGTCAATCCGCTCAACTACGAACTGCTTATGGCTTCGGTCCGTAAGACCGGCAAGGTCCTCCTCGCCAGTGACGCAGTCGAGCGCGGTTCTGTGCTGCACACGGTGGCCACCAACCTCACGCAGCTTTGTTTTGATGATCTGGATGCGCCCCCGGTCGTAATCGGCTCTCGCAACTGGATTACGCCCGCGGCAGAACTGGAAGCCATGTTCTTCCCGCAGCCCGACTGGTTGCTCGATGCGATCCACGAGCGAATCTCGCGCCTGAAAGGCTATCGGCCACACACCAACCACACGCTCGGAGAACTGGTGCGCCGGGGCCGCCTCGGCGTTTGAGCGCCAAGCGTAACGCTACCTCTTCGGATAAGCCGACAGACTAACAAATACCGAGTTGGCTCGCATTCACAACCGCCTGCTTCAGTTGGGACGATACTTCATGAACGGTGAGCCTGCGCCGAAGCAGTGAAGAATATACGGAAAAGCACGACGTCCCTGCCTAGGTCTTTTTGTTCGGCGCCACTTACATCCAGGTTATTTAATGGTAACGTTTCGGATTGCGCATCTGCCGCTATGGCATCAAAACTGGATGACTATTCGAGCGTTAGCTCGAGGGGTGCTCGCCCAATCGCGGGCTCGGAATGCGGGAGCAACCGGGGCACGGCACCGGAGGAAAGCCGTGCCCTACCCAAAACCAATTTGTGAAACACGCTCTGATCAAGGCCGTCACACGCTCAGAACCGGAATCGGCACCGCGCAAATGATTGAGTAGCCGTGGATCCGCAGATTGCCGGAATACGGGTAGCACTCGGTGACCAGCAAATCCGCCTTCGTCTGCTTCGCAGCTTGGCTCAGCACATTAGGCACATCACCGCTGCCGATTAATACGTCTGCCTTGATGCCCATGTCTTGCTGGAGCTTTGCGATACGCTGGGAAGCGTCACTTATGAGCTCCTCTTTCCATTTTTGATCGACGTAGCGGCCGCCAGGTCCCCAAAGCTCTACCGAGGTAGTGACGTGGGCGAGCGTAAGACGGGCGCCAAATTCGGTGGCCATTGCGGCGGCCCACGATACAACTTCGTTACTATGAGGACCCAAATCGACCGCACAAAGGATGTTGCGGATGGCAAACTCCTGCACTGGCTGCCACTGCTTTACTTCGTTTCCGATGGCCTCTATTGGATGCGTCGTGCGCGTGGCTATTCCACCATGACGGGCAGCCCATTGTGGACCTTCGCAAAGCTTGGGCGACTGCCTGTAGACTGGCGGGCTGTCCAGGCAAGCTGTTCCACGATCTCCGGCGGACTGCCGTAAGGAACATGGTCCGGGCCGGAACACCGGAAGGCGTTGCCATGAAGATCAGCGGTCACAAAACCCGCTCCATGTTTGACCGTTACAACATCACGAGCGAAACCGATTTGCGGGATGCGAAGCAGCGGACACAGGCGTACTTGATTACGGCAGCCGCAGAGGAAGAGAAAAGGCAGTCGGTAGAAATGACGAAGCGAGTGCAATAAAAATGCAAAATCTACAAAAACCCGCACAGTTCGCGCACAGTCGAAGGGGAGCCATGACTTCGGCTCCCCGTAAGCTGTTGAGAAATTGGTTGCGGGGGGGGTGGATTTGTTCCCCAGTCGCTCATTGATTCCGTGCAACTTACTGATTCTACGATGGTCCGGAATGCTAAGAAAGGCCACAAAGGCAACTTCTTCATTCAGTTTTCATTCAGCTTCCATCGTGTCATGGTTCCGATGAGGGTTCTGCTCTTCTTTCTTAAGCGATAACTTAAGGTTGGAACGAGGGGAGTGGCCCAGCGTTCGCATCAAGAGTCCTGAGGCACATCGAAGTTCACCAAACTGCTTTGGAAGCCTCGCGTCTTCCAGGCTCCATAGGCGATGCCAGCGATCATCCAGATGGAACTCACGACCATCGCCAGCTTGGACAGGTGAATCCAGATGAACAGGCAAATGAAGAAGCCCAGTACCGGTGGAATCAGTTGCCACAAGGTTCGGTCTGCGCCACGGATGTAGTAGTGGGTCAGCGACGCCAGATTGACGCCCATGAATGCGATCAGCGCGCCGAAGTTGAGCAACTCCGCCCCATTGTCATAGCTTATAAGAAAGGCGCCAATCAACGCAATCACTCCCACGAAAACCACGTTGTTGGCGGGAATGCGGGTCCTGGGATGGATGGCGCCGAAGAACTTCTTGGGGATGGCGTCGCTACGTCCCATGCCATAAAGTAGGCGAGCTGCGCCCAGTTGCGATCCCATCCCCGAACCGATGGTCGCGATAAGCAGCGTGAGGCTGATTGCCTTGGTCAGCAGAGCGCCGCCCGCAATCGCCGCCACGTGGCTGAATGCGTTCTCCACCTCGCTTGCCGGGAACATATACTGCGGACTCAATAACTGCGCCCCATACACCTCAGCCGAGGCCAGAAATCCCGTAATGACGCAGACCAGGACGGTAGCCAGGAAAATGTTGCGTTTAGGGTTTTCAACTTCTTCCGACAGCGTCGAAACACCATCGAAACCGATATAGGTGAGTACGGCGACGGATGTGCCATGGAACACCCGGTTGATCGTGAAGGTTTCGGGGTTGTAGAACGGACGCAGAAAATAGGCCTCGGGATACTGCGGCAGATGAAAAATGTGACGAATCGTGTACCAGAAAAATGCGAGAATGACGGCCCCCATAATCGCGCAAAGAGTTTTATTGATTCGGGCCGACGTACGCACGCCGCGCAGGTTCAGCACCGTGAACAACGCTGCAAAGAATATCGGCCACAACAGGCTGGGATAAGGAATCTGATAACGGGTTCCGCCCAGCAGATCGGCCATCGCCTTGGCGGACCAGACGGTGCAGATCAACGGATTGACAATGTAATCCAGAGTCATACTCCAACCGGTGACATATCCAAGGGAGGGATGCAGCTCGCGACCCACATAGGTATAGGCCGAACCAGCGCTCGGATAGACGCGCGCCATGCGGCCATAGCTCATGGCCGTGAAAACCATCGCGACCATGGCGATCAGGATGGATGTGACCACGTGTCCCTGGCCAGCGTTGCTAAAAACACCGTAAGCTGGCATGGGCGCGGTCGGTTGAATAACAATAATGCCGTAGAGGATTAAGTCCCAAAGGGTGAGAGATCGCCGAAGGCGCGGAGCCGGAGAGACGGCACTTGCCGTGGAAGTCTTCACGCTTCTCGTGCCGGATTTCTGTTTCGCAAAAGAGGTGAGGGGCTGAGTTTGGCTCCGGGTGGGCTTCATTCAGCGCCTGGTGCTCGTTATGTGGACGACTTTCGTGTTGGGAGGAACTTCAACTAGAGCCACCACAGTGGCGCTACGTTTCATAAGTTTTGTCTGGAGGAAGTTGCCTTCAGACGTCGCGGTCACTTCTTTTGCGCCATCCATTACCTCCACTTCCAGCGTGAGGGGAAGGTCGTAAATCTGCGAGTCTAGTGGCCAACTAAGCGCAACATCGATTGATCCGCCGCCGTTTTCGTGAATCTCGATTGCGGCTGACTTGCGCTCTTGGATGTAGCGCAGCACATCTCCGAACGGTGCCGTCCAAATCTCTCGATGTGTGTCCAGGTAGGCAGCCAGCGCATCCAATGCCGGTGCGCTTACGGACAGGTACTCTCCGCCAATGCCGTGAAAACAATACACTCCCCAGTTATGGTCGCGAATCGCCGGTTCGGCTAAGGCGAGAAGTCCTCCAAGGTCTTTTCCTGCTGTGGGTCCAAGATCAGGAACGGTGAGGACGCTCAAATCGTCCGGATCTTGTACGCCCCCAGGGCCAGCCCCTCGGGCCCCAAAAGCCACATCGGATATATAGCGCAAATACAAAGCGGCATTCTTCGATTGATCCTTCGGTGCTCCAAAACTCATGTCGCCACAGGGGTATGCGAATGTAAGCCCGCGGTTCGATGCAGACAGCTGCCTGATCTCCTGCGCAGCCGTTTGGATCTCAGACTGCATCATCTCGGCGGTGTATCCTTGAGAATGTGGTTCGATTTCGGGGAGCAGGCAAGGATGATGTACCGTATGATCGCCAAGTTCGTTTCCATCTTTTGTCAGTTGCTCCCATTCCTCCTTGCGCTTTTCCCACACCCCCAAACCTGTTGACACGAAAAATGTTCCATTCAACCGATGTTTCTTCAGAATTGGTCCGGCTACATCAAGATGCGTGGCCAGGGCGTCATCAAACGTGAGGGAGATGGCTGCGACCCGGTCTTGCGGCCAACGTGCCACGGTCGCTTTTATCTGAGCTTGAGCTACAACCGAGACGG
>Ga0182014_10001800_pt1 | contig 27967 bp, 18 predicted proteins | sample 612S2DmetaG_FD_120489 | JGI IMG/M metagenome (GOLD analysis project Ga0182014, IMG submission 120489) | Permafrost microbial communities from Stordalen Mire, Sweden - 612S2D metaG | ecosystem: Environmental > Terrestrial > Soil > Wetlands > Permafrost | place: Sweden: Stordalen | collected... | reverse complement strand
ACCATCACTCCGCGAGGAACGATCCGCCTTCAGGTGGCTCCCGAGGTCAGCGCCTTGGACTTCAGCAACGCCATCACTCTTTCCGGCTTTACCGTTCCCGCCATCACATCCCGGAAGATGAAGACCGAGGTCGAGTTGGGCGACGGTCAGACGTATGTTATCGGCGGGTTGCTTGATAACCGCGAAACCGAGACATTCCTGAAGATTCCCTTCCTTGGCGACATTCCGATTCTTGGCAAGTTCTTTCAATCGGTCTCCAAGAACAGGACAAATACCGAACTCATCGTCACCGTGACGCCGGAGATTGTGGTTCCCATCGAGGCCGGCGCGACCGTACCCCAGGTGAAGTATCCAGTCAAGTTCCTGCCTCCCAACTCCGGCATACCCATGAATACCCCGGACGCCAAGACGGCAGCCAACACGCAGGCGCCCCCGCCGGCGGCCATTCCCATCGAGAAGCTGATTGACAGCATGAAGCCTGAGGCGACGCTGACGATCGAGGGTGGAACCGGATTTGGCGCTGGAGGCTCGGGTATAAGCTCCGCTCCGACCACTGCTCCTCCAGCCCCGTAATTTTATAGGCGGCCGTTCCCTTAGGACGGCCGCCACTGCTTGAGATACAGCGTTCTCCCCACTGGAGCATTTGCGCGCGGCTAGTTTTGGAAAGCCGCGGAAGGTGGAGCTTTGAGAGTACTGTATGGAGACCAAGGGTCAATGCGGACCACATCCGCGTGCAGCCAGGAGGAGCAGAGGCTACCCGCATGAAGCCGTTTAGCCGGATCATTTCGACGTTTCGCAATCAACTCATACCACACCATCATGAGAGCCACGACATTTTCCTGCGGGTAGCGAACATAACGCGTGGCATGGTACTAGCCAATCGCATGGAGGTTGCCGACACCAGTCCAAAACGCAACAAGGGGCTGCTGGGGCGCAACAGCCTTGCTCCCGGAGAGGCGCTGTGGATCGTCCCCTGCGACTCCGTTCACACCTTCGGTATGAGATTTCCCATCGACCTCATTTATCTGGATCGCAACAATCGGATCAAGAAGATCTGCTTCGAAGTGCCTGCATGGCGGGTGTCGGCCTGTCTTACCGCGCACTCCATCATCGAACTTCCGGCGGGCACCATCCGCGACACTGGGACGCGGGCCGGAGATGTCCTGGAGTTTTCGGCCGCAACTCCGGTCAGCGACGACGCCGATGCAATGCAGCCTTGACCGGAACGGCCGCATGTTGCTATTGGATTAGCCGCTTCCGAAACTCGGCGGCGCATTCAGACGCGCGAATCGCCGGCATGCTTCATTCTCCAGAGAGCACCAATGCGTCTCAACGGTACCTACTGCGACCCTCGTTCCTGCTTTCAGGCACTTCCGGCTGATCGAAGAGTGACACTTTTGTGGGTCTCCACCTTCGTGTCATGTATACGATGCCGGTCTTCGCATCACCCCCACTGTATACAGAAGTTTACACTTAAACCTATTTAACCGTTGATTGTTAATTCTGTAAGTGATTGATTTATAAGGTAAAGTAAAGCATCAGATGAATGGTGCTCCACTTGCAAGGACTAGGGTGCCCCGGCCTGAAGCTGGGAAAATTGACCCAGGAGAAAACAAAATGAACACCATGCTTCTCAAGCTTTATGTGAAGTTCCAGGATCTGATGAACCGTGAAGAGGGCCAGGATCTCGTCGAGTATGCTCTGGTTCTTGCTTTGATCACAGTTGGCGCGGTTGCCATCCTCACCGGCATCGGCACCAAGGTTGTTAGCACTCTCACCTCCATCAACAATGCGCTGTAGCCTTAACCGGCAACAACTCAAGCTAGGCGACCCGGGGCGTTGCCTATAATAAGATTTGTCCGTCGCGGGAGGAATTCCTCCTCAGGTTGATTGCTTGATATGGATTTCTCTCGCGGACGGTGCGAATGCACGATGGCATCCCAGGAGATAGCCCCTATGTCGACCTATGTTTTCAAGATTTGTTACGCTTTACGGCGGCTGGCGACCCACGAGGAAGGCCAGGATCTTGTCGAGTACGCTCTGGTTCTTGCTTTGATCACAGTTGGGGCTGTTGCTATCATCACCGGCGTCGGCCACAAGGTCGTCTCCACTTTAACCTCAATCAACAACGCTCTCTAGCTTTGATCGAATGATTGGCGCGAAGGCCGGGGCAGCGCATCGCGAGTCGGTAAGCTGGACCCATTGAGGGAGGGATTCGCGAAGCACCCGCTTTGCGAATCCCTTTTCCATAGGTGGAATTAGGGTTTTATTTGAATCATTGGAGGTTGCCTCTATGCGATCCTGGTACGGTAAGATTTATTTCGGATTGCAGAACCTGCTAACGCGGGAGGATGGCATCGATCTGGCGGAATTTGCACTGATCACTTGTCTCATCTCCATTGGGGGAATGGCAATGCTCTCAGGAATCGCCACCAAGGTCGTCAACATGCTCACTGCCATGAATACCGCCTACTAGCTTTTACAGGACGATTTCAGCGGGTTCTTTGGGGATCGAGGAGTGAGGGGCGCGATGTACTCAACTGGCTTAAGCGATGAACGGCGCAGAGTTGGGGAGAATCTTCCCCTCGGGTTACGAAAGAAACTCGGGCCATCCTTTGTTGTCGCCCTCAATTTTGGAACCGCTAAAGCCTTCCGTATCTGCCTCGTCTGGCCCAACTTTCTTATGCATCGCTGATTGCACCGGCCGATCAGACCGCGGCCGAAGTCGAGCGAGCACAAGGTAACCAGCATTAGCAATGGAACGTTATCGCCTGTCTAGCGTACCTGGGTAACACTGCGACAAAGGATGGCCACGGCATGAATGAAACGTTGAGAATCAATCGTATTCCTTGGCGGTTTCAAATAGTCGAGGGCCGCGTCTTCGAGCTGCGCTCAAAGAGCAAGCGTTATCCTGCCCCATGCGCTCTTGTGATCGATGAGAGCGCGCATGGGAACTCCCGTATGTCCGCACCGCTTGATCGACTCAGGGTGATCGGACGCAGTTATCCTTGCGGAAACCCAGATATTTATGTCGAAAGACTTCGCCGTGAGCTGTTCAATAGCTCTCACATCCTGTGCCGCCGCGATCTGGCCGCCCTGTAACGCGGATCATTCAGGGGGTTCGATAATGGCGACTTCTATTACCATTTCACGTTCCCATATTGTCATTTTCTCGATTCACGATATTCTATTGTTAACTCTTTGGCTTCTGTGGAACTGCGTGATCGCCTTTTACGTGAATACAGGTTATTCGTATTGCACGGCTCTTAGCAGTGCGATTCTAGTATGGCAGCGCCTTCGCGGCGCTGACCGAGATCGGTTAGTCGTGGCGGCTCTACTGCCTGTCTTTTCGATTATTGTAGGGTTAGTTCTGATTGCAATCGTTCCCCTCACCCCACACACAATAGACACTTTACTTTTGCGGTGGGATTTTGGGATAGGAGAAGCGGTGCGAAGATTCGCGTGTTCAGTTCCTTTGATCGAGTTACTTCTTATAGTTATCTATAGGTCTTTGCCTTTAATTATGGTCATCGGTCTTGCTTACGCAGGTAAACACTTTCGGCGCATGATAATTTCAGTGTGTATCGGAAGCCTTTTAGTAGTATTATGGTATCTTCTCTTTCCGGCAGTCGGGCCATCGGAATTAGTTAATCCACTTGCGGCACGTAATTGTCTGCCGTCGATGCATTTGACTATTGCATTACTCATCGTTTTTTATTCGAGAGGATTGGTGCGGTGGCTTTTGATCGTCTTCACTCTTCTAACCGCGTTGGCCACACTCTCGACAGGGCAACATTATTTTATTGACCTAATAGCTGCATTACCTTGGACAGCTTTCCTTGTGCTTCTTACAGATGAAATCTTCAAGTATCAAGACAGGCGGTGCGCTCATGACTGATCCAAAGTGATCGCCAATCCTCTACCGAGATCCAGACGAAAACGCACCGCCTTTCGTGGTTTGTCTGGTTTTTTGATCGGCTCCCCTGCGGCCTCCGCAAGGCCACGATATAGTACAGTTATGTTTCTGTCTTCTTCCGTTCAAACTGGCCCTGGGATGGTCCTGATCGAAGCTGGCCTTACCGGGATGGCGATCGTTGCCGTCCTCGGATGGCCCGGGCTTGGTTCCGCCTTCTTCTCGCGTATCGAGCGCTCCTTGGCGCGACTGGCGCGGCGGAAAAGCCTGTCTGTGGCTCTTACTGGTCTCGCGGCGCTCCTCGTGCGCCTTGCCATTCTTCCCCTTTGCCCCATACCCCACCCGTTTTCTACCGATGATTTTAGCTTTCTGCTGGCAGCCGACACTTTTGCGCATGGACGCCTCACCAATCCCACTCCAGCCATGTGGACTCACTTCGAAAGCATCCACATCACCATGCAGCCCACCTACATGTCCATGTACTTTCCGGGGCCGGGCCTGGTGATGGCCGCAGGCAGGGTGCTATTTGGACAGCCTTGGTATGCCATTTTGATATTCAGTGCGCTGATGTGCGCCGCCATCTGCTGGATGCTGCAGGCGTGGCTGCCGCCCTCCTGGGCGTTGCTCGGGGGAGCGCTGGTAATCCTGCGGTTGGCGCTCTTCAGTTACTGGACGAACACCTACACCGGCGGAAGCTGGCTCTCGGCTCTTGCAGGGGCGCTGGTACTCGGCGCGCTACCTCGATTATTGAAGACTGCGCGCTTTCGCTATGGAATGCTCATTGCAGTAGGCATTGCGCTGCTGGGCCTGACTCGCCCCTATGAGGGCATGCTTCTGTCTCTCCCTGTTGCTGTTGTTCTGGGGCACTGGCTTCTCTTTGGAAAGAATCGACCGCCTGTCGCCGTGCTTCTTTGCCGCTCGGCAACGCCGCTGGCGCTCATCGCTGCCGCCGTTGCATGGCTAGGGTACTACGACTACCGCGCCTTTGGAAGCCCCTTCACACTGCCCTATACCGTCGCCCGCAACACGTACAGTGTTGCCCCATATTATGTCTGGCAGCCGGCCCATCCAATACCGAGTTATCGGCACGAGGAGATGCGGCGCTTTTACATCGATAATGAGATGGGCGTAGGTGGCTACCAGAAGCTGCACAGCCTCTCCGGTTTCATTCCCCAGACGCTGCTGAAGTTCACATTGGCGCTGATGTTCTTTGCCGGCACGGCATTGCTGCCTCCGCTGATCCTGGGTTGGCGCGTGCTATTCGATCGCCGGCTTCACTTCCTGGTACTGTGCCTTCCGCTTTGGATAGCCGGCATGGCGATCGGCGTTTACCTTGTGCCTCACTATCTGGCTCCATTTACCGCGGCCTTCTATGCTTTGGGGCTGCAGGGAATGCGTCATCTTCGCGCCTGGAAGCCCAATGGCATGCCGGCCGGCCTGGCGCTGGCGCGCCTGCTGGTGACTATCTGTATTGCCATGGCTGGGTTGCGAGTCTTCGCGGAGCCGCTTCATCTTACTCCTCCCCAATGGCCGGGCGGTCTGTGGATCTTCTGGTGGTATGGACCAGGCGATTTCGGAGGCGAACGTGCTCAGATCGAAACCAGGCTGCAAGAGCTTCCCGGTCCGCAACTCGCCATTGTGCGGTATTCGCAGACGCACCAAACTTTAGAGGAGTGGGTGTACAACGAAGCGGATATCGATGGCTCAAAGGTTATCTGGGCGCAGGAGATGGATGCCGCCGCCAATCTCGAACTTATTCACTATTACCGGGACCGGAAGGTCTGGCTGGTGCAGCCGGATTCGCCGTCGATGAAGCTTTTACCGTACCCCATACCCAGCATGGGAGAGTCACCATCCGCCGGAGCAAAAAGATGAACGTCTCTGCCAGCGCCAATGCGATCCACGCTCCCACGCCGCGTCGGACTCCTTCGTGGACAAGCTATCTCGTCTTTACGCTCTGTGCAAGCCTCTACCTATTGCCATTCATGGGAGTTATAAGGATCACGACGGACGAAGGCGAACTCTTGTCCGGCGCCGTGCGGGTTGTCCATGGTGGAGTCTTCACGCGCGACTTTGTCGACATCATGGGGCCAGGTACATTTTATTGGCTGGCGGCTTTCTTCAAGCTTTTCGGCGTCACATTCCTGGCGTCACGGATATGCCTGTTCATTTCATCGCTGGGGACGGCTCTGTCGCTCTACTTTCTCTCCCGCCGCATTTGCCCGCGTTACCGGACGCTTCCATGTCTGGTTATGGCGGGAACCTATGTCACAGCGTTCTGGCCGGGAATCAGCCATCACGTGGACAGCAATTTCTTCGCGCTCCTTTCGGTCGCCTGCATGGTTTTCTGGCAGTTCAGGCCGAGGAGCGTTCTGTTGGTCGCCGGCGGGGCCTTGGCAGGAATCACCGCCTGCACTTTACAGCCAAAAGGCGTGCTGCTTTTTTGTGCGTTTTTAGTGTGGCTCTGGCTTCAGCGCCGCAGAATTGCAGCCCCGCTGTCCTCGACCGTTATGCTAACCGGAGGCTTCGTGGGCATAGTCGGGCTAGTGCTCCTGTATTTTTGGACTCAGGGAGCCTTGGGAAGCCTGATCGATGCTACCGTCGTGTTTCCGAACCAGCACTACGCCGATGTGAATACGGTACATTATGCGCAAAGAATCTTCGCAGAGTACTGGGATAAATGGGTAATGGCGGGAGGTTTGACATGGTTCCTCCCCATAGCCGCAATCCTGATCGCGCCTTTCCTCTTTATCGCGGCCTTGCCAGCGCTCATGTTGGTCCTTGGCATCCGATACAACTGGAGATGTATAACCCCTGAGCTTGCCCTCTATTGGCTCTGCGGGTGGGCCTTGTGGTTGTCGGAGATTCATCGCCAAGATATCTTCCATCTGATATTCGGATCGCCGCTGCTGATTGTTCTATGCATTCATATCCTGGGCGAGAGCCGAAGAAAGATCGCCGATCTGTCATTGCAGATGCTCGCTATCAGCGCCGTGCTTCTGGCCTTCTTCAATTGCTGCGTCACGATCGCCCATGAATCGCATTTCACGCAGACACGTGTGGGTTTGGTCGCGGGGCTCGGTTCAGACCGAGTGTTCGAGTTTGTGAATGAGCACGTACCGCCTGGCGAGGATATCCTGTTTTACCCCAATGGCGGCTCGTGCTATTTCCTTACCGAGACAACGAACCCGACGCGCTACTTCGCCCTACAGTACAACGCCACCCCTCCTGCGGTGTTTCAGGAGGTTGTGGGCGACCTCGAGCAAAAGCGAGTAAGATATGTCATTTGGGATACCGGTTTTCAGGCCGCGTTGGAAGCTGTTAATCCTGGATCTCGTCCTAAAGATCCCAGCGATCGGATCATTGAGCCTTATTTGGAGTCCCACTACAGAGTGGTGGAAGATGATGATGACGTATTGATCATGGAGCGAAAATGAATCGCATTCCAACCCTCGGCGGCCTGAGCGCAGAGCTCCGATCGCGCTGGCCTGAATGGACCACGATATCTGTTTTTGCGGCCGTAGTCGCGTTTGCCATTCCTTATCATGAACCGTGGGCGGACGAGGCCCAGGCATGGCAACTTGCGCGAAGCCTTTCGCTTCGTGAGCTATTTCAGACCTATATCCGCTATGAAGCAACCCCGGGATTATGGCATTTTCTGCTCTGGATTATGAACCGGGTTCATGTCAGTTATGCCGGCATGCATTGGATTTGCGGGTTAATCGCGGTGGTGGCGGCGTCGTTGCTTGTGCTGAATTCTCCTTTCCCCCGCTATCTCAAGCTCACTCTCCCGTTCACTTTCTTTCTTTTGTTTCAGTACGCCGTTATTGCGCGCAGTTACCTGCTCGTGCCCCTGTTATTGTTCGTAATCGCCTCGTGGTGGAAGAAAAGCCCGTTGGTTGTGGCCGTTGCACTGGGACTGCTGGCCAACTGCGCGCTTCACGCCGCCGCCATCTCCGGCGGACTGGCGATTGTCTGGCTCGTTGAGCAGTTGCGCGCCGGAAGCGCCAAGACCTCCGAGAGCCGGCGCAAGCTCCTGCTGTGCGCGATGATCGTCCTCGGCTTCTATGCTTTTGCAATCTGGACCGCCTGGCCCCCAAACGACCTGGTTTATTTGTCGTTTTCACGCGCGGCTAAGCCCTCATTCCTCCACTCTGCCTTGGCGTCTGTCCTTGCGCCAATTTGCCAGCCCGTGATTCTGTCCATCCCTTTTTGGATTGCGATTGTCTTTGTTTTCGGCGCCCGGCGAAGCCTTTTATACCTTCTTCCGGTGCTGTTTTTTGCCGCCTTTTCCGGGAACGTGATCGGCTATTTCTGGCACTGGGGACTGGTTGTGCCGCTGCTGATCTGCCTGCTTTGGATTACCTGGTCTTCACCCGGAGCCGACATGTCACTGCATGAATTCGTTGGCCGGGCCGCACTTATTTACATGGTCGGCGTGCAAATCATCTGGTCGGCCTATGCCTTGAATTTCGACCATTACAGCGCCTACTCTCCCAATCTCACCACTGCTCAATTTCTGAGGCCTCGCGTCGAGGCAGGAGCGACAATTGCCGTAACATACCTTGACGAATCACACTCACCGTTCGCCGCCAGTCATATATTCAGCGCTACAGGGATTCTCCCCTATTTCGACCGCAGTATTTACATCAACCAGAGTTATCCGTTTTATTGGTGGAGCGAGAAGAACAAATCCGACGAGCTTTTCTATGCGCTCTTGCCGTCGCACCCTAGTGTCGTCGTTGCCGAAGCGCTGCAGGTCGAGAATGGCCCCGCCATCGATCTCAAAGGACAGAGAGCCGAGCTATTGAGGAATTCTGGCTACCAGCTCACAAATGTCTTCTGCGGTTCGCTCCCGTTCCGCATGGAATTGGTGTTGACCAACTGCCACGTAATCTTTCAACGCTCCGATAGCCGCCAAGAGCCCTCCGGCATTGCACCAGGGCCGACTTCAACAATCAAGTGAGTCGGCGGCCCCTCACAGGAATAGGTAGAAATGGGCAGGGTTGGATGAACGAAAACAGACGATTGCCTTCCGCACAATATAGAGCGCGGTTATGGCGCTCGCTGAGCGGCGCTTTCAGGTAACATTGTTGTGGTGCAGCTTACCGGGCGCGACGGTAGCGCAGCTGAGCCGGGTGCTCTTCGAGTGGCCAGGCGTGGAACTCTTGCTCCTCTACGCCAGGCATTTGGCTCTGGTGCGGGCACGGAGAATGGCAATGGCAAAGGCGACGTATCTGGTAACGGGAGGGGCCGGCTTTTTTGGCGGAATCCTCAAGCAGCGGCTATTGAACGATGGCGCTGAGGTGGTCAGCGTTGACCTTGTTCCCGACGCCGCTCGTCATCCTGCGCTTACCAGTTTGCAGGCCGACATTCGTGACGATGCGGCAATGCAAAACATTTTTGCCGAGCACCGTTTCGACGCGGTCTTTCACATTGCGGCGATGCTAGCGCACGGCAAGATGAACCGCGAACTGCTGTGGAGCAGCAACGTGGATGGAACCGGCGTGATTGCCCGGTGTGCGCGGCAGGCCGGTGTTCGCAAGTTGGTGTTCACATCGAGCAACTGCCTGTGGGCCAGCAACCTGGGGCATCCGGTCCGAGAAGACGACCCACCCGCTCCGGCGGAGGTCTACGGGGAGTCCAAGCTGGCTGCTGAGAAGCTGCTGAAGCAATTTGAGGACGGCTTGGAGGTGGTAGTTCTCCGCTGCCCCACCATCATCGATAGCGGCCGGCTCGGTTTGCTGGCAATTCTTTTCGAGTTTATCCGCGAAAACAAGACGGTCTGGGTGGTGGGTTCGGGCGGCAACCACTACCAGTTCATCTACGCAGGCGATCTGGCGCAGGCCTGCGTTCTGTCTCTCGGCTACCATGGCTCGGCCACCTTCCATGTGGGCAGCGACAATGTACCTAGTCTTCGTGAGTGTTATGAGGCAGTGATTAAGCAGGCCGGCAGCCGCTCGCGAGTCAGGTCGCTGCCCAAGGGCGCGACACTGGCAGCCATGCGCCTGGCCCACAAGTTGCACGTATCGCCACTGGGGCCTTACCACTACCGAATGATCGCGGAGGACTTTATCTTCGACACCTCTCGTATTCGGCAAGCTCTGGGCTGGCGGCCCACGGTGACCAATAGCGAGATGCTCATCGAAGCCTACAAATATTATGCCGAGAACCGCGAGGAGATCCTCGCGCGAAGCAACGTCTCAGCCCACTCTCGCGTCGCCGAAATGGGCATCCTGCGCCTGTTGAAGTGGATTTCATAGACAGGCATTTTCTCTTGGAAGCCTTCTTCGTTTTATTGCAACAAAGGAGAACCTCCGGTTTTGCCAAACGATACTTATGTATAGCATTCTCGCTCACAACTGTCCGGTTAAAAGTCGAACAGAATCAGTTAGTTGGATGTGCGGAGTAACTCTTCCCGGGAACCCTCACTCTGAAGAGCCTGTAAAGACGACTGCGCTGCTACAAGTGTGTCATCAAACATGGAGTGACAATGCGGACTAGAGATGGATCAGGCCGCGTTGAAGTGCGGTAACCACCGCTTGCATACGGTCATTGGCGTCCAGCCGCATCAGGATTACGCTCACATGGCACTTGACCGTCAACTCCGCAATGCCGATCTCGGTAGTAATCTCCTTGTTGCTCTTACCGCGAACGATGAGGCTGAGAACCTCGCGCTCCCGCGCGCTTAAACTCGACTCGGGCAGCCGGTTAGAAAGCGTGCGCGTGACCGGCGGCGGCAGAAAACGGCCGCCTGCATGAATGCGCCGAATGGCATTGACCAGCGCTTCGTGCGGCATGCCCTTGATGATGTAGCTCCGCGCCCCCGCCTCAAGGGCCTGGTGAATAACCTCGTCGCCCTCATACTTTGTGAGCAACTCAAAGCGAGCGTCGCGATGCCCACGCGTATGGTACTGACTTGAGATCGGGGCGGCTTGCTTTCCCTTCATCACCGGAGGGGGGCTACAGCGGATCCAGGTACGCCGCAGCCCCAAAACTCCGACCTTCAAATCGATGCGGCCACCTCAGATGACCCTCCAATAGATTCAATAAGCAAGGGCAATCCCGGTTCCGCTCTACGACCTACAAACCAACGCGCTCATTCCCTCGTTCGCGCGAGTTCCAGCAAATCACTCGGCAGAATCTCGTCCAGGCCTGAAACAACGCATTCACCGGAACGCGCAAGGCCGCAGCGAGCGCAGCGGTGCTGGCTTTCTTCGAGCGATTCGGAACCTTCAACCTCGATCGCCTCGCAATACACCGAGCGATTGCGGCCCGCATTTTTAGCCTTGTAGAGTGCGCGATCTGCAACTCCCAATACCTCCAATGTCGATTTGGCCCCCGTGGATGCGGCCGCTGCGCCGACGCTGACTGTCACGGGTATTTCGACTTTGCCCACGCGCACAGGCACGTCGGATATGGCCTTTCGGATTCCTTCCGCTCGCTTGCGGAGTTGCGCTCGATCACACCCGGGAAGCGCGATAAGGAATTCTTCGCCCCCATAGCGTCCAACGAAATCGTAAGACCGCACATTCTGCTTGAATCGAAGCGCCATCTCCTTCAGAACCGCGTCCCCTGCCAAATGACCGTAGCTGTCGTTGATCCGCTTGAAGTGGTCCAGGTCCAGTAACAACAATCCCGTGCTGGCATCGGCGCGTTCGGCGCGATTCAATTCCTGCTTGAAGATCTCCAGAAACGCCGCCCGGTTCCACAAACCGGTCAGTCCATCCTTCATCGCTCGAACACGTTGCTCCTCCCGTGAGCTGATCAACTCATCTTGCAGAGCAATGATTCGGCTGGCTACCTTGAGACGTGCCCTTAGTTCGGGTTCCTCCAACGGTTCAATCAGGTAGTCATCTGCTCCCGACTCCAGCGCGAGCACGGTCTCTTCTTTATGAACCTTGCTCTGGATCATAATGACGTAGTGGTAGAACTTCCGGGATTTATCGCGGAGTCTTCTGCACAGATCGAAGCTATCGATACCCGATATCGCCCAATCCACAATCACGAGCTCAGGTGGCCGCCTTTGCTGCAGAATCTTCCAGGCCGTAGACCCGTCCTCGGCCAGCACAGCGTCATAGCCCCACTTCCCGAGCCAATCTTGCAGAGTCTGGCGTGTTGAGCCGTCTCCTTTGGCAATCAGCACGCGGGGGCGATCAAGACCAGCAAACAAGAAACTCATCGGGTACTTGGCGGCTTCCTCGAAGTGATGTATTGGCATCATTGAGGCCCTGATGCTACTGGTTTTCGAGATGATCTCCATTGGTTTTCTCCCATTTCGACGATCGGCCGCAAGACGCTGCGGCCCCGTTCTCGCCTGTTTTGAGCACGTTGAATGCCAAAAGCAGAAAGAGGGAAAGTTGGCCATGCTTCACCGCACGATCAAAAGGATTTGAACGATAGACGGGCACTGGGAGCAGCGCATTGTGAGAAGAAGATGAGAGTGCCGTCACCGGGAATGCCGCAATCGGCCACGGGCCTGTGGAAGCTATCTCATAAACCGGTTTTGAAAGGGCGCGGCTTTAGCCGTGCCGTAAGGGGGCCAAATGCGTAACCGGCTTTAGCCGCCGAGGGAACGCAAGCATTGAAAACAAATTCCCGCGGGGGCTAAAGCCCAAGACCTGGTTTACCCAGTCGGTGGCGAGGCTGAAGCCACGCCCTTTCAAAGTGGCCAAATTGCCCCACCGAAGGAGTTTTTCCGCAGCCTCTTTAACCGTGCCGCAAGACAACCAAAAGATCTCGGGATTCAACCCCGGAGCGACTGTTGAAGTGTTCAATACATCTCTCGGCGGCTAAAGCCAACACAACATTGGCCTCGAAATCGGCACCCTTCGACAGGCTCAGGGCAGACTTCGAAGCCGTGCCCTTTCAAAGCTACCGCACACTGTGGTCCAAAAGCCTCATGCGATTGCCCGTGCGCCGGAGGCAACCCGACACAGCCAAGTGGGCGATAATCTTCGAATGGCTGATTTTCGCGCGCGGCTGTTCTCCAGTGGCCCAAAGTAACCCTCGGACGGGTCCCATTCTCACCAATTCAAAGGAAGACACCGATGCAACGAAGAGAACTCCTTCAAGGGATGGCGACCGTAGCAGCCGCGGGAGTGTTGCCGAGCCAGGATGCGCGCGCAAAGACATTTGCAACAACAGGTCCGCTTGAGCATCCTTTGCCCAGCGGAATTTCGCGCGCAAAACGCCGGTTGCTTGGCGTCGTTCGCGAACAGATCCATTTCCAGCTCTTTTCCGATGGCACTGCCATTGTGGAGGACAAAACGAATGGGGCGGAATGGCGCTTTGGCGCGGTAGCCTTCCAGGAGGAAGGCGCAATCGATGAAGGTGCGGTGTGGTTGCGAACCGAACGATCCATTTGCGAACAGTATCCCGGCAGGTATGTGGGTGAGGAAGAGGGAGAGGGATTTCGCTTTTGGGTACTGGATACAGAAGGCCAGAGTCGCGGGTCGTTCCATGTAGAGATAGCCTTCGACGCAGGCGCAATCGAGTGGAGGATTCCGCAGATCGATGCCTCGCTGCCAAGCCTCTCCTTTCCGGCGGCAGTGGCCTGTGAAAGCATGGTTTTGCCCCAACATGCGGGCAGATGGATTCGTACGCCGCTGCAGGGAAGACACTGCTGGCCGTTCTTCAGTGCCATGAACATGCGATGGTTTGGCGGGTTGCAGGGGAAGAACTGCTATCTCGCCATATTGCCAGGCGAACAATGCGCAGACGCCCTGATCTCTGCCACGGAGATGGCCGCGGCGCCGATGTGGTTGCGGCGGTTGGGTGAGTGGAAGGGTGAGCGGCGGATTCGCTACGAGTTTCTACGTGGCAATTACGTTGACCTGGCCAAGGCTTACCGGGCGTGGGCGAAGGCAAATGGTTTGCATCGCAGTCTCGAGGAAAAGCTGCGTGCGACTCCCGCCCTGGCATCGCTGACCGGCGGACGGCTGATTTCGTGCATGCAGGCTGAACCGGGCGAGAGTTCAAGCTACTTTGAAGACCGGCTCACTGCGCCGCCGATCGACGACGCTTTGAGCCATTTCCGCATCAACCTCACTCATTCTCAGGCGGCGCAGGTATTAAACGAACTGCCTGCCGCCGGAGTTGCGAAAGCGCTGCTGGTGTTGCGCGGATGGATTCGTGGCGGCTACGACTGGTCGCATCCGGATATCTGGCCGCCGGAGGAACGTCTCGGTACGCTTGCCGAGCTTCGCGGCATTTGCACAGCCGACGGGCCAATCACTGCCGGCTTGCACGACAATTACCAGGACATTTACAGGCACAATCCCAGTTGGCCTCATGGAATCGACAGGACCGAGAAGCAGCGGCTGTTGCGAGGCGGATACTGGGATGGGGGTCAGGCCTACATTCTCAATGCAGCGGCGGGCCTCTCGTATGCCAGGCGCAACTGGAAGATGGTGCAGCAACTCTCAGCGAAGGCCATGTTTATCGACACGACCTCGGCAGTGCAGACTTATCAATCCTGGGAACCGGGACGCATCCAACACCGCGCCGACGATCTGGCGAACAAGAAGAACCTGCTCGGCTTCTTCAAAGAATGCGGCGTAGTACTGGGCAGCGAAGAGGGAGCTGACTTCGCAATTACCTATCTCGACTGGTGCGAAAACCGCCACGAGCGGGAACCGGGCGAGTCAATTCCGCTTTGGCCGCTGGTCTTTCACGACGCGATCGTTTCTTGCCGCTATACCGCAGATCCTATTCCTCGGGGGTTCGATGAAGCTCCATCAGACAAGGGATATCCACGCTGGCTTGTCGATATGCTGTGGGGTTACGCTCCACTGACTCAACTGGAGAACTTTGAACAACGAACAAAGGTCTACGAACGCATCCGCGCAACGCGGCATGTGGGCGCATGGTTTGTCGCCATTGCTACCGATTCTCTGGACGAGCACGCTTTTCTGAATGGTGACCGAACGCTGGAGAAGACACAGTTCTCGTCGAAGCGTTCGATCATCGTCAACTTTGCGCCGGAACCGCAGGCCTATGACGGAAAGACCATTCCCGCCCATGGCTATGCAGCATTCGACGAGCGGGGCGAAGCGTTGACCCTGTGAGGTGTTTATCCGGGAGCACGGCGGTGGCGCGCCTTAGGGAACATTTGATTAAGAGCCCCTTCATAAATTGGTAGCGCCGTCTACTCACGGCCGGTCGTAAAAGCGGAAGAAGAGCGAGGGCTTGGCGACCGGTTCGGCCTTCGCCACCAGTTCCGTCGCTTGCCCATCGCTCAGGGGCGTAAACTCGCGCGCCAGTTGGACGTTCTCTTCAAGCTGGGCGATGGTGTCGCAGCCAATGATAACCGTGCTCACCGGGCGGGAGAGCGTGTAGTACATGGCCTCGCGCATGGTCAGGGTGCCGGGAGTCGTGGTCTGGATCGTCATGCCCTCCCAGGAGTGCTTCTGCGCCTCGATGGAGGGCGGCGTCCAACTGGAGAGCAGGCGGCTGCGGCCCGGAATCTTCATGCCGATGATGCCCATCTGGCGCTCGACGGCCAGGGGCAGAAGCTCCTGGTTGAAGCTGAAGTGGTGGGGATCGGCGGCGTTCATGGCCATGAGGATGGTGTCGAAGGGATGGCGGCGGATGCACTCCATGAGCGCGTCGGGCCGGTAGTGGCCGGTGATGCCCAGGTAGCGAACAACTTTTTGCCGCTGCATCTCAAGGAGCGCTTCCACTGCCCCGCCCTTGGCGAAGACTTCATTCACATCGGTCATGGTGCCGATGTCATGAAGCTGCCAGAGGTCGATGTGGCCGGTTTGGAGTAGCTGGAGCGACTTCTCGATCATGCGCATGGAGCCTTCGCGCGTGCGCTCCTTGGTCTTGGTGGCCAGGAAGGCCTCGTTGCGCCGGCGGGCCATCACTTTGCCGACGTACTGCTCGCTCCAGCGCTCGGGTCCGCCGTAGATGGAGGAGGTATCGATGTAGTTGACGCCCAGATCGAGGGCGCGCTCAAGGATGGGCACGGCGGCGTCGAAGTTGTTGGGGCGCTCCAGCGCGGCCTGGCCGCCGAGCGAAAAGATGCCCACCTTGTAGCCGGTCTTGCCCAGGTTGCGGGTTGGCATGGCCGTTGGGGTTACGGGATTCGAAGGAAGACCGGGGAGGGTCTTCGCTGTTTCGGCCAGCGCACCTGGCGCCAGCAGCGCGGCGGTTACCGCTCCGCCCGCCTTCAGGAACTCACGGCGGCCCTGCCTGCGTGCCGCAACGGTTTGGTTCTCGCTCATGGCAACCTCCTCGCCGATCTGCTTGCCTTGGAGGATTCATCATAAACCCGTTTGGGGATTGCTGGGAATGCAATGGCAATGCCGGAAAAGAATGGCAGGGAAGGATCGGCCGAGGGGCAATCCCATTCGAATCGGAGAGGATTTTTCGGTCCATTTCCTGGCGCCCCTCCGGGGCGCCATCGATGGATTATCGGCCTAACCAGGGCTTGCGCCCTGGGCTAACCTCCTGTCGTCCCTCCGGGACGAGGATTGTCCGCGACGGAATATACACAATATGGTCGACTTCGCTTCAAAAACCATTGCGATGCCGCGCTTGCAATTCCGCGGCCACTTGGTTATGATTCAAAGATGCGCCCAAGGGAGACCCCTGGGCAGTCATTAGCACCACGGTTTTTGGACCCGTTCGAGTGTTCGCCCAGGCAACCAGAAACGTTGCCTCGGCGGCGAGCCGCGGGTTCCCCGCAAAGCGGGGCTGGCAAGAGCGGTGGGAGACGAGGATGGAATGGCCAGAAAAGACAGCAAGAACATTGTGAAGGCGCGCGCGGCTGTGACCAAAGCGGCGTATCCTCTGCCGGAGGCCGTAGGGCTGCTCAAGCAGGTGAAGTACGCCAAGTTCGACGAGACGGTGGACCTGACGCTGCGCCTCGGCGTAGACACGCGCCATGCCGACCAAATGGTGCGCGGGACGGTTGTGCTGCCGCACGGGCTGGGCAAGTCGAAGACGGTGGCCGTGATTGCCACCGGCGACCGCCAGAAGGAAGCCACCGCGGCCGGCGCTGACTTTGTGGGCGGCGAAGAGATGGTGGAGAAGATTCAGAAGGAAAGCTGGACCGCCTTCGACGCGCTGATCGCCACGCCGGACATGATGAAGGTGGTGGGCCGTCTGGGCAAGATTCTCGGCCCCAAGGGTTTGATGCCCAATCCCAAGACCGGAACCGTGACCATGGATGTGGCCGCAGCGGTGAAGGAGATCAAGGCCGGTAAAGTGGAGTTCAGGGCCGACAAGACCAGCCTGGTGCATGTGCCGGTGGGCAAGCTGAGCTTTGAGCCTCAGAAGCTGATCGACAACGCGACTACCGTGATCGGATCGATCGTGCGCGCCAAGCCTTCGGCGGCCAAGGGCAAGTACATCAAGAGCGTGACGCTGAGCTCGACGATGGGGCCCGGAGTGCCGCTGGATTCGGCGGTAGCGGACGCGGCCGGCAAGCGGTAAGAAGCAGTGGACAGGGAACAGTGGTCAGTGGACAACGACCTCGCGTTCAGTTTCGGTCCCAAACGGAAGGTTCTAAGAGAGATTTGAAGCAGAAACTTTGATCAAACGTGGTTTTTAACTGTCCACTGTTCACTGATCACTGTTAGCTGTGCGGAGCACAAAATGGCGATTTCAAGAACGAAGAAGATAGAGAAGGCGAAGTTACTGGCGCGGGAGCTGGAAGGCTCGACCACGGCGATTGTCGGCACATTCTCCAAGTTGACCGTGGCCAAGGACTTTGCGCTGCGCAAGGTGATCCGCGAGGCGGGCGGCAAGTACCGGGTGGTGAAGAACAAGCTGGCAGCCGTTTCCGGCCGGGGCACGCAGGTCGAGGCCGCGCTTAAGGGGTTGAAAGGCGTGAACTCGGTGGCCTTCACCTCGGGCGATCCGGTGGCGCTGGCCAAGGTCTTTTCGAAGTGGGCGTCCGAGAACACGGAGTTCCAGTTCAAACTGGGAATCGTGGACGGCAAGCTGCTGAGCGTGGAAGAGGTCAAGTCGCTGGCCACGATGCCGGGCAAGGAAGAGCTTTATGCGAAGCTGCTCTTCCTGATCAACGCGCCGGCGCAGCGGCTGGTGACCGTGCTGAACGCCGCGGGACGCGATCTGGCGGTGGTGCTGGGCCAGGGCGTGGAGAAGGAAAAGTTCGCCAGTGCAACATAAGAAGCCGTTAGCTTTTAGCTCTTAGCTTTTTCTATGGGAAACCGAGATCGTCGGTCTAGCCACGAATGGGCTAAAAGCTAATAGCTAAAGACTAAAAGCTGGCTTTTAAGGGATTTGGCTGTGGAACAGGCAGGGAGTGCGCGGGTCTGGCGCATCGGAAACTCTCAGCTTGGGTTGATGGCTGGTAAGGGAAATTCAAACGACTTTGATCAAACGATTCTGAATGGAGAATAAGATGGCGGATCTGGTGCAGTTGGAAGAGCAGATTGTTTCGCTGAGTCTGTTGGAAGCGGCGGAACTGGTGAAGAAGCTGGAAGCGCGTCTTGGCGTTTCGGCAGCGGCGGCGGCGCCGGTAGCGGTGGCGGCGGGCGGCGGCGCGGCGGCTCCGGTGGTTGAGGAGAAGACCGAGTTTCAGGTGATCCTGAAGGACTTTGGCGCGAACAAGATCAGCACCATCAAGGCGGTGCGCGAGGTTACGTCGCTGGGGCTGAAGGAAGCCAAGGATCTGGTGGACGGAGCTCCGAAGGCGATCAAGGAGAACGCGACCAAGGACGAGGCCGAGGCCATCCGGAAGAAGTTCGAAGGCATCGCGACCATCGAGATCAAGTAATCGAGAACTTGCAAGCAAAGCCGGGACGCGCTACGATAGTCGTTGCGCGTCTTTTCGGCCCATCTGTTTCTTGTTGTGAGTGAAACGGGGCTGGGGCGTGGATTTGGGATCGAGGAGTGGCACGCAGGGGTTCGTTACCGGAGCAGAGCCAAGCATTCCGGCGGCGGGCACAGCGCGATATTGAAGTGCCTTAGTGTCAACGGTTTACCTTAGGTGAGGCAGGCAATTCGTTGACGAGTGGCAGGTGGCTGGCGAATCGCGGCAGAAGCGAGCTTTGGGATCGGCGAGAGCATTGCAAAAGAATTCGGATGGGAGCACAGGCGATAGTCCGCGCTCGTGAGGCATTGCGTCCTTACGAGCTATTTGTGTCTTCCCGTCTTATCAGGTGGAACGGATTGAGCAGTTTCCACCCGGTGCGCACAAGTATCTTTGACGGGTTTCCCCGTTGCGCTTGCTTCTCTCAGTTGTGCGCAGTCTAGCGCACAGGCCGGAACTAAGGCAATGCCCACGAAGCGATTTTGACGCGACTGTCACGAGACACGCTTGGCATGGGTGGCGCGCAGGGGCTTTCCCGGTCCGATTCGGGATTTGCCGAAAGCTGACCGGAGCGCGCGGGCGGGGACTGGAATTGCACAGATTCCCCGATTTGGATCTTCGGTTTTTTTACTGTATTCCGCCGGCGCCCAAGAGACTCGAGCGCTGGCCCGGAGCCACACGGAGCCGGATTGACGAGCCTCAGGAGTGAACATGCCCAACGAGAAGCGCGCGATTCGCAGCCGGCTCGATTTTTCAAAGATTCCCACCGCAACCCAAATCCCAAACCTGATCGAAGTGCAGCGGCGTTCGTACGAGCGCTTCCTGCAGATGGACAAACTGCCCAACGAGCGGGACGACCTGGGGTTGCAGTCGGTATTTGTGTCGGTATTTCCGATTACCGATTTCCGTGGCATCTCGCAATTGGATTTTGTGGACTTCGCGATCGGCAACTGGGAGTGCAAGTGCGGGCACCTGAAGGGGCTGCACCACCTGCGCACGGCCTGCGTGCATTGCGGAGCGATGGTGATCACCGATCCCTTCCTGCCCGGCGATGTACTCTGCCAGAAGTGCGGAACCTACAACAAGAACACACCCGACTTCTGCAACAAGTGCGGCGACCCGGTGAGCCTGCAGTTGAAGTACGACCAGCAGGAGTGCGAGGAGCGGGGCATGACCTTCTCGGCGCCGTTGAAGGTGACGGTACGGCTGACCATTTACGAGAAGGATCCCGAGACCGGCAACAAGAGCATCAAGGACATCAAGGAGCAGGAGGTCTTCTTCGGCGATATTCCGCTGATGACGCCGAATGGAACCTTCATTGTGAACGGGACCGAGCGGGTGATCGTCTCGCAGCTGCACCGCTCTCCCGGCGTCTTCTTTGAGACGGCGAACAACCGCACCTACTTCCTGGGCAAGATCATTCCCTATCGCGGCTCGTGGGTGGAGTTCGAGTACGACCAGAAGAATACGCTCTACGTGCGCATCGACCGCAAGCGGAAGTTTCTGGGCACGATCTTCCTGCGCGCGCTGGGGTTGCGCTCGGACGAAGAGATTCTGCGCACCTTCTATACGGTCGACCGGCTGTACATCGCCGACGGCAAGCTACAGTGGGCGGTTCCGCCGGACCCGAAGGCGGGCACACACCTGGTGGGCGCCAAGCCGGCGCATGCGGTGGTGCACGGCGGCGCGGAGATTGCATTTGCCGGCCGCAAGATCACGCCGCACACGCTGAAGGCTCTGCGCGCTGCTTCGATCGAAAAGATCGAAGTGGAGGCGGCCGAACTGGACGGGGCGCTGACGGCGGCCGACGTAGTGGATTTGAATACCGGCGAGGTGGTTGTCGAGGCCAACGTCGAATTGACTGCCGACCGGTTGCACAAGGTGCTCGCCAGCGGCGCGGTCAGCTTCGATGTCTTCTTTCCGGAGCGCGACGACGCGGGCAACATCATCTCCAACACTCTCAAGCGGGACTCGATCCGCAAGCCGGAGGAGGCGCTGATCGAGATCTACCGCAAGCTGCGTCCGGGCGATCCGCCCACGCTGGATACGGCGACGGCTCTCTTTGAAGGCATGTTCTTCGACCCGCGCAAATACGATTTTTCGCGTGTGGGCCGGCTGAAGTTCAACATCAAGCTCTACGAGAGCCAGGATGCCTCCGGGCTGGACAAGCGGACCTTGACGCCGGAGGATTTCTACTCGACCATTCGCTACCTGCTGAAGCTGCGCAAGAACATCGGCATGGTAGACGACATCGATCACCTGGGCAACCGGAGGGTGCGCGCGGTGGGCGAGCTGATGGAGAACCAATTTCGAATTGGTTTGGTGCGCATGGAGCGGGCGATCAAGGAGAAGATGAGCGTCTATCAGGAGTTGTCGACGGCGATGCCGCACGACCTGATCAACGCCAAGCCTGTGATGGCGGCCATCCGCGAGTTCTTCGGATCGTCGCAGCTTTCGCAGTTCATGGACCAGACCAATCCTCTCTCGGAAATTACGCACAAGAGGCGCCTGTCGGCTCTTGGGCCGGGCGGCTTGTCGAGGGAGCGCGCGGGCTTCGAGGTGCGCGACGTTCACCCCACGCACTATGGCCGCATCTGCCCCATCGAGACGCCGGAAGGCCCGAACATCGGCCTGATCAGCTCGCTGAGCTGCTTTGCGCGCATCAATGAGTATGGGTTCATCGAATCGCCCTATCGCAAGGTGAAGGACTCGCGGATTTTGGACTTTGTGGAGATCGTGAACGCCGGCGAGAGCGGGCTGCGGGTCGGCGATCACATTGAAAAGGGCGAGGCGGCGCGGCTGAATGCAGGGCTAAAGAAGGCCGGCAAGCGGCCGATCGACAACATTCCCTTCAGCTTTTATCTGTCGGCGTGGGAAGAGGACAAGCACACCATCGCCCAGGCCAACATCGAGTTCAACGATAAGGGCGAGATCACCGAAGATCTGGTGAACGCGCGCCGGCAGGGGAACTTCGTGCTGGTGAACCGGACCGATGTGGATTACATCGACGTGAGTCCGAAGCAGCTTGTCTCAGTGGCCGCGTCGCTGGTTCCCTTTCTGGAGCACGACGACGCCAACCGCGCGCTGATGGGCGCCAACATGCAGCGGCAGTCTGTTCCGCTTCTGGTGGCAGAGGCGCCGCTGGTGGGCACGGGCATGGAAGGCGTGACGGCGCGCGACTCCGGCGCAGTGATCCTGGCCAAGCGCAACGGCATTGTGGATTCGGTCGACTCGCAGCGCATCATCGTGCGCGTCGAGGGCGAGCATCATCCCACGCAGCTTTCGCGCGAGGTGGGCTCCGACATCTATACGCTGATCAAGTTCAAGCGCTCGAACCAGAACACCTGCATCAATCAGAAGCCCGTCGTTCGCGAGGGCGAGCGGGTGGTGAAGGGCCAGGTGATTGCCGACGGTCCCTGCACCGAACAGGGCGAGCTGGCGCTGGGACGCAACGTGCTGGTAGCCTTCATGCCCTGGCGCGGTTATAACTTCGAAGACGCCATTCTGATCAGCGAACGGCTGGTGCGCGAGGACTACTACACCTCGGTGCACATCGAGGAGTTCGAGATCGAGGCCCGGGACACGAAGCTGGGTCCGGAGGAGATCACGCGCGACATTCCCAACGTCAGCGAACATGCGCTGCGCGATCTGGACGAGAGCGGCGTGGTGCGCATCGGCGCGCAGATCAAGCACGGCGACATTCTTGTGGGCAAGGTGACTCCCAAAGGAGAAACCCAGCTGACACCGGAAGAGAAGCTGTTGCGGGCCATCTTCGGCGAAAAGGCCGGCGATGTGCGCGACGCTTCGCTCACCTGCCCTCCGGGCATCGAGGGCACGGTGGTGGACGTGCGCATCTTCAGCCGCAAGGGGCAGGAGAAGGACGAGCGCGCCAAGCAGATCGAGGCCGAGTACGTGGCCAAGCTCGAAAAGAACCTGGGCGACGAGATCCGCATTCTGACCGACGAGCGCCTGAAAAGGCTGGACGCGATCCTGGGACGCAAGGAGGTGCTGGCCGACCTGCACGACGAGCGCACCAATAAGCGTTTGCTGACCAAGGGGGCCATTCTGGATCGCGAGACCATCGAGCGTATCTCGACCAAGAACCTGAAGCGCATCCGCTATGCAGACAAAGATCCGCGCGTTAACGAGCAGATCGACGAGATCGAGGAGATGACCTCGCGGCAGATCGAAGTGCTGCGCAAGATCACCAACGAGAAGATTCTCAAGCTGCAAAAGGGCGACGAACTGCCTCCGGGCGTGATCAAGCTGGTGAAGGTCTATGTGGCCATGAAGCGCAAGCTCAGCGTGGGCGACAAGATGGCCGGCCGCCACGGCAACAAGGGCGTGATCGCGCGCATTCTTCCCGAGGAGGATATGCCGTACCTGCCCGATGGAACGCCGGTGGAGATTGTGCTGAATCCGCTGGGCGTGCCTTCGCGTATGAATGTGGGCCAGATTCTTGAGACCCACCTGGGATGGGCCGCTCATGCACTGGGCTTGAAGATTGCCGGTGTGCTCAAGTCGGAAGACCAGATGGCCTTGCGAATCCAGGAACATGGCAGCCAGGCAAACGCTGTCCGCGAACTCGTGAAGAAGGAGTTCGCTGGAACGGCAACACTGCGGCAGTTGCTGGAGATGGACGACGCGATGTTGTTGCGCGTGGCCGCAGGCATGGAGCGCGGCATCTGGTTCGGGACTGCGGTCTTCGACGGCGCGCGCGAAGAAGAGATCAAGGCGCTGCTAGCCGCGGCCGGGCTTCCTTCATCGGGCAAGACGGCTCTTTTCGACGGCATGACGGGCGAGCAGTTTGAGCAGCCGGTAACGGTGGGCTACATCTACATGCTCAAGCTATCGCACCTGGTGGACGACAAGATTCACGCCCGGTCGATCGGGCCGTACTCGCTGATTACGCAGCAGCCGCTGGGCGGCAAGGCGCAGTTCGGCGGCCAGCGCTTCGGCGAGATGGAGGTCTGGGCTCTTGAAGCTTACGGCGCGGCCTACATTTTGCAGGAGCTGCTGACGGCGAAGTCGGACGATGTGTATGGCCGGACAAAGATCTATGAAGCGATCGTTAAGGGCGAGGCGGCGATCGAGCCGGGCGTTCCGGAGTCGTTCAACGTGCTGATCCGCGAGTTGCAGTCGCTGTGCCTGGATGTGGAATTGATCAAGCGCGCGGACCTGATAAAGAAGTTGCCCGCGCCGGAAGCAGCCATGGTGGCGGATTGAGACAGCTTTTAGCTACTAGCTCTTAGCTTCTAGCTCGATCTTGCTGGCGGTTAGTTCTGCGGCAATGGCTAGAGGGTACGAAGGAAGCTAAAGGCTAATAGCTAACAGCTAGAAGCTGAGTTTCAGGGCTCTTCTTGAAAGCGGCAACCACCGCTTCCCGGGAAGGAAGAACCCACCAAGATCATCCCGGGAATACCGCGGCAGGCGCCGAAAGGCCCGCCAAGGAGGGTCGCCTTGTTCCGTTCGAACCCGTTTGAGCTTTCCAGCCCCATCACCGACTTTGACGCAATTCGCATCATGCTGGCTTCTCCGGAGAAGATCCGCAGCTGGTCGCATGGCGAGGTCACCAAACCCGAGACCATCAACTATCGCACCTTCAAGCCGGAGCGCGACGGACTGTTCTGCGCCCGCATCTTTGGACCGGTAACCGACTGGGAGTGCCTGTGCGGCAAGTACAAGCGCATGAAGCACCGCGGCGTGATCTGCGACAAGTGCGGCGTTGAAGTGACGGTGAGCAAGGTGCGCCGCGAGCGCATGGGGCACATCGAGCTGGCATCGCCCTGCTCGCACGTGTGGTTCTTCAAGGGACTGCCGTCCAGGATCGGTCACCTGCTGGACATCTCACTGCGCGATCTGGAGAGCATTCTCTACTTCGAGTCCTACGTGGTGGTGGATGCGGGCGACGCGCCAGTGAAGGAGCGCGAGATCATCAAGGACGAGGCTAAGTTCCGCGAACTGGATGCACAGTTCCGGCCTTCCGGCTTCAAGGCCATGATGGGCGCCGAGGCCATCAAGGAGCTGCTCAAGCGCGTTCAGATCGACGAGCTGGGCATCGAGCTGCGCGAGCGGATGAAGACCGAGACCTCCGTGCAGAAGAAGGTCAAGTATGCAAAGCGGCTGAAGGTGGTGGAGGCCTTCCGCAAGAGCACGAACAAGCCTCAGTGGATGATTCTGGATGTGCTGCCCGTGATTCCTCCAGAGCTGCGCCCGCTGGTGCCGCTGGATGGAGGACGCTTTGCGACCTCGGATTTGAACGATCTTTACCGCCGCGTGATCAACCGCAACAACCGGTTGAAGAAGCTGATGGACCTGCACGCGCCGGAGGTGATCGTGCGCAACGAGAAGCGCATGCTACAGGAAGCCGTTGATGCGCTCTTCGACAACGGCCGCCGCGGACGTGTGCTGCGCGGCGCCAACAACCGGCCGCTGAAGTCGCTCTCGGATACGCTGAAGGGCAAGCAGGGACGCTTCCGGCAGAACCTGCTGGGCAAGCGCGTGGACTACTCGGGCCGCTCGGTGATCGTGGTGGGTCCGGAGCTGAAGCTTCACCAGTGCGGATTGCCGAAGAAGATGGCGCTGGAGCTTTTCAAGCCCTTCATCTATCACCGGCTTGAGCAAACGGGCCACTGCACCACCATCAAGCAGGCCAAGGAGATGGTGGAGATGCAGGAGCCGGTGGTGTGGGACATCCTTGAAGAGGTGATCAAGGATCACCCGGTGCTGCTCAACCGCGCTCCCACGCTGCACAGGCTGGGCATTCAGGCCTTTGAGCCGGTGCTGGTGGAAGGCAAGGCAATCAAGATTCACCCGCTGGTCTGCACGGCCTTCAATGCCGACTTCGACGGCGACCAGATGGCCGTCCACATTCCGCTCTCGCCCGAGGCGCAGATCGAAGCCAGCGTGCTGATGCTTGCCTCTCACAATATTCTGTCGCCGGCCTCAGGCCAGCCGATCACGGTGCCCACGCAGGACATGGTGCTGGGACTCTATTACCTGACCAAGGCCAAGAAGGGCGCCAAGGGCGAGGGACGCGTCTTTGCGAACACAGAAGAGATTCTGATGGCCCTGGAAGCCAGGGAAGTGGAGACGCTTTCGCCCATCCGGCTGCGCTATACGGGCAAGGTGCTGGACATGACCACAGCCTACGACGATCAGGATCTGACCCACACCGAGCCGGTGGACTTCAACCGGGAATACATCTCGACGACCGTAGGCCGCGTGATCTTCAATGATTCGCTACCCGCCGGAATGCCCTTCGTCAACGGCTTGTTGAAGAAGAAAGGTATCGGGCAACTTGTGAACTACTGCAACCAGAACCTTGGTCTTGAGGTAACGGTGGGAATGCTCGACCGCATCAAGTCGCTGGGCTTCAATTATGCCACGCGTTCGGGGCTTTCCGTAGGCCTGGACGACATGGTGATTCCGGCCAGCAAGTACACCGTTGTGGAAGAAGCCGACAAGAAGGTCATCGAGGTCCAGAAGCAGTACATGGACGGCGCCATCACCAACGGCGAGCGCTCCAACAAGGTGATCCAGATGTGGTCGGCGGTGACCGACAAGGTGGCCGACGAGATGTTCGGCAACATGAAGCGCGCGGACGAGGAAGGAGCCATGAATCCGATCTACATCATGGCCGACTCCGGCGCCCGCGGATCGAAGCAGCAGATCCGCCAGCTCTCGGGCATGCGCGGATTGATGGCCAAGCCCTCGGGAGAAGTGATCGAGACGCCCATCACGGCTAACTTCCGCGAGGGGCTGACGGTGCTGGAATACTTCATCTCGACGCACGGCGCGCGCAAAGGATTGGCGGATACGGCCCTGAAGACGGCCGACTCCGGCTACCTGACGCGCCGGCTGGTTGACGTGGCCCAGGATGTGATCGTGACCGAGTACGACTGCGGCACGGTCGAGGGCATCTACGTGGGTTCGATCGTGGAGTCGGGCGAGATCATCGAGCCGCTGCGCGACCGCATCATTGGGCGTGTTTCGCTGGAGCGCATCAAGGACTACGACGGCAACGTGGTGGTGGATGTGAACCAGGGCATCGATGAAGACATTGCCTCGGCGATTCAGGGCGCGGGCGTCGAGAGGGTGAAGATCCGCTCGGTGCTCACCTGCGAATCGCGGCGCGGAGTGTGCGCGCTGTGTTACGGGCGCAACCTGGGCTCAGGGCGCATGGTGGAGCTGGGCGAGACCTGCGGCGTCATCGCCGCACAATCGATCGGCGAGCCGGGAACGCAGTTGACGATGCGTACCTTCCACGTGGGTGGCACGGCTAGCCGCGTCGCCGACAAGTCGCGCCTGGACGCCAAGAACAACGGCTACGTGCGCTTTATCAATCTGAATACGGTAGAGAGCCGGGAGAAAGAGCTGGTGGCGATGAACCGCTCCGGTTCGGTGGCCATTCAGGACGAGCGCGGCCGCGAGAAAGAACGCTACCAGGTGGTCTACGGCGCGCGCCTCAAGGTGAGGGACGGCGACGCGGTGAAGTTGGGCCAGGTGCTGGCCGAGTGGGATCCGTACACCTACTCGATCCTGACCGAAATCGGCGGAGCGGTGCAGTTCAAGGACTTGCAGGAAGGCATCACGCTCAACGAAGAGGTGGACGAAGTGACCGGCCTCTCGCGCTGGGTGGTGGCCGACGCGCCGGACGAGAAGCGGCAGCCGGCGTTCGTGGTGAAGAACGCAAAGGCCCACAAGCGCTATCTGCTGCCACGCGGCGCTCACCTGATGATTCAGGACGGCGAGGAAGTGGGTCCGGGCGACGTGCTGGCCAAGATTCCCAAGGAGAGCACGCGCACCAAGGACATCACCGGCGGCCTGCCACGCGTCGTGGAGCTATTCGAAGCGCGCAAACCGCGCGAGACGGCCATCATCAGCGAGATCGACGGCGTGGTGCGCTTTGGCGAAGTTGCCAAGGGCCAGCGCAAGATCTATGTGACGGCCGATAACGGCGACGAAAAGGAATACTCGGTGCCGCGCGGCATTCACGTGAACGTGCAGGAAGGCGAGCGCCTGCGGGCCGGCGATCCGTTGATGGACGGCCCCTTGAACCCGCACGACATTCTGGCCGTGCTGGGCGAGAAGGAGTTGCAGGGCTATCTGGTGAGCGAGATCCAGGAGGTCTACCGTCTGCAGGGCGTGGCCATCAGCGACAAGCACATCGAGGTGATTGTGCGCCAAATGCTGCGCTGGGTGCGGATCGACGAAGTGGGCGATACCAACTTCCTGCTCGAGCAGCAGGTGGACAAGTTCCGCTT
>Ga0182014_10001798_pt1 | contig 28001 bp, 25 predicted proteins | sample 612S2DmetaG_FD_120489 | JGI IMG/M metagenome (GOLD analysis project Ga0182014, IMG submission 120489) | Permafrost microbial communities from Stordalen Mire, Sweden - 612S2D metaG | ecosystem: Environmental > Terrestrial > Soil > Wetlands > Permafrost | place: Sweden: Stordalen | collected... | reverse complement strand
GGTCGACGCCTTCCGCCCGCCACTCCTGTTCCTTGGTCGCCTTGCGCTGGAGGAGCTCCTCCTCTTTCTCGCGCAGCTTCTTGGCCTGCTCGAAGTTCTGCTTCTCGATGGCCAGCTCCTTGTCCTTGCGAGCCTTGGCGATCTCTTCTTCGATGGCCTTGTAATCGGGCGGGGTGGACATGCGCCGGATACGCAGCCGGCTGCCCGCCTCGTCGATGAGGTCGATGGCCTTGTCCGGTAGGTACCGGTCGGCGATGTACCGGTCGGCCAGGTTGGCCGCAGTCACGACCGCCTGATCGGTGATGGTGACGCCGTGGTGGGCCTCGTAGCGGTCACGCAGGCCCTTCAGGATCTCGATGGTGTGGGCCAACGATGGCTCTTCCACCTTGATCGGCTGGAACCGCCGCTCTAGAGCAGCGTCCTTCTCCAAGTGCTTGCGGTACTCGTCCAGGGTCGTGGCCCCGATCGTCTGCAGCTCGCCCCGGGCCAGCATGGGCTTGAGGATGGAGGCGGCGTCGATGGCACCCTCGGCTGCACCCGCCCCGACCAGCGTGTGCAGCTCGTCGATGAACAAGACGATGTCGCCCCGGGTCCGGATCTCCTTCAGCACCTTCTTCAGGCGCTCCTCGAAGTCGCCCCGGTAGCGGGACCCGGCCACCAGGGCGCCGAGGTCCAAGGTGTAGAGCTGCTTGCCCCGTAAGGTCTCGGGCACGTCGCCGGCTACGATGCGCTGGGAAAGGCCCTCGACAATGGCCGTTTTGCCCACGCCCGGTTCGCCGATGAGGACAGGGTTGTTCTTGGTCCGCCGGGACAACACCTGCATGACCCGCTCGATCTCGCGCTCGCGCCCGATGACCGGGTCGAGCTTGTGCTCGCGGGCCAGCTGGGTCAGGTTGCGCCCGAACTGGTCCAGCACAGGGCTGCCGGCGGGGACATCGGCCGAGCTCGGGGCGGCACCGGCCGCCGTCTTCTCGGGACCGGCGGCCTGGTAGCCGGAGAGCAGCTGGATGACCTGCTGGCGCACGCGGGACAGGTCGGCACCCAGGCTGACCAGGACCTGGGCAGCGACACCCTCGCCCTCGCGGACAAGGCCGAGGAGCATGTGCTCGGTACCGATGTAGTTGTGACCAAGCTGGAGAGCCTCCCGCAGGGAAAGCTCGAGGACCTTCTTCGCCCGGGGCGTGAACGGCGGAGACCCCGTGGTCGACGTCCCGGCCGGCCCGATCGTCTCTTCGACCTTCTCGCGTACCGCTTCCAGGCTTATGCCGAGGGACTCCAGCGCCTTGGCGGCCACACCCTCACCCTCGTGGATCAAACCGAGCAGGATGTGCTCGGTCCCGATGAAGTTGTGGTTGAGCAGGCGCGCCTCCTCTTGGGCCAGCACCAGCACTCGTCGGGCTCGGTCGGTAAAGCGCTCAAACAATGCTGACACCCTCCTCAACACTCAAGCAGACCAACACCTGGGGCAACCTGGTGCCACTCCGCTCGGTGATTGCGCAGCTCTTCATGCAAGTCATCCGTACCCTTTCTTTCGGGCTCTTGCGCTCTCCAGTGTACCTATTGCCTGTGTCATCGGCGTGAGCGCCACCCCGGTAAGGCCCACGGCCCACAGTCCGGTTCGTACTTGAGCCCGACGTTGGCATATCGTCTTGTAATGAACGTCTGGGAGCTCCTCTACCTTCCCGGGCTCGACGAAAGCCTGGCCCGGGTCGAAGCGGAGTTGCGCCGGGCGGTCCTGTCCCCCGATCCCCTTCTGTCCGAAGTGGCTTCCCACCTCGTCGACGCCGGCGGCAAACGGCTCCGACCAGCCTTGTTGGTCGCTGCCGCCGCGGCTACAGGCGCCGTTGCCGGTGAGCCTGTCGTCAAGGGCGCCGTCGCCGTCGAGCTGGTCCACATGGGCTCGCTGTACCACGACGATGTAATCGACGAAGCCAGCTCGCGACGAGGGGTGCAGAGCGCCAACGCCCGCTGGGGCAACCTGGTGGCCATCTTGGCCGGTGACTTCCTGCTGGCCCGGGCCTCGGAGATTGCGGCCGAGCTCGGCACGGAAGTCGTGAGCGTCCTCGCCAGGACCATCGGGAGGTTGTGCCAGGGCGAGCTCACCCAGCTCCGCTACGCGTTCTCGACGTCCCGGCCCGAGACTGCGTACCTGGACGCCATCTCCCGGAAGACGGCTTCCCTCATGGCCGCCTCCACTCGGATCGGGGCCCTGGTGGCCGGCGCCAGCCCGGGCGAGGTCGAGGCGCTGGACGACTTCGGGCACGCTTTCGGGATGGCTTTCCAGATCTGGGACGACATCCGCGACCTCGTCTGTACGGAAGAGGAGCTCGGCAAGCCCGCCGGTCACGACATGTTGGAAGGGACCTACACGCTCCCGGTGATCAGGGCCCTCGCCGACTTAGATAGCGGGCCTGAGCTCGCCGGCCTGCTGGGGCGGCCGCTCGACGGCCCCGAGGTCGAAAAGGCCCGCGCCATCATCCTCGCCTCGGACGCCGTTAGCGGCGCCATCAGCGAAGGGCGGCGTTGGGCGGACCGGGCGGCGGCGGCACTGGCCTCCATGCCCGCCCCGTCGAGCCCCGCCAGCACCTCTATTGCCGGCACCCCTATTGCCGGCACCCCTATTGCCGGCACCCCTATTGCCAGCAACGGTATTGCCAGCAACGGGGCCGGCAGGGCGGTCCCTGCAGTCAGAGAGACGCTGGCCGGGCTGGCGCACCGCCTCCTCGACGACCTCGCCGTACGCGTCGGCTGACCAGGGCGGCCGTTCGGGCTCAATCGGCTTCGGGGCGTAAAGTCGGAAAGGCTATTACGTCCCGGATGGCCTCAGCGCCGCTGAGCAACATCACCAGCCGGTCCACGCCGATCCCGAGGCCCCCGGTGGGCGGCAGGCCGTACTCGAGGGCTCGTATATAGTCCGCGTCCACGGGCATGGCCTCGTCGTCGCCCGCCGCCCGGGCCGAGGCTTGGGCGGCAAAGTTCCTGCGCTGCTCTTCGGGGTCGGTGAGCTCGGAAAACGCATTACCGAGCTCCCTTCCCGCCACCACGGGCTCGAAACGCTCGACCATCCCCGGGGTACGGCGATGGTCACGAGCCAGGGGCGAGACCTCCTTTGGGTAGTCCATGACGAAGACCGGCCCCCAGAGGTTGGGCTCCGTGGTCTTCTCATAGATTTCGAGGACGAGCTTGCCCTTGCCCCAGTCCGCCTCGACGGGCACACCCAGCTCGGCAGCCCGCGCTCGGAGCTCGGTTACAGGCATTTCCAGCCCCACTTCAACACCCGTCTGTTCGGCCACCAAGGCCAGCATCGTCTCTCTCCTCCAGGGAGGGGACAGGTCGAGCGCACGGCCCGCGTACGTGAGTTCCGTAGTCCCCGTGACCTCTTCGGCCACATGCGCCACCAGCGCCTCGGTCAGGTCCATCATGTCGTTGTAGTCGGCGTAGGCCTGGTACAGCTCGAGCATGGTGAACTCAGGGTTGTGCCGCGGGGAAAGCCCTTCATTACGAAATACCCGCCCGATCTCGAACACGCGCTCCATGCCTCCGACGACCAGGCGCTTGAGGTGGAGCTCGAGAGCGATCCGCAAGTACAGGTCCATGTCCAAGGCGTTGTGGTGAGTGACGAAAGGCTTGGCTGTAGCGCCGCCCGGAACGGGGTGAAAGACGGGCGTCTCCACCTCGACAAAGCCCCTCGCCTCCAGGAAGCGGCGCATGGACGACACGGTGCGGCTCCGTAAGAGCAGGACCTGGCGGGACCCGGGGTTGGCCCACATGTCTGCGTAGCGCTGGCGGTAACGGGTCTCGACGTCGGTAATCCCCCGCCATTTGTCACCGAAAGAGCGGCGGGCCTCGGCCAGCAGGGCCCAGTCCGCGACACGTACCGACAGCTCGCCTGTGCGCGTGCGGACCACCTCGCCCGAGGCACCGACCCAATCACCGAGGGAAAGCTTGTTCAGCTGAGCGAACCGCGATGTCCACTCGGCCCCGGCGAACAACTGGACGTTCCCGGTCCAATCGCTGAGCGTAGCGAATGTCAACTTCCCCATTTCCCGCCGGAGGGTGACCCGGCCGGCCACGGTCTGCACCTGCCCCGACGCCTCCCCGGGGACCAGGCCGGCGAAACGTTCCTGCAACTCGGCCGCCGCCGCCGTCGGCTCGAACCGGTACGGAAAATCCTCAGCCATCGCCGCGGTTCCGCTGGTAGATGGTGCGCAGGCCATAGAGCGTGAGCCAGGGTTCGTGGTAGTCGACGACCTTGCTCACGGAAAGCACGAGAGGGGCCAACCCGCCCGTGGCCACCACGGTGGCGGCGCCGACCTCGGTTTTGAGCTGCGCGCACAGTCCGTCGACGAGGGCACCGAAGCCAAAGATAAGTCCTGACTGCAGCGACTCGACGGTGTTTTTGCCCAGGATGCTACGGGGCAGGACCATGTCGACCCGGGGGAGCAAAGCCGCCTTCGCCGTCAGGGCGTTGAGGGACAGTTCCATCCCAGGGAACAGTACGCCCCCGAGGTACTCGCCTTTAGCCGAAATAACCTCAAAGTTGGTGGCCGTCCCGAAGTCGACCACGATCGTCGGGCCTCCGTAGCGCTCGAAGGCCGCCACCGCATCGGCTATCCGGTCGGCGCCGACCTCTTTGGGGTTGTCGACCAGCACGGGCATCCCGGTGCGGACGCCCGGCTCGACGATGACCGTGGGGACGTTCAGGCGCCGGGCGGTCATCTGCCTGAGGGCGGCCTGGACCGGCGGCACCACGCACGCCACCACCGTCCCGGTCACGCTCGAGAAATCCAGGTCGTCAAGTGCCAGCAATTGGGACAGCTGGAGCGCGAACTCGTCCGCCGTGTACTGAGGGTGGGTGGCAACCCGCCAGTGGTGGACAAGGTCACCGGTGCCCACGCCGTCGTTATCGGCGAACAGGCCGACAACGATCTGGGTGTTGCCAACGTCGATGGCCAGCAGCACCCGTTCAGTCCTCTTGCCTGTTGGCGGCCAAATTGTCAATGAGCCGCGCTTTCCCCGTGCGCCCGGCAATGAGGAGACGGACTTCCGCCCCGACTTTCGGTGGCACCGAGAGGGTGCCTGGGTCGACCACTTCCGCGTAGTCCAGGTCGAAGAGCTCCTCTCGTTGGGCCACCACCGTCATAGCGGCGCGGACCTCAGCCACGTCGCTCACCCCCCGCTCTTCCACGGCGCGCTTACCCGCCAACAAAGAGTGGTAAAGCACGGTGGCCGCCGACCTTTCGGTGGCGCTCAGATAAGCGTTGCGGCTCGACAGCGCCAGCCCGTCCGGCTCGCGCACGGTGGGGCAGCCCACAACTACGGCCGGGAGCGACAGGTCGTCCACCAGGTGGCGGACGACGACCAACTGCTGGTAGTCCTTCTCGCCGAAATAGGCGTGACAAGGCCCGGCCAGAGCCAGCAGCTTGGTGACGATCGTGGCCACGCCGTCGAAGTGCCCCGGTCGGTGCGCACCTTCCAGGACGTCGGCGAGCCGGTTGACCCTCACTGTCACCTGCGGCTCCTCGGGGAACATCGCCGCAGTAGAAGGGGCGAACACGACATCGGCGCCCGCCTCCTCGGCCTGCGCGCGGTCCCGCTCGAGGTCCCTCGGATAGGCGTCAAAATCCTCGCCCGGCCCGAATTGCAAGGGATTGACGAAGATGCTCACGACGACCACATCGGTCTCTGCCGCCGCCCTGCGGATAATTGTGCGGTGGCCACCGTGCAGGGAACCCATCGTGGGGTGGAGGCCGACCGACCTGCCCACCCGGCGCGCTTGTTCGAGGAAGGCACGCAGCTCGTCGGGGCTGTCGGTCAGTATCACTCCGCAGAGATGGTACCGGTCCGGACAACGCCAGCCCTCATGCCCCCGGTGAGCCGGCCGGCCGTCAGTTCGGGCGCGAGATCGGCCAGGGGCACCAGGACGAAGCCCCGTTCCCACATCCTCGGGTGGGGCACCTGCAGGTCGGGCTCCTCTACGACGAGGTCGCCCACGAGCAAGATGTCCACGTCGAGAGTGCGGGGGCCCCAGCGCTCCTTCCTCGTACGGCCCGCCGCCACCTCCGCCCGCTGGGCTACGCCGAGCAGTTCCCGGGGCGTGGCAGCCGTCCTGAGCTCGGCCACGAGGTTGAGGTACGGGCCCTGCCCGGCAGGGCCGCCCACTGGGGCCGTCTCGTAGATGGGCGAGACCGCCACCACGTCCGGCAGCTGGGCCAGGCCGCCACGAAGCAGGGCCGACCGGTCGCCGAGGTTCGAGCCGAGCGCCACGAAAGCGCGCCGGGGGCCGTCGCTCACGGGCGGTGGACGCGCACGGCGGCCGTCGCCAGTTCGACCGGCACGGGCGGCCGAAGTTTGCGGACGGTGACCACGACGCCCTGGGCCCGGCCGTGGGCGACGGCCAGAGCTCGCTCGGCCACCTTTTCGGCCAGGTGCTCGAGCAGGAGGGCGTGTGGCCCTTCGATGACAGCACGCGCCGCTTCGCACAGCTCGGCATAGTCGATGGTGGCAGCGAGCTCGTCTGTCCGGCCCGCCGGCCGGAGGTCTACCAGGAGCTCGAGGTCGACCTCGAACGGCTGAGGGCGCAGCGCCTCTTCAGGCAGGGCACCGTGCGTCCCCATAAACCTGAGGCCTTGCAACAGGATCCGGTCCGGTCCCAGCGTGGTCCCGTCCGGTCCCGGCCCGGGGTGGGCCGGGCCCCCGGAATGGGGCCTCCCAGGCTCAAGCACCCGCGGCGCGGGCCACCTGGGCGGGCTTGGGCAGCTCCGGCACGAGGGCCACGAGCTCTCGCCCTTCGGGCCCCATCTGGCGCCCGAAGAGGCGTTCGACGATCGCCACCGCTTGCGCGCCCTGCTGGATCAGCCCGCTCCAGTGGACGTACCCCGCCACCACGCCCATGAGCCTGTCGCTGACCTCTTCCTGGTGAAGGACCACACGCTCGCCGTCGCGGATCCATGAGCGCAGTTGTTCATAGAGGTCGGGCAGGACCAGGGCGGGGTCGTCGTTGGCGGCGAAGGGGATATGGGACCACGCCAGGCTCTCTTCGTCGTAGGCATGCAGGTTGTGAGGTGAGGCCAGCAGAGAAATGACACGGGTGAAACCCTGACATTTCAGCCACAGGATCTCTTCCCGCCGGCGCACCTTGCGGTGGTTACGGGCGTACCCCCCGGGGCGCTCGCAAATAGCGAGCTTGTCCTTTATCACCCACGTGAAAAACCGTGGCTTTATCCCGGCCGCCCATTTGCCTCTCATGTTGGGCTCATATCCCGCCGCCCTCTCATCGGGCGCCGACGAGCTTCGCCGCATCGGCGGTCGCTTTGACATCGTGGACGCGCACCATCGCCGCCCCGCAGCGCATCGCCCAGACGGCGCCGGCCAGGGAGGCTTCCAGGCGCTCAGACACAGGAGCAGGCTCGGCCTCGCTCCCGCCCGCGACCACTCCTGTGAACCGCTTCCGGGAGATGCCAACCGCCACGGGCCACCCGGTGGCCACGATCTCGTCGAGATGGGCCAGTACCCTCAAGTTCTGGTCAGCCGTCTTGGCAAAGCCGAGCCCGGGGTCCACCCAGATCTCGGTCACGCCCGCCTCTGCCGCCCTCTCGGCCCGGTCGACCAGGAACGTCCTGACCTCGGCCACGACGTCTTGGTACCCGGTCAGGGTCATCATGTCCGAGGGCCGGCCCCGCATGTGCATGGCCACCCAGCCGGCCCCGGCCTGGGCAGCCGTGGGCCACAGGCACGCCGAAACATCGTTGAGGATCGTCGCCCCGGCCTCCAGCGCCGCTTCGGCCACCGCCGGCTTGGTGGTGTCCACAGAAATGCGGGCGCCCCCCGACAGCCGGGAGGCCAGCTCCCGGACCACAGGCAGCACCCGGCGCATTTCCTCTTTCTCGTCCACCGGCGACGCTCCCGGCCTGGTCGACTCGCCTCCGACGTCGATGACGTCGGCCCCGTCCCGGGCCATCGCACAGCCTCTTTCGACTGCAGTTGCTACGTCTTGCCAGCACCCGCCGTCGTAAAACGAATCAGGCGTCACGTTGAGTACGCCCATCACAAGCCCCATGGCAGTTGGTCAGCTTATAGGTCCGCCGGCGACGGCAAGCGCCGGCGGCGCCCACACGCTCAAGGCCCGGGACCGGTTTGACGACCTTGTTGAAGTGCCTGCAGCCAACGGACCGCAGGTGACCGGCACGCCCGTCGGTGCCTCAGCGCCACCTGACTTGAGCGCGGAGAGCTGGTGGGCGGTAGAAAGAAAAAACGCGGGGACCGCGACAGCGTCCGGCACGGTCGATGCCCCGGCGCCGCCGGGGCCCCCGACGACAGTCCCGGCCTGGCAGCAGCGCCGGCGCTGGCTCCAGTGGGCTCGGCTGTGGGCGGTGCTCAAGATGGCCAGCCTCGGCTACACCACCTGGTGGACGCTCGGGTACATCCACGCCAATGTGGGGGCGCAGGTGTGCGGCTACGGAGCTGTCTGCCTGTTCGCAGGGGTCGGGGCGCACTGGCGCCGGCGGTTCTTCGGCCCCGGTCAGCTGATGGAGCCCGAGCTGTACGAGGAGATCGGCCACTGGCTGTACCGCATCGGGAGCATCCTGGTACTGGTCGGAGGCGCCCTGAGCGTCGCTCACGCCGCCATGCACTGACGAGTCAATGCAGGGCGGGCCTCTGGATGAAGCCGAGCACCTCGGCTCGGGCTGCCGGGCTGGTCAGGAAGTGCCCCCGCACCGCCGAGGTCACCGTCGTGGTCCTCGGCCTCTGGACTCCCCGCATCGACATACAAAGGTGCTCGGCCTCCACGACGACGAGCACGCCCTGAGGCTCCAGCACCCGGACCAGGGTGTCAGCGACCTGGGAGGTCAACCTCTCCTGCACCTGAGGCCGCTTAGCGAAACCGTCCACGAGGCGGACGATCTTTGACAACCCCGTGACGCGGCCGTCCTGGCCGGGGATGTAAGCCACGTGAGCCCTCCCGAACCAGGGCAGCAGGTGGTGCTCGCACACGCTGTAGAGGGCGATGTCCCGTACGAGGACGAGCTCGTCGTGGTCGGCCTCGAAGGTAGCCGTCAAGTACTCGCCCGGGTCCTCGTTGAGGCCGGAGAAGATCTCGGCGTACATGCGCGCCACCCGGCCCGGCGTGGCCCGTAGCCCGTCCCGGTCGGGCCGCTCGCCCACAGCCGCCAGTATTTCGACGACCGCGGCTTCGATCCTTTTCAGGTCTACCGGCACGTTCTTACTCGTTCAGCCCGGCGCCATCGGGCCGTCGTAACGGCGCACGCAACTGAGGTTGCGGTAGCGCTCGGCAACGTCGAGCCCGTAGCCGACCACGAAGTCCCTCGGGATGCGAAAGCCCACGTATGCCAGCTCGTCGACCGAAGGCTCGAGCTCCTTCACGAGCAGCGCGCAAACAGCCAGGCTGGCCGGGTGGCGCGCCGCGAGGTTGCGCAAGAGGAAGGCCAGTGTGAGGCCCGAGTCCACGATGTCCTCCACGACCAGCACGTGACGCCCGGTGAGATCGCTGTCTAGGTCCTTCACGATGCGCACCACCCCGCTTGTGCGGGTGCTGCTCCCATAGGAGGCCACCGCCATGAAGTCGAACTCAACGGGCAGGTCGATGGCCCGGGCCAGGTCGCTCATGAAAACGAACGCGCCCTTGAGGACACCTACGAGAAGTGGCGGCCGTGCCGCATAGTCAACAGCTATGCGGGCCCCGAGCTCCTTGGTCCTGTCCCGGATCGCCTCTTCTGAGACGACTACGGGACCGAGGTTGGGGTCATCAGTCGTCAATGTCATGGTCCTGCCAAAGCTATACCTCAAGAGCCGGGAGCTTGGAGCTGACCATGAGACGGCCCCCAGAACGGCTCACCCGCCGCCCGCCGGCGAGCTCGCAGGCGATCATCTCCCCGGCCACGACCGTCCAGGTGCGATCGAGCTCGGCCGCCGAAGGAGGGTGGTGCTCGGGGCCTTCTCCCCCGCGCAACCAAGCTCGCAGCGCCCGCTTCGCCAGCGGTTTGGGCACGGCCCGGAGCGCGGCCGTGTCCGTGGCGTCGAGCCCCGAAGCCAGGGCGTCAAGCAGTTCGGCGTCCTCGGCCAAGGCCCGCGCCGTCCGGACCAACAGGGGCACTGGGTCGCGCTGTGCGATGTCGGCCAGAAGCGGCAGGAGCTCGAGCCGTACCCGGTTGCGCCGAAAGCGCAGCTCGGAGTTGGAGGGGTCGCTGACCGCGGCCAAGCCCAAGGCGGCTACGAAGGCAGACGTCTCCGCCCTTCTCAGGTCGATGATGGGCCGCGACACGGCCCGACGTCCGGCGCCGCTGGCCCGCATACCGCTGAGGCCGTCCAGTCCGGCTCCCCGCAGCAGGTTCAGCAGCACCGTCTCGGCCTGGTCGTCAGCGGTGTGGCCCACCATGACCCCCTCAGGCAGGGCTCCATAGCGAGCGGCCCGGGCACGCGCTTCCAGGTCGGGCCCGGCCGGCACCGTCACCGCCACCGTCTGGCACCTTACGCCCAGCGCCTGTGCCGCCGCCCGGACCACCACGGCGTCATCGCCACTTGTCAGCCTGAGCCCGTGATCGACGTGTACGGCCAAGGTCTCGCAGCCGGCCGCCACGGCTAGGCCCAACATGGCCAAGGAGTCGGCTCCGCCCGACACCGCGCACACCACTGATCGGCCTGCCGGGGGGAACGAACAGCGACGGAGCAGGGCCGCCGTCTCAGCGGGCCAAGTCAGGGGGGCCACGAGTTAGCCACTTTACGGCGTTGGCAGCACCCGGCGACGAGGCCGAGACGGCCCGGCCACCAGGTGTTCAGGCCGTGCGCCCCAGCCCCTCGGCTCTCGATATCCAATTCCCGGGGTGGCGGATCTCGGCCAGGGTCGGCAACCACTCGGGGCCATCCCATACCCGCTGGAACAGGTCCGGGCCGCCGGCGCGCTCCACCGCCTCAATGAACCGCTCCCCCTGTTCGTACTGCTTGAGCTTGGCGTCGAGGCCGACGAGAGAACTCACTACCTTGGCCGCGCCGCTGCGTTGCCGGCGCTGCTGTAGGACGCTGGCGAAACGAGACGCCTGGGCGGCGTGGCCCTCCGCGGCCCGGTTCATGACCATGTCCCCGTGGCCTTCCAACAAGCTCATGAGGCCGCCGATCTGGTCGAGCGCTTGGCGTTGCTCAGGCGAGGCCAGCAGAGCCACCAGCCCTCCCTCGTCAAGAGGGTTATGCCCCTCGCGCGCCTGCAGCGCCGCCCTTTTCAAGGCCTCGAGGAACCGTTTGGGGTCAGGGTCGACGCCTTCGACCAGAGTGTTCACCAAAGTCAGGAAATGCGGACGTAGCCAGGGAACGCCCGTGAACTGCGCCCGGTGCGTCACCTCGTGTAGGGCGATCCACAGACGGAACTGGCGCGGCTGGAAGCCGTACCGGTCCTCCAACTCGATGATGTTGTGGCCCACGTAGTAGACGATGTCCTGGTCCTCAGGCCGCTCGTCTTCGATGAGAAGTTGGTCGTACTGGCCCAAGACCCGCGTCGACATCCAGCCCAGTAACAAACCGAGCTGCATGCCGCTGATGTTGCGACTGACCTGGGCGGGGACTTTCATGGCGACAGGGCCGAGCATCGGGGCCGGCTTGGCCAGGGCGACCTCCAGTTTCTGCGCCAGGGGGCGCAGCAGCCGCTGGAACGACGCGACGTTGGCGGTGACCCAGCCTGGCCGGTCCGTCACACGGGCACGCGCCGGGCCCGCCAGCGAACGCAGCCCGGTCGCCTGTTCGACCAGGACCTCAGCCTGTTCCGTGAGCTCGGCGAAGTCCTCTTCGAGCACGGTCAAGCGCCCGAGCGGGAGATAGTCCTGGCGGGCGGCTATCCGCGTTGCGACCCGTTGCGCCAACTCCCACGAGATCGGTTCAGCCGGGCCGGGACCGGCGCCGTTGTCGCTCGCCCCCGCCTGGTCAGCGCCTTGCTGCTCCGGAGGGGTCACCTCCGGCCGAGGGCCGGGAGGGACAGCGCCGGGGCGGCGGCCCTGCTCAGGCGATCTTCTTGCCCCGGGTACGGGGCACAGCCATGGGCTCGTGCTGAAAGCAATATTTCCCGTTGTTGTACATCGAGAGCTTGGTGGTGCAACCGGCCTGGCGGCACACACGGTCCTCTCCGAATGCCTTGGACGGCCTCTCGCCGCCGCTCAGCATGTGACCTCCAAGTGATCGTTCGCTCATCGCTCCTACTAACGTTTGCTGAGTACGGTTCCTTCCCGGACGCAAAGCGATCTACCCCAAAGCGCGAGGTCATATTCAAGAAGGCACGTCCTCGGCTCTCAACGCTTCGGCCACCCGGCGGCGCAAGGGGGCCGGTACCTCGTCACGGCACTTGCGTGCGATCAGCGCCTTCAGTTCGGCCTCGAAGCCGAACGCCTCGAAGCAAGGAGCGCACTCGTCGAGATGGTGGCGTATCGTGTCGCGCCGTTCGGGCGTGAGCTCTCCGTCCAAGAAGGTGTAAAGGGTGGCAATGGCCTCCTGACAGGGCTCGTAAACCAGGCGCCTGTCGGGCAACGACGACCATTCAGCGCTGTGCGGTTGATCGCTTTCCATAACCCTCTCGCTGGTTGTGCCTCGTGCACCTAAGTCGGGACATCGGCCGGGGCGGTCAAGCGCCTCTCCCCGGCAAATGTAGCTAACGCTTTTTCGAGCGCTCTTCTTCCCCGGTGCAAACGGCTCATGACTGTGCCGATCGGCACTTCGAGGATTTCCGCGATTTCCTTGTACGAAAAACCTTCGACGTCGGCCAGCAGGACGGCTAGACGGAACGCCTCCGGGAGGGACTCGACGGCTGTTTTGACATCCGACTCCGTGAACCGGTCCAGCACCAGGTCCTCAGCGCTACGCCCCAGCGACGTCGCCTGGTTGCCTCCCAGGCGGCGGTAAAGGTAGAGGTCTTCCACGTCATCGAGCTCCGTCTCGGTCGGTCGCCGGCGCTTCGCCCGATAGCTGTTGATGAACGTATTGGTCAAGATCTTGTACAGCCACGACTTAAGGTTGGTGCCCTCCTGGAACGTGCCGAAGGCTCGGTAGGCCTTCAGGTAGGTCTCCTGGACCAGGTCCTCGGCGTCGGAAGGGTTACGGGTCATCCTCAGGGCGGCGCTGTACAAAGAGCCCATGTACTGCATCGCCTGGTCGGCGAAGCGCGCCCTGTCAGCCATACCAGCACCCTAGGACTTTTGTGGCCCCGCTCACGACCCAATTCAGACAAGCTTCAGCATGACGGAAGCCTCGGGCGGCTGGGCAACTGAGGCCGGGGAGCCTTGACCAGTGGAGGCGGCCCGCTTATGCCGCGGGCATGTCAGTGGGCTCGAAGGTCGCCGTGCGCTCCCCAAAGGCGAGCACCGCCCCCGGTCGTACTACGTGCGCTTCGCCGGGCGTAAGCCGCTGCCAGGCCCTGCTCGCCTCGTCCCAGACGAAAGTGCCATTGGTGGAGGCGCGGTCGATGACCACGACGTCCCAGCCCGAGGGACGTAGCTCGGCATGGACACGCGACATGCTGTCATTCGGGCCGCTCGGCACGAGGGGCGCCAGCTCCCCCGTCACCACGGCGGCGTCAAGGCCCACCTCCCGGCCCACGAGGACTGCGCCGGGCAGCGGGTCCATCTCCCCGTTGTCCCAGGTGAGCCTGCCCAGAGGCGGCCGGAGACCCTCCACCTGGGCCGCGCCGGCGGCTATTGGGAGGCTGCACATTCGGCACGTCGTCGCTCGAGGGTCGTTCAGGTGCATGCGCGGGCAGCACACGCCCCGTACCAGAGACGGCCCGTAAGCCTTGCGTGGCTCGCGCTCGGGGCCGGCGGCCGTCTCCAGGCCCTTGACGCTGTTAGCGGGCTGTTGGACCACGGTGGCGTCCTCGTCGAGCGGGCCCCTGTCGAGAGGGGCCTGGTCGAGAGGGGCCTGGTCGAGAGGGGCCGGGTCGAGAGGGGCCGGGTCGAGAGGGGCCGGGTCGAGAGGGGCCGGGTCGAGCTTGGACGGCCCGACGACAGTCAGCCACTCGTCCTCCACCGGCCGGTCTTCCCCGGTCACGGTAGGGGGCTGGCCCCGGGGCACCAGCAGGAAGCCGGCCGCCCTGACCACGCCTTCGCGCAGGTCGACGGGGCCGTCCGTCCGTGCCCCGGCGCCCGCGTGCAAGGCCTGAGCATGTGGGAGGGCTTTGTTGAGCCACGAGCCGACCTCGTCGCCTCCGTAGAGACGCTCCTTGTCGCCTGAGCGCTCGACCACCACTTCCACGGGACCGTGCACGACGGCCACCAGCTCTGGCCCACGCGCCGCCACGAGCACGAACGGCGGCCAGGGCGTTGCCCTCGGGTCCGCCAGCCGCGAACCCACGCCGCCCAGCAGTTCCATGGCCCCGTCGCAGGCCATGCAGGCCGAGATCATCTCCCTGGCCTCTTCGCCGTCATGGGGCACGAAGACGACGGCCCCGGGGAGCCGTGCCAACCACCCGCCATCCCCCGCGGGTACCAGGCGGGCGGAAGCCAGGTCCATGCCGGTCACCGCAAAACCGTACCCCCGTCAGAGCCCTTTGTGGTGAGGAGGCCCGCGCCGCAACCGAACGGACCGTAAGGCACCGTGGTGCCGGCGCGAGCTACCTTGAGGCGGTGGTCCCGGTGCCAAGCTTCTTAATCGCCTCCTCCCCGCTGGCTTTTGCGCACCGAGGAGGAGCCGCCGAGGCACCCGAAAATACATGGGCCGCTTTTGCCCATGCCGTTTCCCTCGGCTACCGCTACGTCGAGACGGACATCCGGGCCACCCGCGACGGGGTTGCCGTCGCCCTGCACGACCCCACCATCGACAGGGTCTCAGGCCAGGAGGGCGAGCTGGCCAAGATGAACTGGGCGCAACTCCAAGCGGTCCCGCTGAGAGACGGGCGGGAGATGCCCCGCCTGGACGAGATGTTCGCGGCATGGCCGGAGCTGCACTGGAACATCGATGTGAAGAAACGTGAAGCCATCGCCCCGGTGGTCGAGGCCATCAAGCGCGCCAACGCCGCTGAGCGTGTGCTGGTAGCGGCCTTTTCGGGCCAACGGACGGCCCGGGTGCGAGCCGCCCTGGGGCCAGGACTGGCCACTGGGGCCGGGCGCACAGCCATCGTCCGGTTGATGTTGGCGAAGACCGTGCCCTGGCTGGCGATGGGCCTACGGCCCTCTGCGGCTCAGGTGCCGGTGCGCCGCCACGGTCTGCGCATACTGGACGCCGGCTTCGTCTCCGCTTGCCACCGGGCCGGTGTCGCCGTGCACGTCTGGACGGTGGACGAGCCCGACGAGATGAAAGTGGTGCTCGACCTCGGCGTCGACGGCATCATGACAGACCGCCCGACGGTACTGAAAGAGGTCCTCGTGGCCCGGGGCCAGTGGACTTGAACGAAGCTGGACGCGCCTACTTGAACCGGTAGGTGATACGGCCCCGCTTCAGGTCGTAGGGGCTTATCTCGACCTGCACCCTGTCGCCGGGCAGTACACGTATGCGGTGCATGCGCATCTTGCCCGAGTTGTGAGCCAACACCTCGTGGCCGTTGTCGGTCTTTACCCGGAACGTGGCGTTCTTCAGGGACTCGACGACAGTCCCTTCAAGCAGGATGCCCTGCTCTTTAGCGTTGGCATTGGCATTAGCATTGGCATTCGACAGAGCGCATTCCTCCTGGTACCCCTGGATCTCGGCGGCGGGCCTTCGCGACCCGAAGGGCGCGCTGGCCGATGCCGTCGGTGAGCACGAGCTTACCGGGCCCGGGCCTCCCTGTGGCCTGGGGCCGTACGCTCCCGGACAACCTCGCTGGCGGGCTTGTCCGGCCTGGTACCGAGGAAGCGAGGGTGCCGCAGACGCCCATCGGTGGTCCAGTTGCCGAACTCCACCTCGACGACCAGTTCCGGCTCGACCCAGCGGGCCGGCCCCGTCTTGGTCCCCGGGCCGAAGGGCGATGTTGCCCGCTCGACCTGCTCGAGCCGGCGCAACAGGTCGGCCAGTTCGGACCGGTCAAAACCGGTGCCAACCTTGCCCGCGTACACCAGCTCGCCCGCCTCCCAATAACCAAGCAGGAGGGCGCCGAAGGCGTCCCTGGTACCTCGGGGAGCCGTGAACCCGCCCACGACCAGTTCTTGGCGGTAACCACATTTAAGCTTGCGCCAGTCCGAGGACCGCCCCGCCGTGTAATGCGAGCCGGAACGCTTGGCCACGAGACCCTCCCAACGGTCTCGGCAGGCTCCCTCGAACAACTGCCGGGGGTCGCCCTCCAGAGGGTGCACCACTTTGAGTTCTCCGCTCTCGGTAACCGTCTTGGCCAGGAGTACCTTTCGGTCCTCTATGGGCAGGTGGCGAAGATCCCGGCCCAAGAGCCACGGCAGGTCGAACGCCCACAACTGGACCGGTGCGGCGCCCTGTTGAAGGGCCCCGAAGTCGGGACGGCCCTCGACCATGCCGACCAGCTCCCCGTCGATGACAAAGTTGTCGGCCGGGAGCCGCGCCAGCGCCTTGACGACCGAGGGAAAACGGGAGTTGAACGAGAGCCTGTTCCGCGAGAACAGCGTGACCTCGGGGCCGTTGCGGACCGCGATGCAGCGCAGCCCGTCCAACTTGGGCTCATAGAGCCATTCCCCCGCCCCGGCCCGCAGGGCTACCGAAGCGGCCCCAGGGCCGACCGCCTCGAGCTGCGCCAGCATGGGTGCCAGGAAGCCGGCGGGCATGGCCGCGGGCTCGGCCGCCCTCTCGGAGTGGGCTGCCCCTTGCCTCACCTCGTCCAGGGTACGACCGGTTTTCACCGAGCGGGGCTCCTCGGACGTTATGTCTCGCGCCGGCACGGCCCGGTCATCTTTGCGCTTGACGAGCACCCAGTTGGCCCCGTCGAAACGCGTCAGCGTCCAACCGCCGACGAGCTTGGACCCCTGGAGCCACACCGAGACATGCCCCTCGGCCACCGCGTCGGCGACGGGGACGACCTCGCCGCGCCTCGTCGTGAGGTTGCGATAGGTCCCCTCGTCCCAGACGATCACCGCGCCCGCCCCGTAGTTGCCGCCGGGTATCGTCCCCTCGAAGTCCCGGTAGTCGAACGGGTGGTCCTCGACCTTGACCGCCAATCGCTTCACGCCCGGGTCATAAGAAGGGCCCTTCGGCACGGCCCAGGAAACAAGTACGCCGTTCGCCTCCAGCCGAAAGTCGTAGTGCAGACGGCGCGCCGCGTGTTGCTGGACGACCCATCTGTTGCCATCCCCGTCGTCGTCCGGTCCGGGCCCCTCGCTCGGGCCCACAGGTTCGGGGGTGGCCGCAAAGTCTCTCTTGCGCCTGTAGTCGTGCAGCGGCGGCTGAGGCAACGCCGGGGCTCGCCTGGGCCTGTGGCTTACGCCGAGCTCGGCTCGATGAGACCGGTTTGACGGGACCGGACGAGCGCAGGGATGGTCGTGGCCTGGGGGAGCAGCTCGGGACCGAGGTGCTCGAGCTGGGTGTGACAGCTGAAACCGTCCACGACGAGCTGGGCCCTGCGGCCGTCGCCATTGCCGAGGGCGGCTCGCACCTTGGGCAGCCACAGGTCCTCCCCGATGGTGCGGGACACCGGCTCGTGGTGGGCGTCGAACCCGAACGAGCCGGCCAAGCCGCAGCAGCCCGCGTCGAGGACCTCGACCTCGTAGCCGAGGGCGGCGAGAACGGCCTGGTCCGCGTCGGTCCCAACCACCGCCCGCTGGTGACAGTGAGCGTGCACCACGGCCCGGCCAACGTCCGTCCCGGGGCCGTCGGCCGCCAACCGGGCCGTATGCCCGTTGGCCACCAAGTGCTCCGCGGGGCTACGGGCGAGGGACGCCAGCTTCGCGCTCCTCGGGTCGTCGGCCAACAAGTGGGGCAGCTCGTCCCGGAAGGCGGCCAGGCAGCTCGGTTCGGCCACCACCACGGGCACACCGGCCGTGACCCATGGCCCGAGGACCTTCAGCAGGCGCCGGAGAGAATGCCTGGCCACGTCGAGCATCCCGAAGTCGTACAGAGTCCGCCCGCAACACGCCCAGCCGGATGGGACCGCTACCCGTTCGCCGAGAGCCTCCATCGCTACCACCAGGTCGTTGCCGACCTCGGGCCGGAAGGCGTCGGTGAAGGTGTCCGGCCAGATCACCACCGAGGTGTCCCGGGGGGCCCGGTCTATCGCCTCGGGGAGCTCCCGCCGCGTGGACGTGCGCAGCCCGCCGGCAGTAGAAAAGCGGGGCGCCGGACGGTTGGTGGCGATGCCCGCCATGCCTTTGAGGGCGCGCCCGACGGCCGGGGCGCCCAGGGCGGTATTGGCCAATCTCGCCGCCGACGGCCAGGACGCGGTCAGGCGGCCTGCCCAGGGCATGAAGCCCATCGCGTACATGGCAGCCGGCCGGCGCCTGCCCCTGTAATAGTGGAAGAGGAACTCCGACTTGTAGGTCGCCATGTCGACATGGGTCGGGCAGTCCGAAGCGCACCCCTTGCACGAAAGGCAGAGCTCGAGGGCCTCCCGCACCTCCTCGCTGCGCCAGGACGCCGGCACCGGCTCCCCCTGGAACATCTCGCCCAGCAACCTCGCCCGTCCCCGGGTCGAGTGCACCTCGTCACGGGTGGCCCGGTAGGAGGGGCACATGGTGGCCGTGTCGTCACGCCGGCAGCGACCGACCCCGACGCAACGCAGGGAGGCATGCAAGAGCGAGCCGTCGTCATCGGCGAAGGAGTACCTCGTGGGCCTCAGGTGGGCCGGCTCGCTCAAGGTCATGTAGCGGATGTTGGCGTCGAGAGGGTAGGCGTCGACCACCTTGCCCGGGTTCATCAGGCCGTCCGGGTCCCAGAGGGCCTTGAACTCCCGGAAGGCCCCGACAAGCTCGGGGCCGAACATTTTCTCCAGCAGCTCACCGCGGCTTTGGCCGTCGCCATGCTCGCCCGAGAGGGAACCTCCCATGGAGACGACGAGATCGGCGGCGGCGTTGATGTACCTGCGGTAGTTGGCCAGGCCATCGCGGCTCGAAAGATCGTAGTTGTTGCGCGTGTGGACGCACCCCTGGCCGAAGTGCCCATACCAGGCACCTGAATAACCGTGCTCGGCCCACAGCGCGGTGATGCCCCGCAGGTAGTCGGCCAGGCGTGCCGGCGCCACCGCGCCGTCCTCCCACCCCTCGTAGTTATGGTGCCCGTCGATGCGGATGGCCGTAGCGCCCAGGCCCGACTCGCGTACCGCCCATAACCGCTTCTGCGCCCCGTCGTCGTCGACCAGCCTCGAGCTCACACCATGGGGCAGGCCGGCGATGAGATCGGACGCTTTGGAGTTCGCCTCTTCCATGCTGTCCCCGCCCAGCTCCGCCAACAACCACCCGTTCCCGGCGGGGAGCAGGGCGACGCCACTGCGATTGAGGCCGTGGGCCTCCATCTGGTCGACGAGGGTCCGGTCGAAGCCCTCCAGCGCCAGCAAGGGATAGTCGAGGAGCGCCGGGACGGCCTCGGCGGCGATGAATATGTCCGGGTACCCGATGGCGACGAGGCACCTCCGGGGAGGACTGGTGACCAGATGGAGGGTGGCCTCGGTGGTGAAAGCGCATGTGGACTCCGTGCCCACCAGGGCGCGGGCGACGTGGCCCCGTCCCGGCGCCAGCTCGTCCAGGTTGAACCCGCTCACGCGGCGGGGGATGTCCGGGAAGCGTTCCGCCACCAGCGCCCCGTACCGGGCCTGGAGGCCCGTCAAACCCGCCAGCAGGCCGGAGAGCCGGCCTCCCCCGGCCATGGCCGCCTGCACGTCCTCGGGCGTATAGGCGCCCACTTCGAGCTCTTCGCCACCCGCCCGCACGACCCGGAGGCTCTCGACGTTGTCGGACGTCTTGCCGGCGTAAAGCCCGTGGGTCCCGCACGAGTTGTTGCCGATCATGCCACCGAGGGTGCACCAGGCATGGGTGGCGGGATCCGGCCCGAAGGTGAGCCCGTGGCGCTCCGCCGCCCGGCGGAGATCGTCCAGGACCACGCCCGGTTCGGCCCGGGCCACCCGTCGGTCGGGGTCGATCTCGACGATCCGCGTCATGTGGCGCGACATGTCGAGCACCACGGCCTCGTTGCACGCCTGCCCGGCCAGGCTGGTGCCGGCACCCCGGGCCAGGAGCGCCGCGCCCGCCTCGGCGGCCAGCCGAGCCGCGGCCCGGACGTCGTCGTGGTCGGCGGGGAACACGACCCCGAGAGGTACGTGGCGATAGTTGGACGAGTCGCTGGCGTAGGCGGCCCTGACCGTGGTGTCGAAGCGCACCTCGCCGCGCAACGCCCCCGACAACGCGGCCCCCAGCGCGAGGCGTTGCGCCTCTTCCAGCTTTGGGGACCGTGCCGGCATACGAGCCCTACAGGGACCGCACGAGTTGCGCCATGAGCTCGCCGGCCTCCGTCGGGTTCTGCGCCACTCTCGCTCCGGCCCCGGCCAGTGCCTCCATCTTGGCCTGGGCCGTCCCTTTGTTCCCCGAGATGATGGCGCCCGCGTGGCCCATACGCCGGCCCGGGGGCGCCGTCACCCCGGCGATGTAGGACACCACGGGCTTGGTGAGCCGTTCGGCGATAAAGGTCGCCGCCTTCTCTTCTTCCGTGCCCCCGATCTCGCCGATCAGCATCACGGCCTGGGTGTCCGGGTCCGCCTCGAAGGCGGCCAGGCAGTCGACAAAAGTCGTGCCCGGGACGGGGTCGCCGCCGATGCCGACGCAGGTGGTGACGCCGATGCCCATCTGCTTCAGCTCGTAGAGCGCTTGATAAGTCAGTGTGCCACTGCGGCTGACGATGCCGACAGGACCGCCGGCCAGAGCGATCTCGCCCGCAGTGATGCCGATGTTGCATTTACCGGGACTGATTATCCCCGGGCAGTTGGGCCCGATGAGACGGACCGACGGGTACACCTGGCGCAGTTCGCTGTACACCTTGGCTTCGTCCTGGGCCGGGATGCCCTCGGTTATGCAAACGATCAGTTCGATGCCGGCCGCGGCCGCCTCGAGCACCGACCCCGGCGCCACCTTGGCCGGGACAGCCACAAAGCTGGCGTTGGCCCCGGTTGCCTCCCGGGCCTCGGCGGCGGTGGCGAACACGGGTATACCCTCGACGTACTGCCCGCCCTTGGCCGGGTTGACGCCCGCCACCACCTGGGTCCCGTAGTCCCGGTTGCGCAACCCGTGGAAACGGGCCTGCCCACCGGTCAGACCGTGGACGACCACCTTGGTGGTCTCATCGACGAAAACGCTCACTTTTCACCACCTGCCAGCTCGACGGCGCGCCGGGCGGCGTCCATCATGTTGGGAGAACTGATAACCATTTCGGACTCCACCGTCCGGAGGATCTCCCGGCCCTGATCGGCGTTGGTGCCGTCCAGGCGGACCACCATCGGCACCTTTATGTCCACCCGCGCCAGCGCCGTCACGATGCCGTTGGCGATGTCCTCGCCCCGAGTTATGCCGCCGAAGATATTTATGAAAATGGAGCGCACGCTTGTGTCAGAGGAAATGACCTCCAGCGCCCCGGCCATCACCTCGGCACTGGCACCGCCGCCGATGTCCAAGAAATTGGCCGGGCGCCCACCGACCTGGTTCACGACGTCGCATGTGCTCATGGCCAGCCCGGCCCCGTTGGCGATTATGCCCACAAAGCCGTCCAAGCCCACGTACTGAAGACCTGCTTGGCGGGCCCGTCGTTCGCGCTCGTCGAGCTCGGTGGTCGCCGCGTACTCCTCCCATTCGGGATGGCGGAAGGCGGCGTTGTCGTCCAGGGTGACCTTGGCGTCGAGGGCGTGCACCCGACCATCGGTGGTAAGGACGAGAGGGTTGACCTCGACCAGGTCGGCGTCGCCCTCGGTAAAGCAGCGGTAAAGGCTCAGCAACACCTGGGCCGCCTCCGGCCTGGCCTGTTGGTCAAGCTCCGCTTCGGCCACCAACTGGTCCGCCTGAGCCTGGCTGAAGCCGACGTACGGGTCGATGTGGAGGCGGACTATAGCGTCCGGGTCGTCCGCCGCCACCTGTTCTATCTCTACCCCGCCCTTGGCGGACACCATGGCCAGGTGGTCCTTGGCCCCCCGGTCGAGGGTGAAGCTGGCGTAGTACTCGCGCTCGATGTCGGAAGCGTGCTCGACCCAGACCCGGCGTACGACGTGCCCACGGATGTCCATGCCGAGGATCGACGCGGCGTGGGCCCGGGCCTGCTGGGCGTCCCCCGCCAGTTTGATCCCACCGGCCTTGCCCCGGCCCCCGACCTGTACCTGGGCCTTCACCACCACCGGGTAGCCGAGGCCTTCAGCGAGCTCAACGACTTCGTCCGGGGTGGTGGCGATGCCTCCGGGCGAGACGGGGACACCAAAACGGGCGAAGTACTGCTTGCCCTGGTATTCGAAGAGGTCCACTCACGCTCCTTGCCGGGGTTTAGACCGCACAAGACTACCGGGGCGTCCCGCGGACTGCGAGATAGCACCCCGGTGCCGCTGACGTGCCAAAATCGAGCGCCATCGAGAGCAAGACGAAAAGCGGGGCCCAGGGCGGTGCAGGGCCTTCGGCCCGCCCGCGGGTACTGCCGGTACTGCCGACGCTGAAGGGTTACCAGAAGTCATGGTTGGTAGCCGACGTGGCGGCCGGCCTCACTCTCGTCGCCATCGCCATCCCCGAGCAGATGGCGACCGCCCACCTCGCCAACATGCCGGCCGTGGCCGGCTTTTACGCCTTCATCGCCGGCTCCCTCGTCTTTGCCCTTTTCGGGCGGCACCCGCGGTTGTCGGTCGGGGCCGACTCCACGATCGCGCCCGTGTTCGCCGCCGGGGTCGTGGCGGTGGCAGCCACCGGCAGCCGGGACTACACCCACCTGGTGAGCGCGGTGGCCCTGATGGTCGGGGCGCTACTCGTGGGGGCCGGGCTGCTCCGTTTAGGCTGGATCGCTGACTTCCTCCCTCTGCCCGTTATCGACGGGCTCCTGGCCGGTATCGGGATCGAGATCCTGGTCAAGCAGCTCCCTACCGTCCTCGGGCTGCCCGGTGGAGGCACGACGACGATCGGCCGGGCCCGGGCCGTCGTCGACCAGTTCGGCCAGCTCAACGGCTGGGCCCTGGCCATCGCTGCCGGGGTCCTCGCCATAGTGGTCGCGGGCGAGAAGCTGGACCACCGGATCCCCGGTGCCCTCCTCGGTGTCATAGGGGCGACGGTGCTCGTCGGGGCGGGCGGCTTGACCCACCACGGGGTGCACGTGCTCGGGCCCGTCCACGCCAACCTGCCCGCACTGGGACTACCGAGCGCCACCTGGCACCAGATCGGCCAGCTCGTGCTCACGGCAGTTACGGTCGCCTTTTTGTGCATCGTGCAGATCTCGGCCACAGTGCGCTCCAACCCGAGCGGGCCGACCCCCCGGGCCACTGACTTCAACGTCGATCTTGCCGCCGTGGGGGTGGGGAGCATTCTGGCCGGCTTGGGGGGATCCTTTGCCGTCAACGCCAGCCCACCTCGCACCGCCGTCGTCGGGTCGGCCGGGGGCAGGACCCAGGTGACGAGCCTGGTGGCCGTGGGCGCCATAGTGGCGGTCCTGGCCCTGGCCACGAGCCTGTTGAAGGAACTCCCGGAAGCGGCCCTGGGCGCGATCCTGATCTTCGTCGCCTCCCGCCTGTTCCACCTGCCCGAGCTGCGCCGCATCATGCACTTCGGCTGGTTCGAGTTCGCCCTGGCCCTGGTAACGCTCGCCATCGTGGCGCTCGTCGGCATCGAACAGGGCGTCGTGGCGGCGGCCCTGATAGCCCTGGCCTATCGGGCCCGGCTTACAGCCCGGCCTCGGGGGGCCGTCCTCGGGCGCGAACCTGGCACCTCCCACTGGATCGAGACCGACGTCGGGCGGCCTACCGAACAGTTGCCGGGCGTCCTCGTCTACCTCCTCTACGCCCCTGTGTTCTACGGCAATGCCGACTTCGTTGTCCTGCGGCTGCGCGGGGCGCTGACGTCGGCGCCCACGATCGTCCACACCCTGGTCGTCGACGCCAATGGCATTGCCGACGTCGACTACACCGGCGCCAAGGCGTTCGGCGAGCTGATCGCGGAGCTGAAGGACCAGGGCGTCACCTTCGCGCTGGCCCGGGCCTCCCACCTAGTCCATCACGACTTGAAGCACGCCGGGCTCATCGAGGTCATCGGGACGGACCGCTTGTTCCCCAGCGTGGAAGAGGCGGTGCGGGCGCTCACCGCCCCCCAAGCTGTCCCTCAGGTCGCTCCACCGGTCTAGACAGGCTGTCTTGCCGATTACGGGCGGGGCGGCAATGCTGGGTGGATGCCGAAAGCCTTGATAACTGGCATTACGGGACAGGACGGCTCGTACCTGGCAGAGCTGCTGCTCACCAAGGGGTACGACGTGGTGGGTGCCCACCGCCGCAGCAGCACTGTGACCTTCGAGCGGATCTCGCACCTGATGGACAAGATCACCCTGGCCTCCGCCGACCTACTGGACGAGTCCTCGCTCATGAGGGTGCTGCGCGACCACCGGCCCTCGGAGGTCTACAACCTGGCGGCCCAGTCCTTCGTCATGACGTCGTGGGCACAGCCGGTACTGACCGGCGAAGTCACCGCCCTCGGCGTGACCCGGCTGCTCGATGCCATCCTCAACGTGGACCCGACCATCCGGTTCTACCAGGCCAGCTCCTCGGAGATGTTCGGCAAGGTGGTAGAGGTCCCCCAAAGCGAGCGCACGCCCTTCTACCCCCGCAGCCCTTACGGCGTGGCCAAGGTCTATGGGCACTGGGCAACGGTCAACTACCGGGAGAGCTACCAGCTCCACGCCAGCTCGGGGATCCTCTTCAACCATGAGAGCCCCCGACGCGGCCTCGAGTTCGTCACCCGCAAGGTCACCAACGCCGTGGCCCGTATAAAAGTGGGCCTGGCCGACCACGTAAAGCTCGGCAACCTGGATTCTCAGCGCGACTGGGGCTACGCGCCCGATTTCGTGCGGGCCATGTGGATGATGCTCCAACAAGACGAGCCCGGCGACTTCGTGGTGGCCACGGGCGAGACGCACTCGGTCCGTGAGTTCTGCCAGGTCGCGTTCGGCCATGCCGGCCTGGACTGGGAGCGCTATGTCCGGGTCGACGAGGCCCATTTCCGCCCCGCCGAGGTGGACCTTTTGATAGGGGACGCCACGCGGGCGCGTACTATCCTCGGCTGGAAACCTGAGGTGAGCTTCGAGGAACTGGTGTGCATGATGGTGGACGCCGACCTCGCCGCCCTCAGCTAAGAGCCGTACTACTAAGAGCCGTACTACTTTCGCTTCACCGGGGCCCCGCCGGGCGCCGGCGGTCACTGACCCTGGCCCTCGGGGACCGATAGCCGACAATTGCCACGGCGTTGCCGGGTAGGACCACGCCCGCCGGGCCCACACCGCGGGGCGCGGCGGCGTCGCCAAACGCGTACACCTTTCCACTGGAGGCGAGCACGTAGTAACCGCCGCCGTCATAGGTGGGGGCCACGGCGACCACCGTGTCCTTTATGCGCTCATCGGGCAATGAACCGGCGAAACTGGCGTCACCGAAAGCGAAAACACCACCGTCTTTGGCCACCAGGAAATAACCGCGTCCGTCGACGCTGGGCACTATCGCCACAATCGGCTTGCGAAGGCGCATCGTGGCCGTCGACCCATAGAAACCGGCGTCCCCGAAGGCAAAGACGCCACCACCGCGAGAGACCAGCCAGTAGCCCGTCCCATCGGGACTAGCAGCGATGCCGACGATCGACGAACGTATGTGAAAATGCCCGGCAGATCCGTAGTAGCCGGCGTCCCCGTAGGCAAAGACACCACCGTCGCTGGAGACGAGCCAATAACCCCCGCCGTCCGGTGTGGACGCCATCCCGACGACGGGCCGGTGCAGGTGCAGTTTGCTGGCCGAGCCGTACCAGGTGGCGTCCCCGAAGGCCAAGACGCCGCCCTTGCTGCCCACCAACCAGTAGCCCCGGTAGTCCGGCGTGGCCGCCATGCCCCGGACCTGGCCGGCCAGGGAGGTGCCGAAGGCGGTCCCGTAAGAGGAGGCGTCACCGTAAGCGGTGACGTCGCCTTTGGAACTCGCCACCCAGTAGCCGTCGTCGGCCCCGGTCGGCTCCCCCGGGCCCCCCGGCGCCCCTGTGCCGCCGGGCGCCGGCACCGTCGTGGTCGCGGCCGGCGGGGTAGTGGTGACCGTTGTAGTGGTCGCCGCCGGCGGGGTCGTGGTCGGGACCGTGGTCGGGCTGGTGGTGGGGACAGGGACCGAGCCGCCCACCTCGAACCAGTTGCTGCGCAGGCCCAGGTCGGCGACGAACTGGTCACCGGTCAGGTCGACCGAGCCGGCACTGCCGACCACGGTCAGGTCTTCCACGCGGCCTCCGATCGGGCCCAGCCCGTTGCGCTTGGTGACGTCGGCCCCCAGGAAACTGCCAATGGACGGGAAGGCCGACTCGAGGGTGGTCACAGTGACGTCGACAGTCCAGGAGTGGACGGGGTTGGTGGCCACCGAGTCGCCGAGGTCGGGCACGGCCGGGAAGGCACCACCGGCGGTATAACCGCCGGTGGAGGCCGAGTACTCGGTCAGCGCGATGCTCCCGGCCGGACCGCAGCTTGTCCCCGCCTCGCAGTAGAGCACCTGGCCGGCCGTGGCCGCCACCTCGGCGTCTGCCGTAGGGCCGTACTGGTCGGGAAGGCCGGTGTACATCTGGCACGCAATCGTGTCGCAGATTTCGCCGCTGGAAGCGACGAAGGCAAGAGCGTAGCTGCGGGCGGCCACGGCTTGGGCCTCGAGCTCGGCCTGGCCTCCCAGGCTCGCCCAGATCACCGGGGACTCGGCGGGCACCACGCCGTCTACGTAGTCCTCCAGCGGCAGGACGTTGTCCGTACCGCCGCCTGGCTGGGTGACTAGGGACCCCTGGTAGGTGCGGGCCCCGATGCCGGGGATGCAGGCCTCGAGCTCCGACGAAGCCACCGAGCCAGCCTGGGCACTCACGATGGTCACGGCGGTCGCAGTGGTCGCAACCTGCTGCCAGGGCCCGGCGCAACCGGGCCCGGAAAAGATGTCGTGCGTGCCCCCTGACGTTGCCACCTCGAAGGCGGCGGCGCTGATCGGCGTGCCGCCCGTCCAGGTGGCCACCAGCGCGCCGCCGTCGACGGCCGACGCGATCGTGTTGTGACCGTCCAATTCGACCAGATGAACCGTAATGTCCGGTCCCGGCGCGGCCAACGTCCCCAGCGTCGTACCGCCGTAATAGTGGCTCAGGATTTGCTTGTAACCCCAGCCGTACTCAGAGGCGTACCCGAAAGCGCCCCATTGGCCCATCCCCCGCCCATGGCCGAAGCCGTAGCCCGAGATCTGGACGGAGAGGGGCGCGTCGATTTTCGCTGCTTGCGCCGGACCGGGACCGACCATGGCGAACGACGCGCCAAGCAGCGCGCCTGCCACCAACCCGCGGACAACGGCCCCGCTGACGGCTTTTCGACCGGCACAGGGCCCCGGCCGACGGCTCGTGGGCCCCGTGAGTTTGTACGGCAATATGTCTCCCGCTCTGTATTGCACCGGTCCGCATTACACAGGCCCGGCCCGCTCCTACCCAGGGCCCGGTCCTGACAAATGGGTCGGCGCGCGCGTACCAAAATTGAGTGGAGCTTAACCGGCGGGGGCACCAAAAAGGGGGACCCGGAGCCCGCGCCGCCTTTCCCGGGCCCCCGCCCGGTGTGGCGGGCCCGGCCGTGTTGGCTGCCTGGAGCTGGTCGACTGGCGTCAGGCGGATATGGCCACTATCGGTGCCGCCGGCGCTTTCGTGCTCGAAGGGGCTTCGTAAGGGGCCGACCCGAAACCGTACACTTGACCTTGCGCGCCGGCGAGCCAGTACCCCCTTCCGTATGGGCTCGGGGCTATGCCAACTATGGTCTGCGCCGTTTTGCCGGTCGCTTCGCGGCCGTAGAAACGGGCGTCACCGAAGGCGAACACACCACCGTCGGAGGCGACCAGCCAGTAGCCGAGCCCGTCAGGCGTGGCCGCCATGGCGACTATCGGTTTGTTCAGATGGGAATTGCCCGTC
>Ga0182014_10001797_pt1 | contig 28015 bp, 25 predicted proteins | sample 612S2DmetaG_FD_120489 | JGI IMG/M metagenome (GOLD analysis project Ga0182014, IMG submission 120489) | Permafrost microbial communities from Stordalen Mire, Sweden - 612S2D metaG | ecosystem: Environmental > Terrestrial > Soil > Wetlands > Permafrost | place: Sweden: Stordalen | collected... | reverse complement strand
GGGATCTTCGAGACGGACGACGGCGAAGTTGGTACCGGCGAAGCCGTGCTGGGAGGAGTTGGCGGCGGAGCGGAGCTTGCCGGCGGGGGTTTTCGGGCCGGTACTCTTTTGCGCGTTGGCGCGATTGGCGGCGAGGCGCGCTTCGGAGAGGGGACGTTTGGATTGGCCGGACATGTAGGAACCTTTCGAAAGGCAGCGGCGGCTGAGATGGCCGGCACTACGGGGGAAAAAGATTTGAGCCACAGATGAACGCCGATGAACACGGATGAAAACCAATTGGCTTTTCACCGGTGGAGACCAGAGGCCGGATGGATTCTCCGGCGGTTCCAGCAGCCTAATTCAGAGTTAACACGCGGAGGGGGTTGAGCTTGGAGTTAGGATGGCGGCAACTAGCTGGTAATAAGGGAGATAGAGAATTTGGAAGAGCTGTGACTGAACGTGGATTGAGCCCCATTTTTGAGACAGAGTTATGAGATGTGCAAGCGGCGGCAGACTCAACTCGACGCCTCTGCGTTAGTTGAGGGCGTTGGCCAGACGACTATCGAGCTCGGTTTTGGCGGCTTCGGGCGACTCGCCGAGCCATGAAGATCCGGGGTTGGGGAGGAATGCGATGAGTTCCTCCCAGGTCCAAGGCTTGTCCGGCGAGAAGGCGGCATAACCAAGCGCGTCGGCCAGGCGCCAGCTCACCTTGATGAGGTTGTCCAGGCCGATTTCCCCGGGAACCAGCTCATCGTGATGGGTCGCGATGGCGGCGGCGAATTCGTCCGGGAAGTTCCAATCCTGAGCCAGGTAGGCGCCGGCGGTGCAGTGGTCGATCTCGAAAAGGTCCCGTTCGGTCTGCAGCAGATCGAATCCGAAGCCGTCGGAGACTTCCAGCATGCGCGAGTATTCATCGGGATAGGCCGACATCATCCCGAGCGTGCCCAGATTGTGCAGCAGGCCGGTGGTATAGGCGGCGTCGCAATCGGACCGGGCGATGCGGGCGGCTTCTTCGGCGATGACGGCGGTAATCAAGCTGTGGACCCAGACTTTGCGAAGCGCGACGATCCGTACCGAGGAGCGGACCATGCGGTTCATCGCGACCAACGTGGCCATGGTTTTGATGCGATCGGTGCCAACCATCTGGATGGCCTGAGGGATGCTGGTCACCTCGCGGCAGAGGCTAAAGAGCGCGGAGTTGGCAAAGCGGAGTAACTCCGCCGCAAAGGACGGGTCCATTTTGACGAGACTGCCAATTTCATGAACGCCGACGTCTTCTTTGCCGACGAGGGCAAGGAGCCGGTGGGCGATCGCGGGAAAGGGCGGCACCAGGCGGAGCGCCCATGGCGCTTGCGGACGGGCGAGAAGTTCAGTCATTACACACTCCACGTACTTAATCGGCGGAATCGGCTTCAAGATTAGGGGGAATTTACGCAGCAGCTCGCGGCAAAAACTGTTCCGTCCGGACAAAGAATCGGCGACAAGATCGCCGGCGCTGCCGTCGCGGCCCGGTAACTTATTGAATCTACTGACCGGCGCGCGTCGGCGGGGTAGGGGAGGTGTCTCATTTTCGGTGATGTCAGGGCGAGCTAATAAAGCGTGCCCCACCGCCGGTACAATGGGATGTCTTGGCCGCCTACACGCGCGGCCGCGTTCACCCTTTCCTGCAGCTTTCCAACCTGACCAATACCGGCTACCTGGAAATCCAGGGCGTGCCGATGCCGGCGAGAACCGCGATCGGAGGGCTGGAGTGGGTGATACGCGGCCGGTAGAGCGAGTGCGAGGGATGACAGACCACGCAAGGCGATGGTCTGTCCCACGGGAATGGTTCAGGCGGGTTTCGCGGCGGCGCCCGGCTGGGCTTTCATCTGAGCGCGGATGGCGTTCATGCGCTGGCGGAAGGCGGCGACTTTTTCGCGGCCGCCGGGGGTGTCATCGATGAGTTTTTCCAGGTTGACAAACGCCTGGGGCGAGTAGGCGGCGCGGATCTGGGCGAGCAGCGGCTCGACCTTGGAGAAGACACCGATGTGCTCGCCGTTGGTATCGTTGAACAGATCCAGGCCGATGGCGCCGTGGTTGACCAGGGCGGCGGCCATTTCCCAATAGCTGATCACCATGCGCAGGTGGCCGCTATGTTCGGTGAACATGATTTTGTTGTAATCGTCAAACGACTCGGGGTGGAATTCCGCAAAATACCAATTGCGAGCTATGCGCATGGTTTCCTCGCGGCGCAACTCGTATAATTTCAGAATCAAACCGGCTTCATCCTGTTTCGACATAGAAGGGCCTCCTTGGCAATGCCATGGTAGCAGATGGTCCGGGAGGGGCGGCGGGTTGTGGCGGGAAGCCGGCTGACGGCGGCGCCTCAGCAGCTCAGGCGCGACAGGCCACGAAAGGCGATGGCCTGTCCCACTGGGCAGCTCAGGCGCGACAGGCCACGAAAGGCGATGGCCTGTCCCACTGGGCAGCTCAGGCGCGACAGGCCACGAAAGGCGATGGCCTGTCCCACGGGGCAGCTCAGGGGTGACAGGCCACGAAAGGCGATGGCCTGTCCCACGGGGCAGCTCAGGGGTGACAGGCCACGAAAGGCGATGGCCTGTCCCACTGGAAACTGCCTTATCGTTCCGAAACGGCGTTTTCGGCCAGCAGGCGTTCGATCAGGGCGGTGACGTCGCGGCGGAGTTCGTCGTGGAACTGGCCACTGGCGCGGCCGGGGAAGCCGGCATGGACGCCGCGGACTTTGCCGTCGCGGCCCAGGTAGAAGGTAGTCGGCCAGCAATCCAGGCCCACCGCCTGCGGGATGCTGGCGGCCAACTCCGAGGGCTCGCCGGGCACCAGGACGGTGTAATCGATGCCGTATTCGCGGATGAAGGCGCGCAATTGGACGGGGTCTTTCACCTGTTCGCCCTGCTCGAAAGAGAGGGAAACGATTTCGAGGCCGCGGCTGCGGTACTTGCGGTAGAGCTCTTCGAGGAAGGGGGCTTCGTCGTGGCAGTTGGGGCACCAGCTTCCCGAAATGGCGACGATCACAACCTTGTCGCGGAAGCGCGCGTCGCGGTCGGAGACCAGCTTGCCGTCGAGGCCGGGCGCCGAGAAATGGAACGGTTCGGAGGGGTCCTTGACGCTGGTGTGGCGGGAGGGATCGGCCGGCTCGGGAAGGCCCTGGGCGCGCGCGTTATCGGAGCGCACGGCAGTTAATCCGTTCCGGCCGTTCTCGACCAGCGCGAGCGTGCCGTCGGCCTGGGGCGTCACTTCGAGCAGCAGTGGACGAGCGCCATCGAAGTGGCTGAGGACGAATTTGCCATCCTTATACCTGCCCTCAATCGCGCCGGTATCGCCATCCACGCGGAGAATGGCGGCGGAAACTTCGGCGCCGGACTGGCGCACGATGAAGCGCCAGGCGCGCTCGCCCTTGGCGCTGCCGGTGGCTACTTCCCAGAGGCCGGCAATGGAGGGCGCCTGGGCGTTGGCCTCGGCGGTGGGTGGGGTGAAGCGGACCGCGTGGAACGGGTAGCGGCGGCCCTCGCGGCCGTAAGTGCCATCCAGCGCGCCATCCTTCAGGGTGGCTTCGAGGCGCGTGGAATAAGAATCGAATCGCAGGAGCAGCGCGCCGTTTTCGAACTTACCGCTGGCAGACGTTTCCTTCTCTTCGCCATTGAAGAAAGACCCGCGGACGCCGCTCCCGCCGCCGGAAATCTCGAAGCGGAAGGGAATCTCCAGGCCGTTTGATTTGATGGTGGCATCCCAGAGACCGGATAAGGATTGCCCTGAGACGAAGGGGGCGGCCAAAAGCGCGGCGAGCAGGGCGCGACGAATACTAGACATTGTCCATGTAGTATATGGGCTTTGGTGCGGCCTAGTCAAACGCCGCGATTTAGGAGCGCCGGGGCGCGGACATGGCAGGCGGTTTCGGCCGCGGCTTATGCCCCAGCCGTCAGCGCCTGCCCCTGACGCTATCTCCAATAGCCCTTGTGGAAGCGCCAGCGGCTGCCTTCGTGCCGCCATTCGGGCGCAACCCACGCAGCCCGTGCGCGCGGGGGACGCAGCCAGCGACCTTGCGCCCACTCCCACCGCGAACCGCGCAAGTCCCAGAATCCCGCAACCCAGATATAACCGGGTCCGGGCGCGACGCCCACCACTCCATAACGGGGCGGCGGCGGACCTTCCACCACCACGGCAGCGCCTCCCGCGCACGCGGTCATGAGCGCGCTCGCAATCACAAATGCTCCGGCCATCCATTTCCGTTTCATCACGGTCCTCCTATTTCTAAAAACGGAATCGGCGGCCGGCCAGTTGCGGACCTGAACTCCCGTTAATGTTAGAAAACGTTCATCGAGCGAGGAGTGGAGGGCCCCGCCGGATGGCGGCGCGGGCCGCTCCGCAAGAAGCGGCAGGGGCGTCAAAAAAAATTAGGCGGCGAGGCGTTCCCGCCCTACAATAGCGGTTTCGTGTCCGGACGGAACCTATGATGGCAAATCCCGCACTCGGAGTAGTTTTTCATTGGCTGGGAGGCCTGGCCTCGGGCAGTTTCTACGTACCGTTTCGCTTCGTGAAGAAATGGTCCTGGGAAACATACTGGCTGGTCGGCGGTGTATTCAGTTGGATCGTGGTGCCCTGGGCGCTGGGCTGGCACATGACCAGCGACCTGATGGGGGTGCTGCACGAGACTTCCTGGAACACGCTGTTCTGGGTTTACTTTTTCGGCATCCTGTGGGGTTTCGGCGGGCTGACTTTCGGGCTCACCATGCGATACCTGGGGATGTCGTTGGGAATGGCGATGGTGCTGGGCTACTGCGCCGCCTTCGGCACCTTGATGCCGCCTATTTTCCACGGGCAGTTCGGGCACGTGGCGCACACCCGCTCGGGACAGGTGATCCTGGCGGGAATCGCGGTGTGCATGGTGGGCATAGCGCTGGCCGGCCTGGCGGGCATTTCCAAGGAGCGCGAAATGTCAACCGCGGAAAAGACCGCGGTGATCAAAGAATTCAGCCTGAAGAAGGGAGTGCTGGTAGCGACCTTTTCGGGCGTCATGAGCGCCTGCTTCTCCTATGCGCTGGACGCCGGCGCCGAAATCCGCCAGATCACCTTGCGGCACGGCACCAGCGAACTGTGGCAGGGCTTACCGATACTGGTGGTGGTGCTAGGGGGCGGTTTTACCACCAACTTCGTCTGGTGCGCGATTCTGAGCTTTCGCAACCGCAGCGGTTATGAGTATCTCAGTTCCACTTTGCGGGACGCCGGGCGGTCGCCGGTGCCGTTGGGCAGGAACTACCTGTTCGCCGCGCTGGCCGGCACGACCTGGTATTTCCAATTTTTCTTCTATACCATGGGCGAAACGCAGATGGGCGCGTATAAATTCTCCAGTTGGACGCTGCACATGGCCAGCATCATCATCTTCAGCAGTCTATGGGGTATCGGCCTGCACGAGTGGCGGGGAGCCAGCAGACGAACCAAGAGCCGGCTGGCGCTCAGCCTGCTGGTACTGGTAGCCTCCACGATGATCGTGGGTTACGGCAACTACCTGGGGACGCTGCCAGCGGCCGGGTAAGCGGTTTCGGGGCGGGCATTGCCGGCAAGGTGCGCGGCATCTACGCAAAGACCGGGCGCCTCTTACCGAAGCCAGTCGCCTCTTCGAACGCGTGCGCCATTTGGAGGACGCTGAAGTCTTCCTGGTGGCGGCCGACGATCTGCACGCCGACCGGAAGTCCTTCAGGCGTGAAGCCGCACGGCACCGAGGCCGCTGGATTGCCCGTCGCCGAGATATACCAGCAGGACTTCATCCAGTCGATGTAGTTATCGAACTTCACGCCCGCGATCTCTGTCGGGTATGGCGTGTTGACGTCGAATGCGGGCAACTGCGTGGTAGGCAGAACGAAGTACTCGTACTTTTCGAGGAATGCCTGAAAGCGCCGCCAGAGCTGGCCGTGCGCGGTCTCGGCGCGCGCAACATCCATGCCTGTCAGCCGCAGTCCTTCCTCGATCTCGCTCCGGAGGGTGTCCTTGAAAGCGTCTGGGTGCTCCTGCAGCCGCGCGCCATAGGTATTCGCCGAATTCCATGCGCGCAGCACGCGAAAGGCGATCTCGGCGGGGGTGAAGTCCGGCTCCGCCTGCTCGACGATGCACCCCAGCGATTCAAATGTCGTGCGATGCCCATTCACCACGGTGCGCACGCGCGGGTCGAAGGGCACCCCACCAAGGTCCTTAAACCAAGCCACGCGCACACCCTTGAAACCGCGGCCGAGCGGGCGCGCAAAGCGTTCCCCCGCTTGGTCGATGGAGAGCGGCGCGCGGGAATCGGGTCCCGCAATCGTGCTCAACACAAAGGCAAGGTCGGCTACCGAACGCCCCAGGCATCCCGAGGTACTCAGCGTCGACCACGCGAACGGCGCTTTCGGGTTCGGGACGCGGCCGATGGAAGGCCGGAAGCCAACCACGTTGCAGAATGCGGCTGGATTGCGGAGCGAACCGCCCGTATCGGAGCCATCGGCGACGGGCACGAGACCGCAGGCGAGTGCGACGGCGGCGCCACCGGAGGATCCGCCGCACGTCTTGGTCAGATCGTAGGGATTGCGCGTCGCGCCGAAGACCGTGTTAAACGTCTGCGATCCCGCGCCGAATTCCGGCGTGTTGGTCTTGCCGATGGCGATCGCGCCCGCGCGCCGGATCCGTTCGACCACGAGATCGTCTTCGGTGGGGATGTAGTCTTTATAAAGCGGCGATCCAAAGGTGGTGCGGATGCCACGGGTTTCCATCAGGTCTTTGTGAGCGACCGGCAGTCCGTGCAGCGGCCCCAGCGTCTCTTTGCGCGCCTGTCTCTCATCGGCCTGGGCGGCAGCGGCGGCGGCCATTTCCGGAACCAGGGTGACGATGGCATTGACCTTGGGGTTCACGCGCTCGATCTGCTTCAGGTGCGCGGCCAGCGCCTCGCGCGCGGACAACTTCTTCGCGCGGATCAGCCGCGCCATCTCGACCGTGCTAAGGAAGCAAACGGAGGAAGCGGCGGTCTGAGCCTCCAGAACGCCATCGAGGAGAGGCGCGGCAGCCAGCCCCAGCAGGGCACCGCGGCGGGTTGGATGGTTCTCGCTCATGGATGTGAGTTTACCCGTTAGTTTACATCTCCGGCACCAATTGGAGCTTGTCGGCATCCCGTTAGCCGGGGTCACTTCTTCAGGCCGCCGTCCGGTTCCGCACTACCGCCAGTTCCTGGCCGGCCTCCACAGCGTCAGGGTAATGGCGGACAATTCGCCTGGCGTGGGAAGGAGGTCAGTGGCTTGGGGGCGGCGCCGGAGCAAACGCGAGTGACGTCACCGGGTGGAGTTCCCATAAAGTTTTCGACTCCATGCCTTCCTTCCCACGCCCCGTGCTTCCGTCCGGAAGGTACGAGTGGCCGTCGTCGTAGAACAGGGCGCCTGTCACGGTCACGAAGACAGGATGTTGCATCACGTGGACGCTGCCGATCTTCGGCTCGGTTTTCCCCAGCAGATTATCGATTACCCACTGGCGCACCCCTTCCACCTTATCCGCAATGCTGGTAGCGTACTGGCCGGAGGGCACCTCCACGATGATGCAGTCGTCGTCCTTGGTTGGCCTATCGGTCGAAGTCCGCGGCTGCGGGCTGATCTGGATGTGAAAGTCGCAGTCGTCCGATTCAAACCCAACCAGGTACAGCCATCCGGAAATAGTCACCAGAGTATCCTCCTTCACTGGCTGGTCCATGATACGGCTGCTCTGATACCTCGGATCGTCCCTGGTGACGTTCGTGAGCTTGGGCAGGTTGAGCGCGTCCGCCAAAGTCATAGTCCTGGCCGGAGCGCCGGAGGGCAAGCTGGTTTTGACCGGCCATCGTTCGGTCCCTGGCTGAATGCACGACAACGACGCACCAAAGGCGGTAATGCAAACCGTCAGGCACGAGCAAGCGAAACACATTCTGCTTACACTCATCGACTCCTCCTTAACCGGTGAGAGATCGAGATCAAGAGATCCACGGCGTCTTCGCATTCAACCGGGATTTCTCTTTTGGACTTTGTGGATCGTGTTCAGTATACACCCAGCCGCCATCCTCCAGCCATGCGTTTTGGGGTTACAGGTCTCTCTGGCAAACATGCGTTAGACTGAGTGTGAGAACCACCTTTTAGCGCTTCGGTTCGTGACGAGATGGGAGACTCCGATGCGTAGTCATGCTCGTGTCGCGGGGTGCGCGGTAATTTTGTGTGGTGCTATCTGCGGCCAGAGTTCGGCTCCGGCCGCCAGCCCGGCGTCCACCCGGCCGCTCCAGAGTATCTTTGGCGTCTACGGACGACTTACGGCCGGCCAGGATTCTATCCGAGTCAGCGAAAAAGCCAACGGCAAGATCAGTGTGGCTCTCAAACTTTACTATTCCATGGGCCACACTTGCCAATTGACCAACGATGGCGAATGGCGCGAGGATCACGTGGTCATAGTTGCCGATGGGCTCGATGCGAATCGGCAGTGCAAATTGAGCCTTTTCTTCGAAAATGGCCGCGTTCTGCTCAAAGACGAAGGTCTCCAGTGCGCTCCCGTCTATTGTGGAGCCCGAGGCAAACTGGACAACGTCAGCTTGCCCAAATTCAGCCCGAATCGCAAGTGAAAGGCTTCGACCATGCTTCCATCCGTCCAGTCGAGTTTTCGCGTCTTCAATACCAATTTCGAAGGCTGCGTCCCGTACATGTATCTCGACATCAAGGGGCTAGCGACCGTTGCGGTTGGCAACCTGGTCGACCCGGTGGAATTGGCCCAAGCTCTGCCATTTCGCTTCAAGAACGAGCCTGGAGTTGCCGCTCCCGGATCTCCCGCTACTCCAGACCAGATTGCCGCGGAGTGGCAGATTCTCAAGAACGATCCGAGTCTTGCCACCAAGGGTTACACAGCATGCGGCCCCATCACCCGGCTGGAGCTGAGCGATGACTCGATCGGCTCATTGATACTGGACAGGCTCGCGGCCAATGAAAGCTTTTTGAAACGCCAGCAGTGGTTCCAGGATTTCGACACCTGGCCGGCCGATGCTCAGTTGGGCCTGTTGAGCATGGCGTGGGCGATGGGGCCCGGCGGCCCTGGGCAGTTTCCCCACTTCAGCTCTGCGTGTAAAAGCCTTGACTTTAACGCGGCAGCCGCGGAGTGTAAGATGAACGAAGCCGGCAATCCGGGCCTGATTCCAAGAAATCAGGCCAACTTCACTCTATTCTCAAATGCCGCGATCGTGCTCGCCGGCGAAGCCCAAGGCGGCCTCCAGAGTTCGAGTCTTTATTATCCGCGAGTGTTGACGACGGCGGACATCGGGCGAGCTGGTTCAGCCACTTAGCTTTAGATTTCCCGCTTCGCTTCAGATCTCCCGCTTGGCTATGGACGCCGCGCGGGGGGCCTCGCTGGGGGGAACAGCGCGCAATTGCGCGTCTTCCAGGCGCTTAGCCTCCTGCCAGGTGTAGATCATGCGGTGCACCACGGTCAGATTGGAAAGCACGGCGATGACCCAAAGCACCGGCGCCATACGGTCGAACAATGCTCCAATGATGATCAACACCACGCGTTCGGGACGCTCCAGGAAACCGACCTTGCACTTGGGGATGGCGTTTTCCGCGCGCGCCCGGGTGTAGCTGATCATCACCGAGCCGGTCATCACCACCGCCGTCAGCACGATATAAAAGAACCGGTTGATGGTGGCGTAGAAAACCAGCAGGCCCATGAACAGCGCCAGATCGGAGTAGCGGTCGAGCACCGAATCGAAGAACCCGCCGAAGCGTGTCACCCGGCTGGTGGCGCGCGCCACGCGGCCATCCACCATATCGAAAAGGCCGGCGCCGATCACCACCACGCCCGCCCACCGGAAACTGCCCGCCGCAAACAGGCAGGCGGCCCAGATGTTGATCACCAGGCCCAGGAAGGTCAGCACGTTGGGATGGATGCGGCTCAACGCCAGCCATCTGACGATGCGGTCGATGATGGCGCCGCAGAATTTGCCGATCCCGCCGGTAAGCGTCATAAACTCATTCCGCCAGGTCGTGTATGGTGGCCAGGGTCAGGATTTCCAGTTCCTTCGAGCCGCCCGGGCTCTGGACCCGCACCACATCCCCGACTTCCTTCCCCAGCAGCGCGCGGCCGATGGGCGAGGTAGTGGAAATCCTGCCGTTTGCGGCATCGGCCTCTTCGCTGGTTACCAAATTATACGCGATTTCTTCCTCGCGTTTGGTATCGAGCACCGTCACCTTCGATCCCAACCCGACCCGATCGTGCGGGATCTTGGAAAAATCCACCATGGACATCTCCGCCAGCCTCTTCTTCAACTGGTTCAAGCGGGCGTTGACGAAGCCCTGCCGTTCCTTGGCGGCGTGGTACTCGGCATTCTCGCTCAGGTCGCCGTGGGCGCGGGCTTTGAGGATTTCCTTGGGCAACTCGACGTGCAGTTCGCGCTCCAGCACGCTAATTTCGTCTTGCAGCTTCTTCTTAATTTCCATCGAGTCGAGCTATACTCCCAAGATTTCCATTATAGCGAAGCCGGTCCCGCGCCCGCCGAAACAAGGCGAACGTCCCGCAGAATCCGGACGGGACCTTTGGGACGACCTGGTATATCCTGAGATCCACAACGCTATGCCGCGCGGAACCGTCCTCAAGCCGAAAACCGATGTCGATTCGGTGGCGACGCAGGTGATTGCGGAACTCAAGTCGCACGCGAATCCAGCAAATGTCGCCGGCATGGCGCGATACGGAATCAGCTCCGCCGGCACTCTGGGTGTCAGCGTACCTCTGCTGCGGAGCATCGCCAAGAGGCTGGGGCACGACCATCGCCTGGCGCTGCGCTTGTGGAATACGGGTATTCACGAAGCGCGGATACTGGCGCCCATGGTGGACGATCCCGCCTTGGCAGGGGACCGCCAGATGGAACGTTGGGTGCGCGATCTGGACTCCTGGGACGTGTGCGACGGGCTGTGCCACAACCTGCTGCGCTACACCCCGGCCGCGTTCGACAAAGCCACCGAATGGGCGGACGCCCGGGCCGAATTCGTCCGCCGCGCGGGATTCGCCCTGATGGCGGGGCTGGCGGTGAAAGCAAGGCAGGCTTCCGACTCACAATTCGAGGCCTTCCTCCCGCTCATCGCCGCAGCCGCCTCCGACGACCGCAACCTGGTGAAAAAGGCGGTCAACTGGGCGCTGCGGCAGATCGGAAAACGCAATCGACGCTTGCACGCCAAGGCGATTCGCACCGCCGAAGCCATCCGATGCCAAGGTTCGCGCTCCGCCCGCTGGATCGCCGCCGATGCCTTGCGCGAATTGCGCGGCCCCGTGGTGGCGCGGCGGCTTGGGCTGTCAACGGTGCTCCCCGAGCCGCGATCATAGGGGGGCGGTCCTCCCGGGAGAAAACTCCGAACGAGCCCATTGCGCGGTTAAATATAAGATATTAAGTACTTTAGAGGCTTATTGCCGTCACCCTCCGAGCTCCTGAATCGCCTTCAACCCGGCGCTTTGCCCGCTTCTGTCATCGACAAGAAACGGCTCGAATGATATCTTCGGTTATGAACGTTTCCTCACATAACGCTAACGCTTTACGGGGCAGGCCACACTGGCTTCTAGTACCGGCCTTATTGATTGGAATTTCGAGCGCCGCGTTCGCCCAGCTTTCGGGGTCGGCGACCATCACCGGCACGGTGACCGACCCGTCGGGCGCGGTTGTGCCGGCGGCTGAAGTAATGGTCCGCAACACGGACACCGGCATCGAGCATAAGGTGCAGACCACGGATGCGGGCGCGTATACCGCACCGTTCCTCCAGCCAGGCCATTATGAAGTGCTGGCCGGCAAACAGGGATTTGCCAGCGTGCTGCGCAAGGATCTGGTGCTGCAGGTGGGGCAAACGATGAGCATTAATCTGGCGCTGGCAGTGCAGGCCGCGCAGCAGGAAGTGACGGTATTGGGGTCGGCCCCGGTAGTGGATATGGAAAAGACCGATGTTTCGCAGGTCGTCAGCGACGCCGAGATGAGCAATCTGCCGCTATCGGGCCGCCGCTGGGACACTTTCGCGCTGTCGACGCCCAATGTCACCAACGACGGTAGCAGCGGGCTAGCTTCCTATCGTGGCATCTCGGGTCTTTACAATTCCAACAACGTCGACGGCGCTAACAACAACCAGGCATTGTTTTCCGAGGGGCGCGGCCGCGCCACTAGCGGCGCGTATGTGTTCAGCATGGACTCCATCATGGAGTACCAGGTGAGCGTATCGAACTATAGCGCGGAACTGGGGCAAGCGGCGGGTGGCGTGGTGAACGCGGTGACCAAATCGGGCACCAACGACGTACACGGGGACCTGTTTTATTACCTGCGCTACCCCACCTGGAACGCGCTCGATCCGCTTCCCAAATCGCAGGGCAACTACACCCAACCGATCCACCAGTGGCAGCAGTTCGGAACCAGCGTGGGAGGGCCCATCCTTAAGGACAGGCTGTTCTTCTTTGGGACGTATGACGGGTCGCGCAAAGTGAACCCGATCGCCTACACCAGCAGCACCTACAACGCAACCACCAAGGCGCTGCCTTGCCCGGTGCAGGTGACGGCTACGCAGTGCGCCAATGCCAATGCGTTTCTGGACGGCCTGCTGGGGACATACCCGCGCGCCACCAATCAAGATGTGCTTTTCGGGAAACTGGACGGCCAGGTGACGCCGCGCAACCATATCGCCTCCTCGTTCGATTACATGGACTACAAAGCTCCGAATGCTTACCAAACGGCGCCTTCGTACAACAACAGCTCGATCGGCGCCAACGGGAGCTATATCTATCACGAGCGAGTCTTCATCACCAACTGGGATTCGACCATCACGCCGACGGTGGTGAACAATCTGCGTTTCCAATGGGGCCGCGACCTGGAAACGGCGGGGGCCAACGGGAGCGCGCCCTACGTCAGCCTGGCCAGCGATTCGGTGTACGGCGAGAACTACGCGCTGCCGCGCACGGCGGAGCCGGACGAGCACCGCATCCAGATTGCGGACACGCTTTCGGTGAGCCGCGGCCGTCACACCATCAAGACCGGAATCGATTTGAACATCATTCATGAAGTGATGATCAACCTGTACAACGGCACCGGGCAGTACAGCTACACGGGGTCGGGGCCGGCGGCCTTCGCCAGTTGGGTCGAGGATGTGTACGGGGTCAACGTCGGGGACGGCTTGACGGGCAGGCACTGGACCAGTTTCACGCAGGTGAACGATCCGGTAACGCACGTCGGAAAGGACGACTTCTGGGAAAAAGACGTCTCCGCCTTTGTCGAAGACAACTGGAAGGCGAATTCCAAGCTGACGGTGAACGCGGGCCTGCGCTACGACGTCTTTGCGATTCCTCAGCCGTCGATGCCCAACACGCTCACGCCGCTGACTACCCTCTACACCTCCACCATCAATATTCCCAAGGGCCAGCTCGCCCCCCGTCTGGGCCTGGCGTATCAATTGACGCCGAAAACCGTGGTTCGGGTCGGCTATGGCATGTTCTACGCCAAGACTAGCAACTCCACCTACTACGCCACCCGCGTGGAGAACGGGGTGATTCAGCAAACGTTCAGTTGCTCGGTGACGACCTGTCCGTCGCTGACGTTTCCGAATGTCATCTTTTCCCCGCCGGGACCGGCGATGGCGGCGCCGTTCACCGGCGCGCTGACGCCGCAGGTGACAGCGTTCACGCCTCCCTCGGCCAGCCAGGTTGCGCGCGGCCAGTCGCCGAACTGGTTGGACCCGGTGGTGCACGAAGGCAACGTAACCGTGGAACGGCAGTTGCCCGCCGGACTCGCCGTTTCGGGGTCTTATGTGTTGAGCCGCGGCCTGCGGCTGCCGATCTTCTACGACGCTAACCTAGCTCCCGCGACCACCACCAAGAGCTACGATATTCTCAATTCCAGCAACCAGACGGCGCAGACCGTAACTTTTCCGTACTACACCACGCGCCTCAATCCTACTACGGGGGAGGTTTTTATCGGGCAGAGCGACGTCAATTCCTGGTACAACTCGATGGTCATCAGCTTGCGCCGGCCGATGCGGCATGGCCTGGAATTTGAGACCTATTACACCCTGAGCAAGTCGTTCGACGGGGCCCAGGTGCAGGGCAGCAGCGGTACATTCAACGGCACGGACTATCCGATCGATCCCTATAACCGGAAGCAGGAATATGCGCTGTCGGATCTGAACCAACGCCAGCACTTCGTGACCACCTTGGTGTGGGCGCCAACGTTCGGGAGGGGCATGAGCAAGCCGGCCCAGTTGATGGTGAACGGATGGGTATTCTCGACCATCGTGACCGAATCCACTGGCCAGCCGGTAACGCCATACACCAGCGGGTACGCTTCCGGCGGTCCGGACGGAGGCGTGACCGGCGGCGTCTCTTACGCGGGCGCCACCAGCGGACGCGCCGGGTGGCTGGGCCGCAATTCTTACACGGGTCCCGGATACAACGGTGTCGACTTCCGGCTGGCGCGGCAGTTCCCGATCGGGGAGCGCGTCAAGTTGGCGCTTCAGGGCGAGGCTTTCAACCTGTTCAACCACACCAACGTGGTCAGCGTGAACACCACTGCGTTTAACTTTACCGCGGCCGGCACAGGAGCTTGCACCGGCCATGTCAACGGGTGCTATGTACCCAACGCGCCTTTTCTGGCGCCCACGGCCACCAGCAGCTTGTTATCCGGACCGCGGCAACTGCAGGTATCGGCGCGACTGACTTTCTGACGGTTCCGGCCGCTGCGCCGGACGCGCAGCGACACGTGGGGCAGACGATCGTTTTCGGTCGTCTGCCCTCCCACCTTCTCTGCCATCCAGAACGGCGTCACAAACCGCCGGCCTGTGTTCTACGCCTGAGGCCGGGGAGGATACGGGCTTAGCGGCTTCGTCCCGAACTTGCTACAATCCGCGTAGGTCGCTGCGCGAGGTTCCATGGAAACCGGCACGATTCCCGAGATGCGATATTGTTCGGAGTGCGGGCGCCCGACCGCCCCGGACGAACTGGCGCATTTTGGCGACCGGCTCGTCTGCGGTTCCTGCAAAGACATTTTTGCGCAGAAGCTGCGCGAGGGCGTGGCGCCGCGAGCCGCGGTGACGCTGGCCGGATTCTGGATTCGCGCCGGCGCCTATCTGATCGACCTCATCATTCTCGGCGTGGCGCAGGGGGCCGTGCAGATGGCATTCGTCGGGAAGATGCTGCGCCCCATGATGCAGGTGCAATCCAACTCGACGCCGGAGGAGACGTTTGCGGCGCTTGGATCGATGATGGGGATGGTGGCGCTGTCCACGCTCGTCACCATGGCCATCTCCTCGCTCTATGAAGGTCTCTTCGTAGCCCGTTTTGCGGCCACCCCGGGGAAAATGGCCTTCGGCCTCAAAGTGGTCCGCCCGAACGGCAGCCCGGTCGGGATAGGCCGCGCCTTCGGCCGTTATTTTGCGAAGATGCTGAGCGCCATGGTCCTGTGGATCGGCTTCATCATGGTGGCTTTCGATGCGGAAAAGCGCGGGCTGCACGATATGATCTGCGATACGCGCGTGGTCAGGACGCGCACCTGATATTGCCGCATGCCCGTTCCCTGCGCCCGCTGTGACATGCCGTTGCCGAAGGAGGGACCGGCCACCGGCGATGCGGCCGTCTGTACCCGGTGCGGCGCGGCCAATCGCGTCCGCCTGTTCCCCGCAGCCTTTGCGCGGCCGGCAGGCGCCCGGCCGGAAGCGGCGGCCGAAGGCGAAGCCGCCTGCTTCGACCACCCCGGCAAGCGCGCCGTCGCCGCGTGCCAGCAGTGCGGGCGTTTTGTGTGCCAGCTCTGCGCGGTCGGGTTCGGCGGGGAAACCTGGTGCCCGTCCTGCGTCGCGGCGGGCAGCGGACGCGCGCGCGCAGCCAGCCCGGCGACTTCGCTGACGCTTTTCGACAGCATCGTTCTGACTATTCCGTTCGCGGCGCTGGTGTTCTGGCCGCTCACCGCTCTGACCGCGCCCTGCACCATTACGCTCGCGGCCATGACCTGGAAAAAACCGCTGAGCCCGGTGCGCCGCTGGCGCTGGCGTTTTCTGGCCGGCATCGGAGTTTCGCTGCTGCAACTGGGCTTGTGGGTCTGGGCCATCGGGTATCTGGTGGCGCGGATCGCCACGGGACGGTGATGGCCATGGCGCAGAACGAGCGATACCGCAAGCTTCCCGGCCGCCGCCGCGGAATGATTCGCGGCGCCAGCGTGTGGCTGGGCGCGGACCACGTGCTGCTCGTCAAGTCTCTCCGGTTCCGTGAAGAATATAAGCGCTATCATCTACGCGACATTCAAGCCATCGCGACGGCCGGCGCGCCGCGGTTTCATCTCTCCATACGATCGATCGCGCTGGCGCTGGTCTGGCTGTTCGCTTACCTGGCCGCCGCCGCCACCGAGCGCGTTTCGGGCACGCGGTTCACCATCTATCTGTGGGTCGGCGCAGCGCTGCTGACAGGCACATGGGCGATCGTTTCGGGGGTCTTCAGTTGCCGCTGCCGTATCTATACCGCCGTCAGCTCCGACGAGCTCCCCTCGGTCTACCGATCCTGGACCGCGCGCAGATTCGTGGCAGAGCTGGAGCCCTACATCGCCGCCGCGCAGGGAATGCTGGAAGGCAACGGGGCGGAAGCGGTGGAGAGTTACACGGTTGGCCCACCGCGAACGCTGCCGCCGGAGGCGTCCGCCGGCGCCGCGCCCGGGTCTCGGATGGGGGAACCGCCGCGGCCTTGGGCCGCCTACGCCTTGATCGCCAGCCTGGTGGCCGGAGGCGCGGCGGACTTGCTGTTGTTGCGGACGACAGGCTGGATGGCGCAGTGGATTCTTCCCTTGTTCACGCTGTGCCAGGCCGCCAGCACTATCGCGGTTCTGGTGGCCTGCCGGCGCGGTGAACTGCGGCCCGCCTGGCGGAATCTCGCCGTCGTGGCGCTGATCGCCATGGCGCTGACCTACCACATGAACTATTCGTTCGGAGCGCTGACGACAATCGGCCAGCAGTCCCGGCCTCCTGGCTTTGACCCGGCTCAGTTGGCAAGAGCGCTCAGCCGGTTTGCCGACATCTCCACGGATTTTGTGGCTGGACTGCATGTGCTGCTGGGGATGGTGGGTGTGGCGCTCCTACCCACGGGGCGACAGCCCAAGCCGCCCGGAGTGGCGCAGCCAGACCTATGATGCCGGGCTTCCAGCAACGCTGTTGGAATCACGAAAGCCGCGAAGCGGTCTGCCGCTGCCCGCAGTGCGGGCGCAGCTATTGCCGGGAGTGCGTCAGCGAGCACGAATCGCGGCTGCTGTGCGCGGAGTGTCTGAAATCGCCGATGCAAGCGGCGGCGCCTCGGCGGCGTTCTTGGCGCCGCCTGGCCCCGGCCGCCATGGCGCTGGCGGGAATCGTGACGGCATGGGCGGTCTATTTCGCCGGCGCGGAAGTGGTCATGACCTTCGTGGACCGATCGGAGCGGAGCGAATGGCAGAGTCGTTAGCCCAAGCCGGCTGCATTCAGGTGTGTGAAGACGGTACGCGCCTGCTGCGCCATGCGCCGCTCGAAACCTTGCTCCGCCACTCGGTGGGGAGCGTGCCTTTTGCGCTCGGTCTGCTGGCGGTTTGGTCGGACATCACCCAGCCTCGCTTTTCCGATCCGCGGTGCGCCCTGGAAACGCTGGTGCTGGCGCTCGCGTGGATCTGGATGCACTGCTGGCGGGCGGTCTTCGCCGGCCGGCTGCGCCTCCAGTTGAGCGGCGCGCCGCCGGCGCCCTGGACGCAGCGGCGAATCCGGCGCCTGGTGCTGGCGCAGTCCTTTGTCGCCGGCAGCAAGCTGGTGATTCTGCCTCTGGCCCTGCTCTCCCTGGCGCCTTTCGCCAGGGTCGTCTCGGCGTACCGCTACGCCGCCGTGCTGGGCGACCGCGAGGACCTGGACGCCCTGGCGCTCGGTGCAGCCGCGCGCCGCCTGGCTCGCATCCACACCCGGCTCGGCTGGACCATGATGGCGCCCCTGCTGCTGTTCCGTGCCGTCGCGCTGGCGAACGTGGCGCTGGCTCTGGCCATCCTGCCCCAGCTCGTGCGCCTGCTGACCGGCTACGAATCCAGCTTCAGCCGCAGCGGCGTTCTCTTCATCGCCAATCCCCTGTTCGTGCTGCTGGTCTTTACCACCGCCTGGCTGGTAACCGATCCGCTCGTGCAGGCCGTCTATACCGCGCGGTGTTTTCAGGCCGAATCGCTGGAAACGGGCGAGGACGTGCTCGCCGGCTTGCGCCGAATTCGTTCTCTGGCAGCGGCGCTGGCGGCCGTGCTGCTTCTCGCCTGCGCATGTTACCCTTCGCCAGCCAACGGGGCGCGGGCCGCTGGCCTGCCGCGTCGGCTTGCGAGCCGATGTTGCTTCCAGGGTGGGACAGGCGATCGTTTCCTGTCGTCTGTCATTCCATCCCCAGGGGACGACCGCGCGACAGACGACAAACGGCGATCGTCCGTCCCACCAGGTCTCCCCAGCGACGCCGTCTCCCCCGCCGATCTGGATCGGGCCGTGAGCGGCGCCGTCGAATCTCCGGCCTACAACTGGAGGTTTCCACCGCCCGGTTCCGCCGTCAAAGGCACGCCCTGGATCGTGGCGACGACCGACCGCGTGCTGGCGGCCCTCAAATCGGGATTGAAGCTACTGGGCAAGGCGATCGGAAAAATGCTGGAGTTCATTCTTGGCCCGCTGCTCAAAGGGCCGATTCCCGGCGAAGGCACAGCGCCCGCCCGCAGCCTGAACCGCAGTCTTTATGTGCTGATCGTGGCGGCGGCGGGGTTGGCCATCTGGTTTCTCCGGCTGGCGCGGCAGAAGCGCAAATCCGCGGCTCCCCGGCTGGCGCCTTCCGCCGCGGCAGCCGTGCGGTTGGAAGACGAGGGGCTGACCGCCGACCGTCTGCCGGAAGCCGACTGGCTGGAAATGGGCGAGCGGTATCTGGGCGAAGACAACCCGCGGCTGGCTCTGCGCGCATTTTATCTGGCCAGCCTGGCGTGGATGGGGCAAGACGGCTGGATCGCGCTTCATGCCGCCAAGACCAACCGCGAATACGAATTGGAACTGCGGCGCAAAGCGCGGGCGTTTCCAGCGGTACGCGAGCCGTTTGCCGCCAATGTGCAGGCGTTCGAGCGCGCCTGGTACGGGCAGCACGCGGTGTCGGCCGACGACGTGGCGCAGTTTCGCGCCCGCGCCGCCGGCATGAAGCGCCGGTTGGCGGCGCCGGAGGCGGCGGCATGAGCAGGCGTTGGTCGTGGCTCTACGCACTGTCGATCGGCGCGGCCTTCCTGGCCGCAGTCATCCACCTGTTCGGCCTGGAATTTTCGAGCGGCAGCGTGTATCCGGAATACTCCAGCCTGCGCACCGACCCGATGGGCGCGAAGCTTCTCTACGACAGCCTGAGCGCGCTCGCCGGCGTTGCCGTGGAACGGAGCTACGTGCCGATGGCGCTTCTGCCACGGGACGGTGTGGCGCTTCTGCTGCTGGGGATCGACCCGGACCACATTGGCGCGGACCGCGAACAATGGATCAAACCGGTGGAAGACATCGCCGGCCGGGGCAATCGCGTGGTGGTGGCGCTCCACCTGACGGAGGACGCCAAAGAAATCGACGCCAAGGCTCTCGGCGCCTTCTGGCACGCTTCCCTGGCGCTCGGCAATCCCGCGAAGCACGAACCGCGTCTTTATTTTTCCGCGGCCCAGGGCTGGAGCACGATCGAAGAAACCAAGGGCCGGCTTACGGCAATAGAGAAAGCGTTCGGCAAAGGCAGCGTTGTGCTGGCGGCGGATAGCGGAGGGTTCGATAACCGCGCCACCGCCGCCCGCGACCGCCTGCGGCTGGTGAGCGCGGCCATCGGCCCGTACCGGCACATCGTTTTCGACGAGCAGCATTTCGGCATTCAGGAATCGGGCAGCGTCATCGCGCTGGCGCGGCGCCTGCGCCTGACCGGTCTGGCGGTCGGTCTGGCGATTCTGACCGCGCTGTTTCTATGGAAATCGGCCGCCGCTTTCCCGCCGCCGCGCCAGGAGCGGGCCGAAGCCAATCCGGCCGGGCGAACGGCCCATGCCGGCCTGGTGACCCTGCTGCGGCGCCACATCCCTTCCACGGAGTTGGCCGCTACCTGCTGGCGGCAATGGTCCGGCGCCAACCGCCAGCGGATCGGCGAGGAGCGCCGGCAGCGGGTGGAAGCCATCATACGCGATTCGGGAGCGCGGCCGGCCGAAGCCATGCGCGCCATTTATTCCGAGATTCACCGCAAAGGAGAGCTTTGAACCTCGATCAATTCCAAACTACCGTGGCTGCCGTCCACGCCGAGATTCGCAAAGTCATCATCGGGCAGGATGCGGCGATCCGCTATTCGCTGGTGGCGATTCTGGCCAACCAGCACGCGCTGATCGAAGGCGTGCCGGGGCTGGCCAAAACGCTGCTGGCGCGAACCCTGGCCCGCGTGCTGGGGTCGGAATTCAAACGCATTCAGTTCACCCCGGACCTGATGCCGGCCGATATCACCGGCACCAACGTCTTCAACCTGCAACGCAACGAATTCTCGCTGGTGAAGGGCCCGCTGTTCACCACCTTTCTGCTGGCCGACGAAATCAACCGCGCGCCCGCCAAAACGCAGTCCGCGCTGCTGGAAGCCATGCAGGAGCGGACCGTCACCATCGATCGCGAGAGCTTCCCGCTCTCGCCCAACTTCACCGTCTTCGCTACGGAAAACCCGATCGAATCCGAAGGCACCTACCCGCTGCCCGAAGCGCAGAAGGACCGGTTCATGCTCAAGATCACGATGACCTGGCCGGAAAGCGCCGAGGAGCTGGCGCTGGCGCGGCGCAGCCTCGGCGCCGACGCGCCCGAAGCAGTGCTCGCGAGCGGAGCCGTGGCGCCCTGCCTTCGGGAAGAAGACCTGGCCGATTTGCGGCTGGCGCTCGAAACCGTCCAGGTGAGCGACGCGCTGGTGGAATACGGGGTGATGGTGGTGCGGCGGACGCGCACCGACGAGGCCATCCTGGTGGGCGCCGGTCCGCGCGCCACCCAGTCTCTGTTACGCGGTGCGCGAGCCTGGGCGGCCTTGTCCGGCCGCGATTTCGTGAGCCCCGACGACATTCGCGCGGTGTCCGCGCCGGTGTTGGAGCATCGCCTGCTGCTGCGTCCCGAATCGGAACTCGAAGGAGTGCGCGCCGGCGATGTGCTGGACCGCATCCTGCATGAAGTGCCGGTGCCAAGATGAGTAGCTTTTTTCACAGGCTAAAGCCTGCGCCACCTCTTACTGTTTCACAGGCTAAAGATTGTGCCACCACTTACTTGTTCATAGGCTAAAGATTGTGCCACCTCTTATTGGCAGACTGTCGGCTATGGTGGCACAGACTTTAGTCTGTGTAGCCTTCCTCCCATGAGGTTCGCGCCCACATCCCGGCTCTTACGCCTGGCAGCGGTGCTGGCGGTTCCGCTGGCCGGGGCGGGAGGACTCGTTTCGGCGCTGGCTGCTCCTTGTTTTGCGCTGTTGGCGGTGGCGGCGCTAGTGGCGGTCTGGGATGCGTATCGCGGCCGGCGGCGGCTGGAAGCAGTGCGCATCGCCTGTCCCGAAACGGTCCGGCTTACCAAGGACGCCGCTTCCGCATTGCCGATCGAGATCGAAAATGGTCTGCCCGCCGCGCTGGTGCTGAAGTTGGCGCCGGCGCTGCCGCCGGGCGTCAGCTCGGAAAAAACCATGGATGAAGTCGAGGCGCCGCCCGGACGCTCGCTCTACTCCTGGCGGTTGACCGGGCGGGAGCGCGGCGATCTCGAGCTTCAGCGGGTTTACCTGGCCACCGCTTCGCCGCTGGGCTGGTGGGAGGCGCGGGCGGAATTGGCGGTCGCCTGCCGCTTCCGCATCTATCCCAACCTGCGCGACCGCTCCACCGCCGCGCTCTTCCTGCGCACGCCGCAAATCGGGCTGCGCATGCATCGCCAGGTGGGTAAAGGCCGCGAATTCGAAAACCTGCGGCAATATCTGAGCGGCGACGCCTTCGAAGATATTCACTGGAAGGCCACCGCGCGGCGCAGTTTTCCGGTGGTGAAGTTGTATCGCGTGGAACATGCCCAGGAAGTGTACGCGGTGATCGATGCCTCGCGGCTTTCCGCGCGGGAAGGGATTCTCGAAAGCTACGTGGACGCGGCCCTGCACCTGGCGCTGGTGGCGGAAAAACAGGGCGACCGCTTCGGCCTGGTGACCTTCAGCGACCGCACCCACCGCTTCGTGCGCGCGCGCAATGGGCTGGATCATTTCCGCCTCTGCCGCGAAACCATCTACAACCTGCGCGCCGAGCGCGTCAGCCCGGATTTCCGCGAAGTCTTCACCAGCCTCCAACTCCATCTGCGGCAGCGCTCGCTGGTGGTGTTTCTCACCTCGCTCGACGATGCCCTGCTGGCGGAAAGCTTCGAGCGCGATATCGGGCTGGTGGCGCGCCGCCACCTGGTGCTGGTCAACGTGCGCCAGACGGCCGCGCTCACGCCGCTGTTTCAGGAGGAGCCACCCACCGATCTGGACGCGCTCTACGGCGGCCTGGCCGGGCAAATGCAGTGCAACCGGATGCGCGCCTTAGCGGCGGCGCTGGGCAATCGGGGCGTCCGGCTTTCGGTGGTTTCGGCCGAACGCATCAAGCAGCAGGTGGCGGAAGGTTACCTGGATGTCAAACGGAGGCAGGCGCTATGATCCTGGATGTGGCGCGTTTCGCCGCGGCCGAACGGCCGTACTGGGACGAATTGAGCGCGACCCTCGAAAAACTCGACGGCGATCCGGAGCGCCGCATGCTACTCGCCGAAGTGGAGCGGCTGCATTATCTCTACGAGAGGGCGTCGGCCGACCTGTCGCGCATGGATACCTTCGCCACCTTCGCCATCGCGCCGGGCCTGCGCGCGTATCTGGAATCGCTGGTATCGCGCGCCTACATGGAAATCCACGAGACCCGCGCCCCGGTCCGCATCCGCTGGAAGCAAGTGGCGTTGGCCTTCCCGCGCGCCTTCCGGCGCCATCTGCCGGCCTTCGCGCTCTCGCTCGGCATCACCCTGCTGGGCTGCGGAATGGGATGGTTCGCCCTACGCCAGGATCCCCGCTCGAAGGCCGTGCTGATGCCATTTCCCGGACTGACGGGGTCGCCCGCCGAGCGCGTAGCCAAGGAAGAACAAGCCCAACACGACCGCTACCAGGGCGTCAAGGCCAGCTTCGCCGCCCAGTTGATGACCCACAATATTCAGGTCACCGTCATGGCGTTGGCGTTCGGTATCACTTTCGGCGTCGGCACCGTGATTCTGCTGTTTTATAACGGGGTGATCCTGGGTGCGGTCGCGACCGATTACATCGTGGCCGGGCAGGGCGTCTTCCTGGCCGGGTGGCTGCTGCCGCACGGCTCCATCGAGATTCCGGCCATCCTGCTGGGCGGGCAGGCGGGCCTGGTGCTGGCCGGTGCGCTGATTGGGTGGGGCGACCAGACTTCCCGCAGCCGGCGCCTGCGCGCGGTGGCTCGCGATTTGCTGGCGATCGTGGCCGGCGCCGCCGCTTTGCTGGTGTGGGCCGGAATGGTGGAGTCGTTTATCTCCCAATATCACCAGCCGGTGATTCCCTATGCGGTCAAGATCGCTTTCGGCTTGTGCGAATTGACCGCGCTGACGTTCTTTTTGGGCTGGGCAGGCAGGGAATGAGTTTCGCAGAAAAGCCGGGCGGCCGAAAATCCGCGCTGGTGATCGAAACGCCCGAGGGCGTGACGTTCTCCTACGAGTTGGCCACGCCATTCCTGCGCATGCTGGCGTGGGCGGTGGATGCGGCCGCCATCGCCGCGGCTTCGGACGCGGTGGGAACCGTCTTCCGCGAGATGGGTAAGCTGAGCTCGGATTGGGCCAACGGGATCGCAGCGGTGTCGTTCTTCGTGATCCAAATTGGTTACGGAATGGCGCTGGAGTGGCGCTGGCGCGGCCAGACCCTGGGCAAACGCATTTTCGGACTGCGCGTGGTGGATGCGCAGGGCCTGCGCCTGGAATTCTCCCAGATCGCGCTGCGGAACCTGCTGCGCCTGGTGGATCTGTTGCCGGCCTTGTACCTGGTTGGCGGCATCGCCGCTTTCGCCAGCCGCAACGCGCAGCGCCTGGGAGATTTCGCGGCCAATACCATCGTGGCGCGCGAGCGCGCCGGCCGCCTTCCCAACCTGGAGCGCATCGCGCCCGCGCGCTACAATTCGCTGGCGGCTTATCCCCATCTGGCCGCCCGGCTGCGCTCCAGAGCCAACGCCGAAGCGGTGGCCATTCTGACGCGTGCCTTGGAACTGCGCGACGGCTACGACCCAACCGCGCGCGTGGCTCTCTACGCCGAACTGGCCGACTATTTTCGATCGCTGGTGGAATTTCCAGCGGCCGCGCTGGAAGGGTTGACCGACGAACAGTACCTCCGCGGCGCGTTGCGCGTGATCTACGGCACCGCCCGCGCCTGACTCCGTAATTGCCGGCGCCCACCGGTCTTGGCTATCCCTGGACTTCGATCAGCCGCCCTGCCTGGAGGATGGACTGCCGCGCCGCGTGGATGACGCGGTCGTTGAAGGCGCTATTGCGCGGGGTGGCGACGATTCCGGCGCGGTCGATTTCTTCCAGCGTGACGCTGCCGTTCTCCAGGTCGGCGACCGTCGCCACCATCCTTTCAATGGAACGAAAGCCGTAGCCTACCGGGACCAAGCCGGGGCCTCCGAGATCGACGTATTGGAAATAGTCGGGACTTGGTTCGGCGTAGAGAACCGGATTGCAGAGACAATACTGCAGGCCGCGATACTGGTCGGAATGGGCCAGCCAGCCGCCGCCGTCTTTGGCCTGGCAATAGAGAGTCAGGCCCTGAATGTTCGAGCCTGGCGCGGCGTCGGGAAAACCCAGCGCGTTCTGCACGTTCAGACAGGCGCCGTTGGTCCAGATCACGCGCGCATCGGTCCAGAGATAAGCTTCGGCGCCATTGGGGAAACGGTCGCGAATGCCGTAGACCGATACGGCGGCGGGTTCCAGGCCGGTAATAAAGTGCACCAGGTCCACGTAATGGCAGCCGATGTAGGTGAACGCGTCGGAATGTTCGGCGGTCATCCAGTTCTGGAAATTCGAGTTGCGGTAGTACCACTTTTCGAGCAGGCAGGCCGAGCCCAGGCGAAACTCGCCGAAACGGCCTTCGCGATAAGCGCGGCGGGCCATCAGGCTCCGGTCGTCGAAGCGCTTGTGGTAGTCGATGCCCACGAACAGGCCGCGCCGGCCGGCTTCGGCCGCGATCTCCGCTCCCTGGCCGGGATCGAGCACCAGCGGCTTCACCGACAGCACGTGCTGGTTTGAGGCCAGCGCCGCCTGAATCACCTGGTAATGCAGTTGGTCCGGCACGGCTACGAAGACGATTTGCCGCGGCGCCAGGTGCGCGATCCGCTGGCGAAAGAGTTCGGGCTGGTGGCTGGAGGATGACGAATCCGGCTGCGGGCAAAACGACTGACCGGGGAACGCGCGGGCCAGGGTCTCGGACGCGGCGAGAGCTTCGATGCTCCGATACCGGGAGGCGCAGATCTCGATGGCGCCGATGCGGCCGAGGCGCTGCAGTTGGTAGAGAGACGGCAGCACCTGGTCGTGCACGATCATGCCGGCGCCGACGACCAGGACGCCGGGTGTCATTGGGCTTCCACGGCTTGCCGGATAACTTCTTCGAGCACCGCGACGCTTTCTTCGATGGCGTCCTCGGGGATCACCAGCGGCGGCGCGATTTTCACCGTGGCCATGCCGACGCCCACCGGCGCGAACATCAGTACGCCCTGGGCGCAGGCGCGGCGTACAATCTCGAAGGCAAGCCCGGAATCCGGCTCGGTTGTGTGGGGCCGCACGCAAGCCAATCCAGCCACCAGTCCTTTACCGCCGATGAAACCGATTTGCGGAAAGCGGGCGGCGATGGCCTCCAGCTTGCGGTGCAGCAGCTCACCGGTTTTGGCGGCGCGCGACACGAGGTTTTCGTCGAGAATCAGGCTGAGAGCGGCCAGGGCCGCGGCGCAGCAGACCGGATTGCCGGCATGGCTGGAGGTCATGCTGAGGGGAGGATTCACGTCCAGCACGTCGGCGCGGCCGGCCACGGCGGAAAGCGGCAGGGAAGAGGAGATGCCCTTGCCGAACACCGCCAGGTCGGGAACGATGCCGTAGTGCTCAAATCCCCAGAGCTTGCCGGTGCGGCCAAAGCCAGCCTGGATTTCATCGCACACCAAAAGAGCCCCGTGCCGCGTCGACCATTCGCGCAGGGCGCGCATGTACGGAACCGGGGCGAAGGCCGCGCTGCCGCCTTGAAAAGTTTCGAGCATCACGCCGGCCACGTCCGCGGCTTCCACGCCACGCTCCCCGAGCGCCCGTTCGAAGGCGGTGAAATCCGTGTCGGTGACGCGGAAGCCATCGGGGAAAGGAACCTGGACGAAACCGGGGTCGAGGTTGACCACCCACTCTTTGGCCTGCGGAATGCCGCCGGCCTGTAAGGCGCCGAGCGTGCGGCCATGAAAAGCCTGGTCGAAGCTGACGATGACGTGTTTGGCCCGGCCGCCAGCGCGAACGCCCCAGGTGCGGCACATTTTGATGGCGCATTCGATGGCTTCGCTGCCCGTGGTATATAAAAACACCTTGCGCAGCGGATCGGGCAGAATCGACACCAGCCGGGCGGCGAGTTGCGCGCGCGGTTCATTGGCGAAAGAAAAGGTAGTGAGCAGGTGCGCGGCGGCCTGCCGCGCGATGGCATCGGCAACCTCTTTGCGCCCGTGGCCGGCATTGGCGATCAGCACGCCCGAGGTCCAATCGATCCAACGATTGCCCCATGCGTCCTCCACCTGGAAACCTTCGGCGCGGTGCCATACCACCGGTGGCTGGCCGGCCATGGCGCGCGGCTCGAACTGCCTGAGTTTTTCCAGCAGGGCCAGGGATTCCGGCGCGGGGAGATCGGTCACAATGCGCCGGTAACGCGTATTCACCGGGCAATCGCACTTTGAGATGAAAGTTAGGTCCGTGGGCATCGAGTTTCGAGCATCCTACGGCGGGACAGGCCATCGCCTTTCGTGGTCTGTCAGCCTCGCTAACGCGCGGCCACTTGACAGACGACAAAAGGCGATCGTCTGTCCCACCTACTTTTCGGCCACGCCCACTTCGGAAAGCTGTTTCTTCAGCTCGGCGTTCTCGCGCTCCAACTGGGCCAGACGGGCGGCGCCATCGAACGCGGGGCGCAGCATACGGACGGCGCCGCGAGCGGCGCTGCTGGTCAGCGATGCATAGGCCTGGAGCGCGGCGGACACCTTGCGGTTGCGGGACTTGGGGCGGTAGGCGTCGTCGCCTTTGGCATCCATGGCCTTGCGGCGGGCGGCAAGTTGTTCGTCGCTGACGGCAAGATGGAGGCGGCGCTGAGGGATATCGATCTCGATGCGGTCGCCTTCTTCCACCAGCGCGAGCGCGCCGCCCTCGGCGGCTTCGGGGGAAACGTGGCAGATGGAAAGGCCGGAAGTGCCGCCGGAAAAGCGGCCGTCGGTAATCAGCGCGCACGCCTTGCCCAGGCCCTTCGATTTGAGGTAGCTGGTGGGGTAGAGCATTTCCTGCATGCCGGGACCGCCCTTGGGCCCTTCGTAGCGGATCAGGACGACATCGCCGGCAACCACCTTGTCGCGCAGGATCGCTTCCACGGCCTGATCCTGGCTTTCCAGAATGCGGGCGGGACCGGAGAAAACCAGGTGGGCGGGATCGACGCCGGCGGTCTTGACGATGGAGCCGTCTTCGGCGATGTTTCCGTAGAGTACGGCTAAGCCGCCATCGGCGCTGAAGGCGTGTTCGCGGGAGCGGATGACGCCGCGCTCGCGGTCGCGGTCGAGGGCGTCGTAGCGGGCGCTCTGGCTGAAGGGAACGGTGGTGCGGACGCCGGCGGGGGCGGCGCGGTAGAAGCTTTCGACTTCGGGGGCCGGCCCGCGCATCACGTCCATGCGGTCGATGGCTTCGCCCATGCTGCCCGAGTGGACGGTAAAGGCATCGCGGTGGATCAGGCCGGCGCGGTCCAGTTCGCC
>Ga0182014_10001796_pt1 | contig 28017 bp, 31 predicted proteins | sample 612S2DmetaG_FD_120489 | JGI IMG/M metagenome (GOLD analysis project Ga0182014, IMG submission 120489) | Permafrost microbial communities from Stordalen Mire, Sweden - 612S2D metaG | ecosystem: Environmental > Terrestrial > Soil > Wetlands > Permafrost | place: Sweden: Stordalen | collected... | reverse complement strand
GCATTTTTTCAAGTTCAGCTTCAAGTGACTTAATCTCAGGAGGCTTAAATTCGGGTATTTCAACTTCTTCACCTAAGGCTTTTCGTTCAATAAGCTCCTGTATTTCTTGGGTATAAGTTTCAGTGTACTCATTCCAGTTGAAATCAAAGCTCATCTTCTCTAAAACCTTCACACATTTGTCAATGATATCTTCATCTATTTCACCTTCTATGATTTCCATTTCTTCGGGTGATCTGACTTGTTCATTATAGAGAAGTTGTTTTAGCAGGAAACCATCGTAGTGAGATTTTATCATTCCTATATATTCATTGGATCTTGAAACCCATTTCACCACGGCTACTTTACCGCTTTTTTCCATAGCCTTCTTTAAGAGGTGGAAGCTTTTACCGACTCCTCCTTTATGTGGTGATTCTGTACCTAAGTAGTATGGTTTACTTAGGGCTACTACGGGTATATCTTCAAAGTTGCAGAAACCTTCAATATGCATGGTTTTATTATCTACTGGTTTATAAGCTTCAATCTCCTCATCGGTGAATTTTATACATTCACCTGCGATAATGTAGGCTTTAGCAATCTCATTAGGTGTGAGTTCTTTTCCATCTTTTTCACAAACTTTTTTATAGCGGACTCTGCCGCAATCTTTTTTATGTACTTGATGGAAGTGGACATGAATATCTCCACTTGCTGCGTATAACCTGATAGGAATTAATATAGTGCCAAATGCTATGAATCCTGACCATATAGATCTCATATTATAATATTATGGTAATTAATAATACATATAATTTTATAGAATCCCATAAAATTTAAATAAAAAAAAGTAGGTTTTTTTGAATAAAAATAAGATTTTATTTTTAGTAATAAATTCTATTTTATTCTTATTCTAGGAGGCTTTTTATCATTCTTATACTTGTTAAATTTAGTGTTATTATTGTTAAGCACTAATTCAATTTCCACCATTTCCTGAATTATTTTATTAAAGCCTAATTTATAGCTTAAACCATTTATTAAAGGGATTATCACATAATACATTAATTTTATAAATATAATATGTAATCCACTAGATTTAGGTTTTGAAGCTTTATTCAATTGCCTCATTAATTACTCACCAGTTAATATAATATTATTAACCAGTTAAAATAATTTTCTATTAAAAAAAAGTGAGAAGTCCAAATATTTAGGGTTGATAACTCATTTTTACTAATTATTAAATATTTTGAAAGATAATTAAAGAAAATTTAATATAATATCATATTCTAAATAAATTTTTTTTTATGAAGCATGATTTCAATTTATCATATCCATATTAGCTTTATTATTAATTATGATCCCATTAACAGTTTATTCTGATATTCTGGATAATAATATTACTCAATAATATAAAATTTATTAAATGTACCAGACTTCAAACATCCAAATAATTACACCAGCAGAACCTAAAGCCCTACAAGTAGTTTTTAGTTTACTATGGTACTGATTTAAACCTCGACCCAACTAATAAACATAACTAACACAAACCATATCCGATAACATAGATCAATCAGAACGTCTAAATGGCTTCAATGCAAAAGTACAACAATGACTCTAACAAGACCTTCAACAAAACATAGACAATGGAACCCCAGTTATAAATTTACTGCCAATCCTGGAAGTAGTAACACATAATTTAAATGAAACCTGGACAGCTAATACAATGGATGATATTATGTTCAATAAAAATTGGTATTTTTCTTTCCTTTTTAGGGAATAGTTATTCTAACACTTCCTGCACTCTTCCCACTTGTCCATTCTCCAGTCTTACTTTTATTCCATGAGGATGAAAGGATGACCGTGTAAGTACATCTTTAACTACTCCTTTAATTTTTTTCCCTGTGCGTTGGTCTTTTTTCAGCACAATATAAACTCTTGAACCAGATTTAATATTTACTCTGTTTTGCCCGTTCATTGTTATAAAATCCTAGATAATATTTTCTTATTTTAAAATTACTTTTCATCAATTCTTTTTTTCATTAGATTTATTTCTACATTTCTGTAATTCAACTTTAAGTCTATCTGATTCCATTTTATACGCGTTTAACTCTCTTCTAAGAATTAATATTTTAATCCAGAGATAGACTGCTAGGATAATAAATATTATTACCAATAATGATAGAAATAACGCAACAATAGTTGCAGCTATCGCCTGCCAGACGAGGGTGAAACTATAAATCAAGAAAAGAACTGCACCTATTAATGCGATTATAAAAGCTAAAATAGCAATTATTTTTAAATTTTTCATGAAGGTATTTTCCATAAAAAAATCACCAAATTTATTCAAAAAATTTATAATGCTAATTTATTACTTGTATTTTTTTTAATTAAAATATGTTATTAATTTTTCTATGTTGATAATCATTATCTAATAGAAGTTTAGCTAATTTTCCGTGTTTATCTAAGTATTGGGAGATTTGATTAATTGGATTTCTAATTTCATTATCATAGTTCCTTCTTCTTCTAGTTCTTCACTTAGCCTCCTTAAAAAAGCTGATTCAGTCATAACTAACAAAACACAATAATTTTTTTTTCATTAGCATTTATTATGATCTTAATAGTTCAATAAATTTTTCGGTAAAAAGTGATTAATGAAATAGTTATTATAGTTGAAAATGTAATTTTTTATTCCATTTCCGCTTTTATTCCACCTATTATTGGTACTAGATAATTGTAAAATACTGCTACTAATGTAACTATTATAAAAGTAGGTATAAAATAGATTATAACGTCACCCCTGAAGGCGAATAAACCTAACAGGTTACCCACTGTGCTTAGGGTTACTAAGTCTATTAATCCTATTAGAGACATTAATTCCACTAGAAATCCTAAAGCCGCTAATACAATTCCGCTTGCTACTGCAATAGGTACTAGTTTTACAGGTATGGATTTTAATTCATATAATGATGCATCGACATTAACAAATTCTAATTTAAATTTACCCATTTTAGGTCCTAAATAATTGTACAATAATGCAATTAGAATGTTATAAGTGAAACCCATTATAAAAACTGCTATAGGTAATCCTATAATTAAAAGGGGACTCATAACACCTGTTTCCCTGATTGGATTTAATCCTAGAGTATTGATATTAATAATAGTTGATATTATGGGAGTAGAAGTATGCAAGAGAGTATTTAATGCGGGAAGCGCTGATAGAATAAGTAATCCGATTATAAAAGCCCATATAGCTTCGATAATTGCTAAGATCAATGCAAATGATAATAATGGAATTTCAGTTATTTCATTACCATCCAAACCCAGTTTTACACCACCTATCCTTGGAGTTAAAGTGTTATAAAGTAATATACTAAAATAACTAACAGCCAAAATTATGAAAAAACCACTTATAGGGCTGATAATTATGAATGCCACATCAAAACTGGTTATTACATTACTATAAATGTTAAAGTGACTGATAACTGTTGATGCTTCAAAAATTATTAAAGTAAAAACTGCAGTGAGGAAAGCTATAATAGCCTCTATAGAAGATGCCATAAGTGAAAAAGATGTTATTTCAATTGATTTAATTTCCTTGACACCTATAATTTTATTACGTTTCATGTATTCTTATTTCTTTATTTAATATAATTTGTTTATCATTCTAATTTAAATTATATTCATAAATAAAAATTGGAATATATTTATTTGCTGAGCTAAAATCAGTAGTAGGTTGATAAAAATTTTTTTAAAAAAATGAATTGAACCTAAAATTTATAAATACAACTTATTTTACAAGAATAAGATTAAATTTGGTCTATTTACACATTATATTATTAATAACTTAATTTGAGTGATATAAAAAATTTGGGATGATTTTAGTGATGTATTAATTTCCGGATTGACCATCCCATATTGATATTTTTAGGTTTTTCAACTGATTCTGATTTAATCTCGTCCAAGGTGCAGAAAGAATCACATTTTAAACACCTGAATCCACCTAACACTGGTTTGAATAAAGTGTTTGATCCACAATGGGGACATTCCATCAAAATTACCAACCTCTAATTAGTAAAAAAATATCTAGATTATTTATATAGCATAACTAGTTAATAAAGTTTATTATAATCTTAAATCAATCTAATAAAATCACTTATCTTAATATGTTACCATTAATACCGGTAACAAAGTTAAAACTATGAAGCAATGAACTTTAAATTATTAATATTATAAATATTTTTGAAAATTTGCTACTTTTAATAAAAATCATAATTTTTAATTAGCTTCTTTAGTGATTGTACGTTCAGGTAATAATAATATAGCACCTATTAAGAAGCAAACGGCTCCTGAAAAAGTTCCAAGATTCGTCAAAGTCAAACTTATGAGAACCCCTGTATTAGGTAAAACATATGAAGCCATTGCAGACACTCCGAAAGCTGCAGAACCAGTTAAATTAAGTACTGCGATCCACCATGGTATATTGGTGGGTTTCAATGATCAAAAAGCATGACCTACCTCAGACCATGCCAAATAACTAGCGATGAGGAAACATAAAGAACCATAAACATCAGGACTGACCAATGAAAAAAAGTTTCACCATCAACAGTATTACTTACAATATTAAAGTAATCAAGAATGCTCCCAGTGCAAAGCAGGCGGAACCAATTGCAAATAAAATTCCAATCCACCAACCCATAGCACCCGGCGCCCACCATGTTGAACCAATACTTTCCTCACCATCAAAACAATTTAAATGATGCTTACGATGATGACAAGAGCTCTAAATTATGGAATTACCTTCAGGATTATTAAAGGGTTGCACGAGTTACGAAGGGACCTGGTCCTTCACTTTTTTTACATACTCATCCTTCTGGGGGTTTAACATAGGGTTTATTAGTACAATCATCCTCCATTTAAAATCAACCCTCAGAGATCTTATTCATTAAACATTTTCATTACTTCTAAAAAAAAACTAATGGATCTACAAGTTAAAGAGAAAAGAATTGGTAATAAGAAAAAAATTAATTCAAAAGTTTGAATTATTTTCCTATCAGTAATTGAATTTTATTATTAATCTTATTCATATTTTGAATCCATTTTTTTTAAAGACTTTATTGTAATCTTTAATATAATAAGGATGGATTTTCCCTTACTTTCTGGATTTCCTCCTTCTCTACTGATTCTAAGTTTTTATATTCTTCCATTATATCTTCTAGTAAACATTCTACCATGTCTCTGCCAAAATTCTCTTTGATAACTATTCTTAGTACTGCTATATCTTCTGCGTTTTTAGGTAAGGTGTAAGCGGGTATTATCCATCCTTTTTCACGAAGTTTTTCTGATAATTGGAAAACTGTGAAATTACTATCTTTTAACTTAACAGTGACCAGTGGAAAGGTTACGTTTTTATTAATAACTTCAAATTTCCCGGTTTTTTCTAATTCATATGCTAAATATTTAGCATTGAAACTCATAATATCCATTATAGCCTTATAACCATTAAATCCCAGTCTTAAAAAGTTATAATACTGAGCGATGATGGTACTGCTTCCCTTGGAGAAATTAAGACTGTAATTAGACATGTTGCCACCTAGATAATTAATGTTAAAAACTAGATCATCAGGTATATCTGCTTTATCCTTAAAAATCAGCCATCCTATGCCGGGATAAACTAAACCATATTTATGTCCGGAAACATTAATGGATTTAACTTGCTCTAATCTGAAATCCCATAAAACATCAGGGTACAGAAATGGCGCGATAAATCCTCCACTGGCACCATCAACATGCATCGGTATATCCCAACCCTTATCCTCCCTGATTTTAATTAAAATATCGTTAATTTCTTTTATAGGATCCATCTGACCCGTAAAAGTTGTTCCTATAACTGCACCCACTGCTATGGTGTTTTCATCAATTTCCTTCGCCACATCCTCCGCAGTTATAGTATACAAATCCTCTCGTAATGGTATCAACTTCAATTCCACATCAAAGTAGCGGGCGAATTTTTCCCATACAGTATGCACATCTGCACCCATAACAATGTTAGGTTTATCAGAAGGTTTACCCTCGGCTTTTCTTCGTTCTCTCCATTTCCATTTATGAGCTAATAAACCTAACATTATTGCTTCAGATGATCCTATTGTGGCGGTTCCCATGGATTGACATTCTTCAGGTGCGTTAAATAGTCTAGCCAACATGTTAACTGCTCTCTCCTGTATTTTCTCTGTTTGTGGATATTCATCATTATCCACATAATTCTTATCAATAGATTCCATTATCAATTTATCAGCTTGAGGCTCCATCCAAGTAGTTACAAAACTAGCTAAATTCAATGCAGGATTACCGTCCAAATTCAACTCATCGTGTATTAATTGATAAGCAGCGTCTGCAGGCATTCCGTCTTCAGGCAACTCGTATTTTGGTATGCTTTTATCAAAATATCTGCTCCCATAAGCAGTTGTATTATTACTATGTTCCTTCTCAGATTTTTTTAGTTTATCCAAATCTTTTTTTTCAGATAACATCTAGTCACACCTCCAGATTATCATATTCCTTTTTTTTACATAAGGATTATTCGCTTTTTATTGTTCTATCCTTTTCATTTTTAAGCTAAAATAAATTTGGGAAAAATTTATTGGCTAAAAATAAATACCTTAACATAACGGATGCTAAAAATCCATCTAAATTTTTTGCAACGTTTATCATATTATGGGTTTTTTTTACATTATACTTATTGTTAAATTAATACTGTTTAGAGCAATCCTTAATTAAAAAAAATTAATATTATTTTAAGAAAGGATTAAAGAGATTTTTATATACTAATTTTTTTATATGCACCTAAATATATTAGTCCAGAAATTTGTATATATAAGACTAAAATAAGTCTTATTATATTTAGATCGAATAGAAAATAACTCTAGACTAATATATTAATTAAATCATTAACAACTATAGTATACATTTTTTTTTTAAGGTTAAATCAATATTAATAATGATTTTCAAGAAAAGATTGATTTAACTTGTTAATCTAAAGTTATCCTAAACAAAAATTAAATTATTAAATTAACTTTAAGGAGTAAATATATTTTTTTATTTCTTCTACTTTATTTAATTTATATTTTTTTCCACATTTTAGAGGAGTATTCATGCATAAATGGAAGTATTTCATTGTATTCATGGGAATGATTGGATTAATTCTGATTATAGGATTCTCATCACATTCTTATGGAAGTAATACTACAACATTCAATAATTCTACAGGAAGTTTTATTAATTCTTCATCTCGAGTTCTAATAGTAGCTCCTCATCCTGCTGATGAAACTATTGGTGCAGGTGGATTATTAGTTATTGTGTAGAACATAACATCCCAATGAAAGTAATAGTGATGACTGATGGAAATACAGGTGATGGTATAGATATAACTGTTGAAAGGCATAATGAAAGTGTAAATGCAATGAAAGTATTAGGACTTAACCAAGATGACATACTATTTTTAGGGTAGCGTTATGGAACTTTATCCAGTCTATTAAATCAAAATTAGAATTATAATAACCCATACAGTGTTAACGGAACAACTACTAACATTAATTACCCCTTTTCCTATCAGAAGAATGCCACATATTGCGGTGCTAATTTAGCTGCAAATCTAGAGCAAATATTAAGTAACTTCAAACCTACCATAATTATATATCCTGATTGCGAGGATGAACAAATGGATCTCTGGGCTACCAATGCATTTATAGATTATGCAGCAAGTCAAATGAATTACACTGGCACTAACTATACATATATAGTTCATAATCCACCGGATTAGCCTTCACCACGCGTTTATTATCCAGATTATCCTTTAACACCTCCGCCCGAACTCACGGAATTAGATTATAAATGGGTGGTATTTCCCCTTACACCCTATGAAGAAGGGCTTAAAGAAACAGCATTTAATTCTTATATTTCTCAAATAAATTCAGAGAGCTATCTTCGATCATTCATAAGGACAAACGAGTTATTCGCAGTTAACAACCCTACAAATATCAACGTTTCCAATGTAAAACCCTAAACTTTTTCTCCAATACAAGTTATCCGGATAATGTGGTAAATGAACCAAAAAGAATGTCAGTGGTAAAGGATCCATCCGGTCTAGAGAATTAATTGCAATCGGTTTTCAAATGGATAAAAAAAATACATGGATATCATTAAGAACTAAAGATAACATTTCAAGTAATGAAACTTATGAAATCCATATATTAGCTTTAAATGGTGCTAATCATGAGAGAATTGATATTAACATCTAGGATGGCAGAGCTTATTATGAAAAATACAGTAACTACAGTTACTATAGTGGTGAACCGGAATTACAAATACGGGATAATGGATTAATATTAGAAATACCTTCCTCTGCCTTTAATAATGTGAACTCATTCATGATAAATGCTGATCTTATAGACGGATACCCCCAGGTAGACTGGATAGAAACACGTTAAATAAATATTATATGCTGAAAGTATCTAAAATATTAATATTAAACCAAAATTTTTTACACTAGATTTGATAAATTGAGTGTAAATAGTGCCTAAGGATCCTATCAATTTGGTAATACTCATAAAGAAATCTATGATTGGATGTTTTATTTATTGAATAATAAGCATTCTTCATAAAACTTTTTATATAGTACAATTATGTAATAGTAATTAATAACTTCTTTTTATTGGGGGGAGATTCGGGAATAAGTATTTAACATAAAAACCCTGAATAAAGATGGTTCACTAATTACAGTTCACTGGAGTAAAAGATATAATATGAAATATAAAATATTAGCTTCCATTATAATTTTATTAATACTAGGATCCACCTATGTTATTCTTACCACTGCGAATAGTAATATAGAACCTTTAGGCCGGCTTAGTTTTGTTAAAATATCAAATCCGGACATGTATACTGGAAGCCCACACTCCAATCTTCTGGCTCAATATGCCCAAGAGAGGGGATCAAATACGGCTTTAGTTGTTCATTTAGCTGGACATACCAATGGTTATCCTTGCTATACAAATGGTAATGTTTTAATAGAGGAATTAGGATTTCAAGACAGTGAGTCAAATTATGTAGAAAATAATTCATATACTTGGCTGATTGAAAGTTCATTGCAAATGTTAATATTTGGAGTACCCGATGGTAGATTTAGATATGTTTCCGATGGTATAGTCTTTAATAATTTAAGCAGTGCCATGAATCATTTGGATCAGGTAGCAGCAGCCCATGGACAAGTAGGTAAAACAGTTTTAGTATGGCATGGAACTGTTAGAGGAGGAAATCCCAATTTTAATTTAGGATGTGGAGCACCCTTATACTTTCAGATCGTTTGGTATGAAGATGGAAGATTAGCAGCATATTACTATTTAATAACTGGAATTCTATTTCCTTATTTCAATAGTCCATATACATGGTATGAATTAACGAATGCTAAACAACTCCAAGATGCATATAACAGCGGACAGCTTGATCTACAATATGCACCTTACGATTAAAAAAAATCTTGGATTTACTACTAAAGGAAACAATTTCTTTATTTTTCCAATTAAATTACTTTTTTTTAAAGCTTTCCCTAATTATATCAAAAATTTAAAGTTTATGATATTTATTAGAGGAATATATGTGTAGTTTTTTTATATTTAAATAAGAAAGTTTTATTAATCTTTATTTATATAATTAGTTTTATTAAAAGAATCATCATAACCTTGGTTTGGTAAAAAGACTGTTTGTTGGGGTTTAAGTCCTGTTACTTGGCAAGGTTGGGTTGTTAAACTACTCTTATATTAATTATAATATTGGATATTTCTTATTTCCGTACCATCATTACGGGTATAATAATTCTTGTAATAGCCATTGTTGGTTTTTTTATAATTGCTCTTTTAAAAGGTGAAAAACCAGGTTCTAAACAAGAAAAATTTTTGATTAAATAAATTTGTTGTATTTTTCTTTAAGATTTTTTGGGATGGGTTGAAAATGGGATTTTTAGATAAATTAAAGAGTGCTAAATCATGGTATAATAAAGGTACTAAAATGGTGATACAGGGTAACTATAAGGAAGCGCTGAAATGTTTTAATAAAGCTGTTGAAGTTGATCCAGAGTTTGATTTTGCATGGAATAGTAGAGGATTAATCCTTGAAAAATATGAGGAGTATTCGAAGGCTTTGGATTCATTTAATAAAGCATTGGAGATAGATCCAAAGTTTGTGATGGCTTGGATTAACCGGGGAATTACATTGGGTAAGCTTGAGAAATATGAGGAAGCTATAAAAAGTTTTAATATAGCCTTAGAATTTTATCCCAATCAAGTTCTAGCATTAAGCAACAAAGGAACAGCCCTTGGAAAACTTGGTAAATACGATGAAGCTTTAAATTATTTTAATAAAGCCATAGAATTAGATTCAGAATATAAACCTGCATTAGAAGCTAAAAAAACTATACTAAAAAAATCTGAAAAAATGAATGAATAAAAATAATTTATTTTTTTTGAAATTCATGAATTAAATATTTTAAAAAAAATAATATTTCTACAACATTTTTTGGATCAATTCTTTTAAAAAAAGGTAATTTATTCATTTTTTTTTTGGATGTAAATATAAAAATTAGAATTTTTATAAAAAGTTTATTTACATAATTCATTACTATATTCTTTTTTGAATTATAAATTCTAGATTTTTATGTTATTTGTATCGTTAAACGTTAAAATATTCTTTTAATATTCTTTAATTTTAAATTTAATCCCTTAAAATCTTTTTAATTTAAATAATGTTTCAACGTAAGAATGTAAGTGAATTTAGAGATTGACGTACATTGACCGGTAGTATTGAATCATCAATCTATTGATATAAGAGTCTTGATTAAGGGCTGATTGGTTAAAAGAAGAATCAATAGTATATATTGATTATATGTTATTTCAATCTCTTTTAAGAAGGTCTTAAATCTTTAAAACAACTCTAAAACGTCCTTTTTCCCGGTTTAAAACCAAAACCTTTATAAGTAATTACTAAGTGATAGTTGATAAGTCCAGAAAGATTCCCAATATTGAACCTTTTTGAATCTCTCGGACATGGAGGCGGTAAAATTAAGAGTAAATCGATTATGGCAGTATTATTGCTAAGTGCTATAATATTGCCTTTTAGTGCAGGCACAGCCTTTGCCACTACAAATATTACAAATGGGACTTCTAATCAAAATTCCACTACAAGTCATAATTTAACAAATGTAACAAACATAACTAAAACGACAACTACAACTACTACTACAAAAACCACAACCGCAACTAACACTACATCAACTGTGAAAGCTGCTGGATCACCCGCTAGTGTAAGTTTCACTAGTAAGCAAATTAACACTGCAGCAACCAGCATAACTAATTTTGTGCAAACCAACCAAAGATTACCCAATTACGTTACAATCGCTAACACTGAAGTTACAATGCCACAATTCTTACAATTAATCACAGCAAACTTGCTGAACATTAACAAAGGATTAACCACACCAATAACCATTAAAACTGTGGTTACTCCAACTAATTCCACTGAAACAGTTAAAAGTGGAAATATCTTAAAATCAGAGTACCTTAACATTGCACAGAGTATTGAGACAAGCATAGCATCAACTGTAAAAGCACCCAGTTACGTTAACAGTTCACTCGGTAAAATCAATTTCAATAACTTAGTATACACCTTCAGTAAGTTACTGAACTTCCAAAACACTAACAATAGACTACCCAGTTACGTATCAGTAGAGCCTTGGTCCAAAGTCATCGCAAACACTGTATCATCCGAAGGTAGCGCTGCATTAAGACCTGTTTATATATGTTCTGACAATATAAATAATATTCAAACAGACACAGCAAGGATTGATGATTTAATCAGTGCCTTAGCCAAATTAGGAATTAAAGCTTATGACATGGGATTAGGACCTGATACACATGACAGTGTGTTAAGTGATTCTAGTGTGCCTAGTAATGCGGTTATTGTTGAAATTTATGGTGGAGCTGACGCTGGAGTAATAGCTGAGAAATCAAGTACCTGGTATAAGGATATCCTCGGAAAAAGGACGGATTTCGTTGTTTATACACCTACAGCAACTAACATCAATGGTTTAGCATGGTTACCACGTGCACATGATGATAACTACGATCCAGCATCATTCACAGGAATTGCAAATCCAGCTCAATATCTCTTAGATAATGGAATACAATACTATTATGGTTTAACCACCAGCACTATGACTCAATGCGCAGAATCCATCTACAACGTAGATGTCTAAAGCTAAAAATAAATATATTTATGGGAATAAAAAATTTCAAAAACCCTAAATATTTTTTTACCTTTTTTTAATGAAATAAAAAATATATTTTTTGAGCACTCTTAATTGAGTGAGTTCAAATTTTTAAAGAGAATTTCTATAAAGCAGTTTGTTTTTTTTTGATTTTAACTTTGGGGTTTGTGTTTTCTCAGTTAATGTGGGTTTAAATGTAGTTTACATAATATTTAAATATTATTGGGTTAATAGGGGTATTATGAAGTCGTTTGAGAATTATTTCATGAGTAAGCAGTATGCTCGTGTGCAAGAACTGGGCGATAAGTTGGCTGAGATTGATCCGCTTATTGATTGGGAAGTTTTTAGACCAATTATTCGGGAAATGTATGATAATCACACAGAACGAGGTGGTAGGCCTAATAATGATGAGATAGTTATGGTTAAGATGTTGATTTTACAGTCGTGGTATGGTTTATCGGAATCCTGAGCTTGAAAGACAAGCTAATGATCGTATTTCCTTTCACAAGTTTTTAGGATTCCCTGAAAGAATCCCAGACCGTTCCACGGTCTGGGCTTTCAGAGAACGTTTAATCGATACGGGTAAAGAAGAAAGAATATGGGAAGAACTGCAACGACAGATAGATGCCAAGGGATTATAAGATTAAAGAAGGCGTTATACAAGATGCTACGTTTATAACAGCTGAACCAGGTCACTAAAAGGTGGATGAACCACGCGGACCTGAAACCAAAACTAGGCGAAACAAAGAAGGTGAATGGGTTAAGAAAGGCGGAAAATCCCATTTACGGATATAAATTACACAGTAAAAATGGACATTGACTATGGTTTAATAAGAGAAATAGAAACCACTCCTGCTTCGGTTCATGATAGTCAAATTGACCTCAGTAAACCAGGAGAAGTTGCATATAGGGACCGCTGATATTTCGGAGCATCTTGCAAATGCCATAACGCCACCATGAACCGCTCCACACGTAACCATCCACTAAGTATACGGGAAAAAATGCGAAAACAAACGCATAACTCGTAAAAAAACGCCAGATGAACGGCCATACGCCGTAATAAAAACATCTTCAACTGCTTCTGCTACAACCTACTATAACTAAACACCCTCAGGCAAAAAAACACCCCCTAGCGAACGTTAACCAAAAAAATTGTGAAAATAGAACAAAATAAAGAGAAAAAAAAGAAAATTTGCAAAAAAACACCACAAAAAAATCTCCAAAACGTTTACAAAAAAAATCAAGTTCGTTAAATGAAAATATTTGTAAAAAGTATTCTAATTGTAATTCTTATGATATAATATTTAATATGATAATTATCTAATCTAGATAAATTAGGATTCAGTATATTTTCCAGATATTATTAGTGTTTCTTTTATGTTTGGAGTTTAATAAATAATTCCCTATTTAGTTACATATGCTATTGATTAATAATATATATTGCTTCAATTGTATTTGGAATTATAGGATTTATTTTGTCGAGTAAATTTTTTTATAAATAATAAGGTATTAAAAAATTATTTTTTCTTAACATATTTTTTCTCGAGTAATTCTTTCATTGGACCAATGTAGTAATCATTCCATCCTTGGTCAATATCATCTACTTCCTCATCTGGTACATTGATATGTTCGAGTTCCAAAATTGTTTCATGATCCTGGATTTGAAGTATAAAAGTTACTATTGATGGTTTTGGCCACTCTCCGCTAAACCATTCCTGAACCAGCTTTTTCTCTTTTATTACTTCAATATTTTTTCCATGGATATCTCCATCCCAAAGCTTGAATTCAGTGCCAACTTTTGCATCCATCTTGATTGGTCGACCACCCCATTCAGCAATGATTTTAGGATCAATTAAAGCCTTCCAAACTTCCTTTATAGGAGCAGATATTTTATACTCTTTTTTAATATTTCCCATCTTAAAACACATCCATTGAAATTAATTTTTTATTATATACTCTATTAGAATTTAATTTTTTTTAAATGTTAAATCCAATTTTATTAAACATAGAAATTTCTATAGTTATTCACCCCCAAAAATTTTTGTTTGCTTTTATAAATGGGTAAGAAATTTTAATTCTTAATATAAATATAAAAAATGAAATTATGTATTTAAATAATTATTTTATAATGGATTTGGGTGGATTTTTAATTATAATAAATTCAGTTAACACAATTTTTGTTAACTTTTAGAGCTCCGGTATTAGCTTGCGTTAAACTAAATCCATATTTAGGAGACTAATTAAATTTTACGTATAGAAGTTGTGTTAGATAAAGGATTATCTGAATATTCAACATATATACATTATAATAAAATTTTAATTTATAAAATTTACTATGAGATTATTTAATAAAAGAGAATATTTTTTGAAAAGAAGTGTAATTATCATGATTTTATTAAATATTATAGATTTGAATTCAATTAACATTTCTATAAGTCTAAATTTTTTACCATTAATATTTGTTGCTTGGTTAATTTATATCTGGATTAAAAAGGATGATGAATACATGGATATTGTTTTATACAGTGTGTATGCTGGCTTTTTAGGATTTATTATAAATATGATATTAGGATATTTTCTTGTTTTTAATTCAATTAATGTATCCTTCATGTTAAGCATAGCATTAATGTTAACTTATTTCAAAGAAACTAGGAAATCCGGATTAATATTACTTATTTTAGGATTAACTAGTGGTATTTTGTATATATATTTAAATTATATTAATTCCAGGGAAATTTTATTATCTATAGTGTTAGCTTTTATTACTACAATAATTATTTACTATTCTAGGAATTATTTAATTGAATTAAATCAGATTTTAAAAGCAGCATACTATGTTTTAAAATGAATTCTAATATTTTAATCTAGTTATAGTTTAATTCAGTGAAAGATATAATGAATTCAGTTCCTCCATTCATGTTCACTTCTAATTCGCCATCAATTTGACCTGTCAATAAATTCACAAGTTGTAATCCTAAACTATCAGTATTTTTATAATCCAATTTTCCTGAAAGACCTATTCCATTATCTTTCACAATTAATTGAAGTTTATCATGATAATGGTGGAATTTAATTTTAATTTCACCAGATCTACCATCAGGAAACCCCTGCTTCAGACTATTAGATATTAATTCGTTTACAATCAAGCCCAATGGAATCGCAGTGTCTACATCAACCATAATATTTTCAACATTTATATCAAATTTAACATGACTAGCATCACAGTTGTAAGCATGGAAAAGATCATTTGATAGTTTCACGATATATTCACCGAAATCAATACTCTTAACATTATCAGATTGATATAAATGCTCATGAATCAACGCCATTGACTTGGCTCGTGCTTGACTCTCTTTGAAAAATTCTAAATCATTCTGATCATGGATATATTGAGATTGTAGATTTAGTAACCCTGAAATCACCATTAAATTATTTTTCACCCGATGATGAATTTCCTTAATAAGCACCTTTTTTTCCTCTAAAGATTTCTTAATCAACTCTTCCGCATTTTTACGTTCAATAGCGTATCTAATACTACGAATCAGTAATTTACCATCAATTTGACCTTTAATTAAGTAATCCTGAGCACCCTCTCCAATAGCTTTAACAGCAAATTCTTCGTCAACCAATCCAGTAAGAATCACTATGGGTAATTTAGGTGAATGCATTTTGATAGTAACGAAAGTATTCATACCTTGACTATCTAAAAGTCCCAGATCAAGAAGCATGGCATCAAAATTATCTTTTAAGAGATGTTGTAATGCCAATTCCAATCGATTAGTATTCACTAACTTAAAATCAGTGCCAACCACTTCATTAAGCATTTTATCTATAATTAAAACATCACCAGGATTATCTTCAACTAATAGAATATTCATGAATTTATTACTCATAAAAAACTTCCCCCATATCATACTTATAAATTACTTATAAACCTTAATCTTATTCTATTACTTATATTATAGTGATTAATAAAAAATTGTTAACTATTACAATTATATAATTGAATTATTTTAATAAGATATAATTTTAATATTTAATGCACTTGAGAATAAAGATTGGCTAAGTTAAATAAAATATATTTTAATTGAATTAAGTTTTAAAATAATATTTATAACATTAAATAACAGGAGAAAATTTAAAAATGGCAGTAAAAATCAATGAAAATTATTTATTACTTAAAAGCAATTACATCTTCGCTGAAATCGCACAACGAATTGAAAATTATCAAACAGAACATCCCCAAGCAAACATAATCAAAATGGGAATCGGAGATGTCACTAAACCACTAGCCAATGCCATTATCCGTGAATTCCATAACGCAGTAAATGAGATGAGTGTGAATGACACCTTCCATGGGTATGGACCAGAACAAGGCTATGAATTTCTAATTAACGAAATCATTAAAAATGATTACAAACCCCGAGGCATACAATTAAATGAAAGTGAAGTTTTCATAAGCGACGGAGCAAAATGCGACACCGGAAATATACAGGAAATCTTCAGCCTCGATAACAAGGTAGCAGTTACAGATCCCGTATATCCAGTCTATGTAGATAGTAATGTTATGGCAGGCCGAACAGGACCCATGAGCGATGATGGACGTTACCAAAATCTAATTTATTTACCCTGCACTGAAGAAAATGAATTCATACCCAAACTACCATCATCCAATGTAGATTTAATATATTTATGTTACCCTAACAATCCCACTGGCACTACTTTAAACAAGGAACAATTACGAGAATGGGTTGATTATGCAATAGATAATAAATCAATTATACTATTCGATGCTGCCTATGAGGCATATATACAAGAAAAAAATATACCACACAGTATTTATGAAATAAATGGTGCAAAAGAAGTAGCTGTAGAATTCCGCAGCTTTTCAAAAAACGCAGGATTTACTGGAACAAGATGCGCGTACACCATAGTACCGGAGGAAATAATGGGATATGATGCTCAAGGTCAGACACATCCGTTAAATTATCTCTGGAACCGTCGTCAAACCACCAAATTTAACGGTGTATCTTATCCCGTGCAAAAAGCAGCCATGGCAGTTTACTCTTCTGAAGGAAAAAATGAAATTAAAGAATCAATAAGTTATTACATAAAAAACTCTGCCATCATACGTGAAAGTTTAAAAAGTATTGGGTTAAATGTTTACGGTGGAGTTAATTCCCCATATATATGGATTAAAACTCCTAAAAACATGAATTCATGGGATTTTTTTGATTTATTACTTGATAAAGCATATATTGTAGGCACTCCCGGTGTAGGCTTTGGTCCTAGTGGTGAAGGTTACCTCAGACTCACCTCATTCAACACGCTAGAAAATACTAAAGAAGCCATGAATAGGATTTCAAACCTTTCTTTTTAAACCATCCTATAATCTGAAGTGATTTTAACCGTAAAACATTAATTTAATTTTAAAAAAATAGGTTAAAAAAAAGATGAAGATATAAAATTATTCATACAATTATGGTTTCTAATAATAAAAAGATTAGGTCTGAATTTTAACCTTAATTTTTCAATTAAATAGATTATTAATTCATAGAACATATGGTTAAAAAAAATTTCTTAAAAAGCTTTATAGATGATAATTTATGGATAACGATACGAATAAAGATATAATTTGTGAAGCAATTAAAATTGCTAAGTCCGTTACATCACAGTGGCCAGGAGATGATTTTCGTATTATTAAATCTTCTGAAGATACTCTATTTTATATAAAAGATTTTCGTCGTACATATGGTATTTTAAGGGGAAAGATTTTACGAGGATTAAAGAAAAATCATTCATTCCCCAATGAGGCTTTTTCAGATGAATATATGAATGAAATTATTGATCAATTAATAAGTGAAATTTTAAAATTAGGAATAGAAGAAGCAGAATTAAATCCATTTATCGTTGATATTTTAGAAAAACCTTTCCAGGAAATTATAGTTTGTCTATTTTTAGAGGGAATAGAATTGGATATTGAGAATCCCACAATAGAGTTAGGTAATGTAGTTTTGAAAGAGATGACCAATGAAATTGCAGAAAATTTAGATGAACCTGAAAAGAAATTGCTTTTTTCAACTAAAGATTATATTGGTAAAATTTATTCCGAATTTAAAACTTTTTCAGAACCAAAATGGGCAATTGAACAAGCCGAAAGAGAAACTTCAAAAGTTCTAGACCTAATAAGTTATGCTATACCTTTTATTTATTCAGATGTTCATAAAATCTCTGTCGGATTTCAAGGACAAGTGTTAACCACCAGTCCGGGAAGTATAATATGTTATAATCCCGAATATGGTGTACGCTATTGGGCTGACAATTTAAAACATTCTCAAAGTAATTTCAAAATTAATAATTACAACTTAAAAATAATGGAAGATAATGGCATCTTTAAGATTGCTGATATTATAAAAAAACCAAATAACCAAAAAACTCATTTTGAACATACTATTCTTCTAAGCATCCATTGGTTTAGGATTTCTCAAATTCAAAATGACATAAAAAATGAATTCCTTAGCCTAATCATATGTATGGAAATATTTTTAACTCCTCATACACTGGAAATACCGATTACCAAATTTATATCTGAATCAGTTGGAATGATTCTCAGACCTCCAGAAAATAGAGTTTCCATCATGACGAAAATTAAGAAGTTTTATGGGATAAGAAGTGATATAGTTCATGGAAGAAGTACAAAAGTAGATCCTAAAGACATTAATGAGCTGAGGAACACTTTAAAAGAATTAATTCAACGCATGATTTATTTTGGACAATTTTTTGAGAAAAAAAGTGATTTATTAGAATCAATAGAATGTTATAAAACATCAGGAGAAATGTATAATCCTACTTTGCGGTTATTTAAAAAAAATTAGAATTGAATTAAAAAAAAGTTAGAAAATTTTGTTAAGCCAGTTCTTTGAGGGCAAGTTCAATGTCTGACGCGTTAACTGTTACTCTTCCTGCGTGTTTCGCGAGTTTAACTGCTTGTCTGGCGACTTTTTCAGCCCATTGTTCTAAAACTTTTTCTAAAGCTTCTTCTGTACCTGCACTGACTATTTCCGCCTCGTTTTTTATTAATCTTCCTATTGGAGCTATCGGGAATTCACCCATATTAATCACTGAAATGTAATTAAATACTCCATGTTATTTAAATATAACGAATTTTATGAGCATTTTTTGACCATTAACATCATTTCAATCTCAAATATATTATAATTAAACATTTGAACAATAATTCTGATTTCAACTATTTTTATTTTAGACGTTGAAAATTTTGTGAATAAATAGGAAAATAACTTGGGTTTTTAAAAAAAAATATTATAAAAAATATTATATTAAGAATGAGGAAAATCTAATTTTTTATCACTACATTCCATATAAAAATTTAAATTTAATTATTATTACATGAAAACAGTAAAAAAGTAAATATAAAAATTAATAGAATTAATTATCAATAAAAAATAACTGGATGGATTTTCAAATGGTTTTTAGTGGAAAATATGACAATGAAAGTTGGGTTGATTATAAAAAAGAACTTAAAGTTTTTTTAAAGGATTGCTTTGATCATCATGATTCTAACGGTGAACTTGATTCAGATCTAATTAAAAAGGTTGAAGTTGCTCTTAATATAATAATTGGGTTCTCTGAACAATATTCTATTGATCAAGAAGAATGGACTAGGTTGCATAAATATTTGAATTTCCTTTATGCGGGAATTCCCAAGGATATTGAAATGGCTAAAGCAGATTTTTTTCAGTTATATCAAAATGAAATTCCTGAAAATACCGGATAGTGTATTTCCATAAAGACGTCATAAAATGTAAATAGCTGAGAATTAATAATAGTATCATAACAAAGGGGTGAATTTATTTGACTTATGAAAAAAAACTTAAGAAAATGAGTATTGAAGGACTCCACCTGGAATGTGTGACATTTAACGATGTAATTACAAGTAATTCTAATAACGGTAAGTTATCAACTCCTGAAGAGACAGATCAAGCTAACTCCTTACTGATAGAATCTATTAAACGGATGGAAAATGATAGTAATTCAATTGAACTTCTTCGAACTTGTACTGCTACACTTCAAAATATTATTAAGGACTCATCTGATAAATACAGTGACATTCCCAAACAGATTCTTAAATGGAAACCAAAATAAAATATCCTATACATTAAAATATACTAATAAATTTAAAATAATCAATAAAACAGATATACTTTTAACGGTGTTTAGTACCATTTGTAAGCTTTAGATAGTTTCATTCAAATTTGTTTATTAATTAAAAAAAGTTATAAATAGTTAAATAATTTTTTTTTATTTAAGAATTCAACATTTAAATTATTATTATTTTTAGCCTTGGAAATAACTTTATAGCATTATCTTTCATGATTCTAACTATATTATATGCTTTAAGCCTTCATATTCCCTTATACTTTTAATAGTTACTGGCACGCAGATTTTGTAGTCCAAACATACTTACTTCCGAATATGATTTGTGAAGTATCCACAAGTTTTTGAAGACATGTTAAAGCATAAGGTATTATAATTAACTATGAGTTAACTTAAAGTAAATATTTTTTTTACTTGAACGTATACATAATAGTTAAAAAAAATTATATTTTAGTATAAAATTAATCTATTTAAATTCCATGGTAATTCCTGACATTCGAAACCAGATGCACCGGAATGGCCTCCCCCACCGTATTTCAATGCTATTTTAGATACATCTATAGTTTCCGAACGCAAACTTACCTTATATTCTTTACCATCATGGACGTACATTATTAATAATGGTTTCTTTTTTATGCTATCGAATATTTCAGATCCTACATGTCCAATATTAACAACCACAGCTTCATGATCTTCAAAAACAGTGTAATATGCAAACGATTTCACATAATCTTTATTTCTTTGTGTTTTATACTGTTCAATTATTACACCTTCTTTTTTAACAGTATCCGGATTGTTAAAAAGAATTTTCCAATCAGGACTTAGCGGGTGTAAATCATAAAGTTCAGCTCCGCTGCAAAAAAGCTTTGTTTCTTGCCCATATCTCCACTGCCAAGTATCCCTATCACCAATATATCTTATAGGCATAGGAACTTGGTCAAAAGAAACATTATATAAATATAGATAAGTTAAAACACATCCAGAATACTCAACTTTCCTTAATCCACGTAACTTATGAGAATAATTCATATATTTTTCAATAGCAGTAATATGATGATCAATCCAAAAAACATTGGAAGTTATATTCAATAATCGATCCATCACATCAAGTTCAATAGAATAATCTACAATAAATACTTCCTCATCCTTTTCGATGATATTTAAGGGAAATTCCATGCCATAATTAATTTCTATATAATCTTCATTATTCATCTGACGAGTGTGATGGAATTTTTTTGCAATTACATGAGCAGCACATTTCCCATCCTCATCATTATGATAAAATATTTTCATTATTTCATCTCTTCCAAAATTTAGGTTAATTTAAAAAATGTTTCAGATAAATTTATTTACTATTTAAGTATTATTATAATTGATTGATAAAGGATTTAGGGTTTTTTTGAGGTGAAAAAATTTATGGAATTTAATGATCTGATCCAAAAACGATATAGTGTACGTAAATATAAATCTGAACCAGTAGAAGATAAAAAGCTAGAATTAATACTTGAAGCTGCGCGTTTAGCTCCTACAGCACATAATAAACAGCCTTTCCAATTAATAGTTATAAAAACTAATGGTAAAGAAGAAAATTTGAAGCGTATTTACCCTGCAGAATTTTTTGTGAAAGCTCCCGTTCTCATATGTGCCTGTGCATTACCTGAAGAGGGATGGATACGTAACGACGGTAAAAATTACACTGAAGTAGACACTACTATAGCCATGGACCATCTGATTCTCGCAGCCACCAACCTAGGATTAGGAACCTGTTGGATAGGAAGATTTGACCTCAAAGCAGCACGAGAAGTATTAAATATTCCAGAAAACGTACTACCACTGATATTTACTCCATTAGGTTATCCCAATGATAAAGAAAGACCAAAACAAAGGAAAAAAATAGATGAAATAGTACGATACGAAAAATGGTAACCAAGCAACTGCTAAATAAGTTTTCCATTAAACCAATTAATACTCATCTTTATGAGGTGGCTTTTTTTCATGAGTCTTACTCCAATGAGAATGACATCTGTGAATGTTATCAAAGATTAGAATTTTTAGGTGACGCCGTCTTAGATCTGGTAGTATCTGAATTTTTATATAACATGGATTCCAATTTAACTGAAGGCCAATTAACCCGTATACGTTCTAATTATGTATGTAAAAAAGCACTTTACACTTATTCGATGGAATTAGGATTAGATCAATATATAAAATTAGGTTCTAATCCAGAATTAATCAGACGAGAAGTTGATTCAGTTATTAGCGATGTATTTGAATCTTTTATTGGGGCTTTATATCTGGATTTAGGCCTGGAAAGTGTCAAAGAATTTGTCGCTAAAACAGTCATACCACATATAAATAATAAAGACATCTTTTTTTATGATTATAAATCAGAATTAAAACTATTATGTGATCAGGACTATCGTGATATAATTTATAAGTTAATAAAAGAAGAAGGAGTACCACACGATAAAACATTCACCATGGCTGTCCTAATTAAAGGTAAAAATTATGGAATGGGTACCGGTGGAAGTAAAAAAGAAGCTGAACAAAACGCTGCTAAAATAGCCTTAACTAAGATTTAATTCATTTTTTTTTAATATCAAGATTAGGAGAAAAAAAATAGATACTCATTCTATTTTGTAAAATAATTCTGTTATTTTTTATTGGATAATCTGGCTAGCAAAATTATGATAACCAAAACAACCCCAATAAATCCTCATATAATAAAAACTTAGAATGAAGTTAGGGCATGATTGTTTTGAGGTACTAATTTTATGATCATAATCCGGGCAATCCATCATATTTTTCATGAATATTAATTATATATTTTATTATTATTAAAAATTTCCTAATCAACCCAAAAAATGTAAATGACATCATTAAGTATAAGACCTTGGGTTTACATCTTTTTATATATTAAATAATCTATTACTCCAATTATTACTAAAAATAGGATAATTAAAACAAAAATACCTGTCAATCCAAATATTGTAGAAATTGCAAGTGAAATAGCAAGAATAAATAATATTATAAAATAAGAAAATACTATAATAGTCAATAAAATATCTTTTGCATCCAATTTATGTTTACCTTTAATTTTTAGGATATAATTGTTTTTCATTGTATTTTTATCCCTAAAACGTCTGTTAAAATAATCCTCTTATATTAATTCACCTAAAAAAGTCGTATATACATTATTATATTTCTATTTAATTAAACATTTTACTCTAGATATGAACATTAAATTCCATAAAATAAAAAAAATGAAGATTGGTGTTTTTTTTTGTTTATACAGTTTTAAATTTAAACGTATATGCTACTGTTAAATTATTGCCTGCTTCATCTTTAACTGCTCCTGCTGGTATATAAACCTGATACTTGTCATTACTCAGATGATTATAACTTGTTTTGATGGTTAAAGTATTACCATTAATGATTTTAGAAGCTAGCAGAACAATATTACCCGTGGACAGATTCTTAATGTAAATACCTGAGTAATCGTATCCTGCAATAATGTTTTTACTAAATTTAATGGTTACCGATGAAGTTAAGGAAACTCCTGTGACGTTATTTGTGGGTGAGGTTGAAGATACTTTAGGTGGAATCTTGTCAATAATATAAGTCTGCGTGTAAACCGGTGATTTATTACCTAATGAATCAACTGCTAAATATTTTAGGGTCGTAGTTGTAGTAATAATGATTGGTGCAATATATTTAGCATAGTTAATGGTCGGTGTAGTACCATTTGTAGTGTAATAAATCGTTTCTGTTCTATTGATAGACAATATAATATTTTGAGTATTATTATAATATCCTCCCTGACGAGATGGATTTACTTTAAGAGGATCCTGAATAGCATATAACTTATCATCATAACAACCGAAGTAAAGTGTTCCATTAGATCCAATAGCTGGAGATGAATCTATAGCATAATCAGTGGTGTACATCCATTTCAATGTTCCATTAGAATTAAGAGCATAGAAGTTACAGTCATCACTACCGAAATATATGGTCACTTAATTTATATCTTACTTATTACTTATCTAATATAAAATATTATTTCAGTTTTTATTTATTAGTTCTTGATAATTAAAATCCTTCAATTTTTTATTAATATTTATACAAATTTAACTAATAGTTAATTGAATAATTATAATTTATTAAGTCTTAAAGCTAAATTTAATGGGTAATATAAATGCCAAATAAGAAAAGTATTGATTACAAAGAAGAAACCAAGGATAAATTCAATAAGCAAGCTAAAAAATATGATTCCACCAATTATAGTAAACATGCTCGAGGATTGTATGATACGGTACTCATTAAATTAGATCAGTTTTCATTTAATAAGCTCTTAGATGTAGGTTGCGGAACTGGAAATCTTTTAGCACTCATTTTCTCAAAATATGATGTTTTCAAATTGCAGGTGTAGATCTTTCACCGGATATGCTGGAGATTGCCCGGAAAAAACTGGGAGAGAAGACTGATTTAAGATTGGGAGACTCTGAATATTTACCTTTTGATGATGAAAGTTTTGACGTCGTTATATGCACGGATTCATTTCACCACTATCCTCATCCAAAAAATGCTTTAACAGAATTTAGAAGAGTACTTCATCCAAAAGGAAGAATCATAATTGCCGATCCATACGCACCCACACCTATAAGACAAATCTTTAACTTAATCATGCCACATACTCATGAAGGTGATGTTAAAATGTATTCTGAATATAATATTCGTAAATTACTAGAGAATACAGGTTTTAACACTATTGAATGGGAAAAGGTTGGGAGAACCGCTTTCATAGTAACCGCATCAAATTAGACTAAAAAAAATAATAAATTAAATCTTTCATAATTTACTTTGTTTTTCCAGGTAAATGAATTAGTTGATGGTATGGTCGAATAGGAAGAGATTAAGGATTAAATAAGCAGTTATAATGATTTAATAAGGAAGCACGGATCTATATAGCCTCTAATTTTTAAACACTTGTAGCTATTAATAAAAATTTTCGAAAAGATGTTAACGTTAAGCTCTATTTTTCTTCAGCTTCCTTGCTTTATGTTGGATTCACCTTTGTATTAAGTACATAAATGTTCTACTTAGAAAATTTAGAAAAAAGAAAACGCAAGCGAGTAATTTTGGAGATTTAGAGGGTTTTAATTGCTGATGATAACTGACTCAAGAAAATAGAATTCACGGAGCTTTTATCTCCTTTTTAATTCATTGATAACATAAGAGACGTCTGAAGAGAAAAATAATGACACATCTATACCTAAACATCATACCTGCTTTCGCAGAGGGTTTTATGCTTTGTTTGGCTATTCCTGCTTTACAAGTTTAGAATCGAAAAATTTAAGTATCTTGCTCAACAATATCCATTGGAGTCTTTTTTGTCACAAATCAATGAAGATTTCATTTAAACACCTTGATAAAGTATTTACTTCCTCCCTAATAAATTTTACGGTTTAAAAATTGATTAAAATCAAAATATACCATTTATAAAATGCACTTTTACCAAACAAAGCACCAAAAAACTATCAACAAACAAAAACAACACAGAAAACGCTAGATAAACTTCTAAAAATCTACAACCCTATACTATTAATTATTAAACATTGGCAAGAGTTTTATATTATCATGAATTTAAAATTTTTCAACGAACTCCAATAATAGTGATTGAATGAATATTAATAGGAATCGATTTAGAAGTTTATTTTGGATTATACCTGCTATAATAGCTTTCTGTTTAGCTTTAATTCCAACTTTGACGTATCAGTGGCCTTTAAGCTGGGACATTATAAACCATGTATTAATTGCCCATGTTTATGCAAAGTATGGATTTGTATTAACAAATCCATTATTGCATAGTCAATCAGGTTATAGCATTAATTATCCTCCACTATTTCACTTTTTACTTGCTTCGTTGGGTATCTTAAGTAAAGCTAATTTTTTCCAGATTGCTCGGGTTTTTCAGCCATTCTTAGTCATGTTCGTGGTTTTGTCTGTTTCTTATGTGGGTCGTAAGTTTTATGGAACCATTGCGGGTATATCAGCTGGTTTTTTAATAATAGCCAGTTTATTGTTAGGTAATCGTCTTATTTTTCCGCTGCCAGAAAATTTAGCTTTAATTTTTCTTCCTTTAGCGGTTTATTTTTATTATTATTCTTTAAAAGAGAAATCGCTCAAATACGCTACTTTAGCCGGATCTTTATTTATACTTATATTGTTAATTCATCAACTTGCTCCTGTTGTTTTATTTGTGGTAATAACCGCTTTTACAATAGTTGAATTGATTTTATATCGCAATATTAATGTTTTTAAAAATTATGGTGCCTTCCTTATTTTACCCATACTATTGGTAGTAATTGGTATTGTAGGGATACTTATTTTGTTCCCCAATAGTTTTATGAATATTATACATGCGGGAATTCAAGAAGTAACTACTTTTTCCGTTACTGTGATTAATCAACCAATAGAATTATTGAGTTATGAAAATCTTGGTGTTTTGACATTGATATTCGGTTTGATTGGAGCTATTGCTGCAGTTATAAGAAGGCAGAAAAAGGATATATTTTTACTTACCTGGGTTATCGTGATTGTATTGGCAATTAATATTCATCTGTTTGATGCAAGTCTAAACGTTTTATCCCCTCGTTTGTTGGTTTATCTTTTAATACCTGTTTCAATTTTGGGTGGGTTCGGTTTAACCCAGGTTTATTATAAACTCAAGAATTATAAAAATTTTTCGTCCAAAATGTTTAGAAATGCATTTCTAATATCAATATTTGTATTGGCTACATTTTTCGGGTTTTTAACTATGGAAAATCCTTTAATAGCTTATAATGGAATTAATAATCAATATGGTTCATTTCAAATTTCGCCACCTACTCCTTCGATGGTGGATCTTGCTCAGTGGTTCAATGATCATGGTGATAAGAGTAAATCTATAGTGTCAAACAATTTTTATGGTATGATTTTTGTAACAGCCGAAACAGGAATGCCTCTATCCGCGTGGTATTATTTCACACCTTTAAATAATACCACTTCTAAATCATATTTTACGCAGCATGAAATTGGGTACATTGTATTGGATAAAAGATTATCATTCCTGTCAAATAATGGAACTTTTAATAAAGTTGAATATGAAACTGATGATTATACACTGTTTTATTATAGTGGTAATATTCAGTCTAATCTTAATGAGATTCTTCCTGGTTTCGTGAAGGTTGTTTATGAAAATAATGATTTCATTGTTTGCGAAGTTCAAAGTTGAATTGTTAACACGTATATGTCTCAGGAGAAATAATAAAAAATTAGAAAGAATCTTTAAATAAAAAAATTTAGTTAAAACCGATTAAAATAAAATGGAAGGTGAAATTCCCTCTCCAAAAAAAATAGATTTAAAATCTTAATTATTTTTTTTTAATGAGTTGTTGGCTGTAATATTCCGGTTGGTACAATATCCGTGATCTTCTTCATCTTTTTTAGTAAACTTTTTTTACCTTTACCAATTAAAGCATGTTCTAAAACATCACTCATAGTTTCTACTGGAATAATTT
>Ga0182014_10001793_pt1 | contig 28037 bp, 25 predicted proteins | sample 612S2DmetaG_FD_120489 | JGI IMG/M metagenome (GOLD analysis project Ga0182014, IMG submission 120489) | Permafrost microbial communities from Stordalen Mire, Sweden - 612S2D metaG | ecosystem: Environmental > Terrestrial > Soil > Wetlands > Permafrost | place: Sweden: Stordalen | collected... | reverse complement strand
GACTGCCAGTCAAGCGCTCTACCAACTGAGCTATACCCCCGAAGGTCGGATCAGATTAGCAGTCCGGGTCGGCGCCCCGGAATCCTGCCCACTGTCCGAGTGCGCGTGGGGGGCACCGCGCCGTCTCATCTGCAACCCGGGCCGCCGATACATCCGACACCTCCCTCAGTACCATGGTGCGCCGGCGGACGACCGCTGGGCCGCGCGACCGATGGTCCGGCCCGTGTCTCCGCCCACCACACACGACGAAGGGGCGCAGATGAGTGAATCGGTGGAGTATCGCGACGGGGTCTTCGTGGCCACGGGCCCGACAGCGGCAGTGGGGGCGGATCGCGCTGCAGGCTCGGCCACCGGCACGGCGCTGATGGTGCGACCCGACGACCACCTGGCGCCGGTCGACGGACCCGGCCCGCTGGTGAGCGCCGAGCTTCCGCCCGCCGGGCCCACGCCTCCCGTTGCCGCCTCGGCACCCGCCGCCGGCGGGGCACGTCGGATCGCCGTCGCAACCATCGTGGCATCCCTGATTGCCGCCATGGCACTCGGTGCAGCCGCCTTCGGAGGTGCGTTCGGCGGGGGTAGCACGCCGAACCCGGGCTCGGGCCGCTCAGCACTGGGCGCCGCCGCCGACACGTCGGCCGCGGCCACGTCGGTCGGCTTCACACTGTCGGCCACCCGGGCCACGTCGTCCTCGACCACCATCCTGGTCACCGGCTCCGGTGCCGTCGACCTCTCCCACCACACCGGCAGGCTGACCGCCTCCGTGCCCGGCCTCGCCGGGTACGTCGGCAGTGGCGACGACACCGTCGACGTCGTCACCGACGGCACGTCGGTCTACCTCGGCTCGCCCGCTATCTCCTCGATCACCGGGGGGACCACCTGGCTGGAGGCCGACCTCCCGAAGGTCGGTACGTCGTCCGACCTCTCGTCGCTGGCCGTCCTGTCCAACCCGTCCCAGCTGATCGGCCTGCTGTCGTCGGTGGGCGGTCAGGTGACGACCGTCGGCAACGTCGACCTCCACGGCACCCAGACCACGGAGTACAGGACCACGGTCACCCTGTCCGAACTGGCGACCCGGGCCGGCATCGGCTCCGGCAACGGCTCGACCCTCGGTGCGCAGGTGTCCAAGGTCCTCCAGCAGCTGGGGAGCACGTCGGTCCCGATCACGGCCTGGGTGGGCACGGACGGCTACCTCCGCCAGATCTCGGCGTCGATCGACCTGTCCAGGGCCACGCTCGGCAGCATGGCCTCCGACGTGATCGGCGGCGCCCTGAACGGCACGCTCCCGACCGGGACCTCCGGCCAGGCCACCACCGCCACGACGGTTACGGTCGGGTTCGACAACTACAACGCCCCGGTGTCGGTGTCGGTTCCGCCGGCTTCGCAGACCACCGACGTCAGCTCGATCGTGACGTCGTTCCGAGGCGCGGTCTCCGCCATCCAGCACGCCGTGTCGAGCATCGCCTCGAAGTTCTGAGCACCCCCGCCGGCTGACCACCCGTGGGCCCGTGGCCTGACGCAGGGCCCGTGACGCCGGACACCCGGTTCCAGACGGGGGTTCGTGCTGCGCCCGGTACGATCGGCCCCCATGGCACGGGCCTACGACGTCATCGGGATCGAGAAGAAGTGGCAGCGTCGCTGGAGCGACGAGGGCACCTACGAGGTGGATGCCGACGACCCGCGGCCGCCCTGGTACGTGCTCACCATGTACCCGTACCCGTCGGGTGCGGCTCATATGGGTCACGTGCGCAATTACACCTTCGGTGACCTCCTGGTCCGGCATCGCACCATGCTCGGCCACGCCGTGCTGTCACCCTTTGGCTTCGACTCGTTCGGCCTGCCGGCGGAAAATGCCGCCATCAAGACCGGTACCCACCCCCGCGTGTTCACCGACGCCCGCATCGAGGAGTTGAAGGAGTCCATCACCTCGCTCGGCGCCGTGTACGACTGGCGCCGGGAGATCCACAGCCACGACCCCGAGTACATCAAGTGGAACCAGGTCATCTTCACCAAGCTGCTGGAGGCCGGCCTGGCCTACCGGGCGAATGCCCCGGTCAACTGGTGCCCCGGCTGTCAGACGGTGCTCGCCAATGAGCAGGTGCTGGCGGACGGCACGTGTGAGCGCTCGGGCGACCTGGTCGTCAAGCGGGACCTGGAGCAGTGGTTCTTCCGGATCACGCAGTACGCCGACGAACTGCTCGCCGGCCTCGAGGAGCTGGAGTGGCCCGAGCGGGTCAAGACCATGCAGCGGAACTGGATCGGCCGGTCCGAGGGGTCCGAGTTCGACCTGGTGGTCGAGGGCCGCGACGGCTCGGACGGACGGGACCCCCTGGCCCTGCGGGTATTCACCACCCGTCCGGACACCTCCTTCGGCATGACGTACGCAGTCGTCGCCCCCGAGCACCCAGTGGTCGACGAGCTGACCACGCCGGAGTACGCCGCCGCGGTGGCCGACCTGCGGGCCCGCGCCGCGGCGTCCACCGACATCGAGCGCCTGTCCGAGTCCAGCTCGGCCGGCCTGGCCAAGCGCGGCGCGTTCACGGGCTCGTCGGTCGTCAACCCCTTCACCGGCTCGCCGGTGCCGGTCTACGTCGCCGACTACGTGCTGATGGGCTACGGCACGGGGGCGATCATGGCCGTGCCCGCCGAGGACACCCGGGACTGGGACTTCGCCCGGGCCTACGGCCTTCCGTTCGTGCGGACGGTGCAGCCTCCCGAGGGCTGGGACGAGCACGGCGGTCCGGACGGTGGGCCGGGCGGCGCGTACACGGGCCCGGGTGAGAAGATCAACAGTGCCTGGCTCGACGGCCTGGACATCCCGACCGCCAAGGAGCGCGCCACCGAGTGGCTCGAGGAGCAGGGCATCGGGGTCCGCAAGGTCAACTACCGGCTGCGCGACTGGCTGGTGTCGCGCCAGAGGTTCTGGGGTTGCCCGATTCCGATCGTCTACTGCGCCGACCACGGCATGGTGCCGGTGCCGCAGGACCAGCTGCCGGTGCTCGCCCCCGACGACGTCGAGTTCCTGCCGACCGGTGAGTCGCCGCTCGCCACCCATCCGGGGTTCCTGAACACGACGTGCCCGATCTGCGGCGGTCCAGCCACCCGGGAGACCGACACGATGGACACGTTCGTCGACTCCTCCTGGTACTTCCTCCGCTTCACCGACCCGTGGACCCCGGACGCCCCGTTCGACAAGGACATCGCCCGCCACTGGATGCCCGTCGACCAGTACATCGGGGGCATCGAGCACGCCATCCTCCATCTCCTCTATGCCCGGTTCTTCACCAAGGCACTGGCCGATGTGGGACTTGCCCCCGAAGGACTGCGCGAGCCGTTCGCCCGCCTGTTCACCCAGGGGATGATCCGGATGGACGGCAAGAAGATGTCGAAGTCCAAGGGCAACCTGGTGGCGCCGTCGAGCTACCTCACGACGGTCGGGGCCGACGCCCTGCGACTGTTCCACCTGTTCGTCGGCCCGCCTGCCGACGACGTCGACTGGTCGGCTCAGACCGACTCGGTCATCGAGGGCTGTGCGCGGTACCTCGACCGGGTCTGGCGCCTCGCCGTGCCCGACGGGCCCCGCCCGGCAGGCGACGGGACGGTGGAGCCGGGGGAGGTCGACCTGGCTATCCGCCGAGCCACCCACAAGCTGATCGACCGGGTGTCGCGCGACTACGAGCGCTGGTCCTACAACACCGCGGTCGCCGCCTGCATGGAGTTCGTCAACCTGCTCGCCCCCTACGCCAAGTCCGGGGGGCGGGCCGACGTCGTCGACGAGGCCGTCGACACGCTCCTCCTCCTGCTCGCCCCGATGACCCCGCACCTGGCCGCCGAGGCCTGGGAACGACGCCACGGCGACCACATCCACCTGATGAAGTGGCCGGTGGCCGATCCGGCGTTGCTGGTGGAGGACACCGTGACCATGGTCGTCCAGGTCAACGGCAAGGTGCGCGACCGGATCGAGGTCGCTCCCGACGTGTCCGAGGAGGAGGCCGAGCGACTGGCCCTGGCGTCGCCCCCGGTCATCGAGGCGCTCGCGGGCGGCACAGCCAGGCGGGTGATCGTGCGGCCGCCCAAGCTGGTCAACGTCGTCGTCTGACGTCAGGCGTGGCACGGGCATGACGACCGGGGCGACCGACGAAGCGATCCGCCGCCGCCGGCTGCGGTCGCAGTTGCTGTCGGGGCCACGGGCTGTGTCGCCCGAGGAGGTCGTCGGCCACCTGCTGGCCGTGCAGGCCCAGGACGGCCGAGGGTTCCGACCGGTGGCGGCGCCGGCCGGCGTCCGGATCAGGACCGGAAGCCGGCCAGGACCCCGGACCAGCGCGCTGTGCTGATGCCCGAAGGTGCGTAGACGTTGAACCGGTCGACGAGGTCGCCGTACCGGGCCCGGACCTCGGTCGCGATGGTGTCGAGCTCGCCGACCACGGCGAACGCGTTGAGCACGTCGTCGTCGATCAGGTCGGCCATGGCATCCCACTCGCCCCGCTTGGAGAGCGTGTTGAGCTCCTTCTGCAGATCACCCCAGCCGTGGAGGTCGAGCACCGGTCGGTAGGCCGGGGTCGAGCCGTAGAAGGCGAGTTGCTTGCGTGTCGCCGACGCTGCGGCCGCCATCGACTCCTCGTCGACCCCTGTCACCACCATGCCGGGGAACGAGACCTGGAACGCCGAGCGGTCACGCCCGCTCGTGGCGAGGCCCCGTCCGAGGGCGGGCAGGGTCACCTCACGGAGGTACTTCTCGGTCGTGAAGGCATGGGCCAGGAGCCCGTCGGCCACCTCGCCGGCCACCTCGGTCATGAGACTGCCCACGCCGGCCAGGAAGATCGGCGGATTGCCGTAGGGGTTGGGACCCGGGTCGAACATGGGGGTCATCAGGGTGTGGCGGTAGTACTCGCCACGGAAGGCCAGCCGGCTCCCGTCGGCCCACGAGGCCCAGATGGCGCGGATGGCCAGGATCAGCTCCCGCATCCGGGGTGCGGGGTGCGACCACGGCATCGAAAAGCGCTTCTCGATGTGGGGCTTGATCTGGGACCCGAGGCCGAGCATGAACCGTCCCTCCGACACCGTCTGGAGGTCGTTGGCGGTCACGGCGAGCGTCATCGGGTTGCGGGCGAACGCCACGGCGATCCCGGTCCCGACCTGGATCCGTTCGGTGTGCTCGGCAGCGAGGACCAGTGGGAGGAACGGGTCGTGGCTGACCTCGGCCGACCAGATCCCGTCGTAACCGGCGGCCTCGGCGGCCACTGCGTGGGCCACCACGCCCGAAGGATCGAATCCGATGGTCCCGTCGACGAGCATGGGCCACGGTAGCAATGCCGCCCGTCGTCCATCCGCGGCGTGCGATGTCTCCCGGTCCTGTGATGCTCGGTAGTTGCGCAACCACACTCCGTGGCATCACAATTGGGGCGTGACGACGAACGGCAACGGGACGACATCGCCGCGCCCGGTCCCCGAGTTCGGTACCGGGTCCGGGGACGAGGTCCCGGCGGTGACGGATGACGAACGCAACCGGTTCGGCACACTGCTCGACGCAGCCGCCGAGCGCGGGCTGCTGTCACCGACCGACTACCAGGCCCGCCTGGTCGAGGTGGCGGAGGCCACGTCGGTCGCCGAGTTGCAGCGCATCGTCACCGAGCTCCCGGCGTTCGGCGTCCACGCCGGTGCCGGAACGCCCGGGCCGGCCACCGCTTCCGGCTCGACCACCAGTCGGATGACCCCCGGCGGTGCCCCCTCCGCTCCGGACCTCGACGCCATCCTGTGGGCCGGTCGCACTCAGGCGGTGGCCCGCCGCACTCGCGGCAATCACTGGTGGGTGCTGGTGCTCGTCGTGGCCGTCCTGCTGGTCGCCCTCGTGGCGTTGGGCCTGGTCGCCGCCCACCTGTCCCACACCCACGGCGCGGGCACCTCGTCCGCCGTGGTCGGTGGGGTCAGTCCCCTTCGCCTCTGAGGAACTGCTCCAACTCCTCGGCGATCTCGTCGCCGCTCGGCAGGTCGGAGGCGAACCCCAACGGAGTGCCCTCCTCGGAGTCGATGGCCGCCTCCAATCGCCGGACCATCTCGATGTGGTCGGGATTGGCGCCGATCAACTCGTCCACCTGGGTGCGGGACGCCTCACCGGCCGTGCGCAGCTCCACGGTGTCGAGCACGGTGCCCGTCACCGCGCACAGCCCCTCGATGAGGGCGGCACTGGCCTCGGGGTAGGGCATGGCCGAGACGTAGTGGGGCACCCGGGCCCACAGTCCGATGACGGGTACGCCGGCCTCTCCCAGGGCGACCTCGAGCGCGGCCTGGACGCCGGCGGGCACCTCCAGGGTGCCGTGCACCGTGCCGATCCGGCCGGCCAGGTCGGACGACTCGGGAGGCACCGTGGACGCCAGCCGCACCGGGCGGGTGTGGGGCGTCGGGGCGGGAAAGGCGCCGAGGCCGACCACGGTGCGTACGCCGAGCAGCCGAGCGAGGCCGACGACGGCCCGGATGAAGGTGGGCCAGCAGAAGTCCGGCTCGGGGCCGGTCAGGTAGAGGATGTCGGCGCCCACCCGGTCCTTGCCGGCTAGGAGGCGGATGGTCGGCCACGTCAGCTCCGTGGTGACGCCGTCCTCGAGGCGGGCGATCGGCCTCCGGGCGCGCTGGTCGATCAGCGGCTCGGTGTCGAAGGTCGCGACCACGGCAGTGGGGGAACCGGTGAGCAGGTGGGCGATGGCCGCCGAGGCGCCCATGCCGGCGTCGACCCATCCCTCGAGGGCGACGACCATGACCGGACGGTCGAGGCGGATGCCCGACGGATCGCCCCAGCCGGGCTCGAGGGAGTAGAGGTCCTGGGGCTCGTAGCGGCTCACAGAGCCTCCACGTCGGCCAGCGCACGCTCGCCGAGGCGCACCACGGTGTCGGCAAACTGGTCCACCCCGCTGCGGTCGCCCGCCGCCGCGCCGCCGGCGTAGCGGACGTAGACGCCCTGGAGGATGCAGGCCAGCTTCCAGATGCCGAAGGCGCAGTAGTAGGGGACGTGCGAGACGTCGAGCCCGCTCGCCGCTGCATACCGCTCGGTCAGCTCGACCCTCGTGGCGAATCCGGGCAGTGCCGTCGGGGCGACGCCGAGCACCGAGTGCTCGTTCTCGCCGGCTTCGGCCCAGTAGACGAGCAGGAGGCCGAGATCGGCCAGCGGGTCGCCCAGCGTGCAGATCTCCCAGTCGAGGATGGCGATCACGTTGCCCTCGTCGTCGAGCACCGTGTTGTCGAGCCGGTAGTCGCCGTGCACGATCGCCACTCCCTGCTGCTCGGGGATCTTGGCCGACAGTTCCTCCCACGCCCGGTCGATGACGGACGGGCCGGGTGCCCCGTCGAGGGTGGACTGCTCGAACTGGCCGTGCCACCGCTTGAGCTGGCGGGCGATGTATCCCTCGCGCCGCGCGAAGTCGCCGAGACCGACGGCGTCCACGTCGACGGCGTGGAGGCGGGCCAGGGTGTCGACGAGTGAGCTGCTGGCCTGGGTCCGGACGGCCTCGGACACGGCGGACGACGCCCGCTCGTCCCGGAGGATGTGGCCGTCCACGAACGACATCACGTAGAAGGGCGCGCCGTTCACCTCGGTGTCGGTGCACAAGCCGAGCGTGCGGGGGACGGGCACGTCGGTCGACTGCAGTGCGCTGATCACGGTGTGCTCGCGGGCCATGTCGTGGGCGGTGGCCAGGACGTGGCTGACCGGAGGGCGCCGGAGCGCGTAGGCATGTCCGGCGGCGTCGGTGACCCGGTAGGTCAGGTTGGACCGACCGCCGGCGATGAGCTCGAACCCGTACGGGGGCACCGATCCGGCCACGTTGGCGGCGAGCCAGGCGGAGACGGGTTCCCGGTCGATACCCTCCACGTCCGGCTCGGCGGTCGACGGGGTCGCAGTGGTGTCCGGTGCGGCGTCCATGCCCCGACGCTACCCGCGCCGCCGCCCCCGCCCGGCCCCGGGGGCCGGTCCCGACCCGTTGCCCGGTAACGTCGGAGACCATGGTCGACGTCACCGATGCCACATTCGAGGAGGCGGTGCTCAAGCGCTCCTTCGAGGTCCCCGTGGTGGTGGACCTCTGGGCGCCCTGGTGCGGCCCGTGCACGACGCTCGGTCCGCTACTGGAGCAGGCGGTGGCCGACACGGACGGCGCGGTCGAGCTGGCCAAGGTGAACGTGGACGAGAACCCGACCGTGTCGGCCAGCTTCCGGGCGCAGTCGATCCCGGCCGTGTTCGCCGTGCGGGACGGTGCGGTCGTGGACCAGTTCATCGGCGCCCGGCCAGACGCAGAGGTGCGGGCGTTCGTGGAGGCCCTGGCCCCCGCCCGGTCCGAGGCGGACCTTCTTGCGGCAGCGGGCGCGGATGCCGGTGCCGAGGAGCCGCTGCGGCGGGCGCTCCAGCTCGAGCCCGACCACCCGGTGGCCGTGCCGGCGCTGGCGGCGCTACTGATCGCCCGGGGTGCCACCGAGGAGGCGGTCACCCTGCTCGGCCGTGTCCCCGAGACGGCGGACACCAGGCGCCTGTTGGCCGAGGCGCGACTTGCCGAGCGGGACGACGTGGCCGGTACCGACGTCACGACCCTGCTGGACGGGCTGCTCGAGCGTGTCAAGGACGACCCGGATGCCCGTCAGGAGTTCCTCGATCTCCTCGAGACGCTGGGACCGGACGACCCCCGCACCCTGCAGTACCGCAAGTCGTTGTCGTCGCGGTTGTTCTGACCCCGGTCCCGCCCCGGGGGTCCCGGCTCCTGTCGCTCGGGCCTCCGGTAGCGTCACCACCGTGCGCGCCACCACCCTCCGGCTCGGGAACCGGAACGTCGACATCGAGCACCGGCCGGTGGTGATGGGCATCCTCGACCTGCCGTTCCGGGCTGTCGCCGGCGGTCCGGCGCTCGACGACCTGGTCCGCCGGGCCGAGGCCCTGGTCGGAGAGGGCGCCGACCTCCTCGATGTGGGCACGTCCGGATGCGCCGACGGTGCCGGTCTCCCCGCCGGCACCGGCACCGACCCGGCCGAGGGTGAGGAGCTCGAGTCGGTGGTCCGGGCGCTCGAAGCCCTCGCTGATCGGTTCGACGTGACGCTGTCGGTCGCCACCTCCCGTGCGACGGTGGCACGGGCCGCCTTCGCAGCCGGAGCCACCGTGGGGAACGACGCGAGCGGGTTCGCCGATCCCGAGTACCTGGCGGTCGCCGCCGGGTGCGGGGCCACGGTGGTCGCCGGCCATCCGGGACAGGTCGGGGGCCCGCCAGGCGCCGACGCCGACGGGGCGGTAGGTGCGGTACGGGACTTCCTGGTCGAGTGCATCGGGCGGGCCGGTGCCGCCGGGCTCACGCCGGACCGGATCGTGCTCGATGCCGGCCTCGGGCGTGGCAAGACACCCCAGCAGGCGGTCGCTCTGCTGCGGGCGTCGGACCAGTTCGCCGACCTGGGCCATGCGCTGCTCCTGTCCGTCTCCGACGCGACGTTCGCCGATGGTGCACCCGGGCTGACGGACGGCCCGTGTGCCGGTGCAGTGTCACTCGGCGCGACCTCGCTGGGCGGCGTCCTCGGATGCCGGGTGGTCCGGGCGCACGATGTCGCTGCCCACCGCCAGGCCTGCGCCGTCCTGGCCGCCGTCAACGGGAAGGTGCGGAGATGAGCGCGACCACGACCACCGACCATCGGCCTGCGTACCTCGTGAAGGGGCCTGATCCGTCACTCGTGGCACAGGCCGCCCACGCACTCGTCGAGCGACTGGTCGACGGAGGCGACCCGTCGATGATGGTGGAGGAGTTCGGCGGTCCCGGAGTGGACCAGTTCGACGTCGGTGCCGTCATCGACGCGTGCACGACACCGCCGTTCCTGGTGGACCGCCGGGTGGTCGTGGTCCGTGAGGCCGGACAGATCGGGACTGCCGATGCCAAGCGCCTCGTCGCCTACCTGGCCGACCCGCTCGACACCACGGCGCTGGTGCTCATCGCCGGAGGCGGTGCGCTGGCCCAGGCGTTGACCAAGGCGGTCGGGGCCACGGGCGAGGTCGTCGACACGTCCGTCGGGACCGGCAAGGCGAGGTCGCAATGGCTGACCGATCACCTCCGGGGTGGTCCGGTCCGTCTCGACGGGCCGGCGCAGGGCCGGCTGGGCGAGCACCTCGGTTCGGACATGGGCCGACTGGCCGGTCTACTCGACACCCTCGCCGCCGCCTACGGCCAGGGCGCCACGGTCACGGCCGATGACCTCGAGCCGTTCCTCGGCGAGGCCGGGTCGCTGGCACCGTGGGACCTGACGGACGCCGTCGATGCCGGACGGACGGCTCCTGCGCTCGAGGTGCTCCACCGGATGCTGACTGCGGGGGAGTCGCACCCGCTCGTGATCCTGGCCCTGCTCCACAAGCACTACCGCCAGATGCTGCGGCTCGACGGCTCAGGGGTCACGTCACCCGAGCAGGCCGCCGAGGTGCTGGGGATCAAGAGTGCCTTCCCGGCCAAGAAGGCGCTGGCTCAGGCCAACCGGATGGGGAGTGCCCGTATCGCCCGGGCGGTGCAGCTGCTCGCCGAGGCCGACCTCGATCTGCGTGGCACGACCGGTCTGTCGGGCGAACTGGTGATGGAGGTGCTGGTGGCCCGACTCAGCCGCCTGGTGCGCCAGCGCTGACAGGTGTCGTCGCCCGGTGGGTCAGTCGGTGGTCGGGTCCCGGGACTCGACGCCGGCGTCGTAGACGTTCTCGGTCCAGTTGGCGCCGTCCCAGTAGCGGTACTGGTGCCGACCGGTGGGGTCGTTCATCCAGCGGGCGGCCAGGGTGGCCATCGGAGCGGTGGACGTGCCGGACCCGGCGATCGGTGCCACGGCCATGGGCTTCGGGCGGAAGATCTCCGGTGAGGACGTTCCCGCCCGGGGCGCGGCCAGGGTGGTGAGCGCACCTCCGGCCGATGGAGCCGGTCCCGAGGCTCCGGATGGCCCGGCAGGGACGACGGGGCTGCCCGCCGTCCGGACTGCGACGCCTGCCGGCGATCCGGGCCTGTCGAGCGGTGCCTCGTCGAGGGATTCGCGCTGGCGCGGGTTGTAGGGGCGGTGGGCGCTGCCCGGTATGTGGAGGTCGGGTGCCGGTGCCGGGTCGTGGACGATCTCGGTGGCGACCGGCCCGGCGGGTGTCATGGCCCCCCGCTCGAAGAAGCTGGCCGCGGCCCCCACCGACAGGACGTCCGGGTCGTCGAAGAATCCACTGCCGGGGACCGATCCACCCGTCGGCACCTGGGCCGGCGCCGGGTCCGGTGCCGTCTCGCCGACAGAGGTGGTGGCGCGGATGGGCCGGGAGACAGCCTCGCCGAAGCTGCCGCGCATCGTGGGCAATGACAGGACACCGATGGCGGCGTCGTTGTCGGCGACGGTGTCGGCCCGGTCGGCGAACCGCTCGAAGGGGAGTGTGGCGGCGCGTCCGCTGGAGGTCACGGCGACCACCTTGGGACGGGCCCCGAAGCAGTAGATGGCCAGGCCGACGACCGGCAGGACGATCACCAGCGCGAGGCAGAGGAGCCGCGGCTCGCCGGCCGCCTTCCATGCCCAGCTGGGCTTGCGGAGGATATCGACGACGCCGATGAGCATGGCGGCGACGACGAGGCCGATCGCCCCGCCGACGACCTGGGTGAGCACGCCGGTCATGGCTGGCACCCCTCGGTGGTGGCCTGCTGTCGTCGGGGTGTGTCCGACCGGTCGGGTCGGCCGAAGGGCGCGACCTCCCGCTTCGTGATCCCCTGCCCCATGATCCCGTGCCCCATGCGGTCCACCTGCGCTTCCTGTGGTGTGATTGCCACGTTAAGTGTTAACGACAACACTCATAGTAGTCAAGTGACCTGTATGTCAGTTGTCTGCACCGTGTACATCGGCACCCCGGATCGTCGACTTCAGCGGAGATCGTCGACCGGTTCGACCCAGCGCTCCCGGGCGCGGGGCGTGAGCCAGCAGCCCACCCGGGTCGTCCGGAGGTCAGCGGAAGTCGCGTGACCCCGGCACGGGCCCGAGGGGGAGCGGCTCGAACCGTTCGGCTACGAGGGTCATCGACCCCTCGGACCGCTCCACCCGACCCCGCACCAGGAGGGCCGGGCAGGCCCGGGCCACGGGCTTCCACCGGACCCATGCCCCGCGCGAGCAGACGATGTTGACCATCCCGGTCTCGTCCTCCAGATTGAGGAACACCGCACCGTGGGCGCTCTCGGGAGCCTGCCGGTGGGTGACCACGCCGCCGACGGTCACCCGGTCGCCGGCCGGCCGGCCGGCCAGTGCGGCGGCCCGCACCACTCCACGCCGGTCCAGCCCACCCCGGGCCAGTTCCATGGCGGTGGTGTCGGGCGCCATGCCGAGTGACCACAGGTCGTCAGCCACCTCCTCCCACGCGGTGGCCGCCGGGAGCGGCGGCGGCTCGGCCCCGGTGACCACGCCCGGGAGCCGGTCGGCCGTGGCCTGGGAGGCCGCCCCGGCCCCCCACACGAGCGACCGCCGCCCCGCGCTGCCGCCGCGGGCCCTCCGCCCGAGACCGTCGAGGGCGCCCGCGGTAGCCAGTGCCTCGAGCTGTGTCCGGGAGGCCCCGGCCCGGCGCACCAGGTCCTCCATGCCCGACCACGGCGCCCCCTCCTCGATCCGGGCGGCGGTGTCCGAGCTGATGCTGCGCACCGAGGACAGGCCGAGCCGTACCGCCGTGGCCTCCGGTGGGGTGGGACCGGCGCCGTCCACCGGCTCGAGGGACGCGTCGGCCCGCCCGAGGTTGACGTCCGGGCGCCGCACCACCACCCCGTGGCGTTTGGCGTCGGCCACCAGGCTCTGGGGCGACCAGAAGCCCATGGGCTGGGCGTTGAGTAGCCCGGCGGTGAAGGCGGGGGGGTAGTGCACCTTGCACCACGCGGTGGCGTAGACCAGGTGGGCGAAGGCGACCGAGTGGCTCTCGGGGAAGCCGAAGTTCGCGAAGGCGGCCAGTGCCGTGTACACCTGCTCGGACACCGCCTCGGACACACCCCGTGCAGCCATGCCGGCAAAGAGCCGGTCGCGCAGGGCGGCCATCCGCTCGCCCGACCGCTTGGCGCTCATGGCCTGGCGCAGCTCATCCGCTTCGGTGGGGGAGAACCCGGCCACGTCGATGGCGATCTGCATGAGCTGTTCCTGGAAGAGCGGCACCCCGAGCGTGCGCTCCAGGGCCGGCTGCATCAGCGGGTGGAGGTAGGTCACGGGCTCGGTCCCGTTGCGGCGCCGGATATAGGGGTGGACGGCGTTGCCCTGGATCGGCCCGGGCCGGATGAGGGCGACCTCGATGGCCAGGTCGTAGAAGCAGCGGGGCTGCACCCGGGGCAACGTGTTCATCTGGGCCCGCGACTCGACCTGGAACACGCCGACCGTGTCGGCCCGGCACAGCAGGTCGTAGACCTCGTCCTCCTGCTCGAGGCGGGCCAGGTCGACGGTGTCCCCGTGGAAGTCGGCCACCAGGTCGACCATGTGGTGGAGGGCGGTCAGCATACCCAGGCCGAGCAGGTCGAACTTGACCAGGCCGGCCGCCGCGCAGTCGTCCTTGTCCCACTGCAGCACGCTGCGGCCCGGCATCCGGCCCCACTCCACCGGGCAGACCTCGACCACCGGTCGGTCGCAGATGACCATGCCCCCCGAGTGGATGCCGAGGTGGCGGGGGAAGCCGAGCAGCTCCGAGGCCAGCTGCTGCACGAGCGGTGGCAGGTCGTCGCGCTCGCCCAACGGCTGACCGCGCTCGGTCGACCCCGACCAGGCGTCGGCCTCCTCGGTGGTGTGTCCGAGGGCCTTGCCCACGTCGCGCAGCGCGGAGCGTGAGCGGTAGGTGATGACGTTGGCCACCTGGGCGGCGTGCAGACGCCCGTAGCGCTCGTAGACGTACTGGATGACCTCCTCGCGTCGGCCCGACTCGATGTCGACATCGATGTCCGGGGGGCCGTCGCGGGCCGGCGACAGGAACCGCTCGAAGAGCAGGCCGAGCGAGACGGCGTCGACGTTGGTGATGCCGAGCGCGTAGCAGACGGCCGACGTGGCGGCCGAGCCCCGACCCTGGCAGAAGATGTCCTGGCGCTTGCAGAACTGGACGATGTCCCACACGGTCAGGAAGTACCCCGGGAACCCGAGGGCGCCGATCACCCCGAGCTCGTGGCCGATCTGCGCGTAGGCGCCGGGCACCCGCTCGGATCCCCGTGGCCCGTAGCGCTCGGCCGCCCCCCGCCGGGTCAGCTCGGCCAGCCAGGTCTGTTCGGTGTGGCCCTCGGGCACGGGGAAGTCGGGGAGCCGGGGGGCCACCAGGCGGAGGTCGAAGGCACACTCGCCGGCCAGCTCGCCGGCCCGCTCGACGGCCCCCGGCCACCGGGTGAACCGCCGGAGCTGCTCGGCCTCGCCCCGCAGGCAGGCGGTTGCCGAGGACGGCAGCCAGCCCTCCAGGTCCTCGAGCGTCCGCCGGGCCCGCACGGCCGAGAGCGTGGTGGCCAGGGGGAACCGGGCCGGGGTGGCGTAGTGGACGTTGTTGGTGGCGACCGGCGACACCCCCCGACCGGCGGCCAGCACGGCCAGGGCATCGTTGCGAGGACCGTCGATGGGCGTGCCGTGGTCCCACAGCTCGACGGCCAGCTGCTCGGCGCCGAAGCGGTCGATCAGGTGGTCCAGGGCCCGGGCGGCGGCGGCCGGCCCCTCGTCGGTCAGGGCTGAGGCCAGCGGCCCCTTGCGGCACCCGGTCAGGATCTGCCAATGGCCGCCGTGGCGGTCGGCCAGGGCGTCGAGGGTGAGGACGGGCCGGCCTTTCTCGCCGCCCTCCAGGTGGGCCTCGGCGATGGCCCGGCTGAGCCGGGCGTAGCCCTCGGGGTCGCGGGCCAGCACCACCAGGTGGGTCCCGTCCGGGTCGGGCATCCCGGTGCGCAGGTGGGGGCCGTCGCTGTCGGACAGGGTGAGCTCGGCGCCGAACACGGTGGGCAGGCCGAACGCGCGGGCCGCCACCGCGAACCGCACCGCCCCGTAGAGCCCGTTGTGGTCGGTGAGGGCCACGGCCGACAGGCCGAGGCGGACCGCCTCGGCGGCCAGCTCCTCGGGGTGGCTGGCGCCGTCGAGGAAGGAGAAGTTGGAGTGGGCGTGGAGCTCTGCGTAGGGCATCGTGGTTCCGGTCGCGTCAGTCGTAGGTCGCCTCGACCCACCACCGGCCGCGCTCGGCCAGGAGGAGGTGGGCCGACCGTGCGGTGACCGCCTGCAGCCGGGCGGCCCGCCGTCGCGACCGCGACCACCAGCGCTCGTCGGCCGGCCATGGTCCTGCCCATCCGGACAACGGCTCCCACGGGCCACCCTCCACCGACAGCCGGTCGGGGGTCGTGGTCAGCAGTCCCCTGGCCGACACCCGCACGGACTCCCCCCGGGTGTCGGCCAGGTCCGCCCGGACCGGGTCGGGGTGGACCACGGCCGGGGCTGGCGGGGGGATCCGACCGGGCCACGGGGCGCCGGGCTCCGGCACGGGACGCGCACCGCCGCCACCCCCCGGCCACCCCCCGGTGGTCCAGGTGACGAGACGGGACCGCTCGGCCGGGCTCCGCCCTCCCTGGAGGTGGGCGGTCACCACGCCGTCCGGTCCGAGGAGCTCCTGGGTGGCGACCAGGCACCGGGCGGCCCGGGCGTCGGCATCACTGACGCCGCCCCAGAACCCGGGCTCGGCCACCACCGGCGCGTCGGGCGCGCCATCGGTGCCGAGCAGGCGGGAGATCCGGGGCTGGCGGAGATCGGCCAGCTCGCCACTGCGACCGCCGGCCACCCGGTGACCATGGGCGCCGTCGGCGCCGAACCGACCGAGGATGTCGGCATCGGGCAGTGCTGCGAACTCGCCGAGGGTTCGGACACCCAGGCGGTCGAGCAGCTCGGCCAGGTCCGGCTGGCCGAGGATGGCCACCGGCAGGGGGGCCAGGAACGCCGGTGTCCTCCCGGCGGGGACGACCACTCCCCGGCGGGCGGCCAGCACGGCGGCGAACAGCCCGTCGGCGATGCCGACCTCGGCCGGGGCGACCCCGGACGCCGCCTCGTGGACCAGGTCGACCAGAGCCTCCTCGCCCCCGAAGTAGCGGGCCGGCCCCCGGGCCGGCAGCGAGCAGATGCCGGGGCGGACCGGGGTCACCCAGGGGCAGTACGCCTCGACGGCGGCGAGCACCTCGGCGAAGGTGCGCAGCCCCGCCCCGCCCTCGTCCTCCACCAGGAGCCCGGGGCACCGCACGACCAGGAGGCGGTCCACCTCAGCCCCTCGTCCCGGCGTGCCCGGCCGTGGAGGCGGTCCCGTCGGCGTCGGGCAACCACAGAGCGCGGCGGGTCGGCCGGGCCGCCGACCGGCGCCCGGTTGCGGTGACCGTCATCCGTCTGCGGCGGAGGTGCCCCTCGCCGCCGTCGGTCCCCACCCAGGTGGCGTCGTCGATCCGCAGCTGCAGGTCGGCCGGCTCCGGCCACCCGGCCCGCCCCGGGACCACCACCAGGACGGCCCGCCGCTCACGGGCCCGGGCCACCAGGCGCCGGGCCATGTCCCGGCGGGGGGGGAACGGCGGGCACAGCACGACCAGGTCGACACCCTCGAGCACGGCGGCCGTGGCCTCGGCCCATGCCGGCCCGGGCCGGGGGAGGAGGGCCAGGCGCCCGAGGTCGACGCCGAGATCGCTGGCGGCCACTGCTCCGAGGCCGGGGTGGCCGACCAGCGCGCACCACGACCCGGAGGCCGAGGCCGCGGCCACCAGGGCCAGGGCCATGCTGAGGGCACCGTCGTCGCCGGGGCCCCCGACGGTCAGGGTGCTCCCGCGCCGCAGTGCCCCGTCGGGCAGCAGGTCGGCCAGCGCCGGGACGACCGGCAGGAGTCGGGTGCGGCTGGCGGACACCGGCCGGGTGCGCTCGGCCAGGGCGGCCAGGGCGGCGAGGGCGGCCGGGTCCCGCTCCCGGGAGAGCCGTCGACCCGGCGCAGATACGAACATACGTTCGATAGTACCGAGAGGCTGCGCCGGCGGCCAACGCGATCCGGGTCGCCCCGGCAGACGCCGCGCCGGTGTGGTTGTCTGTGGCGATGGACTACCGCACCCTCGGGACCACCGGCATACAGGTCAGCCAGCTCTGCCTCGGCACGATGATGTTCGGTGCGTGGGGCAACCCGGACCACGACGACTCGATCCGCATCATCCACCGGGCCGTCGACGCCGGGATCAACTTCGTCGACACCGCCGACATGTACTCCTTCGGCGAGTCCGAGGTCATCGTGGGCAAGGCGCTGAAGGGCCTCGACCGCGACGGCATCGTACTCGCCACCAAGGTGCACGGCGCCATGTCCGGGGACCCGAACTCCCAGGGCAACTCGCGCCGATGGGTGATCGCCGAGTGCGAGCACAGCCTGAGGCGCCTCGACACCGACTACATCGACCTCTACCAGATCCACCGGCCGTCGCCCGAGACCGACATCGACGACACACTCGCCGCGCTGAGCGACCTGGTCCACGCCGGCAAGATCCGCTACGCCGGCTGCTCGACGTTCCCGGCCCACCAGGTGGTCGAGTCGCACTGGGTGGCCGAACGCCGGGGACGCGAGCGGTTCCGGACAGAGCAGCCCCAGTACTCGATCCTCGCCCGCGGCATCGAGGCCGACCTGCTGCCGGTCTGCCAGCAGTACGGGATGGGCGTGCTCAGCTGGAGCCCGCTGGCCGGGGGCTGGCTGTCCGGAGCATTCGGCGAGGGCAAGCAGAACACCTCCCGACGCTCAGCCATGCTGCCGGACCGCTACGACCTGTCACTGCCCGTGAACCAGGCCAAGCTGGCCGCGGTCGTCGAACTCGAGAAGGTGGCTGACGAGGCCGGGCACTCGCTCCTCGAGCTCGCTCTGGCCTTCGTGCAGGCCCACCCGGCCGTCACCTGCCCGATCATCGGGCCGCGCACCATGGAGCAGCTCGAGTCCCAGCTGGTCACCGCCGACGTCACCCTCGGCGACGACGTGCTCGACCGGATCGACGGCATCGCACCGCCCGGACAGAACGTCGGTGGCGCGGATCCGGGCTGGGCACCCCCTTCGGTGACGGACGCAGCACTGCGCCGGCGATAGCCCGTCGTCGGTCGTTCCCGAGCGGGCCGGCGGGCCGTTCCGTGCCCACCCGCCGACGCGGTCCCCGACTCAGGGGCGATGGCGCCGGTTGCGTTCCCGGCGGCCCTCCCGGTCGGCGGCCGCTCGGGCCTCGACGTGGGCGACGTGGCCGGCGAGGTAGGCCAGGTAGTCGCGCCGCCGTGCAGGGTCCAGGTCGCCGCCGGCCACCGCCCGGTCGAGGGCGCACCCCGGCGTCCCGTCGTGGGCGCAGTCCGAGAACCGGCACTCCTCGGCCAGCTCGTCCATGTCGGGAAAGGGAGACGGGCCCTCCTCCTCGTCGGGGTCGTCCCAGGTGGAGGCGGCCCGGATGCCCGGGGTGTCGATGATCGCGCCGCCACCGGGGAGCGGCAGCAGCTCCCTCCGGGTCGTGGTGTGGCGCCCCTCGCCGGTACGGCCCACATCGGCCGTCTCCTGGGCGTCGGCACCGAGCAGGACGTTGGTCAGCGTCGACTTGCCCGCCCCCGACGCCCCGAGCAGCACCACGGTGCGGGCCGTGGTGAGCTCGCGCAACCGATCGAGTCCCTCGCCCGTGACGGCACTGGTGGTAACCACCTCGACCCCCTCGAGCTCGTCGCCGAGCTCGACGAGGAGTCCCTCGCCGGAGTCGGACGTGTCGACCTTGGAGAGGACCAGGACCGGCACCGCACCCGAATCACGGGCCAGGGCCAGCATGTCCTTGAGACGGGAGCTCCCCACTCGGGTGTCGAGTGCCCAGGTGACCAGCACGACGTCGACGTTGGCAGCCATGTGCTGGGGCTCGTCGCGCCCGGACACCGACCGGCGCACCAGGAGGCTCCGCCGCCCGAGCCGCTGCAGCGAACCGAGCCCGTCCGGCACCAGCCAGTCCCCCACGACGATCTGCGGGCACTCCCGGAGCGGCACACGGCGGGCCTTGCGCGTCCCCTGGAGCGTGGCCCAGCCACGGTCGATGCGGACGACCCGGGCCGCCAGGCCGGGAGCCCAGCCCGCCGCCACGGTCTCCTCCACCCGGGCGCGGTCGAAGCCGATGGCCACGAGGGGGTGGGCTCCCTGATCGTCCGTCGGCGTCACCGGTCCGAGTGTACGGCTACGGACCACCGGCCCCCGGGCTGTCGTGCAGGACACCTCTGCCGCACTCGGAACCACGTGTCCCGGGGGTGTCGGTCAGTCGGTAGGCGGCGCCAGGGCGTCGACCTCGGCCACTTCGTCCGGGGTGAGTACCCAGTCGGCAGCAGCGGCGTTGGCCCGCACCTGCTCGGGCCTGGTTGCCCCGGCGATGACCGAGGCCACCACCGGCTTGGCGGCCAGCCAGGCCAGGGCCAGCTCCAGGACGGAGTGCCCGCGCTCGGCGGCCCAGGCCGTCGCTGCGTCGACGACGTCGAAGTTCCGGTCCGACAGGATGCCGCCCCCACGCTCGCCGAAGTGGACCAGGCGTGTGCCGGCAGGCGCCTCCTCGCCACGGGCGTACTTGCCCGAGAGCATCCCGCTTGCCAGCGGGTAGTAGGGGAGGTAGCCGATGCCGAGCCGCTCGACCTCGGGCACCGTCTCGGCCTCGTCCTCACGCTGGAGCAGGTTCCACTGGTTCTGGACGCTGACGAACCGGGCGCCTCCGGCTGCCGCCTCCTCGGCCTCACGCAACTGGGGGGCGCTGAAGTTGGAGCAGCCGATCTCCCGCACCTTGCCCTCGCGCACGAGTTCGTCGAGCACACCGAGCGTGTCGGCGATGGGCGTCGAGTCGTCGGGACGGTGCAACTGGTAGAGGTCGATCCGGTCGGTGCCCAGCTTCGCCAGGCTCCGCTCGACGGCGGCGCGGACGTACTCGGGGGCGGCCCCGCCCGGACCCCCGTCGACCGGACTCCCGAACTTCGTGCCGATGAGCACGTCGTCGCGTCGGGATCCGAGTGCCGCGGCGAGGCGAGACTCGCTCTCGAGGTAGGAGTCGGCGGTGTCGAAGAAGTTGATGCCGACGTCGAGGGCGGCGTCCACCACCGCGGGCACGGCATCCGCCTCCATGAAGAAGCCGAAGTTGTTCGTCCCGAGGCCGATGACCGAGACGTCGAGCGAGCCGATCCGTCGTGTGTCCATGTACACGTACTACCAGGAGGCGTGCCTCGACGTGTCGTGGTGGTGAGGTAGGCCGGCCGAGCCCGTGCCAGTCTGGGTCGATGATCGCCACGCTCGGGACCGACCGCCTCGTCCTGCGTCCGTTCCGTACCGACGACATGGACGCTCTCGTGGCACTCCAGGCCAAGGAGAGCTTCTGGTGGTACCCGCTGCGCCGGGGCATGACGGACGAGGAGACGGCGGACTTCCTCGCTCGGGTGATCTCGCTGCACGACAACCCTGACCGGCCGGTGTTCCACGCCGTGGTCGAACGGGCCACCGGCGCGCTCATCGGCTGGGCCGGACTGTCGGTGCCGGACTTCCTCCCGGAGCTCCTACCAGCTGTCGAGGTCGGCTGGCGGCTCGGTGTCGGACACCGCGGGAAGGGCTACGCCACCGAAGCCGCGGCGGAAGCACTGCGTTGGGGCTTCGAGGATCTGGGGCTCGGTGAGATCGTGGCGATCTACGAGCCGGAGAACGTGGCCTCCGGGCGGGTCATGGACCGGCTCGGGTTCGCAGCTGGCTCGGCCACGGTGGACCCGAAGCGGGACCTGCCACTACTGGTGAGGACGCTCTCGGCCGACGAGTGGCGCGCGGGGTCCCGCTGACCCCGGCTCGCGGTCACCCGAGCACGAAGTCGTCGAGGTCGGGTGACCGGGTCCACGTCCAGTAGTCGACCAGTCGCCACGGGCTCAGCACGTGGATCTCCCCGGCCGAGTTCTTGAAGAACGAGTGCCTGATCGACGGCTGGGCCCACACCAGGCCCCGGAGCTCGCGCTGTGACCGCTCGTGCCAGTCCTCGTACCGCTCCACGAGAGGCTCCATCGTCCGGTGGCCCCCGGCGATGATCGCCTCGATGCACTGGGTGATGTAGCGCATCTGGCACTCGGAGTGGAAGATCAGGCTGCCACCATGGGCCAGATTCGTTCCCGGGCCGTACATGCAGAAGAAGTTGGGGAACCCGGGCACGATGATCCCGAGGTAGGCGGCCGGCCGCTCCCCCCACAGCTCGCGCAGGTCGACGCCGTCCCGGCCGATGATGGCCATCGGGGCGAGGACCTTCGTGGCCTGGAATCCGGTGGCGTACACGAGTACGTCGGCGGGATACCGCTCGCCGTCCACGGTGACCACCGCGTCGGGCTCGATGTGGTCGATCCCGGTGCGTACCAGCTCGACGTTGTCCCGGGTCAGTGCGCCGAGCCAGGCGCCGTTGTCCTGCAGCGTCCGTTTGCCGGTCGCGGGGTAGTCGGGCACGACCTTGGCGATGAGCTCGGGATCGTCGCCCACCTGACCGACGATCCAGTCGGTGAACATCTGGCGGGTGAGCTCGTTCATCTCGCTGACCGCCGTCTGCTGGTCCGGGTAGTCCGGGTCGACGCGGGCTGCCTCGAGTCCCTTGTCGCAACCCGGCCACAGGATGAGGAAGCGATACCAGCGGCCGTAGAACGGGAGGTGCCGCAACGCCCACCGCACGCCGGGCCCCACGGTGGCGTGGTAGTTCGGGTTGGGGAACATCCACTGGGCCGTCCGCTGGAACACGGTCAGCTGCGCCACGTCCGGGGCGATGGTGGGGGCGATCTGGAAGCCGCTGGCCCCGGCGCCGATCATGGCCACCCGCTTACCGACCAGGTCGACACCGTGGTCCCATCGGGCCGAGTGGAACGCCGGTCCGGCAAACGTGTCGGCACCCTCGATCTCGGGCACGTTCGGCCGGTTGAGCTGGCCCACGGCGGAGATGACGGCCCGTGCCGTCAGCACCTCCTCGGTCCCGTCGACAGCGCGGGTCCGGACGGACCAGGTGGCGCTGTCCTCGTCCCAGGTGGTGCCCAGCACCTCGGTTTCCCACCGGACGTGGGGGCCGATGCCGTGCTTGTCCATCACCGACTGGAAGTAGCGCTGGAGCTCGGGCTGCCGGGCGAAGTACTCGGTCCAGTGATCGCTCGGCTCGAACGAGTAGCAGTAGAAGTGATTACCGACGTCGACACGGGCACCGGGATAGGAGTTCTCCCACCATGTGCCGCCGACACCGGCGTTCTTCTCCACGATGGTGAACGGGATCCCCGCCTCCTGGAGCCGGATGCCGGCCAGAAGGCCGGACTGCCCGCACCCGATCACCACCACCGGGAAGGCCGCCCGGTCGGCCGCGTCGCCGACCGGCTCGACCCGACGGGCGTCGCGACCGTCGAGCTCCATCTCCTCGAGCAGCAGCGGCACGTACTCCTCCGGCACGTCCTCGCAGACCAGCCACGTCATCATCTCGTGGAGCAACTCCGGTGAGATCGGCTCCGGCTCGGGGCAACCGCGGTCCCGGTAGTCGCGGATCACTTCGAGAGCGAGGGCCCGGGCCTCCTCCTTGTCCTCCTCGGTCATGTAGCCCTGGACCTCGTTGAGGAAGAGTCCCGCCGGACGGAGCCGACCCCGGATGATCGACGGGTCGCCCGACATGTGGACGAGGGAGAGCAGGAGGGTCGGAACCGACACGTCGAGGAGCGCCTCGGCGATCTCCTCGTCCGAGGTGTCGAACGGCTCGCCGGCGTGTGGATTGCGCATGTTGTGACCTCTCGTGCAGGTGCCCGGGGCGGTGACCGCCCACCCCCGTGGCGCGGTGTGCCACAGTAGCCAACGGTCCGGCTCGACGACCGGTCCGACGACAGGGGGAACCGTGCGGCACGTGATGATCGAAGGACCGGGGAGAGTAGTGGTGGCGGAGGCACCGGACCCGGCGCCCCCCGGGCCGGACGGCGCCGTGGTGTCGGTCGACGCCACGGCCATCTGCGGTTCGGACATGCACTTCTACGACGGTGACCTGGAACTGGGCATGGCGATTCCCGTCGGTCACGAGTTCCTCGGCACCGTGTTGGAGGTGGGGTCCGAGGTACGTCACATTCGACCGGGCGACCGGGTCCTGACCGCTTCTGTCGCAGGTTGTGGCAGATGTGCCGGTTGCGCCACGGGCGATCCGGTCCGGTGTGTCGAGGGGCCGAAGGTGTTCGGCTCGGGAATGCTTCCCGGTGGCCAGGCCAGTGCGGTGGCCGTGCCTGCAGCCGACTTCCAGATGCTGCGCATTCCGGAGGGAATGGACGACGAGGCAGCCCTGCTGCTGACGGACAATCTCTCCACGGGATGGGCCGGCGCGCAACGGGCCGACGTTCCCCCCGGTGGCACGGTCGCCGTGGTCGGACTCGGCGCCGTCGGCCTCTGTGCGGTGCGTTCGGCGCTCACCCTGGGCGCGGCCAGGGTGCTGGCCGTCGACCCCGTCGAAGGCCGACGGGCGCGGGCGGTCGATTCAGGAGCGGAGGCCGTGGAGGGGCCGACCGTCGAGGCACTGCTGGAGGCGACGGGCGGGCGCGGGGTCGACGCGGTGATCGACGCCGTGGCGAAGGACGTGACACTCGACGCCGCGCTCGCCGCCGTCCGCCCCGGGGGGACGGTGTCGGTCATCGGCGTGCACGACCTCGAGCCCTATCCGCTGCCGGCGCTCATGACGCTGTTCCGGAGCGTCACCCTCCGGATGACCACGGCGCCGGTGCACCGCACCTGGTCCGAGCTGGTGCCGCTCGTCCGGGCCGGTCGGCTGCGCACCGATGGGATCTTCACGCACGAGTTCCCACTGGCGGACGCGGCCGCCGCCTATGCCGCCGTGGCCGAGCGGAGTCCCGAGTGCATCAAGGTGCTGCTCCGGCCCTGAGCCGACGGCACGGCGCACGTCGGGGCTCACCGGCGTCCGAGGTGCCAGACGATCCGGAGCGCCGTCCAGGTGGCGTCGACGGCGCAGACCTTGTTGTCGACCAGGCCCCGTTCCAGCGCGAGGTCACGCACGACATGATCGGTCACGTCGGTGGTGATGCCGGATGACCGCTTCGATCAGGCGATCCAGAGGCCACCCGCGGGCCGGACCATGGCCGCCAGCCGATCGATCCGGCGCTTGAGGTCTTCGGCGCGGGTGACGAAGTCCACCACGACGTCGGCTGAGCCGACGGCCCGACACTGCACGGTGACGCCCGACGGGACGTCGAACTCCAGGTCGTCCGGCGCCCGGAGCAACGCCACCACGGAGCCGGTGCCGATGCCAAGCTTCGTCGCCAGTGGCGTAGTGGTAGTGCCGGCCACGATCCGTGTCCGGCGTCAGCCTGCGGAGCCGCCGGCGACCTCGTAGGACCACAACTCGGAGCCGACCGAGACCGGCCCGCCGTGCGGGGCCGGGCGGTCGGCGCCCGCATGGCCGTGCGCGAACGCGGGGGACTGGACCCACGCGTCGAAGGACGCCTGATCCCGCCAGCGGGTGACGACGAGCCACTGGTTACGGCCGTCAGTGGGCTGGAGCAGCTCGAATCCCTCGAATCCCTCCTGGCCGTCGACTGCCCCGGCGCGTGCGGCAAACCGCGTGGCCAACTCGTCTCCGGCGTCGTCCGGCACGGTGATGGCGTTGATCTTGATGAGGGTCATGTTCCCATCACAGCACATCGACGGTGCGCCCGGACCTCGCCGCGGCCCAGTCGGGGGGCATCCGTTCACACGCCGTTAACTCGGCGAAATACATGAACCGTTCGGGCCCCGCGCGACGGTACGATGAGCGGACCAGAGAGAGGAGGTGGTCCAACTGAGCAATCAACGTTTCGGGACCCTGGAGGTGGCTGGCCGCTGAGGCGGCTCGCTGTACCACCTGGCGAATCCCAGCCAGACACCCACCGGGCGACCTAGCCGGACCGTGGTCCCATCCGGCGCCTCACGGGCCTCCCGGTGTTCATGCAGCAACCTGTACCCGAAGGGCGCCTCTCCGGAGGCGCCCTTCGGCGTTCCAGGACGGCGGACCCACCGGGTCAGGGCCGCATCGTCGTCTCGTCGACATCCAGTGCGGCCCGCACCTCGGCGGCCACCGGTCGGGACACCCTCCGGTGCGCCACCATGCGGTCGAGCTCGTCGCGTTCCAGCTCGATGACCAGGCGCCGCAGCGCGACCTCGGACTCGATCGCCCGGGTCTGCTCCTCCTCGCCGGCTGCAGCACCGTCGCCGGTGACGTCGGCGTCGGCGAGCAATTCGATCCTCCGGTCGACCTGGGCGAGGAGCGCCTCGTAGCCGGTGCGCACCCGCTCGGTCACGCCCTCGGGCGTTCCGGTGACAGCGGCCAACTCGTCGATCCGGGCGAGGGCGAGCACCACCAGTCGCCGACGGGCATCGGCCGCCAGCACTTGGTCCTGCTGTCCCTCGGTGACGAGCCCGAGCCGCCGGATGAGCGGGGGCAGGGTGAGTCCCTGGCCGACCAGGGTGGCCAGGATGACGGCAAAGGTGAGGAAGAGCACGAGATCCCGTTCGGCGAAGGACGTGGGCAGTGCGAGGGCGGCGGCCAGGCTGATGGCGCCCCGCATGCCCGCCCACCCGACCACCGTGGTCTCCCGCCAGGTGGAGGGCGTCCCCTGATTGGTGCTGAAGAGGTGGCGGCCGCCGGGTAGCGCCGTGACGCCGAACATCCACACCAGTCGCAGCACGATCACGACACCGACGACGGCGAGGGACTCGGCGAGCAGCGAGTTCGAGTCCCGTGCGGTCAGCGTCTCGAGCACGGGGCGGAGCTCGAGTCCGACGAGCAGGAACGAGAGCCCGGTCAGCAGGAAGACGATGAGCTCCCAGATCTGACGCTGCTGGAGGCGGGCGGCGGCGGTCAGCGACCGTGAGCCGTAGCGGCCGAAGTAGAGGCCCGTGGCAACCACCGCGAGGACGCCCGATGCATCGAGCTTGTCCGAGGGGAGATAGGCGGCGAACGGCAGGATCAGGAGCATCGTGTTCTCGATGACCGGCGTCTCGACGCGCCGGAGGAGTTGGGTGCCGAGCCAGCCGACGGCAAGGCCGATGCCCACGCCGACGACGACCGCGTAGGCGAACCGGGCGGCCACGTCGACCACGGTCAGTGACGTGGCGACCGACACCACGGCGACCTGGTAGGCGGTCAGTGCGGTGGCGTCGTTCATGAGTCCCTCGCCACCGAGGATGGTGACCAGCCGGCGGGGGAGTCCGAGCTTGCCGGCGATCTGGGTGGCGGCGACCGAGTCGGGGGGCGAGACGATTGCACCGAGGGCGAAGGCCTCGCCCCAGCTGGACTGGGGGACGAGGAGGTGGAACACGACGGCCACCGCCGCCATGGTGGCCAGGACCAGGCCCACCGCGAGGAGGAGGATGGGTCGCCAGTGCGTGGCCAACTCCCTCGCCGATGTGTCGAGCGATGCGTCATAGATGAGCGGAGGGAGGAAGACGAGGAGAATCAGGTCGGGCTGGAGGGTGACCCGGTGGGCGACGGGCAGGATGGCCACCACCAGACCGGCGACCACGAGCAGGATCGGATAGGCGATGCGCAGGCGGTCGGCGACCGTGGCCACGGCCACGACGGCGATGAGCAGCCCGAGGATCTCTCCGATGCTCACGTCGGCCTGCGAAGCCCCGAGTGGTTCCTGCCGGCCGCCGCCTCACCCACCGACGTCACGACCAGGGGGTGAGGACTGGCAGGTCGTCCCGCTTGAGGCGCCCGTACAACCACGCCAGTTCGTCCCTCGGATCGAGGGTGCCAGGTGTGGGCGGTATGTCGCCCGGAACCAGACGGTCGGCTGCGCCGGCCCGCATTTCGGGCAGGCGGGCATCGACGAACGGGTCGGGCCAGTCCCGGTAGGTGAGCCCACAGCCCAGGTCGACGAGGTGGACCTCCACCTCGAGCCACCGACGGGTCGGCAATTCTTCGAGCCGACGCTCACGGCCCGACGCGTCACGCGTCACGTTGACCCACACATGTTCCGGGACATCGGTCCAGGCGTCGAAGAGGCGACCGGACGACGCGGCGAGATCCGCGTGGAGGGCGCGGGCGCTGCGACCGGCGCCCGTCTCGATCTCGCTCGAGCGTGTGGCCAACCCTCCGGGGTACTGGTCGACCATGGCACCATCGATGGAGGCAGCCGTGCGGCGGACGTGGCTGTCGGCATTGCGGGCAAGGTGGGTGATCACGTGGCCGACGGTCCAATCAGGAAGCTGCGACGGCCCCGCCACGAACGTGTCGTCGAACCCTGCCACGACGCCGAGGAGGCGTCCTTCGGCCTCGCGCACGGCGGCCAGTGCCTCGACGGGGGCACCGGGGGTCGTCGCCATTCCGGACAACCTACCGGTCCCTTCACCAGCCGTCTGTGCCCGGGTCCCCTTTGAACGGGCCGGTGACGGCATCGGTGATCCATCCGCCGTAGAACCCACCCGGCTGGGGGACGACCGACTCGCCGTCGACGGTGCAGGCGTCCATCGGTCCGGCGTAGAAGGCCACGTATCCGCTGACCGCAGCAAAGGCGGGTGTCGGGTGGTCGTAGCCCCATGCGGCATGCGGGGCGACGCGGCCACCTGCCGTCACGTCGAAGTAGTGGGCCTCACCCTTCCACTCACACCAGGAGCCCCGGCCGGTTCGGACGAGGACACCGTCGTCGATGTCGTCGGGTGGCAGGTAGTAGTTGGGCGGGTGGCTGGTCTCGAGCACCCGGTAGGCCCCGATCGTGTCAGCGATCGTGGCGCCGCCGAACGCGATCCTGATCCTGGCGCGCACCGGTTCGAGTCGCGGCGGGCGGGGGTAGTCCCACGCCGATTCCTTGCCGTCGACGCGCTCGACGCGCTCGACGCGCTCGACGCGCTTGACGCGCGGCCCTGGCGGTCGAAGGAAGCGCATCTCCAAAGCATGCCGCGGGCGGTCGTTCGATCAACCGCCCTCCCCGCACCGCATCCGCCCGCCCCTGTCACACCCTCCGGCAATGATCACCCCATGGCGCTGGATCACTCCACTCCGCCTGCCTCGTCCGGCCTCACCTCGCAGGTGGCCACCCTCACCGGGCTGCTCGGTGCCTTC